>Ga0224512_10000196_pt1 | contig 65237 bp, 71 predicted proteins | sample SF_May12_sed_USG_4_FD_169103 | JGI IMG/M metagenome (GOLD analysis project Ga0224512, IMG submission 169103) | Sediment microbial communities from San Francisco Bay, California, United States - SF_May12_sed_USGS_13 | ecosystem: Environmental > Aquatic > Marine > Sediment | place: USA...
CGCCGGGACGGGCGGGACCGGAAGCGGAGCTGTCTGGGCGTGGGACGAGGCGAGTGCCAGCAGCAGTGAGGCGATGATCAGGTGCATGATGTCTCGCGAGGGGAAATTATAGCAAAACGGAGTTGCTTCTCCGGCGATCTTGAACGGAGGCGACGGCTTCCGCGCCGGTAACGCCGTTCCCGCAGCCGATCCCGTGAGGCACCGCGCGACGCGCCAAGACACGCGTGCGCCCGCTCGGCCTTACCAATGCGCCGGGGTGATCTCGGTCTGTCATGACCGCACTCGGCACCGCGGCGCCTGGCCCTAGGTGGCAGCGGACCGCCTTCGGCAAGCGACGTAAAATCAATTGGTTGCGCCGGCCGGCCGCGTTCCCGGCTGCGGCACCCTTGAAAACCGCGCGGCGGCTCCTATATGGCTTCTGTCGGCGCAACGCGCCATCCTTTTTTTAACGGAGAATGGTTATGGCTAATCTCACCCGTTTCAGCCCTTTTGACGACACGCTGGATGATCTGTTCCGTGGTTTTTTCGTGCGCCCGGTGAGCTTCGAGGGTCATCCGAGCGGCACCGGAACATTTCGCGTTGACGTATCCGAGAACGACAAGGCTTATACGCTGCGCGCGGAGCTTCCCGGCGTGAAAAAGGAAGATATCAACGTTACGATCGACGGCGATACCGTCGCGGTCGGCGCCGAAGTGAAGCACGAAAGGGACGTGAAGAACGATGAGCGTGTCCTGCGTTCCGAGCGTTATGCGGGCAAGCTGTATCGTGCATTTACCCTCGGGCAGACGATGGATGAAGCTTCGGCGACGGCGAAATACGCCGATGGCGTGCTCGAGTTGACACTGCCGAAGAAGGCGGCGGTTCAGGCGAAGCGAATCACCATCCAATAAGAAAACGGCGGCGTTAGCCGCCGTTTTCTCTACCGTACGATTCGTTACGAAACAAATTCGGACGTTTTAAAAAATGCGGCAGGCTGGAAGGCCTGCCGCATTTTTTTGCCGTAGAATAGGCAGCCGCCGCCAAACCAACCACCACGTGCTGCCCGCCACCCATGGCCCTGACCGGTACCTCTGCCGCAGACAGAGCGAAGATCCTCGCCGAAGCGCTGCCGTACATCCAGCGCTTCCACGGCAGGACCATCGTCATCAAGTACGGCGGCAACGCGATGACCGACGAGACGCTCAAGCACAGCTTCGCGCGCGATGTTGTCCTGCTGAAGCTCGTCGGCATGAACCCGGTAGTCGTGCACGGTGGCGGCCCGCAGATCGACGACCTGCTCAAGCGCGTCGGCAAGAAGGGCGAGTTCGTCCAGGGCATGCGGGTGACCGATGCGGAGACGATGGACGTCGTCGAAATGGTGCTGGGCGGCCAGGTCAACAAGGAAATCGTCAATCTGATGAACCAGCACGGGGGGCGCGCGGTGGGCCTCACCGGGAAAGATGGCGGGTTGATCCGCGCGAAGAAAATGCTGGTGCGGGGTGGCGCCGATACCGACGCCCTGCTCGACATCGGCCAGGTCGGCGAGGTCGAGAGCATCGACCCCGCGATCGTGCATCAGCTCTACGCTCACAACTTCATCCCGGTGATCGCGCCGCTCGGCTTCGGTGCGAAGGGCGAGACCTACAATATCAACGCCGATCTCGTCGCCGGCAAGATCGCCGAAGTGCTCAAGGCCGAGAAGCTGATCGTTCTCACCAACACGCCGGGCGTACTCGACAAGAACGGCAAGCTGCTCACCGGGTTGAGCGCGCGCAAGATCGACGAACTGTTCGCTAACGGCACGATCTCCGGCGGCATGCTCCCCAAGATCGGCTCCGCGCTCGAGGCCGTGAAGAACGGCGTCAACAGCTGCCACATCATCGACGGACGGGTCGAGCACGCGCTGCTGCTTGAGGTTCTTACCGACGAGGGCGTCGGCACGCTGATCCGCCGCCGCTAGGATTGTGCGGCGAAGAAGCGCCGCAAAATCCTTATTGACGACTAGATTCATAAGGTCAGACATCGAAGAAACGAGCCGCACGACAGGTCGGCGTGTTATGCGCGCCGCCCTCGAGGCCGTTCTTAGGGGGTAACCGATGTGGCGGCGCGCTTGGATCTTCGATCTCGACAACACGCTGCACAACGCCGTACCGCACATCTTTCCGCACATCAACCGCGCGATGACCGCCTATCTGCAGGCGCACCTCGGGCTCGACGAGGCCGCCGCGGGTGAGTTGCGGCGCCATTACTGGCACCGCTACGGGGCCACACTTCTCGGGCTGATGCGCCATCACGCCACCGATCCGAAGCACTTTCTCTGGCACACGCACCAGTTCCCGGCGCTCGAGCGCATGCTGGTGCGCGAGCCGCAGCTGCGCACAATCGTCCGGAGGCTGCCGGGGCGCAAGTATGTCTTCTCGAATTCTCCGGTGCATTATTCGCGCGCCGTGCTGCGGGCGCTCTCGATCGCCGACCTGTTTCACGACGTGTTCTCGATCGAACACACGCGCTACCGCCCCAAGCCGGACAGCTACGGTTTCCTGCGCCTGTGCCGCACCAACCACCTCAAGCCGCATCGCTGTATCATGGTGGAGGATTCAATCGAGAACCTGCGTACAGCAAGCCGGCTCGGCATGAAAACGGTGTGGGTCACGCGGTCGGCCAAGGCACGGGATTTCGTGGACGTGAGCGTGCCGAGCCTCATGCAGTTGCCCCGTAGACTGGCCTGTTTACAATAGGTGTCCGGACACCGGCGCGGACGGGAACATGGCGGCGAGAACGGGCGAGCGCAAGGACCAGATCCTACAGACGCTGGCGGAGATGCTGGAGCGTCCCGCGGGCGAGAAGGTCACCACGGCGGCGCTGGCGGCGCGGCTGCGCGTGTCGGAGGCGGCGCTCTACCGGCACTTCAAGGGCAAGGCCCAGATGTTCGAGGGACTGATCGAGTTCGTCGAACAGACGTTGTTTGCGCTGGTGAACAAGATCACGGCGGAGGAAAAGAGCGGACTGCGTCAGCTGGAAGCGATCATCGCGGTGCTGCTCGGGTTTGCGCAGAAGAACCGCGGCATGACACGCGTGCTGATTGGCGATGCTCTGGTCAACGAGGACGAGCGTCTGCAGGCGCGCATCAACCAGCTGCACGATCGCCTTGAGGCGGTGCTCAAGCAGGCGCTGCGCTTTGGCGTCACCCAGAACGAGATCGCGGCCGAGGTGGACATCGCCGCACAGGCGAACCTCCTCATGTGCTTCGTCATTGGTCGCTGGCATCAGTTTGCCAAGAGCGGCTTTAAACGCGACCCCGCCGAGCTGTGGGCGAAGCAGTGGCGGCAGATCATGGAAGGCGTGATCGCCTAGTGTTTTTCGCCGCTGCCAGTGCCAGGCCGCGGCACGGCTAATCAACCAAGGGGACAACGCGATGGCGAATATCACCTCCACGCAACTGGCCGAACTGCTGATCGGCATCGCGCGCGCGCAGCAGGCGATCGCCGACGCGGCGGAAAGCCAGCGGGTGGGCTTCAAGGGACATCTGGCGTCGGCATTACAGACGGCCGCCCGCAATCGCAACACCGGCCATACGCCCACCCTCATGGATTTCCCGTCACGGGTTCTGCTTGCTCACCAGGGGCGCAGCGGCCCGGATCTGGAACAGATCACGCGGGATCTGGAGGCGCTGCTCAATCAGCCGTCGTGAGCGCCGCGTCGAATACGGCTGTCGCGATCGCGACGCGGCCGGCGTGAGGCTTGCCGGCGGAGAGTCACCTGCCGGGTGAGTTTCAACCGCGGGCTGAAACCTTGGGGGCGGCCGTCGCCGTTCCGCAAACCGGGCAAGCCGGGTCTTTCGCGAGCTTGATCGTGCGCACCCGCATTGTCAGCGCATCGAGGAGCATGAGCCTTCCCGCGAGCGTCTCGCCCGTGTTCGCCAGCAGCTTGAGTGCCTCGGCTGCCTGGATTGAGCCGATGATTCCGGTCAGTGGGGCGAAGACGCCCATGACGGCACAGCGCACGTCTTCCGACTCGCCGTGCTCCGGAAAGAGGCAGGCATAGCAAGGTGTATCCGCGGCCCGCAGGTCGAACACCGCAACCTGCCCGTCGAATCGCACCGCCGCGCCGGACACCAGCGGCTTGCGCAGTCGCACGCAGGCCCGGTTTACCGCGTGCCGGGTGACGAAGTTGTCGCTCCCGTCGATAACGACATCCGCCTGCGCGGCGAGCGTTCGCAGGCGCTGTTCGTCCACCCGTTCCGCGAGCGTGACCACCTGGACTTCCGGGTTGATTGCCGCCAACGTGACGCGGGCCGATTCCACCTTCTTCAGCCCGATCGACTCCGTGCGGTGGACGATCTGGCGCTGCAGATTGGTGAGGTCGACGTCCTCGTCGTCGCACAGGACGATGTGCCCGACACCTGCTGATGCGAGGTAGAGCGCGACGGGCGAGCCGAGTCCGCCCGCTCCGATCACGAGGGCGCGCGCGGCGAGTAGCTTTTCCTGACCCTCGACGCCGATCTGCGGCAACAGGATGTGCCGGCTGTAGCGCAGCAGTTGACGGTCATCCATTGCGCTCACACGGCGCTGCGCGCGGCGAACGCCCAAAAACAAACGCCCGGCTGGCGCCGGGCGTTGCAGAGCGGCGCGGCACTCGCGCCGCAACGCTAGTTGGTTTTCGTTCCACTGCGGCTTTTCAGAAACGCGATGGCCTGGTTAAGCTCGTAATCGTGCTTGGACACGATCTGGCCCGGCTCCGGCCTGAGCAGCTTCTCATCGACGTCCGTTGGCCGCGGCTCCGGTAGGAAGTCATAGTGTTTCGCGGCGGCCTCCGTTGCCGTCGGCTTTTCCGTGGCGGCCTCTTCCAGATGCTTCGTGAGATCGGCCTCGCGCAGCTTGAGCGCGCTGGTCCGTCCGGCCGATCCATCGTCCAGAGGAATGTCGGGCTCGATGCCCTTGGCCTGGATCGAGCGCCCATTCGGCGTGTAATAGCGCGCGGTCGTGAGTTTGATGGCCGTGTTGTTCCCGAGCGGCAGGATCGTTTGCACCGAGCCCTTCCCGAACGTGCGCTGGCCCATGATGACTGCGCGCTCGTGATCCTGCAGCGCTCCGGCGACGATCTCGGAGGCAGAGGCGGAACCCCCGTTCACGAGCACGACCATGGGAACCGTCTTCGAATCTTCTGGCAGCCGGCCGATGTAGTCCCGCTCCAGGCGACCGCGCAGATAATGCTCCGGCGTGGCGCTCAGGCGCATTCTCGAGTCGTCGGTGCGCCCGTCCGTATAGACCACGAGCGATCCTTTCGGCAGGAATGCGGCCGACACCGCGACGGCTCCATTAAGCAGTCCGCCGGGATCGTTGCGCAGATCGAGCACGATGCCTTTCATGGGCACCTGGTTTTCCTTGAACAGCTGCTCGATCGCGCGCGCCAGGATCTCGCCCGTGTGCTCCTGGAACTGGGTCACGCGAAAATAGGCGTAGCCGGGCTCGAGCAGCTTGGACTTGACGCTCTGAATCTTTATGATCGCGCGCGTGATCGTCGCCACGATCGGTTGGGTCTCGCCCTTGCGCACGATCGTCAACGTAATCTGCGTGTTGGGCTTGCCGCGCATGCGCTTCACCGCATCGCTCAACGTCATTCCCTTTACGGAAGTGTCGTCGAGCTTGACGATGAGGTCGCCCGCCTTGAGCCCGGCGCGCGACGCGGGAGAGTCATCGATCGGCGAGACCACCTTGACGAAGCCATCTTCCATGCCAACCTCGATGCCCAGCCCGCCGAACTCGCCCTGGGTCCCGACCTGCAGCTCCCTGAATGCTTCCTGGTCGAGATAGGCGGAGTGCGGGTCGAGCCCGGTCAACATGCCGTTGATGGCCTCGGAGATGAGCTTCTTGTCTGCCACCGGCTCGACGTAATCGCTCTTGACGCGTCCGAATACTTCGGTGAACGCGCGCAATTCCTCAATCGGCAACGGCGCGGCCAAATCCCGCTGTGCGACCGCGGTCAAATTGAGGCTGACCAGCAAGCCCAGCAGGGCACCGATCGCGATCAACCCGAACTGACGAAACTTGTTACGCATTGACTGCTCCCCCAAAACCGCACCGCAAGGTGCCTCGTTCTGCAACGCAACACCATGAATAATAATGATGTTCTCTAATCGTCCCTTACCGGATATCCACCCAAGTAAGGGGGTCCAGAGGTTTACCCTGATACCGCAACTCGAAGTATAAACCTGAATCCGGGTTGCCGCCGCTGTTGCCGACCGTGGCGATGATCTCGCCGCCGCGGATCGGGTCGCCGACCTGCTTATACAGCGCTTCATTGTTCGCGTAGAGGCTCATGTAGGCGCTGCCGTGGTCGATGATCATCAGGTTGCCGAAGCCGCGGAGCCAGTCGGCAAACACCACGCGTCCGGCCGCAACGGCTTTCACGTCCTCGCCGGCCCGCGCCGTGATGAAGACGCCTTTCCAACGCGTGCCGCCGCCAGAGCGTAGACTGCCGAAGTGGCTGGCGAGTTCCCCTCGCACCGGAAGGCTCAAGCGCCCCTTGAGCTGGTGAAACGCCGTGCCGCCAGTCGAACCGTCCGGCACGCGCTTATTGCTCCGACGGGAACCGCGCCGTTCCCGGGCGACGAGGCGCGCGAGCTGCTCGACCAGGCGCGCGAGCCGGTTCTCGTCACGCTTGAGCGTGCGAATCTCGCGGCGCTGGCGCTGGATGTCACGCGAGATGCTCGCGAGCACCTTGTTGCGCGTGCGGCGCTCCTCCCCCAGACGCTGCCGCTGGTCGCGCTGCGCGCGAGTGACTGTGGCGAGCGCTGCCGATTGCTGCCCAGCCTCCCGCGCCAGCTCGCCGAGGCGGGCGAGATTCGCGCGCACTTCGGCGATCAGCTGCACGCGGGCACGCGAGACGTAGCCGAAGTAGTGCAGGTCACGCGCGATCTGGTTGGGGTCCTCGCGATTGAGCAGCAGCTTGAGCGGCGCGGCCTTGCCTCCGAGATATTGCCGATAGAGCAGGCGCCCGAGACGCGCCTGCTGTGCTTTGAGCGTCGCTTCGTGCGTGTGGGATTCCGCGCGTAGCGCGGCGAGCCTGCGATTGATGTTCTGCGATCGCCGTCCCAGATCGCGTAGCGCGCGGTTCGCTTCCGAGATCGCGCGCTCCGATTCCTTCAGCGCGTCGGCCGCCTCTCCCTTGGTTTCCTCGGCGTCGGCGAGGTCCTTCTGCAACGCGTCGATCCGGCTGCGCAGTTCTCGCAGTTCCTTCTCCTTGGTCCCGCCGGCCGTCGCCGCGATCCCGCCCGGACTCGCGACCAGAAGTATGAGTAGTACGCCGGCGGCGCGGAGGCTCACTGGAACGTGACGAGCGTCTTGCCGGTCATCTCGGAGGGCTGTGGCAGGCCCATCATGGCAAGGAGTGTCGGCGCGACGTCCTGCAGCGCGCCGCCGCTGGCGATTTTCGCCTTGCGCCCGATGTAGAGCAGAGGCACGACATTGAGCGTATGGGCGGTGTGCGCCTGCTTTGTCACGGTGTCGCGCATCGTTTCCGCATTGCCGTGGTCGGCCGTGATCAGCACCTCGCCGCCGATCTCCTGCATCGCCGCGACCACCCGGCCGATGCACTCGTCGAGGACCTCGATCGCACGGGTCGCGGCTGCCAGGTTGCCGGTGTGGCCGACCATGTCGCCGTTCGCGAAATTGCAGATGATGGCGTTGTACTGGCGGCCCCTGATCGCGTCGACCAGCTTGTCGGTGACCTCGTAGGCGCTCATCTCGGGCTTGAGATCGTAGGTCGCGACGCGGGGCGAGGGCGCGAGGATGCGGTCTTCGCCGGGGTAGGGGGCCTCGACGCCCCCGTTGAAGAAATAGGTGACGTGGGCGTACTTCTCGGTCTCGGCGATGCGCAATTGCTTCAGGCCGCGCTGCGAAAGATACTCGCCAAAACCGTTGGCCACGCTCTGCGGCGAAAACGCCGCGGGGATAGGGGCGAAATCTTCACCATAGCGCGTGAGCGTGCAGTAATAGCCGAGCTGCGGGAAACGCTCGCGCGGGAACCCGTCGAAGGCGGCCTCGGTGAGCGCGCGCGTCAGCTGCCGCGCGCGGTCGGCGCGAAAATTCATGAACACCACCGTATCGCCATCGCGCATCGGTGCCGGCTCGCCGACCACGGTTGCCTTCACGAACTCGTCGGTCTCGCCTCGCGCGTATGCGGCGTGCAGCGCGTCCACCGCGGTGGCGCAACAAAACGCCGCCTTGCCCTGCGTGACGAGAGCGTAGGCCTGGCTCACGCGCTCCCAGCGCTGGTCTCGGTCCATCGCGTAGTAGCGGCCGCAGACCGATGCGATCCGGCCTCCCCGCAGATCGTCGCACTTGCCCTGCAATGCCAGCAGCGAGGCTTCCGCGCTCTTCGGCGGCGTGTCGCGCCCGTCGAGGAAGGCGTGCACGCGGACGTCGCGCACGCCACCGCGAACGGCCATCTCGAGCAGGGCATAAATCTGGGTCTCGTGACTGTGCACCCCGCCCGGCGAGAGCAGTCCGAGAACATGCAACGCCTGCCCTGGCGCACGCGCGGTTTCCAGCGCTCTTACGAGCACCGCGTTCCGCGTAAACTCGCCGGTCTCGATCGCGTGCTCGATGCGGGTGTAGTCTTGGTAGACAACGCGGCCGGCCCCGATGTTCATGTGGCCCACTTCGGAGTTGCCCATCTGGTCCTTGGGCAGGCCGACCCATTTCTCCGAGGCGTCGATCGTGGTGTGCGGATACCGGGACCAAAGCGCGTCCCAGCGCGGCTTTCGCGCCTGGCAGATCGCATTGTGCTCGCACTCTTCGCGGTAGCCGAAGCCATCGAGTATGACCAGCAAGACGGGCGTTAGCTTCATGATTTGAAGAACATACTAGGGCTAAATCACTCGCTGAGACAATTTTAGTATATTCTAATTAAGCAACGTAACAGGGACACTTGGATGACAACAGATGCAGAGGGAGTGCGCGCCGTACTCATGCACCGGCAGGAGCATATCGACCAGGCCTCGCGCGCCCTCAAGGCGATGGCGCACCCATTGCGGCTGAAGATTCTTTGCTTGCTCGGCAACCAGGAATTGAACGTGCAGGACATCGTCGACTGCGTGGGCACGTCGCAGAGCAACATCTCGCAGCACCTCGCGATACTACGGGAAAAAGGTGTGCTCCGCACGCGCAAGGACGCGAACCGCGTTTATTACCGTGTGGGCGACGAGCGCACGCTGACGTTGATCAGCATGATGCGGGACGTATTCTGCGGCATGACCTGATGTCGGGCGGCGCGAACACGTCCATGCGCGCCCATGGCTGGGGCGGAGTGGACCGGCGCGGGCCGCCGTCGCCAGCGGCGGACAGGACAGGCAGGACCGTCACATGCTAAGCCCGGCCCGCGCCAGCCTGTATTGCTGCGGTTTGATGTTTGCGCTGCCGTTCCTGCAGCCGTATCACCGCTTCCCTCTGACCTCTTTTTACAGCGAGTGGCTTGCGTTCGCGCTCGGCCTGTTGGCGGCGCTCCTCCTCCTCCTCCTGCGCCGCCAGTCCGGACAGGATGCAGCGTTTCCTGCAGTGGCGTTCGCCCCGCTCGGCCTGATCCTCGTGCTGGGGCTTCAGACGGCACTCGGGCGCGTGCCCTATGCAGAACAGGCGTTGATCGCGGCTCTGTACCTTCTATGGGCATCGCTTCTGCTCGTGCTGGGGCGGGAGCTTGGACGGGAGCTGGGGCTCACTGCCGTCGCTGACGCCCTCGCGTGGTTCGTGCTCGCGGGAGGATTGCTAAGTGCGCTGGCAGGGCTGGTGCAGCACTACGAGATTTCCACGCCTGTCGACTTTCTCATTGCCCGCAAGGGCTCAGCGGCCGTCTACGGCAATCTCGGTCAGCCGAACCACTACGCGGCTCAACTCGCGCTGGCGCTCGCCTCGGTCACGTACCTCTACGGACGCCGGCAACTCGGTGGCCTGGTGGCCGGAGGCTGCATCGCGGTCCTCCTGTTCATGTCGGCCCTCGCGGGCTCGCGCAGCCCGTGGCTCTATTTCGCTGCGTTCACCCTTCTCGCGCTGCTGGTGCGGCGATTCCGCGGCGACGATGAAAGCCGCAAGCTGGCGTTCCTTGCGATATGGCTATTACCCGGCTTCCTGATCGCGCAAGGTGCCGCGACGCTGTTCGTCCCGGCGCACGGACTTTGGGTTACGTCGGCGCAACGCGTGTTCGAAGTGGCAAGCGGCATCGAGGCGCGCATCCAGCTCTGGGGCGATGCATGGCGCATGTTTCTCGACGCGCCGATTCTTGGCAGCGGTTGGGGACAGTTCTCCTGGCATCATTTCGTGAATCCGGCGTTGACTGGCGCGAGCGCGGCGCCGGGCGTCTTTAATCACGCCCACAATCTTGCGCTGCATCTGCTGGCCGAGACCGGGATGATCGGGGCTCTCGTCATCATTGGCGCGGCCGTTATCTGGCTCCTGGACCTGCGCAAGGAAACAATCGACTCCCGCTGGTGGTGGCTGCTCTCGTTATTGGCCGTGATCGGAATCCACAGCATGCTGGAGTTTCCTCTATGGTACGCCTACTTTCTGGGCCCGGCCGCGCTGCTCGTCGGGCTCGGCGCACAGCGTACGGTCAGGGTTCGCTTCCACGGCACGCAACGTCTGATCGTCGCCCTTTGCATTCTCGCAGGCTTGCTGAACCTTTTCGGCGTGTTGGCCCCCTATCGTGATTTTGAGCGCCTGCTTTTCACGCCCGAGCGCCGCGCTCCATCACAATCCGACGATCGGCCCCTGGGCCCGGCGATCGCGCACGTGCACCGCGAGCCGCTGCTCACGCCCTATGCAGAGCTTGCCATTGCCTATGGCGTTCCGGTTTCCCGGGAACGATTGCACGAGAAGCTTGACCTTACAGCGCGCACGATGCGGTTCGCGCCGGTTGCGGTCGTCGTCTACCGGCACGGCCTGCTACTCGCGCTTGCAGGTGACAGCGCCGCAGCGTTGCAGCAGCTGCAGCGCTCGATCGAGGTGTATCCCGCCGAGCTTACCGACGTGATTGCGCAGCTCGAGTCCCTGGCGCGCAGCCACCCCGCTGAGTTCACCGCTCTGCTAAAATTGGCGGCTGCAAAGCGCGCGGAACTTCGCGCGCGCGCAGCCAATCGATAACCTGGCCCGCTGCGCCACGCTTCAGGAGCATGTAGTGAATGAGTTTCTGGTTTTCCTGGGAAAGAGCCCTTTTAACATGGTGCTGCTCGGGGTGGTGCTCGCCTCGGGCGGCATGCTGGTGTGGCCACTCGTCTCGCGCGTGTTGCGGCGAACGAGCGAGGTTGGAACCATCGAGGCGGTCCAACTCATCAACCGTCGTGACGCGGTGGTGCTCGACGTGCGCGAGACCGGCGATTTTGCGACCGGGCATATCGCGAATGCCAGGCATATTCCCGAGGTGCAGCTCAACGAAAGGATCGGCGAGCTCGAGAGATTCAAGTCACGCCCGATCATCGTAAGCTGCCGCACCGGCAGCCGGGCGCCGGCCGTTGCCAGTGCGCTGCGCAAGCGCGGGTTTGAGGAAGCGGTGGGGTTGCGAGGCGGCATCGCGGCGTGGCAGCAGGCCAGCCTGCCGCTGCAGAAGCGCTGACAGAACGTATGCGGTTAGTCACGATGTACAGCACGGCTTATTGCCCGTTCTGCCAGATGGCCGAGAACCTGTTGCAGGTGAAGGACGCACCCATCGACAAGATTCGGGTGGATCTGGAGCCAGAGCGGCGGGTAGAAATGGCGACGAAGACCGGACGCCGCACCGTGCCGCAGATCTACATCGGCGAGCTGCACGTTGGCGGTTACGACGAGCTGGCGGCACTGGAACGGGCCGGCCGGCTCGATCAGCTGCTGCGCGCCGAATGACACCGTTACCAACCGGAGCCACCCCGACATGAGCGAGCAGTCACAGCAATTCTTTGCGGTCGAGAAGGTCTACCTCAAGGACCTCTCGCTCGAGATTCCGAACGCGCCGCAAATCTTCGGCGAACAGGACTCCCCGAAAATCGACATCAGTCTGAGCAATGAGGCGCGCGCGCTCGATGCGGGGTTGTTCGAGGTCGTGCTGACCTCGACCGTTTCCGCCAAGTTGGAGGAGCGCACCGTTTTTCTGATCGAGGCAGCGCAGGCCGGCATCTTCCAGCTTCGCAACGTACCGCAGGAAGAGCTCGAGGCCGTGCTCAACGTCATGTGCGGCAATGTTCTCTTTCCGTACCTGCGCGAGACTGTCTCGAACGTCGTGGCGCGCGGCGGCTTTCCGCCTTTCTTCATGAATCACGTGAGCTTCGAGGCGCTCTATCAGCAGCGTCTCGACGAGCAGCAGAAGCAACAGCAACAACAGCAGCAGCAGTCCGGAACGCCGACCGCGCCCGCAGGATGAAATCGCTCCTCGCAGTGATCGTGTCCGCACTCGTTGCCCTCGCCGCAGCCGGCGCGACTCGCGCTGCCGAATTCCGTTCGGTCGGCGAAAAGGCGGTCGTGCTCTACGACGCGCCCTCGAGCAAGGCGAAGAAGCGCTACGTCCTGAGCCAGGGTTACCCGCTCGAGGTGGTGGTGGCCGTGGAAGGCTGGACCAAGGTGCGCGACGCGAAGGGCGCGCTGACATGGGTCGAGAGCAAGCATTTCGGGGACAAGCGCTTCCTCCTGGTCAACGTGCCGGTGGCGCAGATCCGCGAGCGCGCCGGCGACAGCGCGCCGGTGACATTCGAGGCCCAGGAAAACGTGCTCCTCGAGCTGCTCGAAGTTGCGCGCGGCGGCTGGCTGCGCGTGCGGCATCGCGACGGCGAGGGCGGGTTCGTCAAGATCACGCAGGTCTGGGGCGCCTGAGCCGGGGCTGACCCCGGCGTTCAACGTTCAAGGTTCAAAGTTTGAAAGCCGAAGCTCGCAAGCTGGAACTTGGAACCTGGAACCTGGAACCTTGAACCTGGAACTTGGAACTCCGCATGAAGATCGCAGTACTCGGCGCCGGTGCCTGGGGCACGGCGATCAGCATCACCCTCGCGGCGCGTCACGCAGTCAGCCTGTGGGCGCGCGATGCGAAGCTGCTTGCGGCCTTGCGCAGCACTGGGACCAACCAACGCTACCTTCCCGGGATTGCCCTGCCGCCCGCGCTCGGGTTGATCGACGACCTCGCGCCCGCGCTCGAAGGCGCGGATCTCGCCCTGCTCGCCGTGCCCACGAACGGGCTGCGTGAGGTGCTGCGAACGATGAGCAAAACGCGCTGCCGCGCACCGCTCGTGTGGCTATGCAAGGGTTTCGAGACCGACCAGGCAAAGCTGCCGCACCAGGTGTGCGCCGAGGAGTTGCCGGCGTCCGTCGCGCGCGCCGTGCTGTCGGGTCCGAGTTTTGCGGAAGAGGTCGCGCGCGGCCTGCCGGCAGCGCTCACGCTGGCATCAGACGATGCCGCCTTTGCCCGGACCGCTGCTGCCGCGGTGCACGGCGCGGCGCTCAGGGTCTACCTCAGCACCGATGTGTTGGGTGTGGAGGCGGCGGGCGCCGTCAAGAACGTGATCGCCATCGCCGCGGGTATCAGCGACGGTCTCGGGCTGGGATTGAGCGCGCGCGCGGCGCTCATGACGCGTGGCCTGGCGGAGATGACACGGCTCGGCGTTGCGTTGGGCGGTCGCGCTGAAACCTTCATGGGCCTCGCCGGCGCGGGCGACCTGATCCTGACTTGCACGGGAGACCTTTCCCGCAACCGCCGGGTAGGTCTCGCGCTCGCCCGGGCGACACCGCTCGCAACCGTGCTCGCCGGGCTCGGACACACCGCGGAGGGCGTGCATACAGCCCGGGCGGTCGCACATCTCGCCGGGAAGCTCGGCGTCGAGATGCCCATTACGCGAGCGGTATGCCTCGTCCTCGATGATCCCGCAAGGGCGCGAGTAGCGGTCCAGGAGCTGATGGCGCGCGAGCAAAAGTCGGAGTAGTAGAAGTCGCGTTCTGGCGTCGCCGTCTCACGCTTATCGTCCGCCCTCGAAACCGGCCTGCCGCCAGGCCTCGTAGACCACCACGGCAACCGCGTTGGCAAGATTCAGGCTCCGGCTCGTGCCGAGCATGGGCACGCGGAGGCGCTGTTCGGCCGTGAACTGGGCGATAACCGAATCGGGCAAGCCGCGCGTTTCCGGTCCGAATACGAAGACATCCCCGGGCCGGTAGCGCGGTTCGTGGTAGCCGCGCTCGCCCCGGCTCGTCACTGCGAAGAACCGCCGGCCCGTCAGAAACGCGCAACACGCGGCCCAGTCGTCATGCTGGCGCAACTCAACCGCGTCATGATAATCCAGGCCAGCCCGCTTCAACTGCTTGTCCTGTAGGGAAAAACCGAGCGGTCGCACCAGTTGCAGGCGGCAGCCTGTGTTGGCGCACAGGCGAATCAAATTGCCGGTATTTGCGGCGATCTCGGGCTCAAAAAGAACGATGTCGAACATTCCGCCCTTGCAGTATAGACTAAAATCAAGTTATCTTTATATTTCAATAGCATGTAACACGATCATGATAAAAAGCTCTAGATTCTCCGGAGACCGTCATGGGCCGACCTGAGAAGATCCGCCTGGGCGAGATACTCGTCCAGCAGAAACTGCTCACCGAAGAGCAGCTTACGCTCGCGCTCGCCGAGCAGAAGAAGAGCGGGCGCCGACTCGGACGCATTGTCATCGAAAAAAGCCTTGTCCGGGAGGAACAGATCTCTGAAGCGCTCGCCCGCCAGCTCAACATTCCTTACGTGAACCTCAAGCACTACAACATCAAGCGCGAAATCATACTGAAGCTGCCGGAGTCGGCGGCACGCCGCTTCCGCGCGCTCGTGCTGGACGACGACGGCACGACCTACAAAGTCGGCATGGCCGATCCAACCGACGTCACGGCGTACGACGAGATCGTCAGGATTCTCAGGCGCAACATCGACATCGTCGTGGTCTTGGGATCCGAGCTGATGCCCGCCATCGACCGCATCTACCGGCGCACCGAGCAGATCACCGGCCTGGCGCAGGAGCTCAAGGCGGAGCTCGGAGAGACGGCGGCGGTCGACTTCGGCGCACTCGCCCTCACCCCTGGGCTCGAAGAAGCCCCCGTGGTCAAGCTGCTGCAGACGGTGTTCGAGGATGCGGTGCAGGCCCGGGCTTCCGACATTCATATTGAGCCGCACGAGCAGCGCCTGCAGATTCGCTTCCGCATCGACGGGGTCCTGAACCCGCAAACCGAAGCGGACGCGAAGATCGCCTCGGCGGTGGCGCTGCGTCTCAAGCTTATGTCCGGCCTCGACATCTCCGAGAAGCGGCTGCCGCAGGACGGGCGCTTCCCGGTCAAGGTGCGCAACGCCCAAATCGACGTGCGAATCTCGACTATGCCGACCCAATACGGCGAGTCGGTCGTGATGCGGCTGCTCAACCAGGCGAGCGGCCTGCTCGGTCTGGATCATGTGGGCATGCCGAAAACCATGGTAGCCAAAGTGCGCGAGGTTATTCACCGGCAGAGCGGCCTGATACTGGTGACCGGTCCCACCGGCAGCGGAAAGACGACGACGCTGTACGCGGCGCTCACCGAGCTCAATACCCCCGAGCGCAAGATCGTCACGGTGGAGGATCCCGTCGAGTACCGGCTGCAGGGCATCAACCAGGTACAGGTCAACGAGAAGATCGATCTCACTTTCGATCGCGTGCTGCGTTCGGCGTTGCGGCAGGATCCGGACGTGATCCTCGTGGGGGAAATGCGCGACCATCCGACGGTCGAGACCGGCTTGCGCGCGGCGATGACCGGTCACGTGGTGCTCTCCACGCTGCATACCAATGACGCGGTGTCGTCCCCGGTGCGGTTGCTCGACATGGGCGCGGCGCGCTACATGGTGGCACTCTCACTGCAGCTCGTGCTCGCTCAGCGGCTCGTTCGCCTCATCTGCGACAGCTGCACCAAAAAATACAAGCTGCTCCCGAATGAGCACGAATGGTTGCGTCACGAGCTCGGTGACGAGGTTGATAAGCAGCCGTATTTGCACGGCGAGGGCTGCCCGCACTGCAATGGAACGGGCTACCAGGGCCGCACCGGCGTCTACGAGATGCTCGAGATGACCGGCGCGGTTGTCGAAGCGGCCGATCAAGACGACGTGCAGCATTTCGTTCGCATTGCGCGTGACCAAATGGGCACCGGCACATTGCGCCGTCACGCGGCGCGGCTCGTCGCGGCGGGCAAGACCACCGTACAGGAAGCGATGCGCGTCACCCAACAGTTCGAAGACTAATGCCGTTTTTTGCCTACAAAGGCCGCGACGGGCGCGGCCAGTTGGTGCAGGGCGTGCTGGAGGGCGCCGACAGCAGCGCGGTGGCGGGGCAGCTCTTCAATAGTGGCGTCACGCCGCTGGAGATCGAGTCCTCTGCTGTGCGCGAATCCGGCCCGGGTCTGCTCGCTCCGCTCAAGCGGCAGAAAATCACCCACACGGAAGTCCTGCTCTTCAGCCGGCACATGTACACGTTGCTCAAGGCAGGCGTGCCCATCATGGGGGCGTTGAAGGGGCTTGCGGAAGCCACCCAGAACCCGAGCTTTTCGAACCTGGTCCGCGAGATCCGGGAGAACCTCGAGGGCGGCCGCGAACTCTCGGCCACGCTCGTGCAGCATCCGGCCGTGTTCGGCCCCTTCTACGTCGCGATGGTGCGTGTGGGCGAGTTCACCGGGACGCTGGACGAGGTGTTTCTGCGCCTGTTCCATCACATGGAGTTCGAGAAGTTCATTAGCGACCAGGTGCGCGCCGCGGTCCGGTATCCCGCCTTCGTCATCGCCACAATGGCGATCGCTTTGGTCATCATCAATTTGTTCGTGATTCCGGTCTTTGCCAAGGTCTATAAGGGATTCAAAACCGAGCTGCCGGCAATCACAAAGGGGATGATCGGTTTCTCGGAATTCGTGGTTGGCTACTGGCCGGTGATGCTGGTTGCACTGGTCGTGCTGCTGCTGGGCGTTCGTGCTTACGTCAAGACCCCGCGCGGACGGCTCGTCTGGGACGAGTTCAAGCTGAAGCTTCCCGTCGCCGGGCCGATCGTGCTGAAAGCGACGCTGGCGCGCTTTGCGCGCAGCTTCTCGCTCGCCCTGCGCAGTGGCGTGCCCGCCGTGCAGGCTCTCAGCGTCACCGCACAGACCGTGGACAACGCCCACGTAGCGCGCAGGATAGACCGCATGCGCGAAGGCGTGGAGCGTGGCGAATCGGTGCTCCGGACTGCCACCGCAGCAGGGGTGTTCACACCCATCGTGCTGCAGATGTTGGCAGTCGGTGAGGAAACGGGTGCGCTCGACGACCTTCTCGCGGAAGTGGCGGACATGTACAAACGCGAGGTCGAGTACGACCTCAAGAACCTCGCGTCCCAGATCGAGCCGATTCTGGTGATCGCCCTCGGCGTGATCGTGCTGATACTGGCGCTGGGGGTGTTCCTGCCGATCTGGGACCTTGGCAACGTAGCTCTGGGCAAGAGGGGATGAAAGAAAAGTGGTGCGACGGATTTTCGATGCTGGAGTTGGTCGCGGCGATCGCGATCATCGCCGTGCTGCTTGCCGCGTTCCTCAACCGCCTCCATTACTACCAGGAACTGGCTGAGCGCGCGGCCATGGAATCCACGCTGCGCCTGATCAAAACCGGGCTGCAGGTCCGGCTGGCGGAGCTCATCATCACCAACCGGCAGGCGGAAGCAGTGTTGCTGGAGACCGAGGACCCGACGCGGTGGCTGGACAGCAAGCCGGCCAATTATGTTGGAGCCTACCGCAATCCGCCGGAACGCGGCGCTTGGTACTACGACGCCCGCGAACAGCAGCTGGTGTACGTCGTCAATTATGGCGATCGTCTGGAACTCGACGCCGCGCCGGAGCCGAAAGAACTTCGTTTCCGCGCCCGGTTGCTCACGGATCGCGTCCGGGCGGCAGGCGCGATCGTGGAAAGCGTGACCGGTGTCACGCTGGCGCCGGTGCGGCCGTATCGCTGGACACGCCCGCAAAGGGAATGGCCAAGTGGCATTGAATTTGCTTAAGAGGACGCATCGTATGAGGAAAAACTTCGGGTTCACGCTGATCGAGCTGATCGTGGTGATCATCATCCTGGCCATTCTGGCGGCGACGGCTCTTCCGCGTTTCGCCAATCTGCAAACGCAGGCGCGCATCGCGAAACTGAACGGCGCGATGGGGTCCATGAAGGGCGCCGCCGCGCTCGCGCACGCCGCTTGCCTCGCTTCGATTCCGCAATGCACGGGCACGCAGCTGATGGAGGGCGTCAACGTCACCATGATCAGCGAGTACCCGACCGCGAACGCGGCGGGGATCATCACCGCCGCCGGGATCAACGCCAGCCCGACTTCGACGGACGGCTATGACCTCCAGGGCGGGGGGCCGGACGCGGGGGACGTCCTGCAACTGATGGTGCTCGGTAACGATCCGGTCAGTTGCAGCTTTACGTACACCTCGCCGGGCGTGGGCCAGGCACCGGTCTACAGCCCCTTGGTCACCAATGGGTGCTGAGCAGCGGCAGGCGGGAGATAAACGGCTTAGAAAGTGAAATAATGCACTTGGTCAAAGAGTTGAGCTTTTCTATAATGATTTTACTTTAACAAGGAGATTTGAGACATGGCTGGGAAACAAGAAGGTTTCACGCTGATCGAGTTAATCGTGGTGATCGTGATTCTGGGCATTCTCGCGGCCACCGCGCTGCCGAGATTTGTCAATCTTCAGAGCGATGCCAGGGCGGCCTCGATGCAGGGCGTGGCGGGCAGCATGCGTGCGGCGGTTGAACTGATTAGAGGCAAGTGGCTGGTCAATGGGTCGACCAGCATGAGCACCGTTACGACAAACGACGGCTCGGTCGTCACGGTCGGGACCGCCGGCGCTGCGCAGGGCGTGCCGATTGCCGGGGTTACCGGAATTCAGCGCGCGGCCAACATTGATCCGACACAGTTCACCTGTACTGGCGCCAGTCCCGACGTTTGCAGTCCGGCCGGGGGACCCGTCGGCTGTAGCGTTTCATATAGTCCGGGCACCGGTGCTGTTGATGTCTCGCAAGCCGTTGTGGGGAATTGTTAATCGGTTCCCGAAGGGAAAACCGCACACGATAGACTGAACCTAGTCTGAGGCCTACATGCCGGGTGAGGCGCGCGCTGAGAGGCGGCCTCACCCGTTTTCTTTCTGGAGGTCATCGGGCGTGAAATCTTATCGTGTTGGAATCGAGCTTGGCCGCTGGCGTCGCGGATTCACCATAACCGAGCTGGTGGTCGCAATTTCGATCATTGGGTTGATCGCGGCGATCGCCGTGCCACGCTTGGTCGGGCCGAGCGGTTTCGAGTCGAGGGGCTTTTACGATCAAGCGCAGCAAACCGTTCGCTTTGCGCACAAGACGGCCGTCGCATGGCGGCGGGTGATTTTCGTCTGTGTAACCGCAAACGCCGTCTCGGCGGCGCCGGCGGCGGGCTGTGCCGCTCCCTTGGCCAATCCGACCACAGGCAGCGCGGTCACCGTAACGGCGCCGGACGGCGTGATCTTGTCGCCTGTGAATTTCAGCTTCGACAGCGCGGGCCGGCCTAGTCCGGCAGGGCCACTCACGATCACGTTAACGAGCGTCATAGCGGGCGATCCACCGCGGCAGATCGTGATCGAGCGGGAAACGGGGTATGCGCACCCCTAACGCGCGCCGCGCGTGCGGCCTGTCGCTCATCGAGTTAATCGTGTTCATCGTGATCGTGAGCGCTGCGGTGGTGGGCGTGCTGGCGGCCCTCAGTATGGCGACGCGCAGCAGCGTCGATCCGCTGATCCAGAAGCAGGCGCTCGCGATCGCGGAAGCGGTTCTGGAAGAGGTGCAGCTGCAGCCCTTCTCGTATTGCGATCCGGATGATGCGAATGCCGCGACCGCGTTGAATGCGGGGAGTTGCGCGACGATCGTGGAGGCGATTGGCCCGGAGGCCGGCGAGACGCGGGTGAACGCGACGACGCCGTTCGACAATGTGAATGACTATCACGGCTTCGGGATGAGCGGCGGCATCACCAACATAGCCGGAAGCCCGATCAGCGGACTGGACGGGTACGCTGTGTCCGTTACGGTGGCCGGGCAAGCCATTCCGGCAGTGGGCGCAGGCCGGGCGATACCTGCGAGCGATTCGTTACTCATTACTGTCACAGTCACGGGCCCCGGGAACACCAGCGTGTCGCTGCACGGCTATCGCGCACGCTACGCACCGAATGCTCTGCCGTAACCAACGTTCCATGTTCAAAGTTCAAAGTTCCAGGTTCGCAGTTCCAAACCTGGCCCAAGAAGGTAATCCGCATTCAGCAATGCCGAGCGTGGAGCCCGAAACAGTGAACTCGGAACCTGGAACCCTTAACCCGGAACGGCGCGCGCGCGGGGTGACGCTGATCGAGATGATCGTGGTGATCGCGATCACCGGAATCCTCGCTGCCGCCGTGGCCGTCTTCATCCGGCGACCCATCGAGGGGTACGTGGATGCGGCGCGGCGGGCGGAGCTCACCGACATTGCCGATACCGCCCTGCGCCGCATGACGCGCGATCTGCGCACCGCGCTGCCCAACAGCGTGAGAGTCACGAGCGTCGGGGGTGTCGCCTATCTCGAGTATCTGCAGACGAGCGCGGGCGGGCGTTTCCGCGAGGAAGTGGACAATGGCGGCGGCGGTGACGTTCTGGATTTCACGGCCGCGGATTCCGCGTTTGACGTGATCGGCCCGATGCCGTCCTTCGCGGGCGGGGAATCGATCGTCATTTACAACTTGAATTCGGATCCCGCTGTGCCAAGCGCGAACGCCTATTTGGGCGACAACCGCGAGGCGTACGCGACCAACACCGCGACGACCATCACGCTCGGGGCACCGAAGCTCTTTCCTCTGCGATCGACCGGCAAGCGCTTCCAGGTGGTCCAGTACCCCGTGACCTACCGCTGTGACGCGGTTGCGGGGGAGCTGCGCCGCTACTGGGGATATGCGATTGCCGCGGCGCAGCCCACGCCGCCGGTTACGCCCAACAACGCCCTGCTGGCGAGAAATATTTCCGGTTGCGCGTTCTCCTATGCGACGGGCGGCGCGACCGGGCGGACGGGCGTCGTGGCGCTGGACCTGCAAGTATCGCAGAGTGGCGAGACGGTACGGCTGTTCCAGCAGGTGCATGTGAGCAACGTTCCGTGAACTGGTTTACGTTCAAAGTTCAACGTTCAAAGTTTGTGGGCTAATGTTCAGAGTCGCGAATGACGAGCGTTGAGAAATTCGAGGATCTTGAGGCTTGGCAGAAGGCCCGGCATCTGGCGAACGAAATTTACGCGATTTCCTTCAGTGGAGGATTTGCCAAGGACTTCGTTCTGAGGAATCAAATTCGTGGGGCGGCTCTGTCGGTAGTGTCCAATATCGCCGAGGGCTTTGAACGTGGAGGAAATCAGGAATTCGTGCAATTTCTCTCGATTGCAAAGGAGGCGGCAGGTGAAGTGAGGTCGCAATTGTACTTGTCGCTGGATCAAGGCTATATTGATCGCGCCGCGTTTGACCGCCTGCGGGACTTGGCAGTTGAGGTGAACGGAAAACTTGGGGGACTGATCGCTTATCTCGAAGCATCAGGCATGAAGGGATCGAAGTATAAAGTTGATGAACCCGGAACCCGGAACCGGGAACCTGGAACATTGAACCCGGAACACGGATCATTGGACCGGGAACCCGGAACATTGAACCCGGGACCCGGAAGCCATCAGGCCGGGTTCAGTATCGTCACGGCGATCTTCCTGATCGTGGTGCTGGCCCTGCTCGGCGCCTTCATCGTCTCGGTGACCGGCCTCCAGCAATCGAGCAGCCAGCTCGACGTGCAGGGCGTGCGCGCCTACCAGGCGGCGCGGACCGGCATCGACTGGGGAGCCTGGCAGGTGCTGGATCCCAACAACGATCTGCCCGGTTTCGGCGGCACGGCGACGCCACCGCCGTGTCCCGGCGCGACGACCAATCTTCCCTCGCTTGCAGGATCCCTTTCGTTTTTCACCGTGACGGTGACCTGCAGCGCGACGACCAATTCCCCGACCACCGAAGGAAACCGCAACGTCGCCGCCTACCAGATCGTCGCGACCGCGTGCAATCAGCCCTCGGCCGGGAGCTGCCCGAATCCCGCGCCCGCGAGCGGCTACGTCGAGCGGCAGCTGCAGGCGACGCTCGCCAAATGCAAGGACCCGACCGCGGCGGCCCCGCGGTTTGCGTGCGGATGATCGTGAGACGCCTATGAACCTCGCGACCGGGAAACGCGTATATGAGCTCGCCATGTCGTTACTGGCGCTGGTTCCGCTGCTATTGGTTCCAGCGCCGCCGGCGCAGGCGCAGATTACGTTTCGCAGCGCTGCGCAGGCGTCTGCGGCGTCCGGAGGCGGGGGAGGCGGCATATCGTTTGTCGCTGCTGGAGCGCAGACCGCGGGTACCGGGGCCACCATCACCCCGGTTGTCCCCGGCGGAACCTCGGTCGGCGATTTTGCTGTACTTATTGTTGCAGGGCGCCCCTCTGATACATCGGAGCCGACGGCGCCGGCGGGATGGACACTCCGCAGTTCAAGCCTGCGTCAGGTTGGCGCCAACGACCTCAACATCATGACGTTTTACCGGTTGTTCGACGGCACGGCCGGTGACGGGAATCCCACTATAACCCTGCCGGTGAACTGGCGGGGCAACGCGGGGGGCATGTCAGGCCAGATTGCGGTGTGGCGGGGCGTGGATGCCACGACGCCGTTCGATGTGGCCGATGTGACGGGCAATTCGCCAGCGACTCGGGATTGGACGCCCCCGTCCATCACAACGGTTACCAACAACGCCTGGGTGGTGTCGGCGGTGGCGACGAGCGACGACAACAGACTCAGGCTCAGAACGCCAAATGGTTTCACGGGACGGATGTTGGACGTCGCATACGACACGACTGTGGGTGGCCACCACGCGATGGGTCTTGCGGACAAGACGCAGGCGACGGCCGGTGCGGTCACCATGCTCCAGTGGCGGGAGCAGAACAGACAGCCCGATCCGTGGGCCAGCATCACCTTCGCTTTGCGACCGGCGCCGCTGGTCCCGGATCTGGTGATCAACGTGCCGACCCTCACCGCCGCCGGCGACGTGATGATCGCCAGTATCGGCGTGCGTCCGTGCAGCAGCACTAACGGCGGCGCCTGCACACTCACCGTCCTGCCGGTTCAGTCCGGATGGACGCAGGTCGGCACGACCATCGACCAGACGGGCGGCGGTACCGGTGGTTTCGGCAATCGGCTGGCGGTGTATTGGCGCGTGGCCACTGCCGCGGATGTGGTGGGGGGAGTGAGCTACGGCTGGAATTTTGGCGGCGCACCGGTGAACGGGGGCGCCATCGGCGGGATCACGTCGTTCTCCGGCGTTGATACGACCATTCCCATCGTGGCTCAGGGCGGCCAGGCCACGCCCAACGCCTACACGCATACCGCGCCGAGCATCAACACCGGCACGGTAACCAACACCATGCTGGTGAGTACGCATGCCGACAACTCCAGCGCGACCTGGACGCCACCGGGGACCATGACCGAGGCAGTGGACGTCCCTTCCCTAACGGCACCCAATGCCCTCGGCATTTCAATGGAAGTGAACTGGGAATTGCGTGCCGCGGCCGGCGCAACCGGCACGCGGACGGCTACGCAAAACAACAATGCTGCCAGCGACACCGGCGCCGCGCACCTGCTCGCGCTGCGGCCGGCGGGCGGCGTGCCCACGCCCGGCAGCTTCAACGCGTTCGAAACCAGCACGGCGGCGGGCGCCATCACGGGCGTGATCCGCACCAAGATCGCCGGCAGCGCCTTCAGCCTCGATATTGTAGCGATCCAAAGCGGGGGCCAACAGTCCACGTTCACGGATCAGGTGATCGTCGAATTGCTTGGTAACAACACGCTGGGCGTGGCGCTCGATGCGCAGAATTGCCCGACCTCGTTCACCCTGGTGCAGACCGTTGCGCCCGACCCGACAATCACTGCTGGACGCTCAATGGTTGCCTTCGCGGCCGTGCCGGATTCGTGGCGTGACTTGCGGGTGCGGGTGAGGTGGCCCGCCGCGTCGCCGACCGTGACGGGCTGCTCGACCGACAATTTTGCGATCCGGCCGAACACCTTCGCGAATTTCGGGGCGAGTGACATTGACTGGCAAACGGCCGGAACGACACGCGTCCTCAACGACATCACGTTCAGCGCCGTGACCCACAAGGCGGGGCGGCCGTTCAGTATTCGTGCCGCTGCTGTGAACGCGGCTGGCACGCCCGCCATTACCACCAATTACACCGGGACGCCGACGGCCACGCTCACGACGTGCGCGGGCGCCGCCTGCACGGCGAGTGTCGGGACCCTGGCGCTGGGCACGACGTTTGTCGCCGGACAGCTCGTCTCCGATGTTGCGAGCTACAACGAAGTGGGCTCCTTCGGTCTGCAGCTCGTCGACGACACGTTCGCCAGCGTGGATTTGGCCGATTCGACGCCCGCAGAGCGCAATATCGTGTCCGTGGTCGTCAACGCGGGACGCTTCGTGCCAGACCACTTTGCGGTCGCGCTCAATACCCCGACCTTTGCGACGGCGTGCTCGGCGGGCGGATTCACCTACCTCGGGCAAGCCTTCAATTACACCGTGCAGCCGGTGATTACGGTAACGGCGCAGGACTTCGGCAACAACACGACCGCGCTCTACGCGAGCACGTGGTGGCGCATCAGCAACACGAGCCTGACGGGCAAGAGTTACACGGCCGCGAGCGGCACCCTCAACACGAGCGGGCTGCCGAGTCCCGACCCCGCGATTGCGCCCACGGGCGCCGGAACCGGCACGCTGACGTTTGACTCGGGGACCGGCTTGTTCTTCACGCGAACAGCGCCGGTTGCGCCGTTCGACGCGGACGTGAGCCTCGCGATCAATGTGATCGACGATGACGGCGTTGCCTATGGCGCGAATCCTGCGCAGTTCGGCGCGGCGACGGCGGGTAACGGCATTGCATTCAACAACGGCAAGCCAATGCGTTTCGGCCGCCTGCGCATCGGCAACGCCAACGGCTCGCAGCTCACGCCACTGCCCGTGCTGGTGGAAGTCCAGTACTACAGTGGACCACCGGGTAACGCGTTCGTGACCAACACGGACGACAGCTGCACGGCGCTGGCCGCGAGCAACGTGGCCATGAGCAACTTCACCCCCAACCTCGCGCCGTCCCCAAACTGCAAGACAGCGATTACCGGCGTGAGCGCCTTCAGTGCTGGGCGCAGCACGCTCACGCTGGCTGCGCCAGGTAGCGGCAACGAGGGCACCGTCGATCTAACGGTGAATCTCGGGTCGACCGGCAGCGGCACGACGTGTACTTCCGTGGGCGGCGGACCGACTCCGGTATCAGGCTCTAACATATGGTTTTTGAAAGGTAATTGGACAGGGGGTGCCTTCGATAAAGACCCCTCTGCGAGGGCGACTTTCGGCGTCTTTCAGGGCGCGGAAGAAGTCATCTTCACCCGGGAAAACTTCTAGGTCGGTTGGGCAGTTACAACACCTGGTTTGTACTCGTACTGAAAAAACAGCGCCAAGGGATTGACATTATTGCATTTTATGGTAATTTCAGTGAAATCAACGGGGCAAGACCTCCGATCATGAGGTTGTATAAGTTAACCAGGAAAAAATCGGGCTGGCTATGCATCAATCTGATGCCGGATCGGGTCGACGTCTCCCGCGTGGAAACAGAGGGTCGCGCACGACCCGAGATCGTTCTGTGCGATTCGTATCGCAAAGACGGCGACGACGTGGCAACGCTCGGCCGCCTGCGTCGCGAGCTTAAGCTGGACCAATATCACTGCACCACGCTGCTCAAAGGCGGCGACTACCAAATCGTGCAGGTCGAAGCGCCTGGCGTGCCGGCGAATGAGGTGAAGACCGCCGTCCGTTGGCGCGTTAAGGATGTGATCGACTTCCCTGTCGACCAGGCGACCGTCGATGCGCTGTACATTCCCTCGGCCGAGGGCGTCCAAGAAAAAGGGGTGCAGATGTTCGCCGTGGCCGCGCGCAACGCGTTGGTCGCCGCCACGGTCAACCCCTTCAACGAGGCCAGTATCGCGCTCGAGGTGATCGATATTCCCGAGCTCGCGCAGCGAAACCTCGCTGCCCGCTTCGAGGAGGAAGGGCGGGGACTTGCATTCCTTACGTTCGGCCCGCAGGGAGGCCTGCTGACTTTCACCTGCGGCGGGGAACTCTATCAGCATCGCCGCATTGACCTCGTGCCGGACAGCTTTCTCACCGCTGCCGGCGATCAGAAGCGGGCCCTCTACGAACGGGTGGTGCTCGAGCTGCAGCGCTCGCTCGATCAGTTCGACTGGCAGTTCCGGCACATCGCCGTGGCACGGGTGATCGTAACGCCGCTTCCCGGTGCGGAAGATTTGGGAACGTATCTCGCAACCCACATGAATGTGCCGATCACCCTGCTGGACCTCGCGCAGATAATGGATTTTCCGCGAGTGCCCGAGCTGCGCGAGCCGGTCCATCAGGGGCAGTGCGTGCATATGATCGGCGCGGCATTGCGCGCGGAAGGCGTCACATGAGCGGCCACGCCGGCTCGAGCGCGAGGCGCGCTGCACGCGGCGTCCGCGGGTCCCGCTGGCGTAACGGTAACTCTACGCGCAACGTCGCGGCGAGGGGCGCAGCATGACGCAGAACATCAACCTGCTCGCTGCCGCATTCCGCAAGCAAGATGTCGCGCCAACGCTCGCGACCGTCGCGCAATGCTTGGGAATTGCGCTGCTGCTCGTGCTGGGTCTTCATTTCTTCCTCGCGCATCGCACGAGCGGTCTGGGCGAAGCGCTGCGGGTTAGCGAGCGCAGTCTGAAGGAGCAGCGCGCAATCCTCGAGGAGCTCAAGGGGCAGTTGGCCGCCCGCAAGCTCGGCACGGGGATCGAAGCGGAGATTGCTGGGCTGGAGCGCGAGCTCAAGGAAACACGCGAAGCGATGATCGCGCTCAAGGGCGGTGTTTTCGGCGATCGGGAGGGGTTCGCGGAGTACCTGCGCGCTTTCTCGCGCCAATCGCTGAACGGACTGTGGCTCACCGGCTTCACGATCACGGGTGGCGGCGATCTTGAAATACGCGGTCGGGTCCTGAGTCCCGATCTCGTGCCGAGTTACATTCAACGGCTCAACAAGGAAGCGGTCCTGCAGGGGCGCAGCTTTGCGCGCTTCGAAATGAGTCGGCCGCAGCCCCAGGCTGGGGCGGCCGGGAAGCCGGGAGCGACGCAGATAACGCCTGCTCCGCGTTTCCTCGAGTTCAGCTTGGCGACGATGGAAACGGCAAGCCTGGAGCGCTCGCGATGAGAGATGAGTGGCGCCAACTTTCCCAGCGGTTTAACGCGCTCCAGAAGCGTGAGCGCATGCTGGTACTCGTGGGCGTCGTGCTGGGGACGGCGCTGCTTTATGACTTGCTGTTCCTGGAGCCGCTGTTGGCGCGGAGCAAGCGCCAGGTCCAGCAGCTGTCGTCCGCAAGCCGCAATCTAACAGCCGTGCAAGATCAGCTCCGGGCACTCAGGATGGGGGACGATCCGGGAGCCCCCCGACGGACCTACCGCGATGCCCTGAAAGAGCAGCTCGCCCAGCTCGATCGCGATATGAAGAATCTGCAGGTTGGCCTAGTGCCGCCCGAGCGCATGGCGCAACTGCTCCAGGAAATGCTCGGCCGCACACGCGGTACCAAGCTGGTTTCGATACGCACGCTCCCGGTACAGCGTCTCGGAGGCGCCGGGGCGGACGCGAAGGCGGACAAGGGCGTAAAGGCCGAGTCGACGGAGCCGAAACGCGCCATCTACCAGCATAGCGTCGAGATCACGCTGCAGGGCTCATACGTTGATCTGTATCACTACGTTGCCCAGCTGGAGAAGCTGCCGTGGCGGATGTTCTGGCACCGCCTCAATGTGAATATCGAGCAGCACCCCCAGTTGCGGGTGACGCTCACGGTGCAGACGATGAGCTTGAACAAGGCTTGGCTGGTCGTATGAACGATGAAAGCGGAAACAGGAGCGATAAGAGCGCAGCGCCCGCAACCACCGCGCGCAACGGCGCGTCGCTCGCGCTTCGTGTTGCGTCATGGTCTGTCGTCGCCGTCCTGGCGGCGGGCTTCATCGGCAGCGGCGCAGCGTCGTCGCAGGCCATGACCGATCCGATGCGCCCGCCGGAGGCCTACCTGACTCACGAGGACGGCGCTATCAGCGGAGGCCCCGTGTTGCAGTCTGTGATGATCTCCCCGACGCGCAGGACGGCGATTATTAGCGGCGATAGGGTCCGTCTGGGGGAGAAGTATGGTGATGCCGTTCTGATCGAGGTGGCCGAGGGCGAGGTAGTCCTCCAGCGCGCGGACACCACGCAGGTCCTCAAAATGTATCCCGGCGTGGTGAAGCGAGGGGTGCCGTCAGCGCGCGGTGGCACCGGCCGGAATGGGAAAGCCGGGGGCGCCGACGCGGGCACGACGGGGCCCCGCTCGGATAGCAGATGAGAGCGCTGCTGACAAAAAGTCTGTTGGCGGTAATCGCACTGGCGATCGCGGCGGCGGGCTGTTCGGAGAAGCTGACGCGGCAAGACCCGGTCTATGACGAGATTACGAAGGAACTCGACCAGGCGGCGGACCAGCGCGCCAAGGCCAGGATGCCGGAGGCGGTGGAGAAAGCGCTGCTTCCTCCGCTTATCGTGCAGATGCCGAGGCCGGATGGAGCGCCGGTGGCGCAGCGATTCGACTTGAGCGTCAACAATGCGCCGGCGAACCAGGTGTTCATGGCGATTGCCACCGGCTCGCCCTACAGCATGATCGTGCACCCCGCGGTGCGGGCCCCGATTTCGCTCAACGTCAAGAACGTCACCATTTTCGAGGCGCTCGAGACCCTACGCGATCTCTACGGCTATGAATATCGCGTGCAGGGAACGCGCATCATGATCAAGCCAGTGACGATGCAGACCCGGATTTTCCAGGTGAACTATCTTCAGGGGCGCCGCCAGGGGCTGACCCAGGTGCGCGTTGCCACCGGCTCGATTACCGACTCGCCGAGCGCAGGAACCGCGGGCGTTACCGGCGGCGTGCTTCCGGGCACCACCGGGACGCAGGGTCCAACCTCACGTCCGACCGAAGGCGCGAAAGTCACGACGACGACGGATACGAGCTTCTGGGCCGACCTCGGAAAATCGCTCACGGCAATCGTCGGCACGGCGGAGGGACGCCACGTCATCGTGAATTCGCAGTCGGGGATCATTGTTGTTCGGGCGATGCCCGCGGAACAACGTGATGTCGAGAAGTTCCTGCACGCGATGCAGCTCGTGGTCGAGCGCCAGGTCATGCTCGAGGCGAAGATCATCGAGGTTCAACTGACCGACGGCGCTGCGGCGGGCATCAATTGGGCGGCGTTCCGCAATGGCAGCACGCGTTTCGCCACCGGCGTAATCAACTCCGGTACGCGGCTTAGCCGCGAGGGTACGATCAGCTTCCCGACCGCGCGTAACGAAGACGGCACGCTTGCGGCGGGTTCGGACCTCAGTGGGGTGTTCTCGGGTCCGGTGGCCGCCGCATTGGAGACGGGTGTTTTTGCCGCGGCCGGGGGCATATTCGGACTGGCGCTGCAGACCAGCAACTTTGCCGCACTGCTGGCTTTCCTGGAGACCCAGGGCACGCTGAACGTGCTCTCGAGCCCGCGCATCGCGACCATCAACAACCAGAAGGCTCTCCTCAAGGTCGGCACCGACGACTTTTTCGTCACTAACGTATCGACGACATCGACCACCAGCGGCGTCAACACGACGATTGCGCCAACCATCACCGTGCAACCGTTCTTTTCGGGCGTTGCGCTCGACGTTACGCCGCAGATCGACCGGGACGACAATATAATCCTGCACATCCACCCGCAGGTGAGCAAGGTGATCGAAAAGAAGAAGAACGTCGATCTCGGCACCCTGGGTCAGTTCACCCTGCCGCTCGCTTCGAGCAGGATCAACGAGACCGACGCCATCGTGCGCGTGGAGGACGGCAACATCGTCGCCATCGGCGGGTTGATGGCGCAAGTGAGCCAGACTGATAGTGGCCAGGTCCCGGTGGTGGGCGACGCGCCCGTCGTGGGGAACCTCTTCCGCCAGAAGACCGTATCCAGCGCGAAAAGCGAACTCGTGATCCTGCTCAAACCGACCATCGTACGCGGCGACAGCGAGTGGCAGAAAGAGCTGAGGGAGACGCGCGAGCGTTTCCGTGCTTTGCAGCAACCGTCACAACAGCCGGCGCAACAGCCGCCACCTCAGTAAGAGCAAGGGGGGCGCAAAGGATGTACGAGACGCATTTTGGCCTGAGGGAAATGCCGTTCGGCATCACGCCGGACACGAGCTTCGCTTACACGTGCACCGCTCATCAGGCAGCCTTGAATACACTGTTGGTAGCGGTCAAGAACGGCGAGGGATTCATCAAGATAACTGGCGAAGTGGGAACCGGCAAGACGCTGCTGTGCAGGCGTTTCATGGCTACGCTGGATGACAAGTGCGTCCCGGCGTATATCCCCAATCCCTATCTGGAGCCGCTTGCACTGTTGCTGGCGCTGGCCGATGAACTGGGCGTGGCCGCGCCCGAAAAGGCAGACCAGCACGACCTGCTCAGGGAGGTGACGCGGTCGCTCGTCAACTTCGCGCGCGAGGGCAAGACGGTGGTGCTGTGCCTGGATGAGGCACAGGCGATGCCGATCGAGACGCTAGAAGCCCTGCGGCTGCTGACGAATCTCGAGACCGAGAAACGCAAGCTCTTGCAGGTCGTCCTGTTCGGGCAGCCGGAGCTGGACGAGAAGCTTGCGCGGGAATCGGTGCGGCAGTTGAGGCAACGCATCACGTTCCAATACGTGCTTACTGTCCTCTCGCGCGACGAGATCGAGCATTACATTACGCACCGATTGCGGGTCGCTGGCTACCGCGGGAGCCGCCTGTTCACGCCGCCCGCAGTGCGGCTGCTCTACCGCCGCAGCCACGGCGTGCCGCGGCTGGTCAACATCATCGCCCACAAGGCGATGCTCCTCGCTTACGGTGAAGGGGCGCAGGAAGTGCTCCCGGTCCACGTGCACGGTGCTGTGGCCGACACGCCCTCGGCGCAACCGCGGCAGCCGTGGTGGTGGTTGGGCTTTACTGTCCTGCTGCTTTCGTTTGGCGGCATTAGCTGGGCGTTACTGCAATGAGCCTCATCAATCAGGTTTTGGTCGATCTGGAGTTGCGCCGGGCTTCCGGGCCCGAGCGGCAGGCCTTGCCGAACCATGTGCGGGCCCTGCCGGCCCAAAGGCGGGGAGGCACCTGGCGCGGGCTCGTCATCGTGGGGCTGGTTGCGGCAGTGGGATTAACGGGCGCCTGGGCGCTGATCCCAGTATGGGACACGGGGCGCAAGGAGCAGCCTCCATCCGTGATAACGCCTCCTGCAGTTGCGTTCGCGGACGGCCCAACCGCGGCCGGGTCGGCGGCAGCTGCGACCGGTGCTCGAGAGGGGGAACGGGCCGAGCGTGTCGCGTTAGGGCCAGTGGCGTCGCGGCTGACTCTGGAGTTGTCGAGCGTTCCGCCAGCGGTCCCGGCCGTGGCTGAGGCCCGCGAACGTGCGGCATCCATCGAGAGCGCACGCATCCTGCCTCGCGCCGAGCCGCCGGAGCACCAAGGGCAAGCCGCCACGGCCGCGGTGCCCGCGATGCAACCGAGGCCGGAGGCGGTGCGGAAGCCGGCGAAGCGCGCCAAGGCGCCGCCGGCCGCCGTGAAAGCTCCGGCCGTGGGCCACGAATCAGAAGTGCAAAAGGAAAAACAGGTCCGGCCAACGCCTTCCGCTCAAACTGCCAGGAATGAGCAACCCAAGGAGAGGGTCGCGACAATCAAGCCTTCACCCGATGCGGGCGCACCCCAAGTCGAAATCGAAAAGCAGGTGCGTCAGCCCACGGCTGCTGGGCGCGCCCAAAACGAGTACCGCAAAGCGACGATAGCGCTGCGTCAGGGCCGAGCCGACGAGGCGCAGGATCGCCTGCAGGCCGCGCTGAAGATCTATCCGGGGCATCGCAACGCGCGACAAGCGTTGGTAGGACTCCTTCTGGACTCGAAGCAATACGAGGACGCAGGGCACCTGCTGCAAGAGGGGCTGGCGCTTGACCCCGATCAGACAGGCTTCGCCATGGCACTCGCACGGATTCAGCTCGAGGGGGGCGATATCGCACAAGCGACGAGAACACTCCGGGGCAGCCTCGAGCACGCCCGTTCGAGCCCGGACTATCTGGCGTTTCTTGCCGCGCTGTTGCAACGGCAGACGTGGCATAACGAGGCCATCGAGCAGTTCCGGGCGGCCTTGCGAATGAGACCCCGCAACGGCGTGTGGTGGCTTGGCCTCGGGGTGTCGTTTCAGGCGATTAGCAGCAATGTTGAGGCGCAGGACGCCTATCTTCGTGCGAAGGCGAGCAACAACCTCAACCCCGAACTGATGGCTTTCGCCGACCAGCGTCTGCGGCAGCTGCGGTAGCTTTCCCAGTTACCGCGGCGCAGTCCGCGCGACGGTCCAGCCCGCTACCGCAACCGCGCCCGCTCTACGCAGAACACGCGCGAGCTCACTCAGCGTCGCGCCGGTCGTGAGGACATCATCGATCACGGCCACGCGCAATCCGCTGAAATCGGCATCGCAGACAAAGGCGCGGCGCACGTTCTTCGCGCGTTCCTTCCACGGCAAGGCTGCCTGCGGTGGCGTCTCAATGACCTTGCGGCACCCGCTTGCGATGATCGGAATGCCATGCCGCCGCGACACAAAGCGCGCGATCTCCAGCGCCTGATTGAAGCCGCGTTCCGCTAGCCGCCGCGGCGCGAGCGGCATCGGCACCAGCACGTCGCCCTCGGGCGCGCCGGCGCCGGCTAGCGCTTCGCCCAGCACCGGCGCGAGGGCGAGGCGTCGCCCGTACTTGAAGGCATGGATCAGCGCGTCAATGGGAAAGTCATAAGCAAATGCCGCCGAGACGCGATCGAACGACGGCGGTTTTTGCAGGCACGCGCCGCACACCGCCCCGGACACGAGCGGCACCGCGCACACCGCGCAGCGCGTGAGCGGGAGGCGAGGCAGCTCGGCTTCGCAACCGGCACAGATCCGCTCATCACGCGTTGGCGCGTCGCAAAGGACGCAACGACGCGGCAACATCCTCTGCAACATTATTGTGCAGATGTTCAAAACGCCCACGGTAAGATTTGACAGCGGCACGCGGACGGCCGATGATTCAAGTGATTCAAAACGCATGGGTTTTTGCCAAATTTCCCATTAGGTACGCCATGGACACCCTCCGCCTTAACGCTTCGAGGACCGAAGTCGCCGACAAGCCGCGCTGGAGCATTGCGCAGGTCGAGACGCTCTACGACTTGCCCTTCAACGATCTCGTCTACCGCGCGCACGGCGTGCACCGGCAGCATTTCGACGCCAATGCAGTCCAGCTCTCGACGCTGCTCTCGGTCAAGACCGGCGGCTGCCCGGAGGATTGCGGCTATTGTCCGCAGGCGGCGCGCTACGACACCGGCGTCGCCAACGAGGACACGCTCCCGCTCGAGCGCGTGGTCGAGGCCGCGCGCCTTGCGAAGGAGAGCGGCGCCACACGCTTTTGCATGGGCGCAGCTTGGCGCGGCCCGAAACAGCGCGACCTCGAGCGCGTTGTGGAAATGGTAAAAGCGGTGCGAACGCTCGGGCTCGAGACCTGCGCGACCCTCGGACTCCTCAAGGAAGGTCAGGCCGAGCAGCTCAAGGCGGCGGGGCTCGATTACTACAACCACAACCTCGACACCGCGCCGGAATTCTACGGCGAGATCATCAAGACGCGCACGCAGGGCGACCGGCTGGAGACGCTCGAGCGCGTGCGTGCCGCGGGCATCCACGTCTGCTGTGGCGGTATCATCGGTATGGGTGAGACGCGGCGCACGCGCGCCGCATTGATCACGCAGCTGGCCAACCTCGATCCTCAGCCCGAGTCGGTGCCGATCAACAATCTCGTACAGGTGGAGGGCACGCCGCTCCACGGCACCGATTCCATCGACCCCCTCGAGTTCGTGCGTAGCATCGCGTGCGCGCGGATCACGATGCCGCGGGCGATGGTACGGCTCTCGGCCGGACGGCAGGAAATGACTGATGGCATTCAGGCGTTGTGCTTCTTCGCTGGCGCCAACTCGATTTTCTACGGCGAGAAGCTGCTGACGACCGGCAACCCCGATGTCGAGCGCGACCGGGCGCTGTTCGCGCGGCTCGGGCTGCGGCCCATGTCGAGTGACTAGAATGGACGCGCCTTTTTCCGTGCTGGCAAGCGAGCTGGCCGAGCTTGAGTCGAAGTGCCTGCGGCGGGCTCGGCGCGTGCTCGAAACGCCTCAAGGTGCGCGCGTCACGGTCGATGGCCGCGACTACGTCGCGTTCTGCAGCAACGACTACCTTGGCCTTGCCAGCCACCCCGAGCTGATCGAAGCCGCGCGCGAAGGCGCAGCGCGTCACGGGGTCGGCGCGGGCGCATCCCACCTCGTGCTCGGCCACGCCAAAGTGCACCACGAGCTCGAAGAGGCGTTGGCCGCCTTTGTGGGGCTGCCGCGGGCGCTGCTCTTCTCCACCGGCTACATGGCGAACATTGGCGTCGTGAGCGCGCTCGTGGGACGCGGCGACGCGGTGTTCGGTGATCGCCTCAATCACGCTTCTCTCAACGACGCGGCGCTGCTGGCGCGCGCGAAGTTCAGCCGCTACGCGCATCTCGATCTCGAAGCGCTGGAGCGCCAACTGGCCGCGTCGCGCGCGCGCCGCAAGCTCATCGTGACCGACGCCGTTTTTAGCATGGACGGTGATCTGGCAGACGTGCCCGGTCTGCTCCGATTGTGCGAGCGCCACGATGCCTGGCTGCTGATCGACGATGCGCACGGTTTCGGGGTCCTTGGCCGCGGCGGCAGGGGAACGCTCGCGCATTTCGACGTGAGATCCTCCCGCGTGATCTACATGGCCACCCTCGGCAAGGCGGCCGGCGTATTCGGAGCCTTCGTCGCGGGAGAGCCGGACCTCGTCGAGACGCTCGCCCAGCGCGCGCGTTCTTATGTCTACACGACGGCCACGCCGCCGATGCTGGCACACGCGCTGGCTCGCAGCCTCGAGTTGATCGAGCGCGAGGAGTGGCGCCGCGAGCGGTTGCGGGCGCTGGTGGAGGTCTTGCGCGGGCGCTTCGAGCCGCTGCACTGGCGCCTCGCCCCGTCCTCGACGCCGATCCAACCGCTCCTGATCGGCGGCAACGAGGAGGCCATGGCGGTGTCGAGCGCGCTCGCGAGCGAGGGGCTGCTCGTGCCGGCGATTCGACCGCCCACGGTACCACGAGGCACGGCGCGGCTGCGCATCTCGCTCTCCGCGGCGCACGAAGTGGCGGATGTCGAGCGCCTCGCACGCGCGCTCGCCACGCTGCAGTGAGCCTCCATCACACCGCGTTGGGCGCCGGCCGCGACCTTGTGCTGGTGCACGGCTGGGGCACCCACGGCGGCATCTGGTCGGAGCTGGCGGACGGCCTCGCGCAGCGTTTCCGCTTGCACGTAGTCGACTTGCCGGGTTGCGGCGAGAGCGCGGACTGCGAGCCGTACAGCCTCGATCACGTCGCCACGGTGCTCGCGCGCGACATGCCGGCGCGTTGTCGCGTGGTGGGGTGGTCGCTCGGCGGCCAGATCGCGCTGGCGTGGGCGCAGAAGGCCCCGCACCAAGTCGAGAGTGTTGCGCTGATCGCGACCAATCCCTGTTTTGCCCGGCGCAAGGACTGGCCGCACGCGGTATCGAGCGAGGTCCTGCAGGAGTTTGGGCGCGCGCTGGCCACGGATTGCCTCGGCACGCTGCAGCGGTTTTTCTCGCTCCAGGCATTCGGCGACGAGCGCAAGCGCGACGCGGCGGCGCGACTACGCGCGTGCCTGAGGCGGCGCGGTGTGCCGAGCGCCGCGGCGCTCGCTGGCGGTCTGAACATCCTCCTCGAGGCGGATCAGCGCGCCGAACTCGCCGCCATCTCCCAGCCGGTGCTGGTACTGCACGGCGAACGCGACCATGTCGCGCCGCTCGGGGCGGGCGAGCACCTGGGCCGCAGCCTCCCCAACGCGGAGCTGGTCGTGATTCCCGGCGCCGCGCACGCGCCGTTCATCACCGCTTTGCCGGAAGTGAGCGCGCACCTCACGCGGTTCTTCCAATGAGTGCCGAGTTCACCGTCGACAAGCATCAGGTGCGGCGCTCCTTCGAGCGCGCAGCCGAAACGTACGATGCGGGTTCGGTGCTGCAGAACGAAATCTGCCAGCGGATGCTCGCGCGCCTCGATTACATCAAGCTTGAACCCGACTGGGTAGTCGATGCCGGCAGCGGAACCGGCAACGCCGTGCCGGGCTTGCTCACCCGTTTTCCACGCGCGCGCGTGGTCGCGATCGATCTGGCGTTGGCCATGGTGCGCCGCGCGCATCTCCGGCGCGCGCGGTGGCGCCGCCTGCTCGACTGGCGGGGTGCTCGCGTCGCCGCGGTTTGCGCCGATATAGAGCAGTTGCCCGTTGCCAGCGGCGCTGCCGGCTTGATCTGGTCGAACCTGACGCTACAGTGGGTCAACGAGCCGCAACAGGCCTTTGCCGAGATGCAGCGGGCGCTCGCGCCCGGCGGGCTGCTCATGTTCAGCAGCTTCGGGCCGGACACGCTGAAGGAGCTGCGGGCCGCCTTCCAGGGCGCCGACAGCCATACGCACGTGAACCGCTTCATCGACATGCATAACATCGGCGATGCGCTGATCGCGCAGGGTTTTGCCGATCCAGTCATGGACATGGAGTACGTCACTCTGACCTACGCGGATGTGCGCGATCTCATGCGCGACCTGAAGTCAATCGGCGCGCACAACGTGACGTACGGGCGGCCCGCCGCGCTGAGCGGCAAGTCCCTGCTCACGAAGGTCGCACAGGGCTACGAGACTTTTCGTCAGAACGGGAAGCTGCCGGCAACCTTTGAGGTGGTCTATGGCCACGCGTGGAAACCACAAGCCCGGTTAAGTCCTACCGGGCGTCCCGTCATCGACATCAAACCCCGTGCGAGGTAAACGGATTGACAAGTCACGGGTTCTTCGTAACAGGAACGGACACCGGCATCGGCAAGACCGTGATCGCCTGCGCGCTGCTGTACGCGTTCGCTGTAGCAGGCTTCAAGGTGGTGGGCATGAAGCCGGTCGCCGCCGGCGCCGAGCCCGGCGCGCACGGCCTGGTGCACGATGACGTTGAGCGACTCGTTAGCGGGAGCAACATCGCCGCGCCGCGCGAGCTGGTGAATCCTTACTGCTTTCGACCGGCGATAGCCCCACATATCGCGGCCGCGCAGGAGGGTGTTGTAATCGACCTCGCTCGTATCGAACGCAATTTCCGTGCGCTCGCGGGCCTGGCCGACGCTGTCGTAGTGGAAGGCGTGGGCGGCTTTCGCGTACCTCTCGGGCCCCGCACGGACATCGCGCAACTGGCCGGGCAGCTCGAACTGCCGGTAATCCTGGTCGTCGGGATGCGGCTGGGCTGCCTCAATCACGCGCTCCTCACCGCCGACGCGATTGCGGCCCAAGGCCTCAGGTTTGCCGGTTGGATCGCGAACCACGTCGATCCGGACATGGCCGTAGCCGATCAAAATGTGGAAACGCTCGAAGCGCGCCTTCCGGCGCGATTGATCGCGCGCGTGCCGTTCACCCCGGCACCGACCAGCGACGCGATCGGACCGCTTCTCGCGCAGGTCATTCCGCGTTGACGCCACGCACGTAAGTCGCTATAAAATCGCCGAATTTCATGGGCTGACTTGGTTGCCTACCGAGGTCCCTTGTGTTAAATTTCGCCCGCTCGACCCGGATGCTGGCGCTTGCAAACGATGACGGCAGGAACAGGATGCATCGATGTGTCGCGGGCGGCCGAGTGTTCGCTGGTCGCGAGGCGCAATAACTCGCTCTCTTCCTCAGGCCGTTTTCTCGTCTTCGTCTTCGTCTTCGCGGTATCGATTGGGATCGCCGTCGCGTTTGCAATGCTCGGCGCGTGGCTGATCTTGCCGTTTGCCGGGCTGGAGATGCTGGGGCTGTTTCTCGCTTTTCGTGAAATTGGCCGGCATGCCGGTGACTATGAACGGATTGCGATCGAGCACGACCGGGTCCGGGTGGAGTGGCGTGAGATGGGGCAGCTGCGCGACCATGAACTCGTGCGCTACTGGGTCCAGTTGGTGGCGAGCCGCGACGGTCGACGTCTTGCGCTCCGATTTCACGGTCGGGAGCTGGTGATCGGGCGCCACCGGAACGATGAGCAGCGCCTGGTGTTGGTGAAAGATCTTGCGCGGGCGCTGCGCTGAGTCGGCCGGGGGGCGCGGGCCCTGCGGGTGGTCCATTCAAATAGGTTGGGGGAAGCATGATCGGTAGGTGGATGAACATTCTCACGGCGGGCCTGATAACCGGGCTGTGGACCATTACCGTAGCCGCCCAGTCCCAGGTCGATTTCCAGACGCCCCAATCACCGGTGGCGCGCGAGGTCTACGACCTCCATCTCATCATTCTCGGGATCTGCGTCGTGATTTTCGTGGGCGTGTTCGGGGTGATGCTCTACTCCATCGTGAAGCATCGCAAGTCGGTCGGGCACAAGGCGGCGCACTTTCACGAAAACACGACGGTTGAAGTCATTTGGACAGTCGCGCCGCTCATCGTGTTAGTCCTGATGATGATTCCGTCGACCAAGGTGCTGCTGCTGATGCGCGACGCGTCATCGCCGGACATGACGATCAAGGCGACTGGCTACCAGTGGAAGTGGGGCTACGAGTACCTCCAGGGCGAAGGTGAGGGAATTCGCTTCTACAGTACGCTCGCCACGCCGCGCGATCAGATCGAAGGGCGGGCGCCCAAGGGACAGAACTACCTGCTCGATGTCGACAACCCGGTGGTTGTACCGGTCGGCAAGAAGGTGCGCGTGCTGACCACCGCTCAGGACGTGATTCACTCGTGGTCGGTGCCCGCGCTGGGCGTGAAGCAGGATGCCAATCCGGGATTCATCCGGGACGCGTGGTTCAAGGCCGACACGCCCGGCGTCTATCGCGGCCAGTGCACCGAGCTTTGCGGCAAGGACCACGGCTTCATGCCGATCGTGGTTCAGGCGGTATCGCCCGAGAAGTACACCGCGTGGGTCGCTGGTCAGAAAAAAATGATGGTGGCGACCGCTGTTGACCCTGGCAAGCAATGGACGCTGGACGAGCTGAAAGCGCGCGGGGCGAAGGTCTATTCCGGCAACTGCGTGGCGTGCCACCAGGCCACCGGAAAAGGCATACCTCCCACCTTCCCCGCATTATCGGGATCGCAGGTTGTGAACGGGCCGAAGGAAGGGCAGATCAATGTTCTGCTCAATGGGGTGGTGAAGCAGGGCAAGCCAACCGCGATGGTGTCCTTCAAGCACTTGTCCGACGCCGACCTCGCGGCGGTCATCACCTATACCCGCAACAGCTGGGAGAACAAGACCGGCGAAGCGGTTATGCCCGTCGACGTGAAGACGCAGCGCAAGTAGGCGCGAATACAGAAAGTATCCAGGAGAGCCTCGTATGGAAGCAGCCCACGCACACGGTCACGCCCATGGGCACGACGATCACGCGCACCATCCCTACGGGATCATGCGTTGGGTCACCACCACGAACCACAAAGACATCGGCACGATGTACCTTTGGTTCAGCTTCGCCATGTTTCTGGTGGGCGGCGTCATGGCGATGGTCATCCGCGCAGAGCTTTTTCAGCCGGGTCTGCAGGTCGTCAATCCGGATTTCTTCAACCAGATGACGACATTGCATGGCCTCATCATGGTGTTTGGCGCGATCATGCCGGCCTTCGTCGGCTTCGCCAACTGGCAGATACCGATGATGATCGGCGCGCCTGACATGGCTTTCCCGCGTCTCAACAACTTGAGCTTCTGGCTGCTGCCCCCTGCCGCCCTGCTGCTGGTGGTTTCGCTCTTCGTGCCCGGCGGCGGCGCTTCGGCGGGCTGGACGCTCTATGCGCCCTTGTCGGTGCAGCTGGGCATGGGAATGGATCTTACGATCTTCGCCATACACATCCTTGGGATGTCATCGATCCTGGGATCGATCAACATTATCACCACTATCCTCAACATGCGCGCGCCGGGCATGACGATGATGAAGCTGCCGCTGTTCGTGTGGACCTGGCTCATCACCGCCTACCTGCTGGTCGCCGTGATGCCGGTGCTGGCGGGCGCCGTGACCATGATCCTCACCGACCGCCATTTCGGGACGCATTTCTTCAATGCGGCGGGCGGCGGCGATCCGGTGCTCTACCAGCACATCTTCTGGTTCTTCGGCCACCCCGAGGTTTACATCATCGCGATTCCCGCGTTTGGCGTGGTCTCGCAGGTGATTCCGGCGTTCTCGCGCAAGCCGCTCTTCGGCTATACGTCGATGGTGTACGCGACGGCCTCGATCGCGGTCCTGTCGTTCATTGTCTGGGCCCACCACATGTACACGGTCGGCATGCCGGTCGTGGGGCAGCTGTTTTTCATGTATGCGACGACCCTTATCGCGGTGCCGACCGGCGTCAAAGTGTTCAACTGGGTGGCAACGATGTACAAAGGCTCGCTCACATTCGAGACACCCATGCTGTTCGCGTGTGGTTTCCTGTTTCTGTTCACGATGGGCGGCTTCACCGGGCTGGTGCTGTCGATCACCCCGGTCGACGTGCAGTTGCACGACACCTACTACGTCGTCGCGCACTTTCATTACGTGATGGTGGCGGGCGCGCTCTTCTCCGCGCTCGCGGGCATTTACTTCTGGCTGCCGAAATGGACCGGCCGGATGTACAACGAGACGCTCGGTAAGGTGCACTTCTGGCTCAGCTTTGTCTTTTTCAATGTAACGTTCTTCCCGCAGCACTTCCTCGGGATGGCCGGCATGCCGCGCCGGATCCCGGACTACGCGCTGCAGTTCGCCGATTTCAATATGCTGTCCTCGTTCGGTGCTTTCGGGTTCGGGCTCTCCCAGCTCCTGTTCCTGTACGTCGTGGTGAAGACGATCACTTCGGGTGAAAAGGCGCCGCAGCGTCCGTGGGAGGGTGCTGACACTCTGGAGTGGACGCAGCTGCCCTCGCCGCCGCCCTATCACAGCTTCGAGACGCCGCCGGTCGTCAAATGAGCGCGCATTACCCTGCCGAGGACACGGCGCGTCGCAACCGGCGCACGGCGCTCATCCTGGCGTTGGTCGCCGCGGCGTTCATGATCGGGTTCGTGCTCAAGATATGGCTGAAATGAGTCTCGCCGCCGAGAACCGCAGACTGTTCTGGAAGCTTGTCACCATTGCGTGCGCGATGTTCGGCTTCGGCTTTGCGCTGGTGCCCTTCTATGAGCAAATCTGCGCAGCGACGGGCATCAACAACGTTTTCAATGCAGGCAAGGTGTCCAACACTCAGATCGACAGCAGCCGCACGCTGACCGTCGAGCTCGATGCGAATATCAACGGACTGCCGTGGCGCTTCGCACCGCGCGAGCGGACGGTCCGGGTGCATCCCGGCGAGCTCGTGCAGATTGCCTACATGGTCCGCAACGACTCGGATCGCCCGGTCGTGGGCCAGGCGGTCCCAAGCTACGGACCGCAGCTGGCCGGGAAATATTTCAAGAAGCTCGATTGTTTCTGCTTTACCCAGCAGACGCTGGCGCCCGGCGAGGCGCGCGTGATGCCGGTACTGTTCGTGATCGATCCGGCAATGCCGACGGAGGTGAGCACGGTCACGCTGTCTTATACGTTTTTCGAACTGAAGGGCGCCGCGGCCGCGCCAGCGAGACGTGGCAACGCAGGCTGATGCCGTGGAACGGTTACCGCAACGCGAGCCGGCTACGGCCTCGCCCGCGCAGGTGTTCAAGGCCGTGTTCAGCGCGTTTTTCGGCGTGCGGCGTGCCGCGGACCACGAGGCGGTGCGGCTCAAGCCGCTCCACGTGATCATCGCGGGCGTCCTGGGCGCGGCGGTTTTCGTGCTGACGTTGTTGTCGATCGTATGGCTGATCACGCGCTAGCGTGAACATCAGGAATCGAGAGGAGATACCGAGATGAGCCTGTCGCAAACGAAGTCATATTATTTGCCGAGCCCGTCGACCTGGCCGATTACCGGGTCGATCATGATGGGACTGCTCGGGTTCGGGGCGGCGTTTTCCGTAAACGGATACGCGCTCGGCTTCATCCTGCTCGCATGCGGCTTCGGCGTGATGATCTATCTGCTCTACGGGTGGTTCAGCACCGTGGCGCGGGAGAGCGAAGGGGGGAAATACAACAAGCAGGTCGACACTTCGTTCCGCTGGGGGATGAGCTGGTTCATCTTCTCCGAGGTGATGTTCTTCGCTGTCTTCTTCGGGACGCTGTTCTACATGCGCGTCCTCTCGGTGCCATGGCTGGCCGAGTTCGACCAGAAGCTGCTATGGCCGGATTTCAGCGCGACCTGGCCCGCGGCTGGCCCCGGGATCAAGGAGCCGTTCACGCCGATGGGGGCGTGGGGCATCCCGGCGATCAACACGCTGCTGCTGCTGAGCTCGGGTGTCACGGTGACGCTCGCGCACTGGGCGATCATTCGCAACGACCGCATGAAGCTGATCGGGTGGCTGTTCGCCACGATCGGTCTCGGGCTGACGTTCCTAGGTTTTCAGATATTCGAATACGGGCACGCCTACAGCGAGCTCAACCTTAAGCTCACCACCGGCGCTTACGGGGCCACGTTCTTCATGCTCACGGGCTTTCATGGCTTTCACGTGACCGTCGGCTGTATCATGCTCATCTCGATCCTGTTCCGCTGCGTGGCCGGTCACTTTCGCCCCGACCATCACTTCGGCTTCGAGGGCGTCGCCTGGTACTGGCACTTCGTGGACGTGGTCTGGCTGCTGCTGTTCATCCTGGTCTACTGGCTATAAACGGAGAACAGAAAAATGGGAAGAAAAGAACAATCAAGGCGCGACCGTTAACAAAGGGGGGGGACCCCGTCAGTAGGTCAGTAGGAGAGCCGCCGCGCCGAGTGCGCGGCGTTTTTTTAACCGCGGAATCTGCGGCTGATGGAGTTTTACGAAATTGGGGATGCGCTCTAAAGCCTGCCGGTGATAAAGCCGAAGTGGAAGCCGAGCATGAGCAGCGCAAAGAGCAAGACGGAGAGCGCGACCCGCACCGTCAGCGCCCGCACCGTGCGCTCTCCCTGCCCCTTGTCCTTGATGAGGAAGTAAAGCCCCGAAAACAGGCTCGCAACGATGAAGATCACGAAGAGAATGACGAGAATTTTCATTTGCAGGGATGCGGCGCGCTCTCAGTGTAGCTGAAGCGCGCTCGCCGACCAAACCGGTGCGCAGACGCGGCTTCAAACCATCGCTCGTGACGAGCCTCGCCGCCGCGGCCGGACTTGCCGCGACGCTCGTGCTTGGCAACTGGCAACTCGATCGGGCGCACGAGAAAGAGGCCATGGCGGCGCGGCTGGAGTCGCTTGAGCAGGAGCCCGCTATCACGCTCGCCGTCGATGAGGTGAAAGCGGAGGATATATTGTGGCGCCGTGTCACCGTGCGCGGGCGTTTTGAGCCGCGCTACGCGGTCTTTCTCGATAACCGCGTCCGGCACGGTGTCGCGGGCTATCACGTGATCATGCCGCTCGCCATCGGGGGCGGGCAGCGCTACGTGCTTGTGAACCGTGGCTGGATTGCCGGCACGCGGGAACGCGCCCATCTTCCATCGGTCAGAACCCCCGCGGGCCCGGTCGAAGTGGCGGGTCTTGCCGTGGCGCCAAGCCGCCGCTTTCTCGAGCTTTCCACCCGGGTGGCGGATGGTCGGGTATGGCAGAACCTGACGCTCGAGCGCTACCGGCAGGCGGTGCCGATCGCGCTGCAGCCGGTGCTCATCCGGCAGCAAAGCCCAATCGACGACGGCCTGGTGCGCGAGTGGAACTCGCCAGACCTCGGCATCAACACGCATTATGCCTATGCGTTTCAGTGGTTCGCGCTGGCCCTTGCCGTTCTGGTGTTCTATCTAGTTACGCATGTCAGACGCGCCGCCTAAACAAAGCCGGACCGTCCTGTGGATCATGCTGGCGCTCACGATTACGCCGGTGGCGGCCTCGTACCTCATTTACTACTTTTGGCCGCCATCGCGCACCGTCAACTATGGGGAACTCATCGAGCCCCGCCGGCTGCCGGACGCGCGGCTCGCACTGGCGGACGGCACGCCGTTTCAACTGTCGAGTCTGCGCGGCAGGTGGGTGCTCGTGATGGTGGATTCCGCCGCGTGCGATGCTTACTGCGAGAAAAAGCTCTATTACATGCGCCAGGTGCGGCTCGCCCAAGGCAAGGAAATGGAGCGTGTGGGGCGCGCGTTCCTGATCAATGACAGCGCAACGACGGTCCCCGGCAAGCTGGCGCCGTACACTGGTACCTGGCTGATCCGTGCGGCTGGCAACGAGGTGTTGGGCCTGTTTCCGGCGCCGAGAGCCCATTCGGCCCATATCTACCTGATCGACCCGCTCGGCAATCTCATGATCCGCTACCCGCGGGAACCAGACCCGCGGCGCATGATCGAGGACTTGAAACGCCTGCTCAAAGCCTCGCGAATCGGCTGACGCCGCGCGCACGGCTGTCTGGCCGCAGCGGCGGTTTTTTCGGCCGCTGCGTTGATGCTAGAATTGCACGCTTTCCGGTGCCGCCCACGCCAGATGTCATCCAGTCTCGTCCGTCAGCCGTTCGCTTCCCGCGCAGGCCAGTTCTACCGGCTGACCAAGCCAAGAGTCGTCACACTGATCGTTTTTACTGCGGTGATTGGCATGTTCCTCGCGACGCCGGGGATGGTCCCGCTGCAGGTGCTGGTCGCCGGCACGATCGGAATCGCGCTCACGGCGGGTGCTGCAGCTGCCTTCAACTGCCTCGTCGAGCAGAGGATCGATGCCGTGATGGCGCGGACCCGCGCGCGTCCGCTCCCCCGTGGGCAGGTGACGCCGTTCCAGACCCTGTTGTTCGCCGGCACGGTCGGCGGTCTGGGGCTCTTCACGCTCCACCACTGGGTCAACGACCTCACGATGTGGCTCACGCTCGCCACCTTTGTCGGTTACGCCATCATTTATACGGTGATCCTCAAGCCGATCACCCCCCAGAACATCGTGATCGGCGGCGCCTCGGGCGCCATGCCGCCGGTCCTGGGCTGGGCCGCCGTGACAGGCGAGATCGCGCCCGAAGCGCTGCTCCTGTTCCTCATCATCTTTGCCTGGACACCGCCGCATTTCTGGGCGCTGGCGCTCTATCGCAAGCACGAATACGCCAAGGCCGGCGTGCCGATGTTGCCCGTGACGCATGGCGACCGCTTCACGCGGCTGCACGTGCTGCTCTATACCGTGATCCTCACGGCGGTCACCTTGCTGCCGTTCGTGACCCGTATGAGCGGAGCCGTCTACCTGGTGGTGGCGCTCGCGCTCGATGGGGTATTCCTCTGGTACGCGGTGAGAATGTACTTCGCCTACAGCGACCACGTCGCGCGGCGCGCTTTCCGCTACTCCATTTTGTACCTTGCCGCGCTGTTTGCGGCGTTGCTGGTCGATCACTACCTCTACATCCTGCTCTGACGGTTGCTCGCGGGTCTTTCCGTGAAACGCATCCTTGCCAGCGTCGTTTCCCTGCTGCTCGCCGCACCGCTCGCGGGTTGTGAGCGCGCGCCGCCGCAGCCGGCGCTACAGCTGACCGATATCACCGGCGCGGAGTTCGGCCGCGGGTTCAGGCTGACCGACCACAACGGGCGTGCGCGCACGCTCGCGGATTTTCGCGGGAAGGTGGTCATGGTGTTTTTCGGGTTCACGCACTGTCCCGACGTCTGTCCGACAACGCTCGCCGAGATGGCCCAGGTCATGCGCGAGCTCGGGCCGGATGCGGAAAATGTGCAGGTATTGTTCATCACCGTGGATCCCGAGCGCGATACGCCGGACGTGCTGCGGCAATACGTGCCCTCCTTTCACGCGAGTTTTCTCGGCCTGCACGGTGATGCCGACGCGATCGCGCGCACGGCCAAGGGGTTCAAGGTGTTCTACCAGAAGCAGGCGCTACCGGGCGGGGGCTACAGCGTGGACCACAGCGCTGGCACGTATATCTACGATCGCGAGGGGCAACTGCGGCTCTACGCTCAGCACGGACGCGGCGCGGCGACGCTGCTACACGATATCCGCATGCTGCTCAGCGAGCCTTGAAGCAAGGGGTCTTTGCGGCTGCATTGTTGGTGGTTATTCGGTCGCAGGACAACAAAAAGCCCCGGGGGTGCCGGGGCTTTGATCTCCAAAGGGGACTTTCGCTCGTCAGGCGCGGGTCGCGGCGAGCACGCCCTTCATTTTGCCGAAGGCCTTGGCCTCGATCTGCCGGATGCGCTCGGCCGAGACGCCGAACTCCGCGGCCAGATCGTGCAACGTCGCGGAATCCTTCTCGTGCAGCCAGCGTGCTTCGATGATGCGCCGGCTGCGGGGATCCAGCCCGGCGAGCGCTTTCTGGAGCCCTGCGCGGCGCAAGCGCTCGCTTTCCTCGTGCTCCAGAGTGCCGCCCGGCTCTGCGTCGTCGGCCGCGAGGTAGCTGATTGGCGCATAAGTCTCGCCCTCATCGTCGCACATGGGCTCGAGCGCGACGTCCTGCCCTGCGAAACGCTTTTCCATCTCGACGACTTCGCCCGGCTTGACGCCGAGCTGCTGGGCGATGGCCGTGACCTCTTCCGGGCCAAGGGTCGAAAGGCTTTGCTTCAGGCTGCGCAGGTTGAAGAAAAGCTTCCGCTGCGCCTTCGTGGTCGCGATCTTGACGATGCGCCAGTTGCGCAAGATGAACTCATGGATCTCGGCGCGGATCCAGTGCACCGCGAATGACACGAGCCGCACACCGCGTTCGGGATCGAAACGCTTGACCGCCTTCATCAAGCCGATGTTGCCTTCCTGGATCAGGTCCGCCTGTGGCAGGCCATATCCCATGTAGCCCCGGGCGATCGCGACGACCACCCGCAGGTGTGATAGCACCAGCTCCCGCGCGGCCTCCACATCGTCCGTGTCGCGCAAGCGGCGCCCCAAGGCGATTTCCTGCTGCCGGCTCAGGATCGGAAACCGGTTTACGGTCTGGATGTAGCTCTCCAGACTGCTCGCCACCGGCACGGGTACGGGTAAGGCAAAACTCGTCATGAAATCCTCCTTGCGGCGCAGTTTAGCACTCTAGTTCTCAGAGTGCCAGAAACCGGGAAAGTTCCTTGGATTCATGGCCTTACTATCAGAAGGGTTGGCCTAAAACCAGCGCCAAATCAGCGCCTTGTGAAACCGCCTGGCGCGCTCAGCGCAAATCGAGCCGGGCCAGGTGCTGGTTGACGGAGAGCCAGGCGCCGAACCAACCAAGCACGGCCGAGAACAGGAGCAGGCTCAGGCCGTCCTCAGGGGTCAGTTGCTGGAGCTCGAGCGGGGTGCCGTACAGCTGCGACAGGTTCGCAAGTCCGCCATTCAGCCAGTACAGGCTGATGGCGACGATAGCCCATGCGGCCAGCCCGCCCGCCAATCCCTGGACCGCGCCGAAATAGAGCAGGGGCCGCCGGATGAACGGATCGGTCGCACCGATCAGTTTGGCCACCTCGATCTCTTCGCGCCGGGTGAGAATCTGCAGCCGGATGGTGTTGAACGTCACCGCCACCAGCGCAAACGCAAACAACGTCGCGAGCAGCCACACCGCAAGCCGTGCCAGCCTCAGTGCGGCCTCAAGCCGGCGCGCCCACATCGCGTCGAGCTGAACGTGGGCCACCTTGGGCCAGCCGCGCAGCTCGTCGCGCAGTTGCTCCAGCGCCTGCGGCGCGGCATCGCGCGGCTGCACGACGAACGCGTCCGGCAAGGGATTCTCCGCAAGGCTGTCCACCACGTCGGCCAGGCCGGTTCGGGTCTTCAGCTGTCCGAGGGCCTCGTCGCGCGAGACGTAGCGCACGCTGCCCACGCCGGGGTGTTCCCGCAGTCGTGTCCCGGTCCGGACGATTTCCGTGCGGCCGGCGTCGAGCGCAAGGAACACGGACAGCCGGGGATCGGCGGCGAGCGCCTGCGCATGGCCCTGGACGTTGGCCAGGGCGACGTAGAGTCCGGTCGGTAACGCCAGCGCAATGCCGAGCACGCCGACGTTGAGCAACGTTGCCACCGGCGTCCGCACAAGGCGCGCCAGCGTCGTCACAAACGCATCGACGTGACTCCAGAGCCAGGCGTTCACGAAACGACAACCCCGGCTTTGAGGGCCACAACGCGCGGCTTCAGGCGCGCGGCGAGCGCCTCATCATGCGTGGCAATGACCACCGTCACACCGACCTGATTGAAGGAGCGGAAGAGCTCGCCGATATCGGCGGCATAGCCTGCGTCGAGATTGCCAGTCGGTTCATCGGCGAGCAGTATCGCTGGACGGTGCACGATCGCGCGCGCGATGGCGAGGCGCTGCTGCTCGCCCCCGGAGAGCGTGATCGGATAGGCCTTCTCCTTTGCCAGCAGCCCGACCTTGTCGAGGGCGGCGCGTACGCGCCGCGCCGCCTCGCGCCGCTCGAACCCATTGACGTGCAACGGCAGCATGACGTTCTCGAACGTGTTGCGATCGAAGAGCAGCTTGTGGTCCTGAAACATGAGCCCGAAGTTGCGGCGCAGGTAGGGTATGGCGCCGGGCCGCAGCGCACCCACATTCTGGCCGTTGACGATAATGCTGCCGCCCGAGGGGCGCTCGATTGCCGCGGCCAACTTGAGGAGGGTGCTCTTGCCGGCACCCGAATGGCCGGTGATGAAGACCATCTCGCCGGCCTCGATCGTGAAGGAAATATTGCGCAGCGCCTCCAGTCCTCCCGGGTAGCGCTTCCATATATTGCTGAAGGAAATCATTTTGTTATGGATGATGGTTGCGACGCGAGCGCCTCCCGGAATAACGCCGGTGTTAGCGCTTACTTATCTTGCCTCAGGGGTCAATCGAGCAGCGCCGCGACGAATTCCTCCGCGTCGAAGGGCCGCAGATCGTCGAGACCTTCGCCGACGCCAATGAACCTGAGCGGAACGGGACACTCGCGCGCGATGGCGGCGATGATGCCGCCCTTCGCGGTTCCGTCGAGCTTGGTCAGCACGAGCCCCGTCACGCCGAGCGCGGCGTCGAAAGCGCGCACCTGCGCGAGCGTGTTCTGTCCGGTGTTGGCGTCGAGCACCAAGAGCACCTCGTGGGGCGCACCCGGCAGCGCCTTGTCGATGACACGCTTCACCTTCTTGATTTCCTCCATCAGGTGCAGCTGGGTCGGCAGCCGCCCGGCGGTGTCGGCAAGCACCACATCAGTCCCACGTGCCACCGCAGCATTGACCGCGTCATAAATGACCGCGGCGGCGTCACCCGACTGCTGGGTGATGACGGTGACATTGTTGCGCTCACCCCAGGCGATCAGTTGCTCTCGCGCGGCGGCGCGGAACGTGTCGCCTGCAGCCAGCAACACCGATTTGCCGCGCGCCTGTAAATAATGCGCGAGCTTTCCGATCGAGGTGGTCTTGCCGCTGCCGTTTACGCCTGCGAGCATGATCACGAACGGCCTGTGGCCATCGACATCGAGCGGCACGGCGATGGGGGCGAGCAGCTCGAGCAGCGCCGCGTGCAGCGCCTGGCGGAGCGCACCGGCATCGGCGATGCGCTCGCGCCGCGCGCGGGCGCGAAGCGCATCGAGCAGGTTCTCGGTCGCCGCCACCCCGACGTCCGCGCTGATCAGCGCGGTTTCAAGATCCTCGTAGAACGATTCATCGAGCGCACGCCCCGGGCCGAACAGCGCCGAGAGCCGGCCGCCGAGCGTGTCCCGGGTCTTGCTCAGGCCCTGCCGGAGACGCTCGAGCCAGCCGCTGCGGCTGCCCTTCTCGCTGGAAGACTTGAAACTAAACACGCCCTAGCAGCCTGTCGGACTTAAGGTTCCAACGGGCTGCTAAATGCAAGACCGCCCGCAGATTTGCAACAGAATCGCGTCATTAGACGTGTTTTCGCTATTGAGAAACGCAGGATCAGAGCGCAATTGAGGTATTTCGAATCCGAACCTGCCGTTTGCCTGCGGGCGGTTTCGCGCAGGGAGTGTGTCGGGACATAGTCCGACATACTCCTAGGAGTTCGCCGGACTAGGGTCCGCCGAACTCCTTTGCCGGGACCAAGTCGAAAAACCGCACGACGATGCCTCCGGGTTGATCAGTCCGCGCGGGGGCAAGAATGATGGGCAAAGAGCCGTTTTATGCATATTCGACGCAAATCCTGATACGCTTTCATCTCAGGAATTTGTCGGGCGCAAGCCCGGCAAATTCCTTACAATTCTAGCCCAAACCCGCCCTCGTCACCTGATGCCCGTGAACGTCCGCATGTCGAACGTCGTTATACGCGCTGCCTGCCTTCTGGTCGCGGCAGCGCTCGCTGCGCTGTCTCCCGCGACTCAAGCCAGCACCGAGGAGAACCGCCTCGCCAACGGCATGCGAGTGGTCGTCAAGACTGACCGGCGCGCGCCCGTCGTCGTGGTGATGCTGTGGTACAAAGTCGGCAGCGTCGATGAGGTAAACGGCGTGACCGGCGTGGCGCACGTGCTCGAACACATGATGTTCAAGGGCACGGAGAGCATCAAGGCCGGCGAATTCTCGCGCATCATCTCCGCGGCCGGCGGGCGCGAGAACGCGTTTACCAGTCACGATGCAACGGGCTACTTCGAAACCCTGCAATCATCCCAGCTCGAGCTTGCCCTCAAGCTCGAGGCCGATCGCATGAACAACCTGGTGCTCTCCCCCGAAGAGTTTACCAAGGAGATCAAGGTTGTCATGGAAGAGCGGCGCTGGCGCACGGAAGACCGGCCGCGCTCGCTCGTATTCGAGGCGCTGAAGGCCACAGCACTGACTGCGCATCCCTATCGCCGTCCCGTGATCGGCTGGATGAGCGACCTCGAGAACATGACGGTGAACGACGCCGCCGATTTCTACCGGCGCTGGTATGCGCCGAACAATGCGTTGCTGGTGGTGGTGGGCGATGTCGAGCCCCGAGAGGTGTTTGCCCTGGTGGAAAAGTATTTCGGACCCATTCCCGCCCGGACGCTGCCGGTGCGTAAGCCACAGAACGAGCCCGTTCAGCGAGGGGCGCGCCGGGCCACCGTCAAGGCGCCCGCGGAGCTGCCGTACGTGGTAATGGCTTTCCGCGCCCCGCCATTGCGCGACGCCGAGCGCGATTGGGAGCCCTATGCGCTTGACATGCTGGCGGCGGTACTGGATGGCAACGAGGCGGCGCGGCTCAACCGCACGCTGGTGCGGGGCGAACGTGTGGCGAACTCGGTGGGCGCGAGCTACGATGGCATCGCCCGCGGCCCGGGGTTGTTCTACCTCATTGCGATCCCGACGCGGGGTCGCAGTGCGGCCGAGGTCGAGAGCGCCTTGCGCCGGGAGATGGCAAAGATCATCGAAGAAGGCGTGACCGAAGAGGAGTTGAACCGCGTCAAGGCGCAGGCGATTGCTGCGCAGGTCTACCAGCGCGACTCGATGTCCTTCCAGGCGCAGCAAATCGGTTCGCTCGAGATGGCGGGCATTCCTCATAATACGATCGACGTTCAGCTGAAGAAGTTGCGCGAAGTTACGCCGGAGCAGGTGCGGGAAGTGGCGCGCAAATACTTCCGCGACGAAGCGCTCACCATCGTCCAGCTCGCCCCCCAGCCGCTGTCGACACGGCGCCCGGTGGCGCCGCCGGCGGGAGTGCGTCATGGGCGTTGAACGCTGGCTGATCGGCCTGTTGGTACTGGCGCTTGCCGGGCCAGCGGCCGCCATCCTGCCGATCCAGCACTGGCAGACAGCGGGCGGCGCGCGCGTGTACTTTGTCGAGAATCATGATCTGCCGATGCTCGATTTGAGCGTGGAGTTCCCGGCGGGGGCGGCGTACGACAGCGCGGAGAAATCAGGGGCGGCCTCACTGACCAACGGGTTGCTGCGGCTGGGTGCGGACGGCATGAATGAAGACGAGATCGCGCGCGGGTTGGCCGACATCGGGGCACAGCTGGGCGCCAGTTCGGAGACCGACCGCGCGGGGCTGTCGCTGCGTACGCTTTCCAGCGCCAGGGAGCGGCGCCAGGCGCTCGACACGTTCGCGCGCATTTTGCGCAATCCGTCGTTTCCGCAAGACGTGATCGAGCGCGAGAAGGTGCGGCTGATCGGCGCGCTCAAGGAGGCGGACACCAAGCCGAGTACGATTGTGGCGGTCAATTTTTACCGGCTGGTCTATCGCAACCATCCGTATGCCCTGCGCTCGAGAGGCGAAGTGGCAACCGTCGAGAAGCTGACGCGGGACGATCTCGTGAGCTTCTACCAGCGCCACTATGACCGGCGATATGCCGTCGTTGCGCTGATGGGAGACATCACGCGCGGTGAGGCCGAGGCAATCGCCGAAGAAGTCACGCGCGACCTGCCGCAGGGCAATGGATTGGAGCCACCGCTGCCGCCTGTCTCGAGGCTCGATACCGGCGTGAGACGGTTCATCGCGCACCCGGCGTCGCAGGCGCATATCCTGATCGGCGCGCCGGCAATCAGGCGCGGCGATCCCGACTACTTTCCCTTGTTCGTGGGCAACCACGTGCTCGGCGGCGGCGGCTTCGTCTCGCGCATCATCGAGGAGGTGCGCCAGAAGCGCGGCCTTGCTTACTCGGCGTACAGCTACTTCTCGCCGCTCAAGCGCGCGGGCCCGTTCGTGATCGGCATGCAGACGCAGCGGGAGCAAGCGGGCGAAGCGCTGCGCGTCGTGGATTCCACGCTACGCGAGTTCGTGACGAACGGTCCGACCGAGGACGAGTTGAGTGCGACCAAGCGCAACATCATCGGCAGCTTTCCGCTGCGCATCGACAGCAACCGCAAGATCCACGGGTATCTGGCGCTGATCGGATTCTACCGGCTGCCGCTCAGTTATCTCGAGGACTTTGCCGACAACGTCGGGCGCGTGACGATCGCCGACATCAAGGACGCCTTCGCGCGGCGCGTCGATCCCGAGCGGATGGTGACCGTCGTCGTCGGTCCTGAGCCGGCGGCAGTTGCCGCGCGCTGAGCCGGCCGCGGCGTCCTGCCGATGAGGAACCGGGTCCGCATCGTCGGCGGAGCGTGGGGCAGCCGCTGGATCGTTTTTCCCTCACTCGAAGATCTGCGTCCCACGCCCGACCGCGTGCGAGAGACGCTTTTCAACTGGCTGGGGCAGGATCTGACGGGCCGGGCCTGCCTCGATCTCTTTGCCGGCAGCGGGGCGCTCGGGTTCGAGGCGGCTTCGCGCGGGGCGAAGCGTGTCGTGATGGTCGAGCGCGACGCAACGACCTTCCGCGCACTGCAGGCGAGCCGCGCGGCGCTCGCTGCCGACGCAGTGGAACTCGAGAGAGCGGATGCGCTAGAATTCCTGCGGGCCGACGCGGCTCTTTATGACGTGGTCTTTCTCGATCCCCCGTTCAAAGCCGATTACTTGCCGCGGTTGTGGGCCCTTCTGCCGCGGCACCTGGCGCCAGAGGCGCTCGTCTATTGCGAAAGCGCGGCGCGCGCGGGTGCGCCCGAGGGCTGGGAGACCTGGAGGCATGGCCGGGCGGGCCGGGTCCAATATCAACTGATGAAACGGGTCCAACCATGAACCACACAGTGGTCTATCCCGGCAGCTTCGACCCGATCACGCTCGGGCACGAAGACCTGATCCGACGTGCCTCGAACGTGTTCGACCGGCTGATCGTCGCGGTGGCGGATAGCTCCGCGAAACGGCCGCTTTTCACCCGCGACGAGCGCGTCGAAATGGCGCGCGAGGTCCTGAAGGACGTCGCCAACGTTGAGGTGATCGGCTTCTCCGGCCTGCTCATGAAATTTGTGCAGGAACACAAGGCGCGGGTGGTGATCCGTGGCCTGCGCGCCGTGTCCGATTTCGAGTACGAGTTCCAGCTCGCGGGCATGAACCGCGGCCTTTATCCCGGTGTCGAAACCTTTTTCCTGACGCCGGGCGAGCAGTACATGTTCATTTCCGCGACCATCGTAAGGGAGATCTCCGTACTCGGCGGCGACGTGAGCAAGTTCGTTCCCCCGATTGTCGCGCGGCGGCTGGCGATCAAGATCAAGCAGCTCAGCGGGAATTAACGAAAGCGCGTGCGCTAAAAACCGAGAACCAAAGAGCAGAATAGACAGGATTAACAGGATTTACATGCTTGAAGGCGATTTAATCTTGTTAATCCTGTAAATCCTGTCCATTTCTTGTTTTTTTACGGGGCTTCCAGCTAGGTGGGGCGCGCATGGCGCTGATCATCACCGACGAGTGCATCAACTGCGACGTCTGCGAGCCTGAGTGCCCGAACGAGGCCATCTCGCAGGGCGTGGAGATCTACGTCATTGACCCGGCAAAGTGTACGGAATGCGTCGGCCACTTCGACGTGCCCCAATGCCAGAAGGTCTGTCCGGTGGACTGCATTCCCCTCGATCCGAACTTCGTGGAGACGAAAGATGAGCTTTACGCGAAGTTTCTCAGACTGACGACCGAGAAAGCGTGACCCGTGACGTTAGGGCGGTCGCGCGACTAGGGATTCCCGCGTTTCTCGTCACGAGTCACGCGTTCTTACAGATGTCAGCTTCGCTGACATCTGGGGCAGAAGAAAGTCGACCGTTGTCCCTGGCGGGTCTGTCTAATGGTCGTGCCGCAGCCAAAACACGGTTCACCGGCCCGGCCGTAGACCAGGAACTGGTCCTGGAAGTAGCCGGCCCGCCCGTCGCTCGCGACGTAATCGCGCAACGAGCTGCCTCCCGCCTGCAGGGCGAGTTCGAGCGTCTCACGGATTTTCACCGCGAGCAGCGCGCAACGTGACGCGCTGAGCCGGCGGGCCCGGGTGCCCGGGTGGATTCGCGCGCGGAACAGCGCCTCGTTGGCGTAAATGTTTCCTACGCCGGCAACGACATGTCCGTCCATGAGGACAGGTTTAATGGCTGCACCGCGGCTACGTGTGACGCGATGCAGCCATGCGCCATTGAATTCCGGCGACAAGGGCTCGGGTCCGATGCGGGCGAGCAGGGCGTGCGTCAACGGGTTCCCCGGTTGCCACAAAACGAGCCCGAAGCGGCGCGGGTCGCGCAGCCGGACCACCGTGTCATTTTCCAGGACCAGGTCGAAATGGTCATGCGCCATGACCGGCGCGGCTGTGTCCACGATCAACAGGCGGCCTGACATGCCCAGGTGCAGGATCAGCGTTCCGCTGCCGCAATCGACGAGCAGATACTTGCCCCGCCGGTTGAGCGCCCGGACGGTGGTGCCGGTCACGAGTCGGGGCAACCGCCGCGGGACGCGGAAACGAAGGGCGTGGTTGCGAACGACTGCTGTCCGGATGCGCTGACCGACCAGCAGCGGCTCGAGCCCGCGGCGCGTCGTCTCGACTTCAGGCAGTTCCGGCATATCACTTCTCGTCCACCCGCTCATTGCGGGCGGCTCCGGGCGGGGAGAGCAGGCGCTTTCCGACTTCGGCGACGAAGTGGTACTGCAGGCGCTGGTCCGACCGCAGCAGGACGAGCTCCGGCTTGCGGCTGAGGATGCCCACCACCAGCGTTTGACCATTCTGAAGCTCCAGCCGCACGGCGTTCTGTGGTTCGCCTTGCTGGTGCGGCTCGATGCGCAGCGCCGAGGCAAGGCGCCATTCGTCCACCCAGCGGTTGATCTCGTCCTGGCTCCAGTCCTGGGGCGCTGGGTCCAGGACCCAGCGGCCCTGCACGTTCGTCACGGTGAACCCGGGCGGCACGATGCGGACCGGCGCTTCGCCCGGGGCGAGCAGGCGCCGGCTCGCCAGCGCCTCGGGCCGGGTCGGCAGGGCCAGCCCATAGCGCGTCGAAAGTGCGTAGACCGCGTCGCCGGTAAGCACGTACTGTTCGTGCGAGAGTTCGTTGACAAGGCCGAAGTCGAAGGGCTGGCTGTCGATGATGAGACGGGCTTGCGGCCGCTCCAGATTGAAGCGGGCGAGGTCCTTCGCCGAAAACCGATGGGCGGTCCGTGCCTGCAGGACCGCGAGCAGGCGCTGCACCATGAACTCGTCGGCGCGAGCGGCAAATGGGGCAACGAGGAACCAGGTGCCCTGTTTCTTGTCGAGCACGATCGTCGCCACGCCGGGCCGCTCGATGCGCACCGCCATCGCAGCCGCAGGCGTGAGCGTGGACACGGCGTGCTCTCCCGGCGCGTCGGCTGGGGGCCGCAGGTACACGAATGCCCCAACGATGGCCACCCCGAGGAGCAGCGCCATGTTCAACCAGAACGACTGTTTCATCTTTTGCGCCGGCGCCACCAGATCACCGCACCCGTGATCACGAAGGCGAAGGGCAGGACGAAGAGGAAGCTGAAGGCAATGAGGTAGAGTGCGAACTGGCCCATCTCCAGCCGGCTGTCGGCGCTCGCTCGCGGCTGGATCGTGATGAGGTCATCGTCGCCCACGAGCCAGTTGGCGAGGTTGACGCCGAGATCGAGGTTGCCGCCGTTGCCGACGTAGGTGTTCGACAGGAAACTCGCATTTCCGAACACCGCAATCCGCTGCGCTTTATCGTTGACCGTGCGTTCGAGCGCGACAGCAATCGTTACCGGACCGGGGATGTCGCGGTTGTTGTCGAAGGCCAGGGCGCCGTCGACGCTGCCGGTCTCGACCCAGCCGCGCGGGGCCACCTCCACCAACGGAGTGGCGCGCCATTCGTCGCTCTCGATGGTCCCGATCTCTCGCGAATACGGGAACAGCGTGTTGAGATTGAGGGTCGCGGTGACCGCGTGCGGACTGTAGCCGGCGGTGGTTCCGACCGCGAATGCGGGCGACGCCCCGAAATCCTCCGTCGCCCGGGGGTCGACCACGACACCTGGCATGAGCACGAGGCCGAGCTCCTCCGCAACGGGTTGAAATCCGCGCAATGGCTCGGGATCGATGAGCCAGAGCAGGTTGCCGCCGTCCGCCAGGTACCGCCTTATCTTCTGCACCTCTGCCGCCGTTACCCCCGTCTGCGGACTCGCGATCAGCAGCAGCGCCGCGTTGGCCGGCATCTCTTGCGCCGTGGCAAGGTTGACGCTGTTGACGCGGAATCCCTTCTGCACGAGCTGGCGGCCGAAATCGCCCAGATCGTGGTTGGCAACGCCAATCAACTTGCGCTCGCCATGCCCATCGAGCCAGAGCACCAGCCGTTCCGCGCCCCGCGCCAGCCGCATCAGCAGATTGACGAACGCCTGCTCGGTGAACTCGGTAAGGTGCTCGGTGCGCCGCTTGTATTCCACCACGAGCTCGACCGGCGCACGCACGCCGGCGGCCGCCGCGGCCTTGGGACGTTCGCGCGGGTCCACAAGCGTTAGCGACAGACTGGGCACGATGCGCTGATACGGACGCAGGAAATTCTCGATCCGACGATGCACATTGTCGCCACGCGTGTCCTTGGCCATCGCGTACGCGGTAATCCGGACCGGCGCGTCGAGCCGCCCCAGCACATCCAGGGTGGTGGCCGAAAGCGTATTGCGACCAGCCTGCGTCAGATCACGCTCGACGCGGTGCTCGTGCGCCAGGTAGGCGAGGAGCGTCACGAGCGCGACCAGCAGCACCGCGAACAAGCCGTCGTGGACGAACAGCTGCAAACGGCGCCCGCGCGGAAAGCTCATTTACCCTCTCAGGCGCTGCGCATCGAGCTGGCGCGCTGCCAGCGCCAGGAAAAACACGACCACGAGGAGCGAGCAGGCGACTGCGTAGGTGTCGAGCACGCCTTTGGCGAAAGGTTCGAAGTTCTTGATGGGGGACAGCACCTGGGCGAGGCTGGCGGCCAGCAACCAGCCGCGCGTGCGCAGGCCCTCACCCGCAGCCTCGCCCGCCAGCATCATCACCAGCAGCGCCGCAAAGGAGCCCACGGCGGCGGCAACGGGGTGCACCGTCAAGCACGAGATGAACAGGCTTACGGCGGCGAAGCTCGCTGCCAGCAGCGCGAGACCGGCGACGAGCCCCGCGAGCAGGCCATAGTCGATGCTCGTCGCCGCGGCGAGCGACAACGGCATGAGCGCCGTGAGCGCGACGATCAGCAGCAGAAATACGAACAGGCCGAGAAATTTGCCAAGCACGATCTGGGTCATGGAAACCGGTGCCGAAACGATCAGCACCATGGTCTGGTTGCGGCGTTCTTCCGCGATGAGGCGCATGGCGAGGAGGGGCACTGAGAACAGCAACACGCCCGCAGCGGTGCCGAACACCGGCGCTGCCACGAGCTCGGTCGCGCCCGGCGGGCTCGCGAGCCGCGCGAGCTGTGACTGCAGTTGCAGGAAATCGTCGAGCCGGCGCAGGAAAACATAGCCGACCATGATTTGCGTGACGGTGAGCACGACCCACGCCAGCGGCGAGGCGAACAGCGACCGGAGCTCTTTCCCCGCAATCGTAAGAATCATTCAAAAACTCCCTACCGCAAAGACGCGAAGGCGCAAAGGGAACGTGAAGAATGCTAGGTATAGATTCTCTTTGCGAGTCCCCTGCGTCTTTGCGCCTTTGCGGTGATAATTACGCATCATCTTCGCGGCGGGTCAGGTTCACGAAAACTTCCTCCAGGCTGTTTTGCGCTGGCGCGATGCGATAGAGCTGCCAGTCGCTGGTGGCGGCGTGGCTCACCAGCTGATCGGTCGGATCGTCGCCCGGGGAGAACTGGATCCGGAAGAGGGTCTCCTCTTCCCGCTCGACGGCGGTGACGCCCGGCACGGTCGCGAGCTCCACGAGCGCGGGCGGACGCCGCAGTCCAAGCACGATCGTGGCGCCACGCTCGTGCTGCTTGAGCGCGGCGATGGTGTCACTGTAAACGATGTTGCCGTGGTGCATGATCTGGACCCGGTCGCAGAGCATTTCCACCTCCGGCAGAATATGGGTGGAGAGGATCACGCTGTGGCGGCCGCCGAGCTCGCGGATCAGAGCCCGGATTTCACGGATCTGGTTCGGATCAAGGCCAACGGTGGGCTCATCGAGGATCACGACGTCCGGGGCGTGCACGATCGCCTGCGCGATGCCGACGCGCTGCTGGTAGCCCTTGGACAGCGTGCCGATCAGCTTGGCGCCGACTTTGGCCAGCCCGCAGCGTTGCCGCGCCCGGGCAACCGCGTCACTCAACATTGCGCGCGGCACGCGATGGAGCCGGGCGGCCAGCCGGAGATACTCGTCCACCGTCAATTCCCGATATAACGGCGGCACCTCGGGCAGGTAGCCGAAACGCGCCTTGGCGGCGGTCGGCTTCTCGAGCAGGTCGATGCCGCAGATGCTGACCGCGCCGTGCGTGGGGGCGAGATTGCCCGTCAGCATCTGCATGGTGGTGGTCTTGCCGGCCCCATTCGGCCCGAGAAAGCCGAGCACCTCACCACGTCGAAGTTCGAGCGTGATGTTGTTCACCGCGACGCGGCCGCCAAAACTGCGGGTCAATCCACGCGCGGAAATAGTGTAAGCGGGATCCTGTTCCGGCATCGTGGCGCTCAATGATACACGCCGGGAGTATCTCTTGTGGCGCGCGCAAAAAATACCTAATATGTCACGGTTTATGAAGCAATCGGCCTCGCCGCTCTGCCACTGACCGCCCCGCCGCGGGGCTGCTCCGTCTCATGACCCCTTATCGCTTCCTGGCTTTGTCGCTATGCGCAACACTGGCTGCGTGCGCGCAGCAACCGCCCCACGAGGAGGCGGGTGCGCCTGGCGCGGATGGCGCGCAGGCGCTGCCAAGGGTCGTGACGGCGAAGCCCGACGCACGCAAGTTGCCCCTTCCGGACGTCGAGCTCAATGAAGAGCTGCTTTACAAGTTAATGCTTGCGGAGATCGCCGTGCAGCGTGGCCAGCCGCACGTGGCGGTACCGGCCTATCTCGAACTGGCCCGGGATACGCGCGATCCGAGGATCGCGCAGCGTGCCACCGAGGTGGCATGGAACGCACGTTTTCAATCCGCGGCGCTTGAGGCGGCCACCATCTGGCTGCAGGTCGACCCGAAATCGACACGGGCGCGCCAGATCATCGCGGCGCTGCTGGTGAATCAGGCGAAGCTTGCCGAGGCGCAGCCGCACCTCGAAGAATGGCTGGCTGCCGATCGCGAAAACGTCGGACGGAGCTTCCTCCAGCTGAACGTTCTGCTCGCGCGCCACAAGGACAAGCCCGGCGTGCTGCAGCTCATGCGCGGGCTCGCTGCGCAATATCCGGACGTGCCGGAGGCGCGGCTGGCCGTGGCGCAAGCGGCGTGGAACGCGAAAGACGAGCAATTGGCTCTGAAGGAAGCGCGCGCCGCGCTGAAGTTCAGGCCGGACTGGGAGATTGCTGCGCTCTTCGTCGCACAAGTGCTGCAGCGCCGCTCGGACGACGAGGCGATTCAGTACCTCGGCGGATATCTCGAAGCGTATCCCAAAGCGCGCGACGTGCGCCTTAACTATGTGCGGCTGCTGGTCAACGTAAAGCGTTATGCAGAGGCGCGCCAGCAATTCGAGGTACTGGTAAGGGAGTATCCGCAAAATGCGGAAGTCAGCATGGCGGTCGCGCTGCTTGCGGTACAGGCCAAAGACTACGACGCGGCCGAGGCGCAGTTGAAACGGGTGCTCGAGCTCGATTACAAGGATCCCGATGCCGCGCGGCTCTACCTTGGCCAGGTGAACGAGGAACGCCAGCGCTTCGACGCGGCGCTGAAGTGGTACTCGAGCGTCAACCCGGGCGGACAATACATCAACGCCCAGGGCCGCTATGCAGGGGTCCTTGCCAAGCAAGGCAAGCTTGCTGAGGCGCGCCAGCACCTGCAGCAGGTGACCGCGCACAGCAATCGCGAGCGCGTTCAGCTCACGCAGGCCGAGGCGCAGCTGTTGCGCGAGGCGAACGCCTATCAGGAGGCGTTCGATGTCTTGGGCCGGGCGCTGGAAAAGATGCCCAACACACCGGACCTGCTGTATGACTACGCGATGGCGGCGGAGAAGGTCGATCGTATCGATGTCGTCGAGGCCAACCTGCGCAAGCTCATTAAGATCCAGCCCGACCACGCGCATGCCTACAATGCCCTGGGTTACACGCTCGCGGACCGCAACCAGCGTGTCGAGGAGGCGCACGACCTGATTCGGGCCGCGCTCAAGCTCTCGCCCGATGACCCATTCATCATGGACAGCATGGGTTGGGTGCTCTACCGAATGGGCCGTAGCGAAGAGGGCCTCGAGTATTTGCAGAGGGCGTACCGGCAGCGCCCCGATGCGGAAATCGCTGCGCACCTCGGCGAAGTGCTGTGGGCGCTGGGGCGGCGCGAGGAAGCTCGCCGCATCTGGGACGGGGCGCTGAAGGACCACCCGAAGAACGAGGCCCTGCAGAAAGCCGTCAAGCGCTTCCTGCCCTAGGAATTTGTCGGGCCTTGGACGACAGATTCCTTAAAGAGGCCCGGAGGACAGCAAGAAATCGGCGGCCGCTCGGAGCTGCGCGCCTGCCGGGGTGTTCACACGTCTTATGACCTCGCTCAGGCTTTGCGCCACGCTGGTCGCGGCAACGCTCATCGCCGGTTGCGCGGCGCTTGCGCCGCCGGCCCGCGCGCCCGTCACGCCGGTGCCTTTCGATCTAATCGGGCGCGTTGCAGTGAGCTACGATGGCCGGGCGTTCTCCTCGAACGTGCGCTGGCATCACCTCTCGGCGCGTGACGAACTCTGGTTGATGACACCCGCAGGCCAGACGCTCGCGCACATCGTCAGCGATGGCGAAGGGGCCACGCTGACGGGTGCGGATCGCAGCCAATACAGCGCCGCGGACGTCGAAAGCCTCACGCGGCAGGGGCTCGGGTGGGAATTGCCGCTGACACACCTTGGCTGGTGGGTGCGGGGCGAAGCCGCACCGGGCACAACGGCGCAGAACATCGAGCGCGATGAGCGCGCGCGGCTTGTCGGGCTTACCCAGGACGGCTGGCACATTACGCTGGTGCCAGACCCTTTGATCGAAAATGACCGCCTGCCGCGCCGGCTGGAGCTGGCGGACGGCAGGCACGTGATCCGTCTGGTGATCGACGGCTGGCGCTAGGATTTTGCCGGCCTCCATCCAGCAAAATCCATATAACAACCGTCGGCCGACCTTAAATGAATCCTGACGAAACCCGCCTTGTACGCTTGCGATCGGGGATGAGAGTCGGAGAAATTTTGGGTTGTGAGGGGCCGATCCATGCCATGTTCCGACGGATCGTGTTTCCTAAGGAGTTTGTCCCGCAAATGCGAGGCAAACTCCTAGCGGCATGAGCGACTCGCACGCCTACCCGGCGCCGGGCAAGCTCAACCTCATGTTGCGCGTGGTAGGCCGGCGCGCGGACGGCTATCACCTGCTGCAGACGGTGTTGCGTCTCATCGATTACGGCGACACGCTACGTTTCCGGGTGCGCGACGATTCGGTGATTGCGCGCGCGAATGAAATCGACGGTATTCCGGCCGCGGACGACCTTGCGGTGCGCGCGGCGCTTTTGCTCCAGCGCGCGACGGGCACGCGGTTGGGCGCCGATATCACACTCGAGAAGCGACTGCCGTTTGGCGGCGGGCTTGGGGGCGGGAGCTCGGACGCGGCGACCGTGTTGCTCGCGTTGAACCAACTGTGGGAAACACGGCTCACGCGTGCCCGGTTGCTCGAGCTGGGGCTCGAGCTCGGAGCGGACGTGCCGTTCTTCGTGCGGGGGGAAAACGCTCTGGCCGAGGGCATCGGCGAGCGCCTTCAGCCGCTGGCGCTCCCGCCCGCCTGGTATCTGGTCCTGACCCCGCCGGTGGCCGTGCCAACCGCCCGGATCTTCACCCATCCCGAATTGAAACGGGATTCAAAACCTATTAAAATGCAACGCTTTTCGGTCGAGCTGGCGGGCAACGACCTGGAATCGGTCGTGTGCCGGGAATACCCTGAGGTGGCACAGAATCTGGATTGGCTGAGACGGGCCGCACCGGCATGGGTGACGGGCAGCGGGGCATGTGTATTCGCCGCGTTCGAGACCGAAGGCGTGGCGCGCGAGGTGTGGGGGCGGACGCCCGCAGGCATGCAGGGATTCATTGCGCAGGGTCTGGCACGGCACCCGCTGCAAGACCTGGCTCGCTAGGAATCTGCCGGGGCATGGCCGTCAATTTCCTTGGCGGATACGGGATTCGGGCGGGCGACGTTCAGGCGGACCGTCTGCCCTGATAGAGCGCTGTTGGGGAGTCGCCAAGCTGGTTAAGGCACCGGATTTTGATTCCGGCATGCGAAGGTTCGAATCCTTCCTCCCCAGCCAAACTGTTCGACGTGGCGTCGCCTAGCGCTGCCCACGCGGTGGTTCCGACCGGATCGGGACGTTGCAGGCGTGCAGAGGTGAAAGCGTGAGTTTAGATCGCTTGATGGTATTTGCCGGCAACGCCAATTCCCGGCTTGCCGAGGATGTTGTCGGGCATCTTCACATCCGTCTTGGCCGCGCCAAGATCGGCCGCTTCAGCGATGGCGAGGTGATGGTGGAGATCCTCGAGAACGTTCGCGGCCGCGACGTGTTCGTGCTGCAGTCGATCTGCTCGCCCACCAATGACCACTTGATGGAGTTGCTGGTGATAGTGGACGCGCTCAAGCGCGCTTCAGCGGGACGCGTTACCGCCGCGATCCCGTATATGGGCTACGCGCGGCAGGACCGGCGCCCGAGCTCGGCGCGCGTGGCGATCAGCGCCAAGGTCGTTGCCAATATGATGGCTAGCGGTGGCGTGGACCGGGTGCTCACCATGGATTTGCACTCGGAGCAGATCCAGGGATTTTTCGACATCCCGGTAGACAACATCTATGCGGGGCCGATCCTGCTGGGCGATGTGTGGAAGCGCGGCTTCAGCAATCTGGTTGTGGTGTCGCCGGATGTGGGCGGCGTAGTGCGCGCGCGGGGTCTCGCGAAACGGCTGGAGGCTGACCTTGCCATCATCGACAAGCGGCGGCCCCGGCCGAATGTCGCGACCGTCATGAACATCATCGGCGAGGTCGATGGCAGGACCTGCGTCATCGTGGATGACCTGGTGGATACCGCCAACACGTTGTGCGAGGCGGCGAGCGCGCTCAAGAAAGACGGTGCCGAGCGGGTTCTCGCCTACTGCACGCACGCTGTGCTCTCGGGCGAGGCTGTCGAGCGCATCAGCGAGTCCGTGCTCGACGAAATCGTGGTAACAGACACGATTCCTCTGCGGGAGAATGCGAAGAGCTGCCAGAAGATCCGGGTGCTCACCGTGGCGAGCTTGCTCGCGGAGACGGTGAGGCGAATCAGCAACGAGGACTCAGTCAGTTCGTTGTTCGTTGAGTAACGAACTGACTAATGTGGCGGAAAACTTGTTTGACTAGGACGATCTGGTCGCGGACGTCCTATCTTTAAGGAGCATGACATGAAAATCGAAGTCACTGCCTACCCCCGTATGCAGCAGGGATCGGATGCGAGCCGTCGACTGCGCGTGAAGGGGCGGGTGCCGGGCATCCTTTACGGTGCCGACAAACCGGCGGAGAACGTCGAGTTCGACCAGAAGGAGTTGCTGCAGCACCTTAAGCGGGAAACGTTCCACGCCTCCGTTCTCGACCTCGCGCTCGACGGGCAGAAACAGCAGGTTCTGCTGCGGGACTACCAGATGCATCCGTGGCGGCAGCAGGTGCTGCACGTGGATTTCCAGCGCGTGGACAAGAACCGGAAGATTCACATGCGGGTGCCGCTGCACTTTACGAACGCCGACATCTGCGTGGGCGTGAAGACCGGCGGCGGCGTCGTTCAGCACTCGCTGAACGACATCGGTATCCAATGTCTGCCCGATGATCTGCCGGAATACGTCGAAGTGGATCTCAAGGATCTGGAGCTCAATCAGCTCCTGCACGTCAACGATCTCGTGATGCCGAAGGGCGTCGAGCCGTTATCCAAGCTGAAGCAGGACAATCCGGCGGTCGTCTCAGTGCATGTGCCGAGGGAAATCGTCATCGAAGAGGAAGTGGCTGCGCCGGTCACGGAGATCATCGGCGAGGTGCCGGCCGAGGGCGAAGAGGCCGAGGCAGCGTCAGCCGAGGACGGGAAAAAGGAGCCAGCCGGCGAGAAGAAGGAGCCCACCAAGAAAGAGAAGGAATAGTCGCTGCGTCGTTTCTGGTCGTGGGCCCGCCATGTTTGGTCGACGTGGCGGGCTTTTTTGCGGTAGTGTTGGGTGCAAAGTGCAAAGTGCAAAGTGCAAAGTTGACGGTGCCTTAGCTATGACAATCACGCGTCACCCATCACCGATCACCCATCACCGTCTCCCATGAAGCTGATCGTCGGCCTCGGCAATCCCGGG
>Ga0224512_10000197_pt1 | contig 65137 bp, 47 predicted proteins | sample SF_May12_sed_USG_4_FD_169103 | JGI IMG/M metagenome (GOLD analysis project Ga0224512, IMG submission 169103) | Sediment microbial communities from San Francisco Bay, California, United States - SF_May12_sed_USGS_13 | ecosystem: Environmental > Aquatic > Marine > Sediment | place: USA...
CTTCGTCAATGTCGGGGGCGTCAGATCGTCACCGAGCGCAACCCTGATCGCGTTTTCGGCGGATGAGCGGGACGATCCACCCGGTCTTCTCATGACGCACGTCTACGTCATCGGCGCCGACGGAACCGGGCTCACGCAGCTCACGCCCGACGGCCAGACCTGCTGGTATCACGATTGGTCGCCCGACGGCACGAAGTTCGCACTCACGTGCACACCCGGGGGCGTGCATGTCATGAACGCAGACGGCAGCGGCCTGACCCAGTTGTTGCCCTCCGAGAACTCGGCGAACGGGCCCGTGTGGTCTCCGGATGGAGAAAGCATCGCCTACGGCGCGGGCTGTGGCGACGTGTGGGTCGTCGCCGCAACGGGGGGGACCGCCACGAACCTCACCAACGATTGCGGCATTTACGCCCACCTCGATTGGAACCCGATGCCCAACGCTACCGCGGGTGGTGCCGGACGATAGGAGGCGGGCGAAGACCGACGAGCCCGTCCCAGCCCCCGTTCGGGGAAAAGCCAGCAGCCGGAAGCCCAGATCCCTGTCAGCAGCTCGAGCGAGCTTCCCTCGGCAGATCGCTCACACGGTCTCCGTGCCGCGAATGTCCCTGAGCGGCTGGACTCGCCACTTCCTGCCAGCGGCCTCGGTGACATACCCAGATCCGGTCACCGCCGTCGGCCGTGGCGACGTCCACAGCGATGATGGTGGGCTCGACCGCGACGGGCACAGAGGCCCGGGCCGAACAGGCCGACAGCACGAGAGCGCTCGTGCCAAGCGCGAGAATGGTCCTGTACATGCTACCCCCCGAAGCTCTTCCGTGAGCGCGTTTGGCCTGGGGGATGTGCCTATTCGACGATGTCACGGGCCGGAGGCGGAAACAACAGTTTCGTTTCGCCCGAACATCTCAGCGTTGGCGCGAACGCGGTGACGCGGTCGATCCGTCTCGAACCTACTGTTCGAGGTCCTCGAGCTTGGTGAGACTCGAAACGGGAACCACCCGGAATCCCCGCGCGCGCAGCTCCGGCAGCAACGCTCGGAGCACGTCCGCTGTCCGCGCCCCCCGCTCCGGGCCGTCGTGAAGTATCAGGATGGATCCGGGGCCGACGAGCTGACGCATGTACCACCTGGCCCACTTCGCGGACGGGACCTGGGCGTCGAACGCGTACACCGACCCGAGCACCGTCCTGTACCCCAGCCGGGCCGCGTCATCGACCATGCGGTCGTTGTACCATCCCGACGCCGGACGGAAGACATCGCTCCCGCCGAAATCTGCGAGAATCTCGTCCATCTCCTCGAAGCGAGTCCGAAACGTCTCGACGGGCAGATCGATCGAGGGCTCGTCGACCATCATGTGGTGTCCCAGCTCGTGGCCCTCCGCGACGAGGCGACGAGTCAGGTCGGGATATTCGCGCACGCGGTCGCCGATGACGAAGAACGTCGCGTGAGCGTCGTTTTCGGCGAGCACTTCCAGGATCTCGGGCGTGGCGGCCGAGGGGCCGTCGTCGATCGTGAGCGCGACCACGGGCTGCGCCGTCCCCACATAGAACAGCACCTCAGGTGACGCCTCGCGCTGCCACTCCATCACCAAGGTCGGCAGCACCGTGACCGCGGACCCGACGGCCGTGATGCCGAAGACGATGGCGAAGAGTATACCCATGAGAAGTGGGTACACGGGCCACGGTCGTTGGGGTTCATGGCTTCGATTCCCGGAGCCAGAGGGTCGCTCTCCGGCGGGCCGTGGTTCGACGTGGCGCCCGGGCTCACCTACCGTGAGGGCTCCAATTGGAGCAGCCCTGGAACGGGAGCGAGTGACGGAATGACGTCCAGGGACGACGCGGGCGAGAGAGCCGGGCGGCTAGGTGCGTGGCAGAGGGCGCGTGACCATGCGCACCAGACGCCCGCCGGGCGCGACCGCTACATCGACCTGCTGCGGGCCCTCTCGATCATCGTGGTCGTGATCGGGCACTGGCTCATGGCGGCTCCCACGGTGGAAAGCGGCCTGCGGTTCACCCTCTCCGACATGCTTCGCGTTGCGCCCTGGACGCAGTGGCTCACCTGGATCTTCCAGGTCATGCCCATCTTCTTCGTCGTGGGCGGCTATGCCAACGCAGCCTCCTGGGAGTCGGCCCGCCGGTCCGGCCTTGGCTACGAAGCTTGGCTGTCCCGCCGACTCCAGCGCCTCGTCCGCCCGGTGCTTCCGTTCCTCCTCGCGTGGTGTGCGCTGGGGCTCGCCGCCCGGTCGTTCGGACTGGGTCGCGAGTTCGTGCGGGCCGGCTCTCAGTTGGCGTTTCTACCCACCTGGTTCCTCGCCGTGTACGTGCTCGTGGTGGTCTTGGCGCCGACGATGCACAGCTCCTGGCGACGCTTCGGTATGGCTTCGTTCTGGGCTCTGGTGTTGGGCGCGGCCGTGGTCGATGCGGTCTCGCGCTCGAGCGGGGTCGATGCGGTCCTCGGGATCAACTACGTCTTCGTTTGGCTGGCTCTGCATCAACTCGGATTCGCGTGGAGGGACGACACCCTCTCCGAGCCCATACGGGCGGCCTCGTTCGCACTCGGAGGGCTCGCTGGGCTCGTGGTGCTCGTGGGCTTAGCCTCCTATCCGGTCAGCATGGTCACCGTACCCGGTGGCACCGCGGCCAACAGCACTCCGCCGTCGCTCGCCCTGCTGCTTCTGGGCGTGACCCACGTAGGGCTGGCCATGTTGATCGCGGGTCCGGTGCGCAGACTGCTCCAACGGCCCGCGGTGTGGACGGCCACCGTATTCATCAACGGAGTGATCATGACGCTCTACCTGTGGCATGTAACGGTCATGATCCTTCTCGTGGGGATCGCCGAATGGCCTGGCGGCGTGGGACTCAAGTTCGTGCCGAACACGACCGCCTGGTGGGCCACGCGGCCCGTCTGGCTCCTGGTCCTGCTCGTCGTCACGGCCGGTTTCGTGTGGGTTTTCGGACCGGTCGAGGCTCAGCCCGTACGGCGTACGGTGCGGCCCCCGGCGTGGAGGAGTGTCGTGGGAGCCGTCGCCGTGTGCGTCGGGCTGCTCGCCCTGGCAGAGAGCGGGATCGGTGGGCAAGGCGCTCTCGGCCTTCGACTCGGGCCGGTGCTGTTGACTCTTTGTGGGGCGCTGCTCGTCACCGTGATGGGCGGACGACAGGACGACCGAGCCTCGGCGGAGGAGCCTAGTCGAGAAGCGTTCGGACGCTGAGCGGCCGCTACCGGCGTGTTACAGGTCTTCGTCGACCTCCCAGTCGACGGTGGCGAGATAGCGTTCGATCTCATCGATCCAAAAAGACGCCTCGTCGCGATCCCCTGATCCGGTCACGTCCTCGAGCGCCCGTCCGAGCTCGGTGAGCCGCGTGAAGCCATACGCCTCGCCCGAACCGGCGAGGTTGTGCGCGAGCACCCTGATCGATTCCAGATCCCCCTCTTCGAGTGCCCTCCTGAGACCCTGAACGTCGTCGCTCCGGGCCGAGAGATACTCCGGAACCAGGTCGGCGATCACGGAGTCGACCCGAACCTTGCCCTCTCCACTCGTGGCCTCCGATCGTGCCGCAACCACAGGATCGATGAGTCGTTTGACCGCCTGGACCAGCGACTCGCGGCGCAACGGCTTCTCGATGTAGGCGGTGCACCCCGCGTCGAGACACCGCGCCTCCTCCTCGGCCCCGACCCAACTGGTCATCGCGAGGATGGGCAAGCGATGGCCCGCAGGCAGCGCTCGGACGCGACGCGCGGTCTCGTATCCGTCCAAGCCCGGCATGCTCATGTCGAGAAGCATCGCGGTGACTCCTCCCTCACGAACACGCTCGATGGCGCTTCGACCGTCGCTGAACAGCTCGAGCGCCAGCCGCTCCTTCGAGAGGAATCGTCTCGTCAACGCACGGTTGTCCGCGCTGTCGTCGACGATGAGGACCGTCGGCGCCTTCAACGCGTGGGCGTGGACGCCTTCCAGGAGGTCGGTCGGCTTCGCAGGCTTACCGATGAAACCGACCATGCCCACCTCCTCGCAGCGCTCGCGGAACCCTTGGACCACGTGCGCCGTGAACGCCAGGATGGGTGGGGCGCCGTCCCCACGTTGTTCCAAGATCCGCCGGGTCATCTCGACCCCGTCCATGATGGGCATGTCCAGGTCGGTCACGATCAGGTCGAAATCACCGTCGTCGCCCGTTGCCAGCCGAAAGCCGACGGCACCGTCTTCGGCGATGGTCACATCGTAGCCGGCGTCTTCGAGAACCCGTGCGGCGTATCGCTGGTTGTCGGGATTGTCCTCAACGAGGAGGATGCGACCCGTGTACGATACTCGGTCCTTCGCGGACCCGCGGATCAGGTCGGCATCGTTGTCCGGCTCCTGCGACACCACGCTGCAGAGCTTCCGACGACTCGCCGGCTTGGTCACGTAAACGGTGTGCGGAGGCCCGTCGATTCGCCAGGGCTCGATCGGACCTGGGGGAATCAGGACGCAGAGGCGCACGTCGGCGTCGCCGCCGGCCTCTCGAGCGAGGGAGGCGATCTGCTGCAGCGCTGCAAGTCCGAGCTGCTGGTCGGCGACGATCACCTGTTTCAGATCGCCGGCGGCGGACAATCCGGCTCTGAGCTGGCCCTCGTCCACGCGGCTCGACGGAATGTGAACACCGTCGAACACCCGAGCGATGCTCTCGGCCAGGGTGTCAGTCGGTGTGAGAATCCAAGCCTGCCAGCGCTCGTAACGACCGTCGGACGCGCGCCGGCGTGCGAAGGCCTGGGTCGATCGTTTCAGCGGAATCTCGAAATGGAAGACGCTTCCCTCGCCCGGCTTGCTCTCAGCCCACAGGCGACCGCCCATGAGCTCGACCAGTGATGTGGAGATCGCCAGCCCGAGCCCGGTCCCACCGAACTCGCGAGACAACGAGGAGTCAGCCTGGAAGAAGGGATCGAAGATCTGTTCCAGCTCCTCAGCGCTAATGCCGATCCCGGAATCGCTCACCGACAGCCGCGCCGCGGACGTTCCATCCCCCCGCTCGAACGCCGTACTGCTCAGCGCAACGTGGCCCTCTTCGGTGAACTTCACCGCGTTGCCGAGCAGGTTGACCAAGGTCTGGCGTAGGCGATTCGGATCACCCTCCATGGGTGATGCCAGCGCGGGATCGACACTGCAAGACAGCTCCAGGCCCTTTTCGAAGGCCCTTGGCGCGAGGGCCTCGGTAACGCTCTCCATGACGTCGGCCACGCAGAACGCTTCCTCACGGAGTGAGAGCCGGCCCGCTTCCACTTTGGAGAGGTCGAGCACGTCATTGATCACGTGGAGGAGTGACTCGGCGTTCGACTGCACAGAACGGAGCAGGCTCTGCTGCTCGCCTCCCTCCGCCATGTCGATCGACAGTTCCGTCATGCCCAAGATGGCGTTCATGGGCGTGCGGATCTCGTGGCTCATCATCGCGAGGAAGTCGCTCTTGGCCCGGCTCGCCTCTTCGGCGGCTTCTTTGGCCTGCCTGAGCTCCGCGGCCCGTCGGTTGGCCTCGGTGATGTCACGGACGACGCCCGCGAACATGGGGGGCTCCGAGCCGGGAATCCGATTCACGGTCAGCTCCACCGGGAAGATCGTTCCGTCTGCGCGAAGCGCCGAGATTTCCAGGCGCTGTCCGAGAATCCTCTTCTCCCCGGTCGAGACATATCGGCGCATGCCGTCGGCATGCGCCTCCCGAAGGTCGGGCGGAATGATGAGCTCCCCCATGACCTGACCCAGCACGTCCTCCCGACTCCGGCCGAAGATCTCTTCGGCCGCCGGATTGAACTCGACGATCCGTCCTTCGTGGTCGACGGTGATGACCCCGTCCAACGCCGTTTCGATGATGGCGCGGTGGACGGCCTCGCTCCGTCTGTGCTCGGTGACGTCCCGGTATAGCCACAAGTGCCCCCGACCTTGTCCCGCCACCTCGATCGGAATGAAGTCGCGGAGAAGAACGCGACCGTCGACCATGCTTAGCTGCTCATCGATGACCGGGCGGGCGGCCGCGAGAACCTCCTCCACGCGGACGCGGAAGCCCGCCGGGTCCGCAAACGCGACCGAGCCCTGCTCGGCCAAGACTCGACAATCCTGACCCACGAGTTCCGACGGAGCGATCGGCATACCGAACATGTCGGAAAAGGCCTGGTTCGCCACGACGACCCTCCGGTCCTCGTCCTCGACCAACACGGCCGATCGCATGCTTTGCAGGAGGGCCTCGAGGCGAGAGGAGGACTCGGCGAGGGACTCGAGGATCTTCCGCTCACGACGCAGCTCCGCGGCCTCCGCCTCCGCGCGCTCGACGCGCGCCGACTGGATCGCCTGCGCGAGCAACGGCCCGAAAGGCTGCAGGAGTCGAGCGTGAGACTCCCGAAAGTACCCTCTCGTTCCGTGCGTCCCGACCAGAATCCTCGCCGCCGCGCCCGACCCAATGGGCACATGGACGGCGGACCCTACCGATGCGCGGACCACCTCTGGATGAAGCTCCCACAGGGGATGCGTGCGTGCGTCGGCGGCGACCGCGACGTGACCCTCGAGAACCCGTTCCAAGGCTGGGTTGCGCTCCCAGCGGGCGTCCCTGAAACGATTGCCCGTGGTCATCGATGTCCGGTACGATCCATCTGGGTCGGCGGCCAGGATGAAGATGTCCGCCAGCCCGAGCGCCTCACGCAGGGCCAGCAGCGTCTCTTCGGACGAGGCGGTGGATGTGCGCGAGACACTCTCGACCGCGACCAGCATCCGCTCGACGAACTCTCTCTCCTCACGTTCCGCTTCGCGCTCGCGCTCGATACGTGCGAGCCTCTCGCGCATCTGTTCCAGCGTCGGCTCTGCATTGGGCATGTCGAGGGTCTCCGCAACCATCTCAGCGTATTCGGATCATGCAGCACCGACGTGAGTCGGCATTGCACGAAAGGATGAAAGCTCGAGGGCGTCCACTGGAAGGAACACTTCCTCCCAATGCCGGACGACCGCAACCTCTGCGAAATCCAGGTCGGTCGGCCAGGCCGTCCAGCCCGACACTGCCAGCAAGGCCATGTGAGGCATGTCGACCCCGGCCCGAACCGTCAGGGGCATGGTCCCGGGAAAACGGGGGTTCACCTCGAGCAGGCCGAGTCGGCCGCGCTCATCGCGTCGGAACTGGATGTTGGCGACGAAGCGGAGACCAATGCGTTGGGCGACCGCTCGTGCCATCGCTTCGAGCTCGGGGTCGTGGACGGTTCGAGCGGCGACGGCAACACCCGAATCGACCTTGAGACGAACGCGCGGGACAGTGGCTCGGACCTGCCCGTCCTGATCGGCGAAGACGTCGACGCTGTATTCCTCGCCCGGCAGGTACTCCTGCACCAAGTGGGAGCCGTCACGATGGATCTCCGCGAGATCGCGCTCCGATCGAACGAGGCGCACCCCCCGTCCCCCACTGCCCGAGCGCGGCTTGACGATGAAGGGAAACGTCCAGTCATCGCTATCGAAAGCTGGGTCGAGCGCCGCGGAGCGCGGGGCGGGGATGATGTCCTCGCACGCCCGGGCCAGTGCCAACTTGTCGAGGCAAAGCCGAAGGGTGTCGAGGTCGGCCAATACCAGTCGGGTCCCGTGACGCTGCATGTGCTCCGCGATTTCCGCCAACGGGATCAGCTCCGAGTCGACCGTCGGGATGAGAACCTCGATCCGCATCGAACGGCACAGCTCGGCCATGTGTTTCGCGAAGTCCGGATCGTCACCCCGGGGAAGGAGCACACGCTGCTCATGACCGACGAGGTAGAGGCCGGCGGCGTGGGGGTCGACATCGCCCGCGAATAGGAGATGACCCTCGTGGGTGAGGCTCCGGAGCACGGAGATCGCGGCCGCGCCACCCGCTCCCGTGACCAGGACCCGAAGGCGATCGTCCGGCGGCGAGACGTCTGTCGTATGAGTCATGATGGCTCCTCAGGCGCTGCGGCGGATGACCTCGAGGGGCTCCACCACGCGATAATCGGAGAAGCGCCCCCAGTACGAAGCCGTCGAGCGTAGGTGGCTCGGCTCCAGGTAGGGACGGATGCTCGCCTGCGACGCGAAGAGCCCGATGATGTCCAGCTTGCGGTCCATCTGTTCCTCGACATCCACGAAGAGCGACGGGCGGAAGTCGACCGTCGTGGACGGCGACTGATAGCAGTAGACGTTGGGTACGCCCCGCGCGGCGACCATCGTGGCCGCGTGCACCGCCCGGTGGTCCTGGTGCGCGTCGTGGGCCGTGTGCGTGTAGATGATCGACGGGTGGAAGTCTCTCAGCACCGACTCGATGGCCGAGATGGTCTCCGGTCCTGGGCTGATCGAGCGATCCGGCAGGTCGAACATGCGCAGCTCCGCGCCAAGCGCTCTCGCGGCCTCTCGCGATTCCTTGTGACGAATGTCGGGAGCGCCACCGGCCTCTCCCCCGGTCAGGGTCACGACGATGACGTCGTCTCCGTGCCGGGAATGGTTGAGCAGGATCCCGCCGCAGCCGATCTCGACGTCGTCGGGGTGGGCGCCGATGGCGACGACGACCTCCTTCGGACGGGCGTTCGCCTTCTGTCGGCTCTTCTCGAGCAGTTCGTCCAGCTTCTGCTGGAGCGTCGCTCTGCGCATGGGCTTGACCAAGAAGTCGTCGGCCTGCCCTCGGATTGCCCTGAGCGCGTAGTCGAACTTCTTGTGCGCGGTCACCATCAGGACGGGCGCCTGCGGTTGAAGCTTCTTGCACAGCTCGAGGATCTCCAACCCGCTCATGCCGGGAAGATCGATGTCGCTGACGACGATGTCCCAGTGGACACCCGACCTGAGGAATGCTTCCGCGGAATACCCGGACGCGGCGTGCGTGACCTCGTAGCGATCGGTGATCTCCATCCACCGGCTCATGGCGCGCGCCTGCGATTCGTCGTCTTCGATGAGAAGGACGCGGGCCGGGTCGGGGACCGCCTTGGCCGCTCTTGTCTCGGCTTGAATCGTACTGAGCATGGGTAGTCGTCCTCGTGGTGTTGCTGTGGGGGGTTGTTTGGTCAGACCCAAAAGCAACTGCCGTGCCAATCATTTAAAGTAATGCCACACAACGTGTTACATATTTTGTGATGGGAGCCGGAACCCTGGGCTGTCCCGACATGATACGTTATATGTTCAATAATGCTACACAGCATCAGTAATATGGCCTAGGATAATACAGTTTTGGGCCTGACCGGACAGGGCGCACCACGACAATTTGCACGCTTAAGTCTTGTTTTTACAGCGTTTTACCGTCATTATCGCACGGCGTGGCATCATGCTTGCCAATACAGGGCGATGTTCGAAAACAGTACTGACCCTTGTTCGTGGACGCGCCCATGCCGACCAGGAAGCACACTTCGCCCCTCGCCGCCGATCACCACGTGCACTCCACCTTTTCGGATGGACGGGGAACCCCGGAGGACAATCTCTCGGCCGCCCGCGGCGCCGGCCTGGCGCGATTGGGCTTCGTGGATCACGTCCGCGCCGACAGCGGATGGTTGCCCGCCTATACGGCCCACATCCGAGCCCTGGCGGCGACCAGCGAAATCGAAATCACGTGTGGGGTCGAGGCCAAGATCCTCGACCTGGACGGTACGCTCGATCTTCCCGCCGATCTTCGCGGAATCGATCGGGTCGTGGTCGCCGACCACCAAATGCCTGGCGCGAAGGGACCGATTCGGCCGATCGACGCTCGGATCGCGCTCGAGGCAGGAGCGTTGACTCGCGGTCGGGTGGTGGATGACCTCGTCACGGCGACCGAGGCAGCGCTGAATCGGCACGAGGGAGTTCTTCTCGCGCATCTGTTCAGCGTCCTGCCCAAGATGGGCCTCTCGGAGGACGACGTCACAGACGACCACCTGTTCCGGCTCGTCGAGGCCGCATCGCGGTCCGGGGCCGCCGTGGAGGTGAGCGAACGCTGGCGCTGCCCGACGCTTCGGGTCACCCGCGCTTTCTTCGCCGCCGGTGTCGCGGTCGTCCCGAGCTCCGACGCGCACGAGCCGCGCGCAATCGGCGAGTATGACTACGTATCCGACGTCTTCGCCGCGATCCACGGGGACCTCGAGCATGCGGAGGTCGCGTGAGCTCGCTCACGAGGGTCTGCTTCTCGACCGTGATCCTGATCGGGGCGAACCTGAGCGTCGTCGGTCCGACCGTTGCGGCCCAGGACGCGGACATGGGTGGCTTCGCGGACGTCCATGAAGAGGCTCTACGCTTCGTGGCAGCCGGCACTCCGGAGCGGGCCCTCGCTCTGCTCAGGTCGGTCGACACGGCCCGCCCGATCCGCGATCCCCAGCTCATCCTGCTCTTCGGGACCCTGGTGCGCGCTGCCGGCGAACTGGACTCGGCGATCGAGATGTTCGAGCGCGGCCTGGACGCCTCGAGCCCTGAGCAAATCGCCACGGCGTGGACGGAGCTCGCGGTCACGCGGTCCTGGACCGGGGACTTGCCTGGCGCGGAGGCCGCCTTTCGGTCGGCCCTGGACTCGTCGCCGGAATCGCGGCCCGCGCGGACAGGGCTCGCCCGGATCCTCCGCTGGCGAGGGGAGACAGCCGAAGCCGAGTCGCTCTACCGCGGCCTGCTCGCGGACGGCGGAGATCCCGTGGAGGCCATGGTAGGCATGGGCTTTCTCGCCATCGGCGCCCTCCAGGGACGAGAGGCGATCGCCTGGTTCGACCAGGCACTGGCCCTCGCGCCGGACAACGCTGAGGCGCGCGACGGCCTCGGTCGGATCCACGATGCACGCAGGCTGGCGCTTCAATGGAGAGTCACCCGTGCCGAGACGGCCACAGGCGTGGGGCGGGCCGAGTGGGTCGTTTCCGCCGCCTACCGGGTGACTCCCCAGGGCACGGCGTCCGGCACGTTGAACCTCGCCCCCCGTGCCCAGGACGTGGTCGTCAGTGACCCCAACACCGTGACGTCGACCGTCTTCCATTGGACGGCTTCCATGGGCTGGGCTCAGCAGCTCTCGACCTCATGGAACGCAGCCGCGAGCGTCGAACGCGTCTCGTCCACGTCAGGGGCAGGCTACCTCGGCACCCTGGAATCGGGGCGCCGACTCAGTAGCGCCTGGAATGCGAGCGCCGGCGCACGGGGCGGTCACCTCCCCGGGGTCGGCTCCGAGCTAATGGGCTGGGCCGGCGTCACCCGGGTCGGCTCCGCCCGGAGATCAGCCGGCATCACGGCGTTTTACGGATCGGACCTGCGCGGCACCTGGTCGCGCTCCGCTCTCGTGACGGGGTCCACCGGAATCGGAGACCGGCTCACGGTCCGTGTGGGGGTGGCGAAGGGGTGGACGTCCTCCGTGGGATTCCATGAGGCGACCATCGCGGGTCGCTGGGGCCTGCACGGCGGACACGAGCTCGTGGCCGAGCTCTTCAGATTCGATGGAGCGTACAGGCGCTCCGGCCTTCGCGTCGGCGCCAAGATCGGACTTTGACCCAACACCAAGGGAGACAGCTCGTGGAAGACGTGTACGGAACCGTCGTCGTCGTCGAGGACGATCCGGCTCAGCGGACGATCCTCGATCGATGGCTGACCGCGGAGGGTCACGAGGTCGCTCTCTTCCCCGACGGCGAGTCGTGCCTGAAGGGGCTCTCGGGCACCCTGCCCGACGTCGTTTGTCTCGACCTGCGGCTGCCGGGAATCGACGGATTGGAGACGCTGGACAGGATCCGGGCCCACCACCCGAAGCTTCCGGTCATCATGCTCACCGCCGAGGAGTCGCTGGAGCCGGTTGTCGCGTCGATACGCCTCGGTGCCTTCGAGTACCTGCAGAAACCGGTGGAGCGCCAGAAGCTCCTGACGACGGTGAGAAACGCGATCGTGCTGGCTCAGATGGAGGTTCGGCTGACGCAGCTCCAGCACGAGGTGGAGGGGTGGAACTATCCCGACATCGTGGGCCGGAGCGAACGAATGAAGCGCCTCTTCCGGCAAATGGACCGAGTCGCCCCCACGGACGTTTCGGTCCTCATCCAGGGTGAGAGCGGCACGGGAAAGGAGCTCGTGGGTCGGGCACTGCACGACGCGAGCGCCCGTGCCACCGGACCGTACGTCGCACTCAACTGCGCCGCGATCCCGGAGTCGCTTCAGGAGTCCGAGCTGTTCGGACACGAGAAGGGCGCCTTCACCGGCGCGACCCAGCGCCGGGAGGGGCGGTTCGAGCAGGCGAACGGGGGCACGCTTTTCCTGGACGAGATCGCGGAGCTGGCCCCGGGCATGCAGGCCAAGCTGCTACGAGCCATCCAGGAGCAGCGCTTCTTCCGCGTCGGCGGGTCCAAAGAGGTCGCATCGGATTTCCGCCTCCTGACGGCGACCCACCGGAATCTGGCTCAAGAGGTCCGGGCGGGGCGGTTCCGCGAGGACCTCTTCTTCCGACTCGCGGTCCTCGAAATCGAGGTGCCCGCCCTACGCGAACGCGGAGACGACGTGGCTCTGCTGGCGTCACACTTCGCGCACGCCATGGGCGTCAAGACGAACGGAACGCCTTCTCGGGTCACCGGTCAGGCGCTCGACGCGATCAAGGCCTACGGCTGGCCGGGCAACGTCCGGGAGCTTCAGAACGCGATCCAGCGGGCAGTAGTCCTCGCGGAAGACGACCAGATCGGACTGGACGCGCTTCCGCCGAAGGTGAGGGCAGCCGGACGCGGAGACATCGCGCCCGACGCCGATGCGGCTGCCGACCGAAGCGAAGTTCGGGGCGGCCCCGGCGAAGTGGTTGGGGGAGCGACCATCACGCCCCCCGCTCGGCACTGGCCCGATTTGATCCCCGACCAGTCGCTCGACGCGATCGAGGGGAAGGTCATCGCGAGCATGATCCAACGTCACGCGGGAAACCTGTCCGAGGTGGCGAGAGTCCTCGAAATCTCTCGCTCGACCCTGTACCGCAAGATGGCCGCACACGGTATCTCGAGGAGAGAGAGCTGATCATGCGTACCGCGGAATGGCTCTCCGATGCCTCGACCGCCCAGGGGGTGGACGAGGGCGCGCGCGTGGTTCTTCGAAATGCCGTCGAGCCCTTGGCATTACTCGATGCTGACGGCCGTGTACGCGACCACAACCAGGCCATGGCAGCGCTCCTCGCCCCAGATGGCCCATCGATCGTCGGGCGCCGCGCGTGGGACTTCGCTCACTCGCGCCACCGAGCGGGGCTCCGCTCATGCTTCGCGGCGTGCCTGTCCGGTCCGGGCCCTGCACCCGAGACGCGGCTCCGCTTGAGCCACCGTGACTCCACCGAGCATGTCCTGCAGATCCGATTGACGAACTGTATCGGAACACCCGGGCTCGATGGCGTCCTTCTCAGCCTGCGGGACGTGGGTCGGCTGACCCAAGCGGAGCAACGGCTGCTCCACAGCGCGGTCCACGATCGAACGACTGGGCTTCCTGGACGCCCGATCCTCATGGACCGAATCGCCAAGGCCTCCGTCCACGGACTGCCAGTGAGCGTCTTGATCCTCGAGGTCGAGGGCTTCGCTTCGGTTCGGGGTGGGTGGGGTCTGTCGAGTGGGGACGATTTCCTGGTCGCTCTGTCCGACCGAATCCGGTCGCTGCTCGAACCCACGGACCTGATCGCGCGTCTGGAGGGTGATCAGCTCGGCCTCCTCCTCTTCGGCCGGAGCGAGGAAGCCGCGGTGGACGTGGCACGGTCGATTCAGCTTTCCCTTCGGCAGCCGGTGTCGGCGAACGGTCGAAGCGCGCGGTGTTCGGTTCGGGTCGGGATCTCCCCGCCCGGTGATCCGGGATCGGAAGCGGGCGAGCGAATCCGCCATGCATCGCTGGCGTGTCGGCGACCGGTTCACGAAGGCTCCACGACCGTGGCCGTGTACGGCCCGGAGATGGACGATTCCGTCAACGAGCGGATGGACGTGGAAACCGGCCTCCGCAGAGCCCTGACCAGCGGCGGAGAGCTGGAAGCCCACTATCAACCCCTGGTCGAGCTGCACTCCCGCCGAATCGTGGCCTTCGAGGCGCTGATACGGTGGCGACACCCACAGCGCGGCCTGCTCGGCGCCGGCGCTTTCGTGCCTTTCGCCGAGGAGAGCGAGTTGATCGTCGAGCTCGGCTGGTGGATGCTGGATGACATCTGCGCGGAATTGGGGCGGCGGGCGATCGCGGCAGAAGCGGTCGTGCCGGTCCACGTGAATGTGGCTCCGGCCCAGGTCGCGAGCGGCGAGCTCGTCCGACGGGTCACAGAAGCCCTCGAGCGGCACCGCTGCCCCGTGGAACTTCTCCATCTGGAGCTTACGGAGTCAGCGACGGGGCTCTCACCAGAAGCCGTCGCCAGGACGCTCGAGGAGCTTCGGTCACTGGGCGTCCGCTTGGCGATCGACGACTTCGGCACCGGGCACTCCTCCCTCAGCTACCTCCATCGGCTGCCCGCGGACGTGCTGAAGATCGATCGATCGTTCGTGAGCGGGATCGCCCCCGATGCGCGTCAGGAGCCCCTGGTCCGTAGCATCATCGCCGTAGCTCAGCAGCTTCATCTGAAGGTCGTCGCCGAGGGAATCGAGACCGAGGCGGAGGCCCAGGCGCTGCAGGGACTCGGCTGCGACTTCGGTCAGGGGTACCTGTTCTCGAAGCCCGTCCCGCTCGCCACTGCGTATTCGTTGCTGGACGGTGCGACGTGATCCGGCGGAAGCTCGAGCGTGCTCCCGGAAAGCATGCCGACTCAGGAAGGAGGCAGATCGAGAATGAACGAGAGGCCGACGCCGTCCTGCCTCGGATAGTACTTGAACTCGACGCTGTCTTCCCGATGCTGCCACGAGTCGAGCTCGGTGTCGAAGGTACGAAGCCCGTGGAAGTCACGGATCTCCAACCAGAAGGTCTCTTTTCCATCGGGGTAGCGGACGCACGAGAGCGCGAATCGCTCCTCGGCCCCTCGTTCGAGCGAATGCCGGACCGTCGTGTAGACTTCCCGGTCATCTCGGCGGATCGTCTCTTCCTCGACCTGGACGGTGAATCCACGGGAGGAGAAGAAGTCCACGGTGCCGCGAAGGTATTCGAACGACATCTGCATGGGCGATCAGCCCACGAAGTTCCAGAGAAGCATCTGGCGAACGAGAAGCGCGCCAGCCAACAGCTCCAGAACGAGAATCACCCGATAGAACAGGAGCCGCTCTCGCTCGATATCGAGCGAGACGTCGAGGCGGAACTCGACATCGTCCGCCGGGAGCTCTTGCGTCGTCGCCTCGATCGGATCGGGTCGACGCTCGGAGGTCACGACTCCACCGCCGGTGGGGATCCCGGCACATCCGACGCGCCCCGGCTCAAAACCAGCCCGGTCAACGCGAGGACCTCGATGACCAATACCGCGACCACCAGGCGCCGGTGCCAGGACACCTGGCGGCGGAGGGTTCGGAGTCGCTCCTTCTTCGCTTCGATACGGTTCATCCGACGGCCAATGTGCCCGCTGGCGAAGCGGTTCGCCAGCGTTGTGAAGGCCGTCGCCCTCGCGCTCCTGGGTGTCGTCACCGGTCTTTCGGCGCAAGAAGTCGACGAGGTCGTGATCTCCTCGGCCCAGGTCCTCAGTGGTCGGGCCGCCCGGACAGAGATCATCATCCCGGTCTTCGGGCCCCTCGAGTCTCCCGAAGTGTCCCTCGACCTCGATTACTCGGAGATGCTCGACACCGATCGCAGCCTTCTCACGATTCAGGTCAACGATCGTCCGCTGCGAAGCATCAGGCTCTCTGAAATTGGGCGGACGCTCGCCTTCCGGTTGCCGCCTGAGGCAGGATTCCAACGCGTGTCCATCGAGGCGCGCCTCACCGTACAGGGCGATCCGTGTCTCCTCGACTACCGCGACAGCGCCTGGCTCACCCTGCTGCCCTCGAGCCGCGTCCGGTACCGGCAGGGGTCCACCGACGGGGATGATGCCACCTCCGTCGCCGTGGCCGAGATCGTGGAGCGCTGGACCGCGTCCGGTGCCACCGCGATCCAGATGGACGTGCCCGAAACGACCGACCCCGACCTGCTCCTCGCCCTCGTCGACATCGACCACCTCGTACGAGGCTGGGGACTCGAGCCCCGTTACGACGGTCCGATGGGCCGGGGTGAGCCGCGGCTCCAAGTCACGATCGGGGTCGCGGAGGCCGAATCGCCGTGGCAGAGCGCAGCAGGCCCGGACGAGATCGCTGGAATCGCGCGCGCGGAGGGCACGTTCCTCGAGCTCCATGCGCATCGACCCGATGGGATCAGCAGAATGGCGCAGCTACTGGGGGATCCCGAAGCCTACCGCCTCTGCCCGGGCTCCACCTGCATGGTGGGCGCGAGCTTCCGGGCATCGGGCACGGAGGCGCCCAGCCCTCGCGACCGAGGAGCCGCCTACGACCTGGTCGATGCCGGATTCCCGGAGGGCTGGGTGGCAGCGGGCGCCGGACGTCATCAACTCCAGATGGTATGGCCACGGCCGCCCTGGTGGCGCCTCCACCGCTGGCCGGAGCTCAGGCTCCGGGCTCGCGTCGCCTCACCCGACGACGACGACTCACGCCTCACCGTTCACCTCAATGGTCAACCACTCGCCTCCTACGCCCTCTCGGAACGGGAGAATGACGTGGTCGCGCTCTCGGTGCGGATTCCTCCACAGTTCTGGACCGCGGACGAGTGGATCATCCAGGTAGCCGCCCGGCTCGAGGAGAGCCGAGAGAGCTGCGTAGCCGCCGACCCCGACGCCCTGTGGATGGTGCTGGAGCCCGAGTCGGGGCTGTACGTGCCGAGGACGGAGGAGCGATTCGACGGCATCGCCGAATACCACGAATTCGGGCGGGTTCCGACCCTGACGGGCGATCCGACCATCTTCTCCGACCACTTTGCCAACGTTGCCGCCGTCCTGTATCCGTACCGCGCGCGCATGGACGCTTCCAGGGGCTTCCTCTGGGATCCGGAGTGTGACGACGACTGCCTGGAGCTGGTCCCGGTGGGCAGTGGACGCGCCACCGGCAGCATCGTGGAAGCGGGCGAGATGTGGGTGCTGGATCGGTCGGGTGCCCTGAGGATTCCGCTGTTGCCGGAGCCCGGTCACTATCAGCTCGCGCGCACGGAAGTGGGTCTGCTTCTGGCCGCTCCCAGGGCGCAAGCAGAGGTGACCGTGCCCGACTTCTCCGCGCTTCTGGGACCATGGGCCCTCTTCGTGAACGGATCCTGGGTCGCCAGGGAGGCCGACGCGCCGACGGGGTTGGTCGAAGTCGGTCCGACCGGAGAGGAGACACTCCTCCTGAGCGAGGAGCAACAGCGGGCCCGCTTCGTCAACTTCCTCTGGCTCTGCGTCGTCATCGCGAGCGCGGCGGGAGGATCGTTCTGGATCTGGCGTACCTCCCGAGACCGCGCGAGCGAACCGTCGGACCACGTCGAGTTCTCGCGTGACCACTGATGCGGCCCTCATGCTGGTCGCGGCGCTCGCCACGATGCTCGTCGTGGTCGCGGCGCTTCCGGTCCTGACCGGACTCTTCCAATTCATCCTCGTCGGCGGCTCGGTCTTCCACACGCACCTGGACAAAGCGGGGCCGACGACGCCGCGGGTCAGCGTCCTGATTCCGGCATGGAACGAGGCCGCGGTCATCGGAACGACGATCGATCGACTCATGCGGCTCCGGTACCCACTCGACCGCCTCCGCATCTACGTCGTGGACGACGCTTCGTCGGACGAGACTCCGAGCGTGGTCATCGGCAAGATGAAGGAGTACCCCGGCAACGTCTTCCACATTCGTCGGGTCGACGGAGGTGAGGGGAAGGCTCACACGCTCAACTACGGCCTCGACGTGCTCTGGCGAAGCGACTGGACCGAGGCCGTGCTCGTAATGGACGCCGACGTCTTCTATACGCCGGAATCCCTGCTCAAGATGGCGCGGCACCTCCACGATCCGGAGATCGGCGCGGTGACGGCGTATATCAAGGAAGGGAGCCGGTCACCCAACTACGTCCAGCGCTTCGTGACCTTCGAATACATCACCGCCACGGGCGCGTCACGACGAGCGCAAAACCTGCTGCAGTTTTTGGCGTGCCTTTCGGGGGGAGCCCAATTGCACTCACGCGAGAACCTCGTGGCGATCGGTGGGCAGATCTTCTCGAACACGTTGGCCGAAGACACCTTCACCACGTTTCGAACGCAGCTCCGAGGGCGGAGGGCGATCTTCGAGCCGAACGCGGTCGTTTACGCCGAAGAGCCCGACACGCTGGATGGTCTATGGAAGCAGCGGATCCGCTGGGGTCGAGGCAACGTTCAGATCACGTCCGTCTTTCGAGACCTGTGGTTCAATCGAAAGGCCCACGCGTCCATGGGGTCGCTGGCCATGGCGCTCCTTTGGTTTTCGATCTTCCTCATGCCGATGTTCCAGATCGGCGCGTCCATCGGCCTGTTCGCGCTCTATTTTCTGGACGAGGGTGCTGCGTGGAATCTGTTCAACCTCTTCTGGATCATTTCGGGAGTGGTCTACCTGGTGGTCACTTTGATTTCGCTCTCAGTGGATCCGGAGTCGGCGCGGAAGTCGTGGCTCGAAGGCATACTCTTCCCCGGCCTCGTCTCCCTGCTGATCATCGCGCACAGCCTCTTCCCTCCCGCTTTCGCTCCCGCCGCCGAGTGGCTCGCTCTGGACCGGGACGGATGGGTCGCGACGGTCCTGACGCTCTGCCTCTACGCCTGGATCAGCGCAAGCATGGCCGTGTCGTACGCGGCCAAGTGGTGGGAAACGCGCGGACACCCTCGGCTCGCAAGGGCATTTCTCTACGTCGGCGGCTACGGTGCGTTCCTGTGCGCGGTCACCGTCGGCGCCTACGTCATGGAGATCGGCGGCGCCGAGATGACGTGGGAAAAGACGGAGAAGACCGGAAAAATCGGTTGAGCCTTGCGTCCGCGCGTCGCTTGGCGGGAGGCGTTTGACACCCTCGAAATCCGGCTCGATCTTGCCCGTCCGCCGCGCGTTCGCCTCCAAGAACCGGATGACAGCCAATGTCCGCCGTACGACCCCGGAACCTCTGCCTGTCCGTTTCACTGGTCCTCTCCGCCGCCGCCCTGACCGTTCCGACGCCTGCCGCGTCGCAACAGACCGAAGAAGCGGTGGTCAACCAGTCCGAAAACCCCCTCCTCCGCCCGTTCCGTTGGCGGTCGATCGGACCCGTCGGCCAAGGAGGACGGGTCGATGACATCGCCGTTCATCCGACGGACACGCGCATCTTCTACGTCGGCTTCGCGACCGGCGGGCTTTGGAAGACCACGAACAACGGCACGACGTTCGAGCCCATCTTCGACGAGTACGAGACGCACTCGATCGGCGCGCTCGCGATCGCGCCGTCCAGCCCGAACATCGTCTACGTCGGCACGGGAGAGGCCAACAACCGGCAGAGCTCATCGTACGGGGTGGGCATGTACAAGACGACGGACGGCGGCGAGACGTTCCAGCACATCGGCCTGCGCGAGACCCAGTCGATCGCGCGCATCGTCGTGCATCCGACGGACCCGAATACCGTCTGGGTCGCGGCGGTCGGTCACCTGTTCGGTCCCAACGAAGAGCGTGGTGTCTTCAAGTCCACGAACGGCGGGCAGACCTGGGAGCACGTGCTCCGGTTCAACGAGGACACCGGTGCAACCGACCTGATTATCGATCCGTCGAACCCGCAGCGCATGTTCGCCGCCACCTACCAGCGTCGGCGCTCGGCGTGCTGTTTCGTCGGCGGAGGCCGCGGCAGCGCCATCTGGGCCTCGGACAACGGCGGCGAGAGCTGGTCACGCATCGAGGCGAACGGGCTTCCCAACGGAACGATGGGGCGCATCGCTTTGGCGACGACCCCGGCCGACCCCGACGTCATCTACGCCCAGATCGAGGTCGCCGCGGACCGTGAGCGCCCCCTCACGGACGAGGACCGCGAAGCATGGGAAGCGCTGGCAGAAAACGACGAGCTCCCGCCCGACCCACAGTGGAGCGGAGTATGGCGCTCGACGGACGGCGGTCAGAGCTGGCAGTTCCGCAGTAACGAGAACGGCCGACCCATGTATTTCAGCCAGATTCGTGTCTCACCGACGGACGTCGACCTCGTTTACACGGTGGACCAGAGGGTCCAGAAGTCGCGCGACGGTGGGCAGACGTGGGAGACGCTGGACGGGTACGGTCACGTCGACCAACACGCGGTGTGGATCAATCCGAACGATCACGATCACATCCTGATCGGAAACGACGGTGGGGTCGACGTCACGTACGACCAGGGCGAAACGTGGGAGTCGCTGCGCACGTGGGCCGTAGGGCAGCCCTATCACGCATCGGTGGACATGCAGCGGCCCTACTACGTCTGCACCGGCCTCCAGGACAACGGAAGCTGGTGCGGACCCAGCTCGAACCGCGGCAGCCCCATCCTCGCGACCGACTGGTTCCAGGCCGGAGGCGGGGACGGCTTCTATACGCAGGTCGACCCGACGAACCCCGACATCATCTACTCCGAGTCACAGAACGGGAACGTCCGCCGCATGAACCTGGCGACGGGCGAGCAGGGGAGCATCCGGCCGCGTGGACCCCGTGGTGCCGGAGGTGGCGGCGGTGGCGGCGGCGGCGGCGGCGGCGAGCCGAACATCCTGCCGACGCCGCCGGAAGGGACACAGATCCGGTGGAACTGGAACACGCCCATGCTCCTGTCGCCGCACAATCCGAGCACGATCTACGTTGCAGGCAACCGCTTCTTCATCTCGCGCAACCGCGGAGACACGTGGACCATGACCGCGGACCTGACCAAGAACGTGGACCGGGACCAGATCGTCCTCACGGGCGTTCCGAACGCAATCCCCAGATGCCAGCAGCTCGATCGCGGGGAGAACTGCCTGCCCTCACGCAACGACGGCGTGTCGAATTGGAGCACCGCGGTGACGATCGCGGAATCGCCGGTGGTGCCCGGTGTCCTGTGGGTCGGCACCGACGACGGCAATATTCAGGTGAGCCGCGACGGGGGCGCGACGTGGTCGGAGGTGAGCCGCAACCTGCCCGGGGGAACGACGCAGTACTACGTGTCGCGCGTCGAGGCGTCCTGGTTCGACGCGGGCACCGCCTACGCGTCGCTCGATGGAACGCTATCGGACGACATGGCCCCCTATGTCTACGTGACCCGGGACTATGGGGCGAGCTGGGAGAACATCACCTCGAACCTCCCCGGGTTCGGCAACGTGAACACCGTGCGCCAGGATCCGCGCAACCCGGACGTCCTCTACGTCGGCACGGAGCTCGGCTTCTTCGTGTCGCGTGACGAGGGTGGCGAGTGGCACAGGTTCATGAACGGCCTCCCGGTCGTACGCATCGACGACGTGCTCGTGCACCCGCGCGACAACGACCTCGTGCTCGCGACACACGGCCGGTCGGTGTACGTCATGGACGACATCACGGCGCTGCAGCGGACGACCGCCGAGGTGCTCGCGAGCGACATCCATCTGTTCGAGCCCCGCGAGGCGGTCCAGTGGAAGATCGACCGTCGGCGAATCCGCTCGGTCACCGGTGACAAGAACTGGACGGGAGACAGCGCTCCGCCGGGAACGGCGATCAGCTACTGGCTGGCCGACGCGGAACAGGACGTGTCGATCGTCATATCGGACGCCGTCACCGGCGAGCCCTTCCGTACGCTCGAGGGCACGGGAGCGCCTGGCATGAATCGCGTCCAGTGGAACCTCCGGGGAGAGCGCCAGGAGCAAGGCGGAGGAGGTGGCGGTGGCGGCTTCGGGGGCGGCGGACAGGGCCCGCTGGCCGAACCCGGGGTCTATCGCGTCACGCTGAGGGCGGGTGGCGAGCAGCGTACGACCACCGTACGGGTGCTGGAGGACACTTGGCTGGGCCGATGAGGCGCACGAGACCGGCCAGCCGGGTGTTCGCCACCCGTCGCCTATTGTCCCTGGCGTTTCTACTCATCCCACTCCCCCTGCTTGCACAAACGACCGCGACCGAACGGGCCGCTGCCCGCGACATCGTCCGACAGATCGATGAGCTCCAGGCCCGTTTGGACCCGACGGGCCTGGCGAACGAGCTCGCCGGCCGGGCCGACGCCGATCGGGACGCGCTGGTCCGACGAACGACCGAGCTCTGGGAGTCGGAGATGCAGGCGCTGAGCGATTTCATCGGCCACAACCCGGAGGTGGGCTGGGAGGAGTTCCTCGCGGTCGACACGCTCACCGCCGTGCTGGAAAACCGCGGGTGGGACGTCGAGGTCGGTGTGGCGGGGCTGGAGACCGCATTCGTCGCGACCTGGACGTCTCCGGCAGGTCCGCAGGGCCTCATGCTCGGCTTGATCGGAGAGTACGACGCGCTCCGGGACGCCGACGGCCCGTTCCACGGTGATCAACACAACGCTCAGACGCCCATCGTGTTCGCCTCGGCGTTCGCGATGGCCGAGCACATGGCTGCCGACGGCATCCCGGGGCGTATCCGCATCTACGGTACCCCCGCCGAAGAGGTGGGCCCGCCCGCCAAGGTCATCATGCACGAGGCCGGCGTGTTCGACGGTGCGGACATCCTCATCCGCAGCCACGGCGTCACCCAGACATCGCGTGCCCAGGTCGGCTTCGGGAGTTGCTGCCTGAACATCAACGAGGTGAAGTACACCTTCCTCGGGACACCCTCGCACCAGATGGCGTCCTGGCACGGGCGAAACGCTCTCGCGGCTGCGGTCCACTTCTTCACCATGGTCGACGGCATTCGTTCGACGCTGCGCCCCGAGGCCTCCATCCAAGGCGTGATCACGGAGGGCGGCGATGCACCCAACGTCGTGCCTCAACGGGCCGTACTGGACTACTACATCCGGTACCCCGACCCCGTCTATCTCGAGCACATCAGCAAGATGATGGACGATGCGGCGCGCGGCGCCGCCATGGCCACCGGTACCGAGGTCGAGATCGACCGCTACGGCGAGTACCGCGACGGCATCTCGCTCGGCACGCTGCAAGAGCTTTCGTTCGCCTATGCGAAGGAGCTGGGTGCACCGAACATCAGCCCCGAGCCGAGTCGCCCGTCGGGATACGAGGAGACCGGCGTGGTCACGAAGGACATTCCGGGCATCGGCATCAGCGTGTTCAGCTCGCGGGGGGCGAACCATACCCGAGGCATGCTCGAGGACACCTTCAACGAAGTCGGCCACACCGGCTTCCGCATCAGCGCGGAGGTGATGTCGTCGGTGCTGTATGACTTCCTCACGCGGCCCGACCTCCGGGAGGCGATCGGCGAGGAGCACCGCACGCTGGCGGGCCTTCTGGACCAATACCACGAAGCACTCCGTGAGGCGTACGCGAGCGAGCTGGGCGGGCCAATCTCGCAGCGTTGATCGGCCGGGTGCGTCCTCAATCGCGCCGGCCCGCGCGCGGGGGATTCCCATTCCCCGGCGAAGCAGTACCTTCGTCGCCTCGGCGCACTGAAAGGCGACCCCTCCGAAGGATCCTGCTTTGACCGAATGGACGCCGGACCCGACGCACCGGACATGGCTCCTTGCGCTCGTGCGCACGCTGTACTTCTTGCTGCTGCTCTACCTGTTCTTCTTCAGCATCGAGCTGATGAGCCAGGCGTTCAAGATGGCCGGACGCGGATTCGCCGAGCAGCTCCTCAACACCACAGCGGATCCGCTCGCGGGCCTCATCATCGGATTCCTGGCCACCAGCCTCATTCAGAGCTCGTCGACGACGACGACGATCGTGGTGGGCCTCGTCGCCTCCGAAGTGCTCACCATACCGCTCGCGATTCCCATCATCATGGGCGCGAACATCGGGACCACGACGACGAACACCATCGTCTCCATCGGGCACGTCACGCGGCCCCGCGAGTTCGAGCGGGCCTTCGCAGCTTCGACGGTACACGATTTCTTCAACATCTTGGCCGCTCTGACGATCCTGCCCATCGAGCTGCTCTTCCACCCGGTCGAGCGCATGGCGCGATTCATGGAGGAGGCCTTCGCGGGCGCGGGGGGATTGGGGTTGGCGAGCCCCCTCAAGGCCATCGTCGGCCCGCCGGCCGAGGTCCTGACGAGCAGACTCCCCTACGAGATCCCGCTTGTCGCCATAGCCCTCGCGATCCTCTTCGTGTCGCTGAACCAAATGATGACGGTGATGCGCGGCGCGGTCCTCGATCGCATGAGCGGGCTCTTCGACCGGGTGCTTTTCCGTAACGACGCCGCGTCGTTCGCGCTCGGCGCGGTAATGACGGCGTCGGTGCAAAGCAGCTCGGCCACGACCTCGCTCGTGGTCCCGCTCGCGGGAACCGGCGTGCTGACCCTGCGACAGATCTTCCCGTATACGTTGGGCGCCAACATAGGGACGACCATCACGGCGATCCTCGCGTCGTTCGCCACCGGGAGCGCCGCAGCGGTCACCATCGCCTTCGCGCATCTTTCGTTCAACATGCTGGGCATCGTCATCTTTTATCCGATTCGCGCGGTGCCCATCTGGATGGCCGAGACCGTCGCATCGTTTGCCGCGCGCAATAAGGGCAAATCCGCAGCCGTAATCGGCGTATACATCGCGCTGCACATCCTGCCCATCCTGTACGTCATACTCTGAGGGGGCCCCACCGATGTGGAAGGAACTCATCGCCCTGTTCAAGTCCGAAGGACCTCTTCAGGAGGCCTTCGAAGAAGCGATCACGATGCTCGAAGCGTCGCACGGCATGTACAAGGACGCCGTCGCCGCGCTGCGGGGCGAGGGCCCCATGGCGGTCGACATCTACGAGCGAGATCGCCTGCTCAACAAGTACGAGCGCTCGGTGCGACGGAAGATCGTCACGCACATGTCGGTCTCCGCGAAGCCGGACATCAACCTCGGCCTCGTGCTCACCGCGATCGTGATCGACATCGAGCGGATCGGAGACTACACGAAGAACATCATGGAGCTCGCCGCTGCGCTCGACAACCCGCTCGACGCGCTCGAGCTCAGCGAGGAGGTCTCGAGACTCGAGCGGACGATCGACGGGATGTTCGGCGACATCGTCCCGGCGCTCGAAGGACCGGACGAGGCGCGCGCGCGCAAGATCATGGAGAGGCACTCCGAGGTCTCGAAGGTGGTCGACGCCGCGATTCCGCGGCTGCAGGACAGCGAGGTCCTGCGCGGGCGATCGGGCCACGCAGTGACGGTGGCGCTGTACATGCGGTACCTCAAGCGTGTGAGCGCACACATCAAGAACGTCGCGTCGAGCGTCGTAAATCCGTATCACCGCATCGGATTCCGGGAGAAGCCGAACGACGGGTAGGCGAGTGCTGCCGCGTCGATCCACCCTGGGTGCAGGTTCCGCCCGGCCCGACCCGCCTTGAGGCTATTCCGCCTGCATCGCGACCACTGGATCGACCATCGTCGCGCGCCGCGCCGGGATGAGGCACGCGGCGAGGGCCGTCACGGTGAGAAGGGCGCCGACGCCGACCAACACACCGAGATCCGCGGCCGCGACTCCGAAGAGCACGAACGAGAGGCCCTGGCCCAGCAGGACCGCCAGCGCCAAGCCCAGTACCATGCCGATCGCGAGCTGCAGGCCGGCCTGACCCAGGACGAGGCGCACGACGCTCGATCTGGACGCGCCGAGTGCGACCCGGAGCCCGAGCTCGTGGCGCCGCTGGTTCACGCTGAAGGACAAGACGCCATAGAGGCCGACGGAGGCGAGGAAGAGCGCCGACGCGCCGAAGACCGTGAAGATGACTCCGAAGATGCTGAAGAAGGCCGTACCGCCACGGATCGTCTCCGAGAGCGTGTTGACCTGGGAGATCGGCAGGTCCGGATCCAACTCCGCCACGATCTCACGCACGCGCGGCGTGATCTGCAGCGGGTCACCGCGCGTGTGGATCATGAGGTTCACGGCCGAAGAGGTCCGCTGCGCGAGCGGAAGGTAGATCGCTTCGGGGGCGAGAACGAAGACGTCGCCCTCCAGGTAGAAGTCCGGCGCGACGCCCACGATGGTGTACCAATCCTGTCGCTCCTGGATCTCGGCGCCCGCCTGGGCCACCCGCTGAATGCGTAGTCGTCGACCGAGTGCTGATTCACCCGCGAAGTACTCGTCGGCGAACTTCTGGTTCACGATGGCCACGGGCGAGGAACGAGCGTCATCCGAGGGGGCGAACGGACGCCCCTCGACCAGCCCGGCCGACACGGTCTGGAAGTACGCCGGATCGATCGAGCCGATTCGTGCGCTGGGATAATCACTGTCGCCGAGGTACGTCTCGCCCTCCAGCTCGAAGCGGCCGTTTCCGAAGCCGGCCGCGGGGAGCTCGGTCGTGACGCTGGTGGAGATCACGCCCGGCTCACCGTTCAGCCGGTCCCTGAGCTGATCGAACAGCCGAAGTCGATCCTCGTCACTGGGATAGTCCGCCGGTGGCAGCGAGAGAGCCGCAGCAAACACGCGGTCGCCTTCGAACGGGTACGCCACATTCGTGATGTTCGTGACGCTCTTCACCATCAGGCCCGCCGAGACGAGGAGCGCGAAGGAAAACGCCACCTCCCCGATGACCAACCCGCGGCTCAGCCGCCCGATGCTTAGGGACGACGTGCCCCTCGAATCGTCCTTCAAGATGTCGTTGACGTCCGTCCGGGAAGCGCGCATGGCCGGGATCCCTCCAGAGAGGAGGCTGGCGACTACCGTCAGCGCCAGGACAAACACCAGGACGGTGGGGTCCAACTCGATGGCGAACCAGAAGGGGATCCCTTGCGGGAAGGTGGCCAGGGATTCGTTGAACGCCCCAATGGCGACCTGCGCGATGCCGAGACCGAGCACTGCACCGAGCACGGCGATCACGGTCGAGTCCATGAGGAGCTGAAACACCACGCGGGACCGACTCGCGCCCAGCGCGGTCTTGAGCGCGACCTCTTTGCTCCGCAAGCTCGCCCGGGCCAAGAGCAGGTTGGCGACATTGGCGCAGGCGATGAGGAGCACGAGAGAGACGGCCCCGAGCATCGTGTAGAGCAGCCCGGGGATCTGGTATCCGATCAACTCTGACACGTAGGGCCCGACCACGACGGTCATGCCCTCGTTCGTGTCGGGATGCTCGACCCCGAGCTGATCCATGATCCGCCCGAGGTCTTCCTGCGCCCGCTCACGGGAGACCCCGTCGGCCAGACGCCCGAACGCCAGGAGGGACGGACCCGAGCCGCGCTCGAGCGAGAGGTCGACCGCAGGAAGCGGCGTCCATACCTGCTGATTGAAGGGGAATTCGAAACCGTCGGGCATGATCCCGATGATCTCCGTGGTGCGACCGTCGAGCCGAACCGTGCTTCCGAGCACGTCCATCGATCCATCGAAGCGGTCCTGCCAGAAGCGATACCCGATCAGCGCTACCGGCGGAGCACCGACCCGGTCGTCTTCGGCGGCGAATCCGCGTCCGATGGTCGGCGGCGTGCGGAGAAGACTGAATGTGTTCGGCGTGACGTTCGCGCCCTGGACGAGGTCGGGCGGACCGTCGCCGCTTCCGAGGTTGAACGCGACGACCTGGTAGGCGGCGAGTCCTTCGAGCGTCGACTGGCGCTCACTCAGGTCGTTGTAGTCGTGAATGCGCGTCAGGAGCCGATTGGGACCCTGGGACGGATTCACACGGTTCACCGCGATGAGATCGTGCGGCTCCTCGACCGGAAGACCCTTCAGGATCACTCCGTTCACGATGCTGAACATCCCGGTGGTCAGGCCGATGCCGAGCCCGAGCGCGAGGATCGCGATGAGCGCCGGTCCCGGCCGACGGAGTAGTCCCCGGAACGCGAGCCGTATGTCCTTCATGAGATCGTCGGGCACGGTGGGTCTCCCTTCGGAGGGTGATCTGAGGGTTTTGGGCCTCGCGGTCAGCGTATGCCACCAGACTCGTGGAAGCGTCGTGGCGAAGTCCCACACGACGAACGACCAAAGCGTCGCCGTCTGCCGCACGGTCCGGCATCCACGGGTCGAGGCGTCGAAGTCCGCGAGCATCTCGGACTGGAAGCGGATCCTGAACCACGAGGGATAAAGGAGTAGCAGCAGGCGAAACGCGCGACGGCCGAACACGGCTCAGAGAATGCGTCGGAGACGGGCATAATCGACGATCCGCTCCAGCGTGCCGGCTTCGCGCGCGAGCACCTTCCGGCCGCTCGGCGTGAGCGCGTAGAAGCGTCGACGCTCGTCGGTCTCGCCCTCGGGGGCCTCCACCTCTTCGATCAGACCGACGTCCGAGAGTCGGCCGAGGGACCAGTACAAAGAGCCCGGTCCGAGCCTCACCGAGCCGCCCGACCGTTCTTCCACCTCGCGGGCCATCGCGTGACCGTGACGTCGGCCTTCGGTCAACGACAGCATGAGGAAGAAGAACGACGGCGTCATTCTGATCGGTGACTTGTCATCAGCCACGAATACCCACCCGTTCGGCAATTATCTTGGTTTCTGTAGTAGTATACGAAGAGAGGGGCGCAGGGGTTTCACCGCGAGGATTTCGCACGGGACGGAGGCTGGTCGCGACACGGTGGCGCGGTTCGGCCGCCCGAGCGGATCGCTCCGACCGCGCTTGACCAACCGTGCCGAACTACCGAGCCTCGGCGCGCCGGACGCCCGACGCGATCTCCCCGCCGAGCCGACCTAGCGCCCGACTCAGGGCCGCGACCGTCGAGGCTCGGTCCGTGCCCACGGCCGACTCGCCGACGAGTGTCGCACGACGCTCGATCAACCCGCCGTCTTGCGTGATCTGCCAGGTCGCGTCGAGCACGACCTCGCCCGCCGAATCCGCCTCGAACCTACGCACCTGAACCTCGATACCGTAGTCGGGAGCCGCGGAGGCGTACCACGGATACGAAACGAATGAAGCCCCCGGTAGGAGCGCCGACAGGTTCTCCTCGAGAGCGCGGGCGAGGTTGTCGGGCAGAGGCTCAGCCCAGCGGTCGCTCTCGGCTAGCGCGATCTCGTTCTCGCCGACCCGCACCACGATCTGAGGCCGATCCAGGTAACCCGGCAGCGAAATGGGACCGAGGCCCAGGACGACAGGCATCGCGGCGCCCTGCTGGGGTTGCAGCGTCGCGTTCAGGAGGTAAAACGACGACGGATCCGACCTCGGTCCGAGACAGGCCGCCAGCATGATCGGTCCTACGAGCCACGGGCGCCTCATCGGTCTCCTCCTGGCCTACCGCGTAGGAGTGCGCTCGGGTTTCGTTCGAGATAGTCCGCCAGGTTTCGAAGGGCGCGAGTCGCATCGCTGAGGTCGATCATCGCCCTCTCGAATTGAACGAAGACGGGAGACTCCGGCTCGAGAACGTCGCCGACACCCTCGACCACGACGCCAACGTCCTGGAGCGTCGTTTCGAGGCGTTCCATGGCCGATGTCGCTCGTTCCGTGGTCTGCCGCACACCCTCGCTCATGGGGGTCAGGCTGGAGTCGACTCGGATCACGAGGGCCTGGAGGTCACCTACGGTCGCGTTCAAGCGATCGATCGTTTCAGGAAGACGCTCGATGGCTGCCGACAATTCGGGCGACCCCGCGAGCGCCCCGACATCTCCGAACGCCTCGGCCGCGACATTCACCAGCGCATCGAGTTGAACGGCCCCCAGCTCGGCGATGATCCCGTATACCTCGTCCTCGATCCGCTCGAGCCCGGTGCTTACCGTGGGAATCTCCGGATAAAGGGCACCCGCGACTGGCACCATCGGAACCGGATTCTCGGGATCGAGGTCGAGCGCGATGTACTTACGCCCTGTCACGAGACTCTCCGTCGACAGTTCGGCGCGGATCCCGAGTTCGAGCAGCGCATCGATGTCGAGCGGGTCCTCCAGACGGGCGCCCGCGCCGCGCGCCTCGACCCGCTCTCGGTCCACCTCGTAGATGACGGCAATTCTGAGATCAGCGGATTCGCGCTCGACGCTCGGCAAGTCGAGCAGCACGTCCGACACCGTCCCAACGTCGATCCCCCGGAACCGGACCGGCGCACCCACATCGAGTCCAGCGACCGAACCGTCGAAGAACGAGATGAACGTCCGCGTGTCGCGAAACAGCTGACCGGAACCCAACACGACCGTTGCGAGGACGGCGAGAATCACGCCACCCAGCACGAAACCGCCGATCAGGGTTGGATTTGCTCTGGCACTCACGGCTACGACTCCCCTCGTCTCAAGAAGCGACGGACCCGCTCATTCTGGGATTGGTCGCGAAGCTCTACTGGTGGCCCGTGCGCGATCATGGTGCGGCTTTCGGCGTCCAGGAAGACACTGTTCGTGCCGATCGCGAAGATGCTGGCGAGCTCGTGAGTGACGATCACGATCGTCGCGCCCAGGCTGTCACGCAACTCAATGATCAGGTCGTCCAGGAGGCGCGCACTGATCGGATCCAAGCCAGCGCCAGGCTCGTCGAAGAACAGGATATCCGGATCGAGCGCCATTGCCCGCGCCAGGCCGGCTCTCTTTTGCATTCCGCCGCTGATGTCCGCCGGATAGTAGTCCTCGAAGCCCGCCAGGCCCACGAGTGCGAGCTTGAGCGCAGCGACCTCAGCGATCTCGCTCTGATCGAGCTCCGTGAACTCACCTAGCGGTAGAGCCACGTTCTCCGCGAGCGTCATCGAGCTCCACAGTGCCCCGCTCTGATAAAGGACCCCGATGCGGCGCAGCATCTCCGAGCGACGCTCGGGCGCGGCCTTCGTAAAGCTCTCGGTACCGTAGAGGATCTCGCCGCGCGCGGGCTCGTTTAGGCCGATCAAATGGCGGAGGAGCGTGCTCTTGCCGCACCCACTCCCACCCATGATGACGAAGATGTCACCGGCTTCGATGGTGAAATCCAGGTCCCGCTGGAGCGTGAAGTCACCGTACGCCATCGTCAGGTTGCGCACCGTAATCGCCGGCGTCGATTCGGCCACGACGGCACGCGCCTCCATCAGAGGCCCAACATGTAGAAGACGAAGGCGAACACCCCACACGCCACGATGATGGCCACGATGCTCGTCACGACCGCGGACGTCGCCGCGTCTCCCACGGCGGAAGAGCTCCGCCCGGACTGCACCCCTCTCAGGCAGCCGGAGATGGCAATGAGCACACCATAGACGCTCCCCTTGAACACCCCTCCCACCACGTGCGACAGACTCACGGCGTCTGCGGACTGCAGGAGATACTCGACGGGTGACAGGCCGAGCATGGTGACGCCGACGAAGGCACCCCCGAGGATTCCCATCGCGTCCCCGTAGAGGGTCAGAAGCGGCATCATCAGGCAGAGGGCGACCACCCTCGGGACCACCAGAAACTCCATGGCCGAGATCGCCATGGTTTCCAGCGCGTCGATTTCCTGGGTCACCTTCATCGATCCGAGCTGTGCGGCGAACGCCGCGCCGCTGCGCCCCGCCATGATGATGCCCGTAATCAGCGCCCCCATGTCGCGAACCATCGCCACGCCGACCAGGTCCGCCACGTAGATCGTGGCGCCGAAGGTCTGCAACTGGATCGCTCCCACGAACGCGAGGATGAGGCCGAGAAGGAAGGTCACGAGCGTCACGATCGGCAGGGCCTCGAAGCCGTTCTGTTGGACGAGCAGGGCGAGATCCGACCACCGGAACCTCGCCTTCCCACGTGCGGCCCGACTCATCGCGAGCACCAATCGGCCTACGAAGTCGAGGTCGCTCCTGAACAGCCGATGTGTGTCGATCGCCTTCCCGCCGAGTCGCTGTACGAACGCGTCATCGATCACCGACGTACGGGCGTCGTCCTTTTCCGGTACGGCCTCGGCAAGCTCCAATAGACGTCGCAACCCCTCGGGCAGACCCGAGCGATCGACATCGATGTCGCGCTCGCGCGCGAGCCGGCAGGCGCTGGCCAGGAAGGCGAGAACGGCGCTGTCCCAATCGCCCAACTCACGACTGTCGAAGCTGATAGCGCTCGTGGGACCGTCTGCGAGGACCCCCTCGAGGGCGGCGACCGACGGCAAGCCACTCTCGATTCGCCATGAGCCCGCGAGCCGAACGACCACGGTTCCGTCCACGCCTCGCGTGACGGTCAGCTCACCTGGGGAGGACACGGCCATCGACATGGGCCAAGAAGATGAGTCGATCGGCCTCCGGAGGCGAGCGGCGTCCCGAGGGTGAGCGCCGCGACCAGGCTCGGTTAGAGGGCCCTGAGCCGCCAGTGCCTCACCGGGTATGCTCTTGGGCCAGCGATGCGAGGTAAGCCGCCAGTGCCTCGGCATCGGGACCGATCCGATCGAGAACCTCGTCGAGCTGCCCGATCTCGACGCCATTGGCGGCCAGAAGAGAATCGGCCACGCTCCGGTCCTCCGTGATGCGCGAGGCGAGCTCGCCCACGTCGCGCACGGTCATCCCGGCGAGCGCCGCGCCAACCACCTCGGCCTGCGACCCGAGCGCACCGAGAATCGAATCGAGCTGTCCGATGTCGACGCCGTTGGCGGCCAGGATCGAGTCTGCCACCCCGGGATCTTCCGCGACGCGCGAGGCGAGGTCGCCCAACTCACTGACCGTCAGCGATGCCAACTCTGCGCCGATCGCACGAACCGCCGACTCTACCTGCTCGGTGTCGCATCCGGCGGTGCCCAACACGAGTGCTACGAAAACCCAGCGTCTCATCCGATACGTCCTCAGTCTTTGCGGTCTGTCGTCCCGACCTCACCAGCGCGTCGCCAAGAGAAGGGACCGGTTTCCCGCCTACTTGTCACATGGGAGCGAGGGAGTGGAACGTTGCCTGCTCCCCCAACGTAGGGAAAGTGAGCACCGCCTCCCCGGAGCCAAACGACACGCATCGGCGGCCGCGACACGCGGCGGCACTGGAAATGGGGAACCGATGTCGATCGAGCGACTGATCGAGTCGATCCAATTGCGGAGGCTCCCACACTGGCTGGTCGTCTACGCGGCGGCGGCGTGGGGTTGCCTGGAGGCCACGGGCTTTCTCATCGACGCCTACGGCGCCCCGCCGCGCCTGCTCGACGTGGTCCTCTTCCTTCTCTTCGTCTTCTTCTTCCTGGTCGTCGTTCTGGGGTGGTATCACGGGGAGAAGGGGCCGCAGCGTCCCACGCGCGTAGAGGGGTCCCTTCTCGGCACTCTGCTTTGCATCGCCGTGGTCGGCAGCATCTGGATCATGGCCACAGGGGAGGAAGCCGACGGATCCCCGGTGCCGGAGGGGGTCGTGCGCGTCGACCTGGGCGAGCGGTCGCTCGCCGTCCTTCCGTTTCGGAGCACGGTCGCGGATTCCGGCTTCGTCTGGCTCGATCGTGGCGTCGCCGAACTGCTGTCCACGAAGCTCGCCCAGGTCGAGGACCTCCGGGTGGTGAGCAGTCAGCGGCTCCTCGACCTGGCCGGGCAGCTCGGAGTCGAATCGAACGCGCCGATACCGGAGCGGGTGGTATCGACTCTCATGCAGCTGTCGGGTGCACGCCTGGCGGTCACCGGCTCGGTTTTCGGGCGGCCGGGCGACCTGACGATCACCGCGACCCTGGTCGAGGCCTCCACCGGAGAGATCCGGGCGAGTGCCAACGCCCGCGGCGACGATGTCTTCGTCCTCGTCGACGAGATCGCCACCGTGCTGCGCGACGGGATGGGATCCGGTGGCGGGGACGAGGAGCCTGCGTCCATCGCCAGTCTCACGACCGCGAGCATCGACGCGTACAGGGCCTACGAGGAGGGTCGAGGCGCGTTCCAACGCTTCCTGTATGACGATGCGGAGCGACACTTCGAGCGGGCGCTCAGTCTGGACTCCACATTCGCGCTCGCTCGCTTCCGGCGTGCGCTCACTCTGTATCAGCTCGGCGAGCTCTCGGAGGCTGCGTCGGAGGCGAGGCGAGCTCGGACCGAGCTCGGTCAGGTGTCCGAGCGTGACCGCCTCTTCGTCGAGGCATTCGACCACTTCGGCACGGACACCACGGCGGCCGTGGCCACCGTCCGCGAGCTGCTCGCGAAGTACCCGGACGAAAAGGACGCCCGCATCATCTTCGCCAGCATCCTCGCCGGCGTGCGAGGAGCAGCCGATACCGAGGCGCGAGCGCTGCTCGTCGAGACCCTGAAGCTCGATCCGTCCTACGCCCCGGGATACAACATCCTCGCGTACTCCTACGCGGGGTCTGGTGATCTCGAGGCCGCCGACTCGCTCAGCCAACGCTACGTCGAGCTCGAGCCCGACGAGCCGAACCCTTGGGATTCACGCGGGGAGATCCTGGAGCTCGCGGGCCGTATCGACGACGCTCGCGAAGCCTATCGTGAGGCGCTCCGCATCCGACCCGATTTCCGCTTCGCGATCAACCACCTCGCCCGTTCCTATCTGCGGGAGAACGATCCGGCCGGGGCCCGTCAGGAGCTCGCGAAATTCCGTGAATCGGACTTGCCCGACGTCCGCATCAGAGCCATGGCCCTCGAGGCAGACTCCTATCTGTGGGAGGGAGAGGTCGACGAGGCGATCGCTCTGTACGAGTCGGCAGAGAGGGCCGCCGACATGGCCGGACTCTCCACGCTCCGTGTTTGGCGTCTCCGAGATCTCGTCCAGGTACGTCTCGCACTGGGGCAGCATGCCGGGGCAGTCGAAGCGGCCGAGACCATTCGCGGTCTGGAGCCGCTCGACGGGTGGTGGATCACCGCGCTATACGATTCACTGGCTTCGGTGGGTGACGTGGCGGAGATGGAGCGCTGGAGGCCGCGCGTCCAAGCCGAGATCGGAGAGAACCCGCTCACGCGGGAGCGGCTCCCGATGATCTCACGCCTCATCGACGTTTGGATCGCGCACGCGCGCGGAGACCACCGAGAGGTGCTGGCCCTGGCGTCGGAGCTTCCCGACGCCATGCGCCCGGGCGTTCTCACGGGGTGGCCGGTCTTCCAGTCCATGCTCGAGCTCCGAGAGTTCGAGCAAGTCCTCGGCGACGTCCGAGGATATCGGTCACCGGACCTCTTCGTGCGGGGCCCGCGATTCGAGCCGCTTCGCGTCCGTTGGGCCCAGTACTTCGAGGCTCGCACGTACGAGGCGGCCGGGGACACTGCGGCGGCCGTGGCCGGCTACCTGGAGTTAGCACGCGGGCTCGGCGATGGTCTCGCTCGGTTCCCCACGCTGTCCGACGTCCCCACGCGCCTGGAGAGACTCCTGGGATCCGACGCCGATGGGAGCGCGCCCTCGTAAGAGGCGAAGCCCGCCGTCGGGTTGCGCGGCCCCGGGCGTCAGCCCCAAGGTGCGGCAGTATCAGGGCATGCACAGTCGCCGGATCGGATGAACGACCCAGACCTCCATCGCCGTGCCATCGAGTTGCTCGACGAGCTGCTCGATCTCGGGCCGGACCAGAGACTGATCCGCCTGGAGCACGCCTGCGACGGCGACCCCGAGCTGCGCGAGCTCGTGGAGTCGCTCCTCGTCGCCGACGGAGTGGAACACGCCCTGCTCGACTCGGGCGCACCGGAGATCGGGGCCGGCGAGCCGGTGGGAGCCGGGGAGGACCGGGTGGGGCCGTACCGCCTGATCCGTGAGGTCGGACGCGGCGGGATGGCCACGGTCTACCTGGCAGAGCGAACACTGGGCGACGTTCGGCAGAGAGTCGCGCTCAAGCTGCTCAAGCGTGGGATCGACACCGACGAGGTGCTGCGCCGCTTCGCCCAAGAGAGCCGCGTGCTCGCGGCGCTGGAGCACCCCCACATAGCGCGGTTCTACGACGCGCGCGCCCACGAGGGCGGTACGCCGTACCTCGCCATGGAATTCGTGGAGGGCCGGCCGCTCACCGCGCACTGCGACGAGCGACAGCTGAGCATCGCGGACCGGCTCGCGCTGTTCCGGACGGTTTGCGAAGCCGTGCAGCACGCACACCGACACCTGGTCGTGCACCGGGACCTGAAGCCCTCGAACATTCTCGTCGACGATTCCGGCCAGGTGAAGCTCCTCGACTTCGGGATCGCCAAGCTGCTCACGGAGGACTCCGACCCCGCGGCCGCCAGGACGCGAACGGGCATCCGTGTCCTCACGCCCGAGTACGCCGCGCCCGAGCAACTCCTCGGGGGCCCCGTCACCGTGGCGACCGATGTCTACGCCCTGGGCCTGGTCCTCCACGAGCTGCTCACCGGCGTGCGTCCAGCCCTAGCACCCATCGGGGACCCCACGGTCGGGCTCCGACCTGGCCCGGAGCCCGACCGACCGAGCTCGGTGATCCGCAGGACCTCCCGGGAGGACGACGCTGCGACCGTCGCGGCCGCCCGTGCGACGACGCCGGATCGCCTGCGACGGACCCTGCTCGGCGACCTCGACACGATCGCCGTCAAGGCGTGCGCCGCCGAGCCCTCTCGTCGGTACCGATCCGCAGACGAGCTCGGCGACGACGTCGAGCACTATCTCGAGGGCAGACCGATCCTCGCGCGCCCAGCGACCGTGACCTACCGGATGCGGAAGTTCGCGCGACGCCACCGGGCGGGCGTGCTCGTGTCGGGCACTGCCGCCGTGCTCGCCGTCGGCTTCACCGCCTTCTATTCGGTGAGCGTGGCGCGCGAGCGGGACATCGCGGAGGCCGAGGCGGCCCGGGCCCAGATCACGACGGAGTTCCTCCAGCGCCTGCTCGGGGAGGCGTACCCGAGCGTTGCGCTCGGCGACACCTTCTCCATGGCCGATCTCCTCCGCCGTGCGGTGGCGCGGGTGGATTCGATCGAGGCCGAGCCCGACGTCCAGGCGGAGCTTCTGCGTACGATTGGCGACGTCTACCGGGAGCAGGGGCGGTTCGAGGAGGCCCTGCCGCTACTCGAGCGGGCGGTGGCGCTCCACCGGCGCGGGGGACAGATCCGGGGCCGTGCGGGGGGACGCTCGCTGGACGCCCTGGGTCACTTGGAGTACGAACGGGGTGACTACGGCGCCGCGCTGGCGACGCATGAGGAGTCGCTCCAGGTCTTCGGGAGCCTCTACGAGCCCGACGACTCACTCGTCCTCTTCGCGCTCAACAACGTGGCGACCGCGGCCACGGCGCTAGGCGACTTCGAACGAGCCCTCGAGCTCCATCGGAGGGTCCTCGACCGACACACGCGGCTCTTCGCCGACACGAGCGAGCTGGTGCATGTCAGCCGCAACAACCTGGGTCACCTCTACCACCGAATGGGCGACTACGGGCGGGCCGAGGGCGAGCTGGCGGCCGCCGTCGAGCTCAGGCGCCGGGCGTTGCCAGCGAACCACCCTTCGCTCGCGCTCAGCCTTAACAACCTGGGCGCGACGCTCCGGTCGCTCGGCCGACTGGACGAATCCGCGAACGCGCAGCGGGAGGCGCTCGAGATCTTCCGGAGCGTGTTCGGTCCGGATCATCCTCGGGTCGGACTGGGGGCGTACAACCTCGCGCTGGTGCTCCGGGACTCGGGTCGTTTCGACGAAGCCGAGGCGCTCTTCCGGACGACGCTGTCGATCGACCGGGCGACCTACGGCGAGGACCACGTGGAGGTAGGAGCGGATCTCCGCAGCCTGGGGCTCCTGCTCGAGCAGAAGGGAGACTGCGAGACAGCGGTGACGACACTCGCCGAGGCGGACGCGATCTTCGCGGCCAACGGGCTTCCGCTCGGCGACCGGCGTCGCCTCACGGCGCGAGCCCGCATCGGGGCGTGCCTCACCGTGCTCGACCGGTTTCCCGAGGCCGAGGAGGTTCTGACGGCCGGCTTGGACGCGGTGCTCGCGGCACCTGGCGAGGCGGACGGCACGGGAGCGAGAGAAACCGCCGAGCGGCTTGCCGAGCTCTACCGGGCATGGGGCCGGGCCGAGGCCGCGGACTCGGTCCTGGCGCTGTCGATCCCCGCTTTCCCCTAGGTCCACCGGGCCGGCGCCCGTCGCTACCCCTCGCCCAACGCCCGCGCGAGCCACGCGCGAGCCACGCGCCAGTCTCGCTTCACCGTCGGGGCGGAGACGCCGAGCGCCACGGCCGTCTCTTCGACCGTGAGACCTCCGAAGAACCTGCATTCCACGATGCTGGCCCTCCGTGGGTCCAGGCCCTCCAGCTCCTGTAGGGCGTCGTCGAGCTGCACCAGGTCCTGGTCCCGCAAAGTGGCTGACCCGAGCGCTTCGTCGAGCGTGACGTCGGTCATGCCGCCGCCCCTTTTCTCGGCCACGCGCCGCCTCGCGGCGTCGATCAGGACCTGGCGCATCGCGCGCGCAACGATCCGGGTGAAGTGCGCCTTGTCCTGGAGATCGAGACCCCTCTCGGGCTGAAGCTTGAGATATGCCTCGTGGACCAGCGCCGTCGTGTTGAGCGTCTCGCCGGCGCCACGCGCCCGAATCAGCTGCGCCAGGCTCCGGAGCTCGTCGTATGCGAGCGCGAAGAGCTCGTCCACCGCCGACCGGTCGCCATCGCGGGCGGCGCGGATCAACTCCAGGGTCGGGGGGGTGGGCGCCTCGTGGCTCATCATTCGCAACGTGGCCACAGTCAGGACCTCGTTGCAACCTCGCCGGAGCCCGTGATCCCATTTGGGGGCGCGCTACGTATTTGTGCTCGAGACGGTGCGGGAGCGGCCACGCATGCCCCCGCATCCGCGGAACATAGCCGGCGCCGCGCGCGCCCTAGCCTCCCCAGGGAGCGGACCATGAAGACCCCACACCTGCACCCCGCGCTCCTCGCGACTGGCCTGATCCTGCTCGGCACGTCGTGCAGCGGGAAGGCATCGAGCCCGTCCGACCCGGTGGATGCCACCCCACCCACCGTCACGCTCACGGCGTCCGAAGCCGCTCTCACGGCGGACGGCACGGTCATGCTGGTCGCGACGGCCTCGGACAGCGACCGGGTCGCGTCCGTGGAGTTCCGGGAGGGCGCGACGTCCCTGGGAACCGCCTCCAGCGCACCGTACCAGCTCCCGATCGCTCTCACCGCCGCGGATAACGGCCTCCAGAGCTACACGGCCGTAGCGCGCGATGCGTCTGGGAATCAGGCGACCAGCGCGCCTGCCACCGTCGACGTCGCGATCCTCCACCTGCCGCTCGCTGACGACTTCGACGACAACGCCACCGACTCCACCCAGTGGACGTTCGTGGAAACCGGGGGCGGCACGGCAGCGGAGCTCAACGCCCGCATGGAGGTGACGATCCCCGCCGCCCTGACTGCCTCGACTCCGTGGGGGAGCGCGAAGACCCGGTGCACCGTGACCGGCGACTTCGACGTTCAGGTGGACTACGAGGTCCTGGACTGGCCGGCTCAGTCCGGCGTGCGCGCGGCGCTCCACGTGAGCGTTGGGGCCGCCGAGCGGGTGAGCTTTGCCGCCGGGGAATTCACCGGTCAGGAGTCCTATGCCGCTGACCATTCCGGGGCCGGAGGCACGATCGTCACGGTTGGGACCTCCGACCAGTCGGGCATGCTGCGCGCGACCCGAATCGGGAGCACGCTAACGTCGTACTACTGGTCCGGAACGGACTGGGCCGTGCTCCAGTCCTCAGGCGCCGGGTCGGCCACTGAAGTGAACGTCCACCTGGCCGCGTGGACGCACGAGAGCCTCTTCATCGGCCAGCAGGTACGCATCGCGTTCGACGACTTCCGGGTCGTGTCGGGACAGCAGGGGAGCTGCTCATGAGGGGGCGCGACTCAGTGCCCCAGCGCGAGTCCTTTCGAGGACCGGCCTCGCCGGGTGTTCATCCGTTGGGATCATCCGACCCCTCGCTCATCCCGGCCGAGCTCGCCAACATCGCCACGCTGGCTCCTTTGTACCTCCTCCAGTGCTTCGGTTTCGTCGGCATGGTGGGGTCCATCGATCGGCCTCCCAGACGTGTTCGACTCGACGGTTCGGGCGGTCGCTACCGGTACGCAGCGGCCGACTCAGGCCGGCCCCATGCTTCATAGAGGCTCACCAGGGAGGCCGCAAGCTGTGCGGCGTACGGGTCGTCCTCACCACGCGTCGCCAGAAGACGGGAATGTCCGGAGCGCAGGATCGCTTCGGCCCCATCATAGTCGCCCGAATCGATCATGACACGAGCGAGCGCCCCCTCCCGCAACACGGTCATCAACGCATCCGGACCGAAGTTAGTCGCGAACCACTCGGTGCCCTGCTCCAGGACTGCGCGCGCCTCTGCGAACTCCCCTCGGCGGTGAAGGAACTCGCCCAACGCGGCCGCCCGCGTCGCCCAGTTGAGTCCGTTGTCCGGGAGCGAATACTCGATCTCGACGGCCTCGCGCAGTAGCGACTCGGCCTGCTCCACCTCGCCCCGCCACTCCAACGCCGTCGCCCGCTGTTGCATCGCGAAGGCCACCTCGGTGCTGGTCTCGGAGAACGTCGCTCGGGCGATCCGGGTCGCTCGAAGCGTCGTCGTGTCGGCTCCGACCGTGTCGCCGAGCTGAATCATCAGGTTCGCCAGATCCTGCAGCGATTCACCGGTCGCCGGGTGTTCCGCTCCCAGGAGCTCGGTGGACATGCCCGCGGCATCATGGAGAAGCCGCTCGGCCCCCTCCAGATCCCCCTGGTATCGACGGATGACGCCCAGTCGGCCCAGGCTCCGGAGGAGCTCCGGGTCGGCGACGCGGTCGGTTTCGAGCAACGATTCCCAGGCGCTCCACGCGCTGTCTGCACCCTCGGCGTCGCCCAGCAGATGGAGGGCGTTGCCGAGCCCGGATAGGCCGCGTTGGTACAGGGCGTCGGGAGGGGAGGATGCCCGCCGTCGAAGCAGGGCCCGAAAAAGCTCAACGGCCTGGGCGTACTCCTCGCGTGCGAGATGGTTCTCGGCGAGGCGCTGAACGGCGACGTCGCGAAGCTCGGCACCCTCCTCCGTCGGCCCGATCGAATCATATAGGTCGACCGCTCCTCGCAACGCGAGCTCCGCCTCGTCGTGCAGGCCGAGGTTGTACTGAGTCGTGCCGATCGCTTCCAGCACCGCTGCCCTCACCGCCGGCTGGCCTCCCAGGGCGTCAGCCTCCGACACCCCACGCGCCAGGAGCTCCTGCACGCTGGCCGAAGGATCGGGCTCGCGATAGGGATCCGCGGAAGAAAGGAGCCCCACCACGAAATCGGTCACACGCTCTGCGCGTCGCGCCTGCACGCTCGCCTCCTCCGCAGCCTCGGCCGCGCGATCGCGTTCGCGCGTCACGATCCGGTTCTGCCCTGTGATCGTGAGCGCGTACCCAACGGCGAGCAGGGCCGCCGTCGTGAGCGTTCGGTGGCGACGCACGAACTTCCGCGCCCGGTACACCGGACCACCGGGTCGGGCCAGGACCGGACGCCCGTCGAGGAATCGGCGGATGTCGTCGGAAAGCGCGTCGGCTGTACCGTACCGCCTACTCGGGGCCTTCTCCAAACACTTGAGCACGATCCGGTCTAGGTCGCCGCGAACCCTACGAAGGGTCCGCGTCGGACTGGTCGGATCCCCTAGCGTGTCCGACCCGAGGCCGCGCTCCTTTCGGGAGGAGGGGGGAGGCGGTACCTCCTCGCCGACGACACGCGCTGCGTCCGCGGGCGTGAGCGTGCTCACATCGAACGGAGCCACCCCGCACAGAAGCTCGTACAGCAAGACGCCCAACTGGTAGATGTCCGTGGCGGTGGTGACGCGCTCCCCGCGAAGTTGCTCGGGCGAAGCGTACGAGGGAGTAAAGATCCGGGTGCCGGCCCGCGTCGCTTCACGCTCATTCCCGACGTCGAGCAGCTTGGCGACCCCGAAGTCCAATAGCTTGACCCGCCGATCCTCGGTAACCAGGACGTTTCCCGGCTTGATGTCGCGATGGACAACGAGGTTCCTGTGCGCATAGGCCACGGTACTACAGAGCTCGAGGAAGAGCGCGAGTCGATCTTCCAGACCGAGGTTATCCTCCCAACAGAACCTGGTGATGGGTCGTCCGTGAACGACCTCCATGGCGAAGTACGGAGCTCCCTCCTCGGCGACGCCGGCGTCGTGTAGCTGTGCGATGCCCGGGTGCTCCAGCCGCGCGAGAATCCTCTGCTCACGCTCGAAACGCCGCACCTGATCGTCGGAGATGAACGGACCCCGCACGACCTTGAGAGCGACTCGCTTTCCGATGTCGGGGCGCTCGGCCAGGAATACGCGTCCCATCCCCCCTCGTCCCAGCTCGTCCAGGATGCGATACGGACCGAGAGAGGCCGGAGTCGACCCCGCACCCGAGGACCCAGTCCACTCGGCTCGGGAGACTCCGTCCAGAATCGCCTGCGCCAAGTCCGGCCATCCCTCGTCATCCTCCGCGTGATGTTCGAGGAGTCGGGCCACCTCCCTGGCAAGATCCGGCTCAGATTCCTGCAAGGCTCTCATCCAGCTCGCTCGGTCCGCGTCGGATTGATCCAAAGCCTCGGCGAACAGTCGCTCGATGTTGGCGAAGTGGTTCGGGTCCACGGCCATCTCCAAATGTCGACGGGGCACTCCCCGTAACAGCGTCGTCTATGCCCGAACGGGCCAATGGGCCTGCGCGAACGTCACCCTCCTGCCACCTACTCTGCCTCCAACTCCTTTTTGATCCAGGCCCGCGCCATGTGCAGTTGGCGTTTCACGGTGCGGGTCGATACCCCCGCGACTTGGGCGATCTCGTCGTTGGTCAACCCCGCGAAGTAGCGGAGTTGGACGAACTCCGCCATCCGCGTGTCGAGGGCTTCGAGCCGGGTGAGCACAGCATCGAAGGCCGCAAGATCGAGGGGCTCGGCCGATGCGCTCGCGTGCTCCGCGTCGAGCGTGATGTGTCGCGCGCCGCCGCCGCGCTTCCCTCTCCCTCGGGCTCGTGCGTGGTCGACGAGAAAGCGCCGCATCACACGGGCTGCCAGAGCCAGGAGGTGAACTCGGTCCATTACCTCGAGCTCCGCCGCGTTCAATCTCAGGTACGCCTCGTGCACGAGCGCCGTGGGCTGGAGCGTGTGTGACGAGCGCTCGGCCTGCATGAGCTGCGTCGCCACGGTGCGAAGCTCGTCGTAGATCGCAGAAAAGAGGGCCTCCTCCGCGGACGCGTCACCGCCCTGCCAGCGAGCGACCAGCGTGGTCACCGCCCCGGGGTCCTCTCGATCGAAGCTCATGCGCGGTCCTCCCCCTCAGCCCTTACGTGATGGAACCTGCCTGGCTGGGGGCGGCTGCTGCAAGCGCAGCCTCGACCGCGAGCGCCCTGGCCCCCCTCTCCGGATTCGACGCTTGAAGGGTGACGAGCATCACAACCGGAGGACACCATGCAGCACGCACACCACGGAACACGGCAGTCGCTTCTCACCGCGACGCGAGGCGTCACGACCGCCGTTTGCCTCATCGCGCTCGGCTGCGGCGACCCGAGTGGGCCGGAGGACGTGCCCGACGGACCGTCGCTGGCCTTCGTGATGAGTCCATCTTCGGCCGAAGCAGGTGAGACGCTCACGAGCGTTCAAGTCGAGATCCGCGGTCCCAGCGGAACGCGCGACACCTCCGCGTCGGGGTCGGTGGCGCTGGAGCTGGTGGGTGGATCCCCCGGCGCCGTGCTTGACGGGACGCAGACCGTCGCTGCGGTCGACGGTGTCGCCATGTTCGACGACTTGCTGATCGAGCGGGCCGGCACCGGCTACTCGCTGACCGCGACGGCCTCGGGCGCGGCGGCAGCGGTGAGCGCTGGGTTCGACGTCGTCGCGGCGGCCGCGGTCTCTCTCGAGTTCCGTGGAGTCTCGTCGGAGGTCGCCATCGGTGCGGAGATGGGCGACCTCGAGGTCGTCGTGGAAGACGCGTTCGGGAACCCGATCACGAGTGCCGACCCGGTGTCCGTCGAACTGCTCTTCGATCCCGCGGGCGACCCAGCCGTGCTGGGGGGCCTCGGCTCCGCCGCACCCGTGGCGGGAGTGGCGGACTTCGCGAGCCTTCGCATGCTTTCGGGTGGGAGGGACCTCAGTCTCCGCGCGACGTTCGGTGCGCTGGAGACGGAGAGCGGACTCTTCGACGCCTATCTGCCCTTCACCGAGATCACCGCCGGGAGCCAGCATACGTGCGGCATCGCTGATGAGCATGCGACTCCGGCGGGCGATGACGTTCCGCCCGGCGTGGTCTACTGCTGGGGGTACAACGAGTACGGACAGACCGCCGGAGCCGGCCCGACGGTCGGACGCCCGCAAGTCGTCCGCGTCGCCCCAAGCGGGGCGGCGTACCAGGCGAAGGCCGTGGCGGCCGGCCGAGGCCACACGTGCTCCATCGACCTCTCCGGGGAGGCGGTGTGCTGGGGACAGAATCACCGCCAACAGCTCGGCGTGGTCGTATCGAGCCTGGAGGCCGTTCCGACGCCGATCGGCTCGAGCGAGCGCTTCCGGGAGATCGAGGCCGGTGGAGACCACACGTGCGCGATCACCGAGATGGGCGAGTTGCGCTGCTGGGGTGACAACGAGGACGGACAGATCCGGTATCTCACGCGGACGACGCCCAGGGAATTCTCCACGCCCACTGCACCGTTCAACCTCTCGCAAGCTTGGGCCGTGGCCCTGGGCCCCGACCACACATGCGCCACAGGCACCCCGCCGGAAAGCGACGCCGTGGTGACGTGCCGCGGGCTCAACGGGTCGGATCAGATCGGTACTCCGGACCCGATCACCGGTGTGTGGTCGACCTCGGAGCCCGACCTCATGACGTTGGCAACCGTTTGGACGCATACGTGCGGACTGACGGCGGAAGGGGAGGCCCACTGCTGGGGAGCGGACGAGGGCGGTCAGCTCGGTGACGGAATCGCGGGCGGATTCAGGGCGTTCCCGGACACGGTGCACACCGGGCTGCGGTTCGCCGAGATCGTCGCGGGAGCCTCGACGGGCACCTCCTTCACGGGCCACACCTGCGCCCTGACGGCGGAGGGAGAGGTGTACTGTTGGGGCGAGAACTCCGGACATGTCTTCGGCGTCACGTCTCCGGCGAGCTCGGCACTTCCGGTCCGGGCTGCGACGAACGCGAGCCGAATCGAGGCGAGCGTGTCCTTCGCGCGCATCACGGCCGGTCGGGACCACATGTGCGGGCTCAGCACATCCGGGAGGGCCTACTGCTGGGGCTCCAACACCTTCGGAGAGGTCGGCCTGGACATCGTCTCTGCGGTGGTGGTCAAGACTCCTCTGCCCATTCTGTGGCCCACCGTGGTGGTCCTGCCCTAGGCGGGCTCGTGTCCCCGCTCGGCCGTTTCGACGCTGAATGGGTGGAAGAACGCCGTGCCAAGGAGCCTTCGATGACACAGGAGCGAATTCTCATGCGCCAACGACACGCACGGTCGTGGATGGCTGTGTTACCAGCGCTGTGCCTCGCGGCGTCAGCGTGTGGCCCGGCTGGCGGCCCCACCGATCTCCCGGTCGCATCCGCGTTGCGATTCGTCACCCCGCCCGCGTCGGTGCGGGCCGGGGAGGCCTTCGCCCCGGCGGTGGAGGTCGAGGTCCTCGACAGCGACGGGGCCCGGGACCCGTCTTCGTCTGCGACGGTCACGCTGACGCTCTCCGGTCCCGGCGGAGCCGTCCTGCAGGGCACGGCGGCTCGGAACGCGGTGGCTGGCGTCGCAGTGTTCGAGGACCTCTCCACCGAGCGGGCGGCGAGCGGATACGTTCTGACCGCCACCAGCCCGGGGCTGACGGCGGTCGCGAGCAGCTCGTTCGACGTGGTCGCGGCCGGACCGGGCGCCCTCGCGTTCCTCGCAACGCCCTCGGATGTCGCGATCGGGGCGGCGCTGGATCGTCTCGAGGTGGCGCTGATGGACGTGTTCGGCAACCGGGTCGAGAGCGGCCTCCCCATTTCCGTGGAGCTCGTGCACGACACCGCCTCCCTCCCGCCCCTGGACGGCACGACATCCCTCGTGCCGACGGACGGTATCGTGAGTTTCGACGACCTGCGGGTCCTCGGCGGCATCGAGGATGCGCGCCTCCGAGCGAGCTTCGGCTCCGTCGAGATCGAGACCGAGCCGTTGGACGTGTTCCTCCCGTTCATGGACATCTCCGTGGGAAACGCGCACACCTGCGGGATCGCGGGCGAGCATGCGACGCGCGAGGGCGAGGTCGTGCCAGAGGGGGTCGTGTACTGCTGGGGCGATGGCGAGTTTGGACAGACCGGACAAGACGCTCCACTCGTCCCCCGGCCCACCATGGTGCTCGACCGAGCGAACGCTCGGGCCCATCGAGCGAGTGCCTTGACGAGCGGCGCCGACCACACATGCTCACTCGATCTGGCCGGCGCGGCATTCTGCTGGGGCAACAACAGTTACAGCCAGCTCGGAGACGTGGCACCTCTCAACACGCCTGAGCCAACGCCGATCGGGTCCGCAGAACGGTTCGCTTCGATTAGAGCCGGGTCCTTCCATTCGTGTGGCATCACGACCGGCGGCGCCGTTCTGTGTTGGGGTAGCAACCGTTCCGAGCAGATCCGAAAGGAGCTTCGGGGCACGACGCCCAGCGAGTTCGCCACTCCGACGGCACCGTTCTCGCTCACAGAAGCGACATCGGTCGCGCCCGGAGCGGTCCACACGTGCGCCAGCGGCCTCGATCCGTCGGGAGACGCGGTGGTCCTATGCCGGGGATTCGACGTCAAAGGACAGGCGGGCGTCCCCGATTTCCTGACGGGCGTGTCTCGGATCACCGAGCCCCGGCTGACGTCACTCGCGGCGAGCTTGGGTCACACGTGCGGCGTGACCTCGGATGGAATCGCTCATTGTTGGGGTTCGAACGACGATGGGCAGCTGGGTGACGGGGGGCTCACGAGCCGTCCGAGTCCGGCTCCGGTCGCGAGCTCCGTGAGGTTCGAGCGGGTCCATGTCGGAAACCTGAACTTCCTTCACACCATCGGCTTCACGTGTGCCAGGACCACGGCCTCGGACACCTATTGCTGGGGCAGCAACGAAACGTCCACCCACGGAACGGCTCAACCCGGTTCGAGAACGCCCGTGCGCATCGACCACAGCGTCCGTTTCCGAACGCTCTCCATGCGATGGCGGCACGCCTGCGGAGTCAGCCTCGCGGGCCGCGCCTTTTGCTGGGGCGACTCGAGATGGGGGCGGCTGGGGACTGGTTGGGTAGTCGGGGTCCAGTCCACGCCGCGCGCTGTGCTGTGGCCACTCGAGGTGATCCTGCCCTAGTGGGCAGCCGTCCGGAGTGGTTGGTCTACCGGACGTCTAAATTTTCGTTCGCCGCGGTCGAGGCGATCTCAATGGCCGGCCCGCCCCATTACAGCTCGAAACGCACGCTGCTCAAGATGCTCTCAAAGGTTGCGACGAATGTGGCTTCGCCCGGGTCATTGACCCGATAGGAAAGAAAGAACTTGTACAGCAGCGTTCCGTGGGGGACGTACACCACGAGGTCTCTCGACGCATTGGCTGGGCCAAGTGCATAGGTGTAGGCAACCTCTTTCCCAGCCTCGCCCCCCACTGCCGCGTCCCGTACGAACTCGATGGCAACGCCTTGCAGGTCTCTGTTGATGACTTCCGTGATCGAATCCGGAGGAAGCTGAGTCGCCGCAATATTGACCACGAAACCGCCCTGAGGTGCCAATCCGCCCTGTGCGTATGCGCCGCCGAAGTTGTCGATAGAAATCGGACCCCCCTGATCAAGTAGAGCCTGATCGAGGTGCAACTCCGCGGGGAAGTCCAACGTGATTCCCATCGCAGTGATGGTCTCTGTAGCCCGAGTCGTGTCGCCTCCACATGCGATAGGAAACGCCACCACCAAGAGCGAAATCATAGAACGAGCCAAGATGGTCTCCCGCGCTTGATTCAACCCTCCGGGTCGAAGATGCCGACGTGCGTGAACGTGGTGTCAGGCACCCCGTTGCTGCTGTAGGGCGTCACGATGAGCCTCTTGAACACGTCGAAGCCCCCACCGGATAGAGGGTCGAAGGTGTACGTCGTGTGGGTCAGCCCGATCGTGTAGGCGACCTCGTTGTCCACCATCGCGTACGGCTCGTCCCAGTATCCCCAGTAGTCCTCACCCCAGCTCGTCACGGTCGGGTCGGTGCGCAGGAGGACCTGATCCCCTTCGATGCCGAAGCGGTACAGCGGATCGTAGTCGTAGTCGACGGACTCCACGTACCATGCGTAGTCGGGTTCGGGCTCCGGCGGAGGTGGCGGTGGCTCCGCTGGTGGCCCCTTCTTCTTTCCACCCTTGGCGAATTGGGCCTGCACGTCCAGCCCGGGGTCGGGATCGAGAACGTGTGACTCGCATGCAGCCGCGACAAGCACGACGAACGTCGCAAGCATGACCGCAGGGAGTGTTCGAACCGCTCTTCTCGTCATCTCACACCTCCGTTGACGGAGAAACCAGAAACTACCGATACTTCCTTGGCAGAAGCCGTGCCGTGTGATTCCGCTCCCAGCCACGCGGACTTCCGCGTCTTCGGGGGCCGTGCCGCGTGTTTCATGAAACACCCCGATGTTTCACGAGGCGCCCGTGAAACGTCGGTCGTCGTCGTCGTCTGCTTCCGGATAAAGCGCAGTGAGTCGGATGCTGAGTCATCGTGGCGGGGGTGCTCGTGGCGCTGGGGGTAGACCAGTGGCGTGAGGAGCGAGGGGATAGAGCGCGCGAGCGCGAGATGCTCGGGGCGCGTCCTTGCTGCATCGCCAAACGGATGCCTCTGCGTGCGCAAGGGGCCGGAGGCACTTCCTGCAGACAGCGCCCGCCTGCTCTTGCCGTAGGGCTAACCGTGGCCCTGCAATGAGATGACCGACGCTCTCGCGCGACACAAGGTGTCCCGCTACGCGACACCTCTCGTTGGTGCAGGCGACGGCCGGAAACGGTCCGTGCGTACCCCGGCCCCGGCGCACGAGTCGTCCGGAGGGAACCTGGGGGCGGTCAGCCGCTTCGGGCCCGGATCGCCTCCAGTCGCTCGCGCGCGGCCTGGACCCGAGGCTGAAGGATCGGATCCGCGTCTGCCCATAGCTCGATGAACTGCGCGGTGTAGAGCGCGGCCTTCTCCAGATTCTCCCGCTCCTCGTGGAGCTGACCCAGTCGCTCGAGGATGGGGCCCCGAGCACGGGCGTCGTCATACAGCCTGGACCACCAGGGAGTCTCGAGGTACCGCTCGTACACAGCGATCGCCGAATCTCCGACGCTGGCCCGGTCGTACGCCAGTCCGATCTCGTCGAGAAGGCAGATCGGGCACATGAATTGCGCCTTCGTGTCCCACTCTAGGAATTGCGTCAACGCCTCCGCCGCCCGTCCCTCCGAAAGGGCCAACTCTGCCTCGGCCCAAGCTGCCCCCGCACCTTTTGGGTCTCGCCTCAGCTCGGGCGGAACCTCCTCCGCCCATGTGCGAAGCCAGCGGCGAGCCTCGTCCGGCCTCCCTCCGCGTGCGAAGGCGGCAGCGACGTCGAAGTAGGGTCGATCCGCCCGATCGATCGAATCGATGGGGAAGTGTGCGAGCGCCTCTTCCAGGATCGCGAGCCCCCCTTCGCGGTCCCCCCCGTCGGCGCGGAGGCGGACGAGCTCCGTGGCGTTGACCAGGTACCACCGTCCAAATCCGCGCTCCGCCTGCCCGGCCATGAGGCGCCGATAATGGTCCTCCGCCTCCCGCAGTCTTCCACGCATCCACGCGAGGTTGGCGAGCCAATACGGGTCCGCAAGGGCCACCGCCAGGGAATCGGCCCTTCCGAAGTCGCCATCGGCTTGAGCCAACCTGAGCGCTACGAAGTCCCAGCGTGCCGAATCGCGATTGGCGGCGCGGGCCTCTGCCAGCGCCGCCACGGCCTCGTGGCGCTTCCCGAGCGCGTACTTTTCGCGGATGCGATTCTGGTGGCTGATCCAATTCGTGACGGTTCCGCCCCTGGCCTCGACCATCTCGAAGTTAAGGTCGGTGACGTGCTCGGCCTCTTCGAACCGGCGGAGCTGCTCGTACGCGATGGCGAGGTTGGCCCAGGTTCCTGATGAGTCGGGACTCAGCTCGATGGCTCGTCGGTACTCCGCGATCGTCGTCTCAAAGTCACGGATCGCGTAGGCGTAATAGGCACGGAGATCGGCCCGCTCGTGCTCGGGCAGCCCGCTGGAGTGGCGCACCGCCGCGGCGGCAGCCTCCAGGTGTCGCGTCTGCTCCCCCAGGTTGTAGTGCAGAGCCCCCAGCTTGCGCCACGCGTGCGCGAACGTCGAATCGATCGCTACCGCCTCCTGGAGAAGCCGCATCGCGCGTGCCCGGTCTCCCTCCACATTCTCGGCCCACGATCCTTCGACGTAGAGCTTGAGCGCGTCCAGGGAGGACGTCGTGGCCCGACTGAGTCGGGGGCTCGCGTTCACATCCCGGAGCGACTCGCCGGCCCGCTTGCGGAAGCGGCGCGCGAGCTGGTCGATCGCTGGGATCAGTTCGGAGTCGTCGCTCGCCGTCTCGTGGTGCGAAAGCACGATGTCGCCGGACTCCGCGATGACGAGGTCCGCCGACAAGAGATACCCGGTTCCGACTTTGTCCACGACGCCGGCGACGAAGCCCTTCAGGCCCTCTCGCGTTGCGATCTCTCGCGCGGTCGGGCGATCGATCGCCGTGCCGTACGGGTCGCGTTCCATGCGACGCAGAGTCACTTCGATCGCGGACGGATCCATGAACCGAAGGACCGAGGACTCCGCCAAAGCGCGTCGCAGGCCCTCCGTCACCGTCCGCGCAAGCGTCGTGTCGGTGAAGCTCTGAAAGTCCGCGAGGACGAGCTCCTCTTCCGCATCAAGCACGCCGCGCGCCACGAGGGAGCCCGCGGGTCCGATCCCGAGCGATCGCATGCCGAGGAAGCTGGCCGTGATGAGTCCGAGAAGGGTGAATGCGCCCACGCCGCTCCAGGCGGCGTTCCGCCAGGTGAGCAGATGTGGCGTCCGGGACGGGGTCCCCACGGGGACCGGCCCGTGGGCGACGGCCGCGCCCGGCTCGACGGCGGATGCGTGCGATTCGACAGATGCACTGGGCTCGGGACCTGGCCCGGCGTCCGGATCGGCGTGGCCGTGTTGGACGAACGCAGTGGCCACGACGAGGGGGAAGCCGATGGCGAAGATCGCGATCGCGGCTCCCGGAACCCACTCCGGCAGGCCGACGCTATCGGTAAGGGTCTCGACGACCTGGAGCGCCACCCAGCTCGCGGTGAGATAGACGCCGACTACCTGCCACAGCGAGCGGCGGTGGATCTCGTGGATCAACTGCCCGAATCCGGTCATATACGGGCTTGGCTCTCGTCGACGAGTACAGTGACCGTGCCTCCCTGAACAACGTCCGCTGTCGGTTGGGCGGGGTCAAGATGTCTTGAGGGATGGTGCCCGGCCGCGGATCCCCTTCGAAGTTCTGTCTGCGAAGCGGCCGAGCCGTTGGTTGTCTTCAGTCTACCTGCCGCAGGCCGAGCCGGCGCGCCGCTGTGTCGTGGCGAATGTGGGGACCGATTCGATCCCACAAACGAACTTCCGCGTCGAGGATCCACTCGTTCAGCTCCTCCATCGCTGCCCGCCGGTCCTCGAAATGGAACAACCAGTTCCCTTCGCAGTTCGGGGTTCCGAATCAGGTCCAGGTCACCGGCCGCGTTTAGCCCTGAGTAGCCCGCGTTCGCTGCCTCGTACGAGTTGGTCCCCGGAATCGCGGAGACGATCTCAATCATCGAGTCAATCGGCGCGTCTGGACGTGGGAGGGTGTTGTGTAGCCGCGGTGCGCCCGAACCTTGCGGACACGGCCGGTCCCCGCGGATCTTGCCCCGAGCTTCGCGGCTGCCCGGTCCGTCGCGGCTCCCCTCCACGGTGGAAACGGCCACGTGAACCCCTTCACACCTTCGTCCGCGCCGATCGCTGGAGCGCCGGCCGCCTTCCTTTCCGGCCTCCTCCTCCTCGCGTGCGCAGACCCACCCGAATCCGATACGACCCACGACTCCTCGGATGCTCCCGTCGTGGTCGACCGGGCGAGACTGGTCCCGGGCGTGGACCTCGCACTCTGTCTCCGGCTCGCGGGCGACGCGCTCCAAGGGGAACAGCCGGGCTGCCCATCGTTTCTCCCCGTCGCCCTCCGGGACCCCATCGAGCGCTGTAGCGAGTTCGGCGAGCTCGTCCCCCAGACGGAGTCGTGGATCTGGTCTCTGGACGTCGATCGGGACGGCGTTCCCGAGTACCTGATGGACGTTGCGGAGAACTACACGTGCGACGGCGCCCCCGGTGTGCTGGCGTGCGGCAGCCTCGGATGCCCCTCGCCTCTCTACACTGGACGGGCCGGCGTGTGGGAGGTGATCGGATATTTGAACGTTTTGGACGCACCCGGCGTGGAGCTGCTCGCCGCCCCCTCGGGGGCGTCCTACGGCTCACTCCGTGGAGGATGCGGGGGCACGCGCCCCTGCGACGAGCTCACGTACTACGATTGGGACGGGACTGCCTACGTCCGCACCGCCGTCGACGTGCGCGGGAGCTGGGTGGACCTGACCCCGATCGGCGTCCGGGTCCTCAGCAGGGACGCCCCCCTTCTCGAGGAGCCGACGGCGGGCGCCGCGGTGATCGATCTACTGCCCGCGGGTCGGGACGTGATCGTGCTCGGGGAAGCCCGGGATCGCCCCTATCACTACGTGTCGCCTTGCAACGTGTGCGCCTCGGGCTTCATCCAGACGGACGCGCTGGAGGAGGGCGACATAGCCGTGACCCAGCGGACGTACGCGCACATCGGCCGATCTCCGTGAGCGCCTGCAACGAAGTCGAGCCGCCGGGCTGCTCCATGTCACACGGAGCAGGGCTCCGTCGTTTCCACAATGGAGCGTCGCACCAATGAGGCCAACCACCGTGGAATCGGGCTGGCCACGACGCTAGAGTGGAACCCTAGTGACCAGGGAGCGTGCGAAAATGCGAAAAGTCGGTTGGGCGTCGCCCGTCTGCGCCGCGGTAGCTATCGCCGCGGCAACACTCATCGGTGTTACCGGTTGCTCAGATACTGAGCGAGTATGGGGGTTCTCGCCGATCTACCTCACTTATGCGGAGCTCCGAACGCCGGTCACGGCGGTGGCTCCCGTAGAAATCGACATAACCGGCAAGATCTACGTCAAAGACAGCTACATCTACGTCAACGAGCTCTACGAGGGAATCCACGTCATCGACAATGCCGACCCGTCCTCGCCGCAGAGGATTGCCTTCATCCCGATCCCAGGCAACGTCGACATGGCAATACAGGGCACCACCCTATACTCCGACAGCTATGTCGACCTCGTAGCGATCGACATCGCCGACCCGTTGAATGCCGTTGAGGTCGCACGGATCGAAGACGCCTTTCCGTACATGACCCCCTGGCCCTGGCTCCAGGGAGATTTCGTCGCCGGCAGCCCCGTCGAGACTCCCGATGAGAGCCTCGGCGTTGTCGTGGGATGGGAGCAGACGCTAATCGAGCGCGAGCGCAGGGATTTCATATTCGATGTTGCTGCCCCCACAGCCACGAACCGCTCAGACGCGACCGGCACGGGCGGATCGATGGCCCGGTTCACCATTGTCGAACCCTTCCTGTACGCCCTTCACGATTCGTACATCCAGCTCGTGCGGATTGACGATCCCGTCAATCCAAGTCTCTGGAGCACGGTCGACGTCGGCTGGGGCATCGAAACGATATTTCCGTACGGGAACCAACTGTTCATTGGATCCACCACGGGGATGTTCATATACGACAACACCGACCCCGAGAACCCGACGAGGCTCTCCCAGTTTGCGCACGTCACCAGCTGCGATCCCGTGGTGGCCCAAGGCGACTATGCTTACGTGACACTGAGGGCGGGAAGCTTCTGCGGGGGGGGCGTGAATCGGCTCGACATCCTCGACATTGCCGACCTCACGGATCCGCTGATGGTCGAAAGCTACTCGATGCAGGGACCCTTCGGTCTGGGGATTGACGGCTCGACGTTGTTCGTGTGCGACGGCGTCGCCGGGCTCAAGGTATATGACGTGACCGACCCCATGAACATTGACCTGCTCGCGTTTGAAACGAGCAACGAGACTTACGATGTCATACTCATTCCGCCGTTGGCAATCGTGGTCGGTCCCGACGGCCTCGACCAGTACGACTACAGCGACGTCGCGACGACTGGGGAGCTCGTGCTTCTGAGTCACCTCGACGTGGTGAAGCCGCTGACGCCGGCGTCGACCGCTCCGACGTATGTCCGGTGAAGGCCAGCCCGCGTTGCGAGCTGCTCCTGGGTAAGCCCGCACTTCAGGCGATGTTCCCGGATTGTGCGTCCGATCACTTGCCGCACTCGCTTGTCGTTCATGCGGAAGCATCATCCACCGACGCCGGTCACGGGTCTACAGACTATAAGTAGCACGACGCGACGGCAGAGACTGGACGCCGTCTAACCGCGGGACTCGGACTTGGGGCCGCGCATGAGGCGCCCCATGGCCCGACCGGCCATGACCTGGAGGCCGGATGTGGCGTTAGATCTGGAGCGGACATCAGGGCCGGAGTTGGTGGCCGATTCCGGGGTCCTTGGAACGCTCATGCAGCAGAGTTAGACCAAGTGGGTGAGCCAGGCAGATGATGGCTCTGCTCTCATTGAGTTCCACCAATGGATTGGGTCGGCCACAGCGAGCTTCGCGAACGGCGTTCTCAGCCTGGCTACAGCGCGCCAAGCGCCATCGACGCTGACAGAGGGCTCACGGGCCGACCGAGGCCGTGTTCGCGCCGTCGCCGACGCTAGAGCGTGCTTCTGCAGCAAGAGAATCGCGGACAAGACAAAGCCGCCACCCCGCGAAAGGAGTGACGGCTTCGTCTGTGTATTAGATCGGGCTGACCAACTGCTCGCTACGCCGCCACGCGACGAGCCCGAGGCCCAGGATGTCGGTCAGCTAGGCGGTCAGTTGATCACCTCAATCGTCATGTCCTCTAGTTGGAAGAAGCCGGGCTCGGTGAAGGGCCCCAGAGGCTCCCGGAAGGTCGCCTGGGAGAACCACAATGGCAGCCACGTGTTCGTCGCCGACATGGTGATACGCAGTACCGCGAGGTACTCATGCCCAGCCGTGAGTGGGACGTTTCTCACAAGCACCTCATACGGGACCTCGGCCTTTTCCCATTCTGGTATCGGGACGGGAACGGGCACGCCCTGAACGGCAACCACCTTGAACCCGCCGCTCTTGGAGCGCTGGTCGATGTCCTCGTCGATCCGCATTGAACCCGCAGTGGCATCATAGAGGCTGAAGTTGATCTTGTATGAGGCTGCACCAAGCGTGCTGGCAAAAAGCCGGGCCAGGAACTTCGTCTGCAGGTTGACCGTGGCGGAGTACGTTTCACCCTCTGGACCACCCACGGAGAAATTTCGAGCCAGGGCGGGACGGGTGGTGACGGTCTCATGGAACGGCGGAACGAGCTGTTCCGAGAAGTCTGACACCCAAGCGTACACGGAGGGCCTCATGATGCCGTCCCCGTCGAAAGAATTGCTGCACCTGCTGCGGGATATCCAGATATCCAGAATCGGTTCTCGGTCACGTGTGATAGTGCACGGATCGTCGACGCCGTAGAACTGAATGTCCCGATATGTTGTCTCGGCCTGCAAAACCAAGGGAATAGATGTGTTCGCGATCGCGGGATCGGGAGGGGCTAGCAATGCGTACTGGCTGAAGCTCGTGACCTCTGCCGTCACCGTCTGGTCCGCCCGGTTGACTTCTCCGCCAACTGCTTCCCAGGTGTCGGCGGGCGTCACTTTGTAGACTCGCAGGAATCCCTCTTCAAGGGTATTCGGAAGCGAGGCGCGATCGTATCCGATCGTGATCTCTATCGGCACGCTGAACTCGGTGCCGTCCGGTCCGAACTCATAAGCAGTCCCATCGACGAAGAAACTGCTACCTGGAGACGAAGTGGCCTCCTGGACCGTCAGCTGGATCTCCCCCGACACCGCACCGGGTGGAACGACGAGCTTGACCAGGCCGCCGGCAGCGAGGACCGTCCCGCCCTCAGGCCCGGTCACAACTTCCATGGCCAGGGAGCCTGACACTCCCCCGGTCATCGCCGTAATCTCCGCCGAGCCATTCTCCCCGGCGGCGGTGACGAGACCGGAAGCACTAACCATCAGAACCGCCTCGTCAGACGAGGACCAGGTGTACGAGACTCCTGTCGCGATCGAGCCGTCTGTGTAGGTGGCGCTCACAGTCAGCTGTGCCGTTTCGCCCATCGAGTAGAGCGTGCTGGTAGTCGATACGACACTAACTGAGGCCACGGTTTTTGGCCTGACCGGGTCTTCTCCGCCACAGCCCAACAGAAGTACCGAGAGAGCGACTCCAATGAGATTCACGCGGCGTATCATGCGCGCCTCCTAGGATTTGAGTGCACGGTAGGAACGAAAGTCGGCCGACACATACAAGGCGGGGCCTTAGCTAAGTCTTAACGCGCTCCTAAATCGACCTGGGGCCGCCCGGTCGGATGTCGATGCTAGGTAGGGCTCGCGCCGCTAGGTGACGAGCCTCCGACCGAGATCCTGCCGTCGGTACGCGACCCGAGGCCGACCTCCACGAGCGCGTCGCAAGCCGCGTTCGCTACGTCGTCCCGGCCGCCCGGACCGTGATCGTCAGGCCGAAAAAGAAGAACCGGCCCCCCGTGGGAGGCCGGTTTCTTGTGATTAGTGGAGCCAGGTGGATTTGAACCACCGTCCTCCCGTTAGGACTAACCAGGCGCTCTTCCGTCTGAGCTATGGCCCCGTTCTTCTAGGCTAGTTCTCCCCTACGCCGCCAGGTCAGGATGCCCAGGCCCATGAAGCCGGTGAGCATCAGCAGGTAGGTGCTGGGCTCGGGGGACGGAACGACAGCCGTTGTCTTCACCTTGATTGTCGTTGTCGCCCTGATCGTCGTCGTCGTCGCGGTACGACGTACCATGAGAACACACCTGTAGGCTGGGGGTGAGCCTGATACAGAATGCAACGGCATCAGGGCACGCGCAATCAGACTGACCGCCTCCGACAACACCCAGGACAACCCACCTGGCTGAACGCGGCGAAAAGCCAAAAAAATGTCGGAAAACGATCAACAAGGCATCGGATCGGAGGGCCCTCAGCCCCCTTTCGACGTAAAGCTTGTTCTTCTCCGACGACGTGTAGAAGCCGGCCGGTACGCCCGCCACCACGCCAAGTTCACAAAGTCCCAAGAAGGCGTCTCGCGGACAGCTTTTCTTCTGCGATGAGGGACTGTCCCGAAGGACGGCTACCACGGCTTTGCCCCAAGCCTCTCGAGGCTGTGGCTCGACGCCCTGCACGATCATGTCAACGGCCGCCAGAGCCGCCTGCCCGTATTCTCCCATTGATGGCCCGTGACCGTTGATCAGTATTAGTCAGCTGCGATGCTGCCGACCCAGGTCCAAAAGCACAACGGAAGTTGCCGGGCCTACGCCTGTCCGGAAACACCGAGAACGGTTCCAAAGGTCGTCGCGGCAGGAATTGGTTTCAAAGAAGACTCCTCTGTGAGCTGGTCACTCCGGAGCCATGGTCACCCGTTCCCCGCGTCGTCTTGGCCCTCGGGTCCGGCCGCAGCCAGCCTATCGAGCTCGTCCCGAAGCCCTTCTAGAAACGGTCTGAACGGCTCCAGAATCGTCGGATCCTGCCTCGCCCGAGCAACGATCCAGTCTGCGAACGAGAGCTTCGTGTTCGGGTCAACCCGGAGAATCCAAAAGCGCTGTGGATCAGTCGATGGGGGGAGGTGCTCTTGAATCGCGGCATACCACTTTGAATCCAACAGCTCATCATGGGGAATCGTCGTCAAGGCCAGCGCCCCGTCCGTAACGGCCTCTGCCCGGAGCGCAGGCTCGAACATGTTCTCCAGGCTGCCTGGCCAAGCTGCCTTGTTGATCCCCTTTGACGTCATGTAGGTCGACAACGAGGTGAGGAACGGCAACCGGCACCAATAGACACGGTTCGAGTTGTGCCGCACCCATTTCCCACCGTCTCCTAGACGACGGTCCGAGTATAGCTGCCGCCCAGCGTGGTCATTATCGACCAATGCCATAACGGTTCGTGCTGGCGCCAACCGATTGATCACCTGACCATCCCGGCCCAGGCTTTCCATCTTCGTAGTGCCAGACGCGTCCTCGATGTCGAACGGGCGCTCCCCTCCGATCAAGACATCCCAGGCAGCGGTGATCACGCGCCGGTCCGACTCGCCCTCAACAAAGAGAATCGAGCGGTCTCGCTCCGCCAGCTGCGCTGCCAGGCCCTGGCTCACCTCTCTCAGATCTTCTATGCGACCGTGCGCTTCCGCGAGATAGGAGCTGATCACCGGCAAGTGTGGAGTCTCGCCCATTAGTTGCCCCGGCGCCTCATCGCCGGAGATCGCCCTCAGGGTCGACGTCAGTCGACCGCTCCGCTCTTCACTTCGCGACACGAAGTAGCGTTTGGCATCGTCTTCACGGAGCGCGAAGAAGGCAGGGCTGTGGCTGGTCAGGAAGATCTGTTTGTTGCGCGCCCGACCGTGCTCGCAGAACTGCTCCGCCTCGTCGATCGCGTTAGCCAGCTCAAGCGAATTCTCGGGCTCCTCGAAACCCCAGATGTGATAATCCTCGGCACCGCGATCACTCAGGAACGCAAGAATGGCGGGGATGTGTCTTACCTGGATACCGTCCCCTCTTTGGAGCGTGAGGCTGTACGAATCGCCCTGCTCGGTGTTGGTCTCGAAATCCAACGATCTAAACAAGTCTGACAGATCATCGGGAGGTGAGATCACGCTCTTCACGTCCAAGGCTGACAGCAGGCCTTGTGTGAGTTTCTCGGTACGCTCTTGCAGGGCGCCAGCGAAGTCGGCGAGAGATGCGGTGAACTGTTCTTGACTCGCGACTACTTCATAGATCTGGGCAAGTAGCTGTTCGAAGATTCGCCGGTCCTTAATGGCAGGGATGTAGTGGAACCGGACTTGGTTAAGGAACCGGGTGAGGTACTGATACTTGCTTGGATCGCCAATCGAATGACTCACGACCGGGTCACCCTGCCGCGTAACGCTCCACTGTTTCCGGACCCAGAACTCCCGTCCAAGGGAAGGACGATAGGACGCAGGCGTGGTGAACCACACCTTCACGTAAACGAACTTCCGAATGTTCTTAGTTGGGTCCGCCTCGGCCCGCCGTGCGTGGCAGAAATCACGCTCGAACGAGAAGGGCTGTCCCGGGTTCGTATGCCCATTGAAAAACAGATTCAATGCCCGGAGCACATTGCTCTTGCCCGCGTCGTTTCGGCCAAATAGGACCGTGGTCCCCAGGGGCCGGTCCACTGTTTCCTTGTAAATGGATCGGAAGTACGCGATCTCAAGTCTTCGGATTAGCTGCATTCTCTGTCGCGCCTTCGCCGACCCGAAGCTTGTGTCCTGGCCGACTCTGAATCCCACCCCAGGTTCCCAGATGTAAGCCGCAACGTACGAGGATTGCGACGCTACTCGACACCCCAATGGCTGATCGCCCAAGCGCTAACAGCGCCTGCAACCTCTCAGGGCCCGCACATCGAGTGGACCGTGAACCGCAGCGGTGGAATGGCTACCAGTGGGACAACCTGACCCAAAGCCTGACCCAACCCGCCCGCAACCGGCGGACACAGAAAAACCGGGAGCCCGCATCTTCCGCGGACTCCCGGCCTATGCCCCGCCAGGGACTCGAACCCCGAACCTACTGATTAAGAGTCAGTTGCTCTGCCAGTTGAGCTAGCGAGGCGTTCACCCTTCGCGTACAAGCGATCGGGAGCCTTGAAAGCTACCGGTGGGCGCCCGAGGGTCAACCTCGGGGGTCGCGTCGCACAGTCCGATACCGCCCTATCTGGCGGGCCCCTCACGATCTTCGCCTTCGCGAAGCCGCGGCCGAGCATCGGTTGAACGCCCAGCACGTCGAAGATCTGATGCGATGCGCTGGCCGCCGAGATCTGCACCGGCTCGGCGTCCGTTACCAGCGCGACGTCGTCATCGGGGACGACCGCGAGCGCGTCGAGGGAGCGCGGGCGCTCGACGTAAGGCAGGTATGTCGCCTCGGAGTGACGGATCAAGGAAACCTCGGACCGCCGCGATCACGGCCGTCAAACGCGTCCGTCCCGTTCCCCATCGTCGTGTCAGCGAGCCGCTCCACGCCTGTCTCTCGGAGCTCGCAGGCCGGAGAATTCGCCTCGAGCGTTGCCCGACGGGTCGGCCGGAGCGATCGTGCGCCGACATCCTTGTCGCATCCCGTTCCGAGGGTTCTTGCAAGGCCGCTTGGTGGCCTGTCGGCCAACCCGAACGGGCTCCCATGAAGCAGAGAACGAACCCATGAGCACGAAGTCCGCAGCGCGATCGCGTGTCCTGATCTTGATCCTCGCCCTCGGCGCTCAACCCTTGGGCACTCATTCCCTCAGCGGACAGACCGCCGAGCAGAACGACAGCTCTGCCAGAGCGGCCCGGCGTTCCAATTCACTGCCGCTGATTCCGACACGCATCCTCGAGTTCACGACCGACGAAGGAACGTGGATCTCGCTCGACGTCTCACCTGACGGACGGACCATCGTCTTCGAGCTGCTGGGTGACCTGTACACGATCCCCATCTCGGGCGGTAACGCGACCCGCATCACGAGCGGTCAGGCGTACGACATGCAGCCGCGCTATTCGCCTGACGGATCGCTGATCGTCTTCGTCAGCGACCGGGACGGGTCGGAAAACCTCTGGGTAGCCAATGTCGATGGCACCGATGCCCACCAGCTCACCGACGATGAGCGCGAAAGCTACATGTCGCCCGTATGGACGCCGGACGGGCGGTACGTGATGTCGACCAAGGGGACCCAACAGTGGCTGTATCACGTCGACGGAGGCTCCGGTGTACAGGTTACCGGGCACCGCGAGGAGGGCGGCCCGACCCCACCGGCTTACTTCGGCGCGGCGTTCGGTCCGGATGATCGCTACGTCTGGCTGAACGTGCGCGGTGACGTCGGGGGCGGACTGCGGGCGGACATCGATCCGTGGAAGGACGACTTCGGTCCCGACCATACGACGCGAAGCTCAGCTCGCGAGATCGGGCCATTTCAGATCGGGATGCTCGACCGCGAGACCGGTCAGGTTCTGCTAAGGACGCACGAGCACACCGGTGCGTTCAGGCCGATGCCGAGCCCGGACGGCCGATGGCTCGCATATGCGACGCGCTTCGATGACCGCGAGGCGCTCAAGCTGCGCGATCTGGCGACCGGTGAGGAGCGGTGGCTGGTAATGGACGTGCAGCGCGACGAGTCGCAGGGAGGCGGCACGCGCGACCGCGACGTGTATCCCGGCTCCGCATGGCTACCCGATGCGAGCGCGCTCGTCACGTTCTATGGCGGGAAGATCATGCGAGTGGAAGTGCCGTCGGGTGACGCGTCGGAGATTCCGTTCCGAGCCGAGGTGGAGCAGGAGCTCGGTCCGCTGGCGCTGTTCGACTACCCCATCGACGACCGCCGGCTGACGGTCTCCCAGATTCGGGGGGCTCGCCCCTCTCCCGACGGAAGACGACTCGCCTTCACCGCGCTGGACCGGCTCTGGATCGCGGACCTGCCCGAGCCGGCGGGGACGCAAGACGAGGGCTTCCCGGTCATCTCCGACGCCGAGCGGCTCACCGAATCGACCGAAATCGAACACGCCCCGGTCTGGTCGCCGGACGGACGTCATGTCGCGTACGTGACGTGGAACGACTCCGCCGGCGGGGACATCTGGCGCATACGCTCCGATGGTAGCGCCGGCCCCGAGCGCCTGACGACGACGTCGGCGTTCTACGACAAGTTGGCCTACTCGGGCGACGGCTCGCGCATCGTCGCCGCGCGGGGCTCGAGAATGCACCGCATGCGCACGCTCGAGGATTTCGGCTCTCACAGCGCCACCGCCGAACTCGAATACGTCTGGCTCCCCGCGGGGGGCGGTGAGCCGCAGCGGATCGCGTGGGTCGGGAGCGGCGCGACCCAGCAAGGTCGCAACGCTCCCCATGCCGGCCCCGACCCCGACCGCATCTACGCGTGGGCGGGCGCGGAGGGATTGCTCTCCATGCGCTATGACGGCACAGACGTCCGGACACTCGTGAAGGTGACGGCGCCCGGGCGTCCCGGCCCGGGCAACGCGCCGACACCCGACGAGGTCGTGCTCTCGCCGGACGGTTCGCGCGCGATCGTCCGAGCAAACCGCAACGTCTATCTGATCACGGTGCCGCCGGTCGGTGGGGAGGCGCCAACCGTGTCCGTAGCCGCCTCGTCGTCCGTGCCGACCCGCCGCCTGACCACCGTCGGCGGCGACTTCATCGGGTGGAATCAGGACGGGTCCACCGCCTACTACTCGATCGGGCGGTCCTTCTTCTCGTACGACATCGCGACGGCCGACTCCCTCATCGCGGATTCGGTCGCGGTCGCACGTGCCGAGGCTGCGTCTCCAGCAGACGAGGAGGAGGCCGAAGAAGCCACCGACGAGGATGAGGCCGAAAGCGAGGACGAGGGCAGACCCGTGTACGAGGCCGCTCGCGTCGACGTGGAGATCGTCGTCCAGAAAGACCGGCCCGAGGGTGTCATCGCGCTCACCAACGCGCGACTGATCACCATGCGCGGCCGGGAGGTCATCGATCAAGGAGACCTGGTCGTGACGGACAACCGGATCACGCAGATCGGCCCCAGCGGAACCGTCTCGATCCCGCCGGGGGCCGTGGTGATGGACATGTCGGGCAAAACCATCTATCCGGGTCTCGTCGACATCCATGCGCACACGTGGGTCGCTTGGGGTGTCCACCGCAGCCAGATCTCGCAGTTCCTGGCGCAACTCGCCTACGGTGTGACCACGCAGCGAGATCCGCAGACTTCATCGGAGGACGTGGTCACCTACGGCGATCTGGTCGAAACGGGAGAGATCATCGGGCCGCGCATTTACTCCACCGGGCCCGGCATCTTCGGGGCGGACCAGATCTCGAGTCTGGCCGACGCGCGTAATGTGCTTCGACGGTACTCTGACCATTTCAACACCCAGACGATCAAGCAGTATTTGGCGGGCGACCGGAAGATCCGACAGTGGGTTATCATGGCGGCGAACGAGCTCGGGCTGACTCCGACCACGGAGGGTGGCTCGAACTTCACCATGAACATGACGCTCGCCCAGGACGGTTACGCGGGACTCGAGCACTCGCTGCCGATCAGTCCCTTCTACCGAGATGTGGTGGAGTTGGGAGCGTTCAGCCGGATGGTCTACACCCCGACCTTTATCGTGGCCTACGGTGGGCCCTCGGGTCGTCAGTACTACCTGACCCGCGTCGACCTGGACAATGATGCCCGGCTCAAGCGCTTCACCCCGCACGACGAGCTCGACAAGTGGAAACAGACCACCTGGCACCGAGCCGATCAGTACCCGCACGTGCAGCATTCCGAGTCGCTCGTGCGTTGGATGGAGGCGGGCGGTCAGGCAGGACTCGGTTCGCACGGCGAGGTCCAGGGCCTGGGCACGCATTGGGAGCTCTGGATGATGGCGTCCGGGGGCATGGACCGTCACACGGCCCTGCAAATGGCCACGCTCATGAGCGCGGACGCGATCGGGTTGGACGGCGACATCGGATCACTCGACGTGGGCAAGCTGGCCGACCTGCAGATCCTGAACTCCGACCCCCTCGACGACCTGGAGAACTCGGTCGACATCGCGTACGTGATGAAGAACGGCCGGCTGTACGAGTCGCTCACCCTCGACGAGGTCTGGCCGCGCCAGCGCTCTCTTCCGACGCAGTGGTGGTGGCGCCTGGAGCCATCGGGCGAGGGCAACTGAGGGAGCGGGGTCTAGACGGATCGCTCGACGCGGTGCTGTGCTACGAGCTCATGGACTTCGGGCGAATAGCGGATACGCACGCCGTCCTCCTGACCCGAGCCAGCGACGAAGCGAGGGCGGGGACACCGGCTGTACGCCGATTTGATCATGGCCCATCCCTCGAAGACCGCCCAGGCGCAACACAGGAGGCCCAGGCCGGCGCCTCCGAGGCTGACCGCCAGCCAGGAGAGTCTCATCTCGACCTGGAGGGCGGTCCCCACCGTGATGGAGGACGAGATCAGCCAGCCCAGCGGCAGAAGCAGGATCGCCACCCCTGCGCCGATCAACGATCCGCGCAGCGCCTCGCCGCGGCTGACGTCAGGTCCCCGACCGGTGAGCGCGAGAACGCAGCCCAGCACGACCCCGACGGTGCTCCCCACGAGGAAGAGCGCGGGAGCGAGCAGCAGATGAAGCCCGGGGCCGCCGAGGCCCGCCAGGGCCAGCGCACCAATGAGGAGACCGCCTCCGAGTATGCCGCCCGCGAGGGTCCACGAGACCACGACCCGCCCCACCGAGCCGGCTGGCCCGGTGAACGTCCGCTCGAGGACCCGTTTCCAACGCGCTTCGGCCACGACACACCCGCGTCACGCACTTCAGCCGCGGACGATACGACCCGACGATTCGAACGCACGAACCGCGGCGCTGACGATCTATGTCGATCCCGCATCCGGGAATCGTAGCCGACGTGTCGGTAACACTTCCTGCAAGATGAGCCGAGCGTGCCGCGCCGCGCTGTCGGGGTGGGGCCGAAGGCTTTGTGGGAGGACCCCCTACGCGCCCTCTGCCCCGAACACATCGGGGCGCAGGACATCGAGGATGTAGGCGGCCACGGCGTCGACCTGCCGCGTCGTCAGCCCCCCGTCGCCGAAGACCGGCATGCCCGTCTCGTGCCCGACGTAGATCTCACGCCTCAGCGCATCGAGATCCGACAGACGCCAGTCGACCTCGACGAGCGAAGGAACCTCGAGTCTGCGCTCTCGCGAGTAGTCGGTGTCGCCCCGGCCCAGCTGCCCGTGACAGCGTCTGCAGTCCTCGGCGTAGATCGCGTTTCCGTCGCGCACGCGGCTCTCCTGGCTCTCCCACGCGATCGAGTCGAAGAGCTCCGTGGAGTAGGCAGCCGCGGCGTTGGCGACACGACGCGATCGGTCCGGCGGCTCGAAGTCGTGGCCGCACCCCCACACGACGAGCACCAAGAGACCCTGAACGGGGCACCGCACCCTCCGCCACTCGGTCACGGGATCGAACCTCCGCCCTGCAAAGAGTCGTGGATCAACGTCGCTCCGGGGACGAGGCTCTGGGCGCGCTCCAACGCGGCGGCGGCCGCGTCGGCGTTGCCGAGCTCGTTCTGCGCCATGTAGACGCCGAACCAACCGGTGGCGAATTCGGGCGCCTGCTCCGTTACGCGCGTGTAATGCACCAGCGCGGCTTCGAAGTCGTCGTTTCGGAACGCCGCGCTGCCGCTATCCAACTGAGCGAGCGCCCCGGGCGGCATGTTCTCGCGGGCCTGTGCGCCTCCGGTGACGTCGAGCTCGTCGGTCCTCTGGTCGTCGGGTCGGCAGGAGACCGCGACCCCCAGAACCAACACGAGCGCGAGCAAGTGTCGCACGGTCATGGCACACCTCCCCTGGTCGGATTTCCAATATGGCAGGCCAGGCAGGTTCGGGGGCTCTGCAGCCAGGCGCGATTCGCGTCGAAGTCCGAGGCGTGCGGACTGACCTTGAACGCCCCGAGCACGCCGTGGCAG
>Ga0224512_10000198_pt1 | contig 64891 bp, 67 predicted proteins | sample SF_May12_sed_USG_4_FD_169103 | JGI IMG/M metagenome (GOLD analysis project Ga0224512, IMG submission 169103) | Sediment microbial communities from San Francisco Bay, California, United States - SF_May12_sed_USGS_13 | ecosystem: Environmental > Aquatic > Marine > Sediment | place: USA...
TTTTCCTTGAAATCTAAAAAAGCTTTCTCTAACGCATCTTCATTTACTATTTCTTCCAGGTTCTCCAGAAGAATGGTTAGCAAGTAATTATTGCCATAGCCGTATTTAGAATTCAGCGTCCTCAACTTTGAATATGCTTTTTCGGACAAGGCCGCAGTAAATCGTTTCGGCAACGGGTATCGTTTATTACTCATTTTGCTGTCAAGGATTTATTACACATTATGGCAGTGTCCAGTGGCGGTGAAGCTGTCCGGCTGGGGCGATTGGCCAGGCGACTTTTAATTCGGTTCTATCCACACAATTTCCCTGATATCTGGATCAGATTGCAAAATCTTCTCAAGTGCCTCAACAAGCCTGGAAAGCTGGGCAGTGGCGTCCACCTTTCTGAATAGCTTCCTTGTTATGGGCTTGCTAGGCTCTGTGAAACACAGGAATTCATCATCGTCCCCATCCTGGTGCCCACAGCATAAGGCTATCTCAAACCCTTCATTACGAACTGGCACATAGTACCCCCAGTCCTCCGCAATAATATCTTCTGTCTCAACACCTAAATCTGCGAGCCTATGAACCAGGTACTCGGCAAGTCTCCTGCCCCAAAGACCAGGGTTAATCTCCTCTTCCTCACCTTCATACGGTGGGAACTTGGATGACTTGAATTCGACCTGTGTCCTCATTGATATAGTAAACTAGCGTTTTGGTTGAGAGGCTGGCTGAGGAGCCGGCGAGGAGGCCAGTCCTTTCTCGAGCAGATTGCTAGGCAATATTGTCATCTGATATCTTTTTTGATAAATGAATTACCTCGGCTTCCTTTTTCCTGCGTGCTTTCATATTGAGCATTTCGACTCCAACAGAGAAAGCCATGGCAAAATAGATGTATCCCTTGGGTACATGCACATCAAAGCCCTCTGCTATCAATGTGACGCCAATTAGAAGCAGAAAAGCTAATGCAAGCATTTTAATAGTAGGATTCCTGTCCACAAACAGACCAATCGGTTTTGCTGAAAATAACATAACGCCGACTGAAATTACGATTGCTATCACCATAATGGATAAATGCTCAACGAGCCCCACTGCGGTGATGACTGAATCAAGTGAAAAAACAATATCCAGAACTGCGATTTGCGCCAATACCGAATAGAATCCAGCTGGCCTTGTAGCCATCTCCGCTTGTTGCACTATTTCCAGACTGTTATGTATTTCATGGGTTGATTTTGCCAATAGAAAAAGACCGCCAAGTATCAGGATAATATCTCTGCCAGAAATCTCGTTATCTAAAACAGAAAACCAAGGGTCTATTAGCCCCATCACCCATACGATACTGAAAAGCAGGGCAAGCCTGGCCAGCATAGCCAGTCCCAAGCCCAATTGCCGGGCTGAATTCCTTTGTTCAGCAGGCAACCTGCCGACGAGAATAGATATAAAAATAATGTTGTCGATGCCCAGCACGATCTCCAGCGCGATGAGCGTACCTAGAGCTATCCATGCCTCAGGATTGGTTATCCATTCGAGCATATTAACGATCTCTTTTTTTACCTAACGCCTCAGATAAGCGGTAAAGTGCGCGCGCAGCGGGCACTTTGTCTGACTGCATGCGTTTGTCAGGCGCGTTTTGTTTGGTGTTAACTGCTTGTTGCATGTTTGCTTGCATAATAATAGCTGTACGTCATAAGGATAATCAGGGCGATTGCAAAAAAAAGCAATTCCAAACTAAATTCAATAGTCCCGTCCAGAGAAAACTTCGTCCTTACGATCGTGATCAGTGTCACAACGAGAATTGTTGGAATCAGCATCCACTTTCGCTCATTTGGTTTCCTGTCTGCTATTAGCAACATTACAGCCCACGAGAATGCCATAACGGACGCAAGACCCATCGGATAAGCGATTTCGGTCACCCCCATTCTTTCCGGTATCCACGCTAGGAATGCAATGATGAAATCTGCAATTGCCGCTATCCAATAACTCAGTCTCAATAATAGAATAGATTTAGTCATCTTCTGCTGATTTTAGAAGGGATTGTAATCAGATACCTTCACTGTGCCATTAAATACTGAAGTGCCCTTACGACCAAGCTCAGCCGCAGCCTGCAGAGCAGGCTGTCGGATGCAGCACCTTGTTATGCGTTTCCAGAGAAAACAGCATCTATACCTCGCTTATAATCCACTAGCCCCAGATTTGGTGCCTCGTACCTTGATAAGTGCTTCCCTGATTATAAGGAAAGGTCCCAACAGAATTATAGGAATAAGAAACCAGCTGAATGGAACGTCCCGCACATCAGGTAGCAGAAACGATAGAGCAAGTACGATACTGAAGATAAGGCCGACAATATACTGCTCCTTACGAAAAACTCTTTCTGCATCATTGGAAAGGCGTACTGGAGAGGAGCGAGGTGAGACAATAGAATAGCCGACCCCTATACTAACGAGACCACCCAGCAGCAAAGAAGTAACCTGAGGTGGTATCTTAAGCTGAGTAACAGCATTAATTACCAGGCTGCTGAAAACGAGGAAGCCAAGAACCCAGGCGATTACCTTCCAGAAGACAGTTTCCTTCATAAATCTTACCAGTGCAAACTCTTAAAGGCATTGCTGATTTGGCAATACATAATTTCAGACTCCATTAGACGCATAACAGTTGTATTGTGCGGCGCGCGTCAGCGCATCCGGCCCCGGAGGGGTGTACTCGAATGATTCGTTATAAGCCAGTGTCAATGCCATGTTCGTTCCGGAAATATTAGTGACAATCGATCTCTGACCCGGATAATTCCCTGTAGCTATTATTATTTGTTGTATTGATTGTTTTCTCAGCGTCCTTTGCGTCTCTGCGGTGAATGCATGGTGTCATCTGAAATCGTAAACCCGTATCCGTTCCACCAGCGGTTTCAGGGTCTCCTCGACCAGGGTCAGATGCAGTGGGTGGGTGAGGTAGGCCTGCAGGGCTGCCTCGTTTTCCAGGGTGATGATCAGGGCGACGTCGAAGCTGCTGTCGACGATGGGGCGGTCACTGGTCACGACGCTGCCGCTTTTGAGCGCGACCACGCCCGGGATGGCGGCGAGTACCTCGCTGGCTTCGATAATTCGCTCGCGTGACGCGCGGTTGCCGGGTTCCTTCAACCAGACGATGACGATGTGTTCGAGCGTGCTGCTGTCACCGTTGGCAAACACCGGCGGCGCCGGCCACATGGCCAGCAGCAGCGCCAGTATCGTACCCGCCCTAGTCGATTTCATCCCTGACCGTCATGCGATGGTAAACGCTGTGGCCGCAGGCCGGGCAGTTGGGGATGTAGCCGGTGGCGTGGAAGCGAATGGTCTCGCCGCAGGAATTGCACACCAGGGTGCCGGGGCCGGTGACCTCGCCGGCATTGTAGGGGGGGCCTTCCTCGAGTTCCTTCTCGAAGCGCTTGATCTCCAGCTGGGTATGGTCTGCCACCCGGCTCAGGACGTCCATCAGCCGCTCCTCGATCAGGTGAATGTCGAAGCGCAGCCAATCGCCCAGTTCATGGCCGGTCTCGGCCAGGTGTTTGCCGGCGTCCTCGAGATCGCGATGCAGGTAATAGGCGATCTTTTCGGCTTCCTCCACGGTGAGTTCCTCAAGTTCCACCGCGGTGTCGCGTGCATGTTCCACCATCCGTTTCAGAGGCGGCAGGGCGGCTTCCTCCGCTTCCTCGATGGCCGTCTTGACCCGGACCATCATGTCGTCATAGGCCCGCAGCCATTGCTCGCGTGTTGATTGTTCGTCTTTCATGTCGGTTTCCTGAATGCCTGCTGATTATTCAAGTGTGGACCAAAGCGGCCTCCAGGTGAAGGCGGCGGGTTTATTTGTTGTGGGCGGTATCCAGGCTACGGTATTCTTGCGCACCCGGAGAAGACAATCTGCCAGCAGTCCGATGGAAACCACCTACCAGCCTGAAAAAATAGAAGCCGAGGCCCAGGCCTACTGGGACACGCACCAGACCTTCAGGGCCCGTGAGGAGGCCGGGCGGGAGAAATACTACTGCCTGTCCATGTTCCCCTATCCCAGTGGCCGCCTGCACATGGGACATGTACGCAATTACACCATCGGCGACGTCATTACCCGCTACCAGCGCATGCAGGGCAGGAACGTGTTGCAGCCCATGGGCTGGGATGCCTTCGGCCTGCCGGCCGAGAACGCGGCCATCCAGAACCGGGTGCCGCCGGCCGAGTGGACCTACCGGAACATCGATTATATGCGCCGGCAGCTGCGCCAGCTGGGCTTTGGCTATGACTGGGAGCGTGAACTGGCCACCTGCGACCCGGAGTACTACCGCTGGGAACAGTGGTTCTTTACCCGCCTGTTCGAGCAGGGGATCGTCTACAAGAAGACGGCGGTCGTCAACTGGGACCCGGTCGACCAGACCGTGCTGGCCAACGAGCAGGTCATCGACGGCAAGGGCTGGCGTTCCGGTGCCCCGGTGGAGCGCCGCGAGATTCCGCAATGGTTTCTGAAGATCACGGATTACGCCGATGAGCTGCTGGCCGACCTCGACAAGCTCGACGGCTGGCCCGAGCAGGTACGGCTGATGCAGCAGAACTGGATCGGCCGCTCGGAAGGCATCGAGATGCACTTCGGTGTCGCCGGCCGTGAACAGACCCTGCCGATCTACACCACGCGCCCGGACACCGTCATGGGCGTGACCTATGTCGCCGTGGCGCCCGAACATGCGCTGGCCCGCGCGGCGGCGGCCGGCAACCCGAGGCTGCAGACCTTTATCGAAGAGTGCCGGAACACCCGGGTTGCCGAGGCGGACATGGCCACCCTGGAAAAGCAGGGCGTGGATACCGGCTTCAAGGCAGTACACCCGATCACGGGTGAACAGGTGCCGATCTGGGCGGCGAACTTCGTGCTCATGGAATACGGCGCCGGTGCCGTCATGGCCGTGCCGGCGCATGACCAGCGCGACTACGAATTTGCCAGACAGAACGGCATCGAGATCAGGCAGGTCGTCCATCCTGCCAGCGCAGAACAGGTCGCGGATCTTGACCAGGCCGCGTTTGTGGACAAGGGCATCCTGAAGGACTCCGGTGAATTCAGCGGCCTGAGTTCGGAGCAGGCCTTCGAGGCGATCGGCGACTGGCTGGAGCGCGCGGGCAAGGGCGGACGCCAGGTCAACTACCGCCTGCGCGACTGGGGTGTTTCGCGCCAGCGCTACTGGGGTTGTCCGATCCCGATCATCAATTGCGAAAAATGCGGCGCCGTACCGGTGCCGGAATCCGAGCTGCCGGTATTGCTGCCAACCGATGTCGAGATCGACGCCACGGGTTCGCCGCTGAAGAAAATGGCCAGCTTCATCGAGACCCGCTGTCCCGGCTGTGGCGGCAGGGCCGAGCGCGAGACCGACACCTTCGATACCTTCTTCGAGTCATCCTGGTACTTTGCCCGCTATGCCTGCGCCGACCGGCACGACGCCATGCTCGATGAGCGCGTGGATTACTGGATGCCCGTCGATCAGTACATCGGCGGTATCGAGCACGCGGTGTTGCACCTGCTGTATGCGCGTTTTTTCAACAAGCTGATGCGCGACGCGGGACTGCTCAGGGTGGACGAGCCGTTCACCTGCCTGCTGACCCAGGGCATGGTCCTCAAGGACGGGTCCAAGATGTCCAAGTCGAAGGGCAATACCGTTGACCCGCAAGGCCTGATCGACCGCTACGGTGCCGATACCGTGCGCCTGTTCACCATGTTCGCGGCACCACCGGAGCAGTCGCTGGAATGGTCGGATACCGGCGTGGAAGGTGCCTCGAGGTTTCTCAAGCGGCTGTGGAAACAGGTCAGTGACCACACCGGCGGCGGCAGGACTGAAGCCCTGGACCCGGCTGCCCTGACAGACGGGCAGAAGGCGCTGCGGCGCGCCTTGCACGGCACCATCGCCAAGGTCGGCGACGACATCGGGCGTCGCTATACCTTCAACACGGCGATTGCCGCCAACATGGAGCTGCTCAACGAGCTGAGCCGCTTTGCCGACACCTCGGTGCAGGGGCGCGCGGTGATGCAGGAGGCGCTGGAATCCGTGGTGCTGATGTTGTCCCCGATCGTGCCGCACATCTCCCATGCCCTGTGGCACGCGCTCGGCCATGAGGAGGCCGCGGTGAACTGTGCCTGGCCCGTATGCGATGACTCGGCCCTGGTGCAGGACCAGATCACCCTGGTGGTGCAGGTCAACGGCAAGGTGCGCGGCAAGATCAATGTCGCCGCAGACGCCGCCAAAACCGACATCGAGGCCCTGGTGCTGAGCGAGCCCAATGTGCAAAGGCACGTGCAGGACCGGCCGGTGAAGAAATTCATCGTGGTGCCCGGCAAGCTGGTAAACGTGGTTGCCTGATATGAACGGTGGGGTTTCGTGTATCAAGACCCTTGCACTGGCCCTGCTTGCCGCGGCCCTGCTGGTGACGGCCAGCGGTTGCGGATTCCACTTGCGCGGTGCAACGCCGCTGCCTGAGCAAATGGCCGTTACCTACATCCAGGGAACAAGCCCCTTCGACCCGCTCAACAACGAGTTCCGCACTGCCCTGGAAGGGCGCGGTGCACAGGTGACGGGGGAGCGTGAGGCAGCGGGTGCCATACTGCGCATCCTCGAAAACCGGACCAGTACCGAGGTGCTCACGGTGGATTCGGCCGGCAAGGCAGAGGAGTACGAGATCCGCCAGACCATCCGCTTCGATGTCATCAGCGCAGACCAGCAGGTACTGGTGGCCGGGCAGACCCTGTCGATGAACCGCTACCTGCACTATATCCGCACCAACGTGCTCGGGACGGAGCGCGAAGGCGAGCTGATCCGCAAGGAATTGCGGCGCAGCCTGGTCAACCTGGCCATGCTGCGGATCGCGGCAGCCGGCGACCGGCGTGCAGATTAACCCCGCAGAACTCGCATCCCGACTGCGCGGCCAGCTCGCGCCGGTCTATTTCATCAGCGGCGACGAACCCCTGCGGGTCATGGAGGCGGCCGATGCGGTGCGGGCACGGGCGCGCGAGCAGGGATACGACGAACGCGAGGTGCTGACCGTACAGTCGGGCTTTGACTGGGGTGCCCTGGAATCGGCAGCCGGCAACCTGTCGCTGTTTTCACAGCGACGCATAATCGATCTGCGCCTGCCCACCGGCAAGCCTGGCGATGCCGGTTCGAAGGCCCTGCGCGCTTACGCGGAACAGCCCCCCGGGGACACCCTGCTACTGATTACGGCCGGCAAACTGGACCAGTCCGCGCGCCGCAGCAAGTGGGTCCAGGCACTGGACCGGGCCGGGGTCGTGGTCTTCGTGTGGCCACTGGATGCGCAGCAGTTTCCCGCCTGGGTGCGGGCACGCATGCGCCAGCGCGGCCTGGAACCCACCACCGAGGCGGTGGCCCTGCTGGCCGAGCGGGTGGAGGGCAATCTGCTGGCCTGCGTGCAGGAAATCGACAAGCTCTACCTGTTGCAGGGCGAGGGGCCGGTCGATGCGACCGCGATTACCGCCATGGTGGCCGACAGTGCCCGCTTCGATGTCTTCACCCTGGTCGATGCGGCGCTGGGTGGTGACGGTGTGCGTTGCACCCGCATCCTCCACGGCCTGCAGGGGGAGGGGGTGGCCGCGCCCGTGGTGTTGTGGGCCCTGATCCGCGAAGTACGTCAACTGGCCACCATGGCCGATGCAGTCGCCGGCGGCGCGGCCATTCCCGGGGTGCTGGCCCGGTTTCGTGTCTGGCAGGCGCGCAAGGCGGTCACCGGTCAGGCCCTGGGCCGCCTGTCCGGTGCGGCCTGCCGGGACCTGCTGCGCCGCGGTGCCCTGGTCGATCGGATCATCAAGGGGCGGGCCGCGGGAAACCCCTGGGATGAACTGTTACAATTGTCCCTGTTGCTGGCGGGCGTAGCGGCCTTTCCGGCAACCCTGTTACAACAACCGGCCTGAACGAGTCTGTTCCAATGAGTGCAAAAGCGGAATCCGTGAACCAGGACCTGCCTGCCTACATGCAGGCGGTGGGCCGGCGCGCACGCGCCGCGGCGCGGCACATCGGGCGCGCCGACACCGGCAGCAAGAATGCGGCCCTGGCGGCGATTGCCGCTGCCATCGAGGACGCGGCCAGGCACCTCAAACAGGAGAATGCCACTGACCTGGCTGCCGGCCGCGAGCAGGGGCTGGATGCCGCCCTGCTCGATCGCCTGGAACTCAACGACGCACGGATTGCCGCCATGGCCGATGGCCTGCGCCAGATCGCGGCCCTGCCGGATCCGGTCGGCAGTGTCTCCGACATGAACTACCGGCCCTCGGGTATCCAGGTGGGGCGCATGCGGGTGCCGCTGGGCGTCATCGGCATCATCTATGAATCACGCCCCAATGTGACCGCCGATGCCGCCGGCCTCTGCCTCAAGGCGGGCAACGCGGCCATCCTCAGGGGCGGTTCCGAGGCCATCCGTTCCAACCAGGCGATTGCCGCCTGCATCCACGCGGGCCTGGCGAGTGCCGGCCTGCCCGCCGACGTGGTACAGGTGATCGAGACCACCGACCGTGCCGCCGTGGGTGAACTGGTGCGCATGGAGGACTCGGTGGACGTCATTATTCCGCGCGGCGGTAAGGGCCTGATCGAACGCATCAGCAAGGAGTCCCGGGTGCCGGTGATCAAGCACCTGCACGGTGTCTGCCATACCTATATCGACGGCATGGCGGACCCGGGCAAGGCGGTGCGGGTGGCGGTCAACGCCAAGACCCAGCGTTACGGGACCTGCAACACCATGGAGACCCTGCTGGTCTCGGCCGAGATCGCCGGCGAGGTGCTGCCGGAACTGGGTGAACTGTATGCGCAGGCGGGTGTCGAGTTGCGCGGCTGCGACGCCACGCGCCGGATTCTGCCGGCTATCAAGGCCGCCACCGAGGCGGACTGGGAGGCCGAATACCTGGCGCCGATCCTGGCCGTGCGCATCGTGGAGGATGTCGAGGCGGCCATGGACCATATCGCACGCTACGGCTCCAATCACACCGATGTCATCATTACCGAGTCGTTGCCGCGTGCGCAGCGCTTCCTGCGCGAGGTCGATTCGAGTTCGGTCATGGTGAATGCATCAAGCCGCTTTGCCGACGGCTTCGAGTACGGGCTGGGTGCCGAGATCGGCATCAGCACCGACAAGCTGCATGCCCGAGGTCCGGTCGGCCTCGAGGGCCTCACGACCCTGAAATACATAGTCCTGGGTGATGGTCATATCCGTACCTGAACAGGGATCTCCACCACAAAGCCCGTATTTCACTGGCGCTGTCTGTTACAGGGGATGTGTCAAATCAGTATTCTATCCCTGCGTCCTTTGCGTCTTTGCGGTAGAATTGTCAGGCAAACAGGCAAAGAATTGTTCACGCACATTGTATAAGTTCGTATCAGATCTCAAGGCTTCACGCCTCGTCCCGTGATTTCATGATCGGTATTCTCGGCGGGACTTTCGACCCGGTCCATCTGGGTCACCTGCGCACCGCGCTCGATGTCTGCGAGGCACTGGCGCTCGATGAGGTCCGCCTGATCCCCTGTCACATGCCCCCGCACCGGGGCATGCCGGTTGCCTCGCCGGCACAGCGGGTGAAGATGCTCGAGGCGGCGGTGCAGGATTATCCTGCCTTCGTCGTCGACCAGCGTGAACTGGGAAGGGAAGGCCCGTCCTACAGCTTCGACACCCTGACCTCGCTACGGGCCGAACCGGGCGCGCAGGGGATCTGCCTGCTGATCGGCATGGACGCCTTCCGCGGCCTGACGTCCTGGCACCGCTGGCGCGAGCTGATCGAGTTGTGCCACCTGGTCGTCATGACGCGCCCGGGCGCGGAGATACCGGCACAGGGTGAACTGGCGGATTTCATCAAGGAGCACAAGGTGACGGGTGCCGGTGCCCTGCGGCAACAGGCCGCCGGCTGCCTGCTGTTTCAACCGGTCACCCGGCTGGAGATTTCCGCGACCGATATCCGCAGCCGCCTGGCCGAGGGGCGCAGCGCGGGGTTCCTGGTGCCGGAAGCCGTGCGCGAGATCATCAACACAGAGGGCCTCTACCAGGGCAGACAATGAACCGTGAAGACTGACAAGCACAACCGGGCAGGTGACCAAGCGGGGCTGCAGTGCGCCGAGCTGCTGGCCCTGGTCATGGACGCGCTGGAGGATCTCAAAGGCGTTGACATCAAGGTCATCGATGTCAGTGAGCTGACGTCGATCACCGACAGGATGGTGGTCGTCAGCGGCACCTCGACACGTCATGTGAAGGCGCTGGCGGACAACGTGGCGCTGAAGGCCAAGCAGGCCGGTAGCCCGGCGCTGGGCGTGGAGGGAGCGGCGGCAGCCGAGTGGATACTGATCGACCTCGGAGACGTGGTGGTCCACGTGATGCTGCCCGCGGTCAGGGAGTTTTATGCGCTGGAGAAACTCTGGTCTGTCGGCGGCCGCATCGAGGAGGCGAACTGAGCGGCGTGCCTGTCTTCCTCCCGCAGGCCGACGTCTGCGGGTAGCGCCGATGCATATTCACCTGCTTGCGGTCGGTACCCGGATGCCGGCATGGATTACCGAAGGCTACCGGGAATACGCCCGGCGCCTGCCGCCCGAATGCAGCCTGCGACTGGTCGAGATCCCCCCCTGCAAGCGCCGCAAGACGCTGTCCACCGAGCGCATCCGCGAGGCAGAGGGGCGCCAGCTGCTGGCCGCGATTCCCGAACAGTCTCTGGTCATTGCCCTGGATGTCAGCGGCAAGCCCTGGAGCACGCAGGGGCTGGCCGAACGCTTGCGGGACTGGCTGCAGGGCGGCCGAGACATCGCGCTGCTGGTGGGCGGTGCGGACGGCCTGTCGGCTGCCTGCCTGGCGCGTGCAGACCTGCACTGGTCATTATCTGCCCACACTCTGCCACATGCGCTGGTGCGGGTGGTGATCGCCGAACAGGTCTACCGGGCCTGGAGCCTGCTCAGCGGCCATCCCTACCACCGCGCCTGAGCGGCGCCCCTGTTGTCCTGTCAAATAAACCATCTATTCAACCTGTTACAGGTTGTTGTTAAGATAGGTTCATATGGACTCCTCGACTGATCTCTATCTCGCCTCGTCTTCGCCACGGCGCCGTGAGCTACTGCTGCAGCTGGGCATCCGCTACACCTCGCTGCCCATCGAGATCGACGAGGCACAAAGGCCCGGCGAGGGCGCAGACGACTACGTACGGCGCCTTGCCCTGGACAAGGCGCGGGCCGGCTGGGCCTCACTGGGGGATGCGGCTGCAAGCCCGGTGCTGGGTGCCGATACCGCGGTTATCGCCGATGGCGAAATCATGGGCAAACCGCGGGACCGGATTCACGGCCTGGACATGCTGCGGCGCCTGTCCGGCAGAAGCCACCAGGTCCTGAGTGCCGTGGCACTGGTCGATCGCCGGGAAGCGGTCCGTATCAGTCGCAGTTCCGTGACCTTCTGCAGTCTGAGTGCGGCTGATCGCGAGGCCTACTGGGCCAGCGGCGAACCGCGTGACAAGGCCGGCGGGTATGCCATCCAGGGCCTGGCCGCCATGTTCATCACCCGACTCGAGGGCAGTTATTCCGGGGTAATGGGTCTGCCCTTGTATGAAACTGCGGAATTACTGCAGGAATTTGGTATCAATGTTCTGTAAGGTGTCTGCAAGGACGGTTCGGGAAAGCAAATCAGGTGCACGCTGTGAGTGAAGAGATACTGATCAACATTACACCCCGGGAGACGCGCGTAGCACTGGTGGAAAATGGCGTGCTGCAGGAGATCTTCATCGAGCGTACTGCGCGCCGCGGGCTGGTCGGCAACATCTACAAGGGTCGCGTGTGCCGTGTCCTGCCGGGGATGCAGGCCGCGTTCATCGATGTCGGTCTGGAGCGCGCCGCCTTCCTGCATGCCTCGGACATCATGCCGAGGAATGCCGATAACACCGACTCCGGTGACCAGGTCCCCAGCAGTATCAATGAATTGCTCAGGGAGGGCCAGGAGCTGACCGTGCAGGTGGTCAAGGATCCGCTGGGCACAAAGGGTGCGCGTCTGACCACGCAGATCACCATCCCATCGCGATACCTGGTGTTTATACCCAAGGTCAGCAATGTCGGTATATCGCAAAAGATAGAGGATGAAGACGAGCGGATCCGCTTGCGCGATATCATCCAGTTGTTCGTTTCGGAACAGGATGTCGGTGGTTACATCGCACGTACCGCGGCAGAGGGTGCCAGCCCGGAGGCCATACGTTCCGACATGATGTTCCTGCGAAAGCTGTGGGAGTCCATCGAGGAGCGCGAGCGCGTGGCCCGTCCCGGTTCCGTGGTCTACGAGGATCTGCCCCTGGGGGTCCGGGTCATGCGCGACCTGCTGGATGACCAGATAGAAAAGATCCGCATCGATTCGCGCGAGACGCACCAGCGCCTGCTGGAGTTTTCCGAGAGCTTCATGCCCGATCTGCAGATACAGCTTGAATACTATCCCGGTGAACGGCCCATCTTCGATATCTACGGCATCGAGGACGAGATCCAGAAAGCGCTGGAACGCAAGGTACAACTGAAGTCAGGTGGCTACCTGATCATCGACCAGACCGAGGCCATGACGACAATCGATGTCAATACCGGCGGCTACGTGGGGCATCGTAATCTGGAGGAGACCATCTTCAAGACCAACCTGGAGGCGGCGCAGGCCATTGCCCGCCAGCTGCGGCTGCGTAACCTGGGTGGCATCATCATCGTCGACTTCATCGATATGCAGCAGGATGAACACAAGCGCCAGGTGCTGCGCGCCTTCGAGAAGTACCTGGAGAAGGACCATGCCAGGACCCATATCTCCGAGGTCTCCAGCCTCGGGCTGGTGGAGATGACGCGCAAGCGAATCCGCGAGAGCCTGGAGCATATCCTGTGCGAGGAATGTCCCACCTGTGGTGGCCGGGCGTCGCTGAAAACACCGGAGACCGTATGCTATGAAATCTTCCGCGAGATCCTGCGGGAGGCGCGCCAGTTCGACGCGCAGCAACTGCTGGTGCTCGCCTCCCAGGAGGTCGTCGACCTGCTGCTGGACGAGGAGTCCGACAGCCTGGCGGAACTGGAGGCCTTCATAGGAAAACCGATCAAGTACCAGGTGGAATCCCTCTATACACAGGAACAGTATGATGTTGTTCCCATGTAGTCTTTGATGGTATGGGTGCCTGCCACCTTGACGGTCTGTTAACCCGGCCGGCCACCGAGCGTTAGCTTTATCCATGCTGGCCCGTAGCCTCAACACACTCTGGCTGGCGTTCGTCACGCTATTGCTGCTGTCGGCCATTGCGCTGACGTCCGCGCGCCTGTGGGTCCCCACGCTGGGCGAATACCGTACTGATATCGAGGCACTGGCCGGTGAACTGCTGGGCAGGCCGGTCAGCATCGGTCGCATGGACGCAACCTGGCGCGGCCTGGGACCGGTGCTCAAGCTCAGGGACGTGGTCATCTCGAACCCGGAGCAGCCGGGCCGGCGGCTGGCCGTGGAGGAGATCTGGCTGGGTCTGGATATATGGAAATACATCTACGAGCAGACTCTGCAGCTCAAGGGCATCGAGCTTATCGGTGCCGAGCTGACGGTCATCAGGGATGAGAACGGGCAGATCTACATCGACCGCCTGAGGGGGAAAGAGGGCGCCACCCAGGCGCTGAGCGGGCTGCTGGGGACGCGCCGCCTCGCCATTCACGATTCGGTGATTACCGTCCACGACCGGCTCTACGGGCGCCAGCCGGCGCGCTTCACCGATGTCACATTCAGGCTGGAAAACAGCGGAGACCGGCACGAGCTGATCGGTTACGCCATGCTGCCCGAACACCTGGGTTACCGTGTCGATGTCCAGGGTGTGCTCAGGGGGGCAGCGGGTGCGATCGGCACGTGGAGCGGCCGCCTGTATATGAAGGGGCAGTTGCTGGCCCTGACGGACGAGAACCTGGCCCCGATCATTTCCGACGTGGATATCCGGGGTGTCGCCGATGTTCGCTGCTGGGTTGATATCGAATTGGCCGATTTGCAGTCCATCCGGGGTGAGGTCGACATCAGTGACCTGCAGGTTCAGCGCGAGGCAGCGGAGGGGACAATGGATTATGCCGTCGAGCGCTTCAGCGGGGTATTTGGCTGGCGTGAGGGAAAGACCGGCTGGCAGTTCACGACGCAACGGCTCAGTGTGGAGCAGGATGCCGGGTCGGAGGCCAGGGAACAATCATTGTACTCGCTGGCCGGGTATACACTCGATGGCGAGCGTTACATTGTCGGTGATTTCGCCCACCTGTACCTTGAGGACGTGCAGTCCTTTCTGCGCATGATCCCCGGCCTGGAAGACAAAACCTGGCAGCAGATCGCCGATTTCACGGCCGAGGGCACCGTCAGCAATCTGTCCGTCAATTTCAGGAGCGCCGGGGATGTTATCCGGGTGCTCGACTTCCATGCGGGTTTCGATGATCTCGGATTCCGGAGCGCCAGGACCGGGGCGGCCATCAGCGGCCTGCAGGGAACCATCACCGGAACCGGCGATGCCGGTGCGCTGTGGCTGCAAAGCAGGGATGTCGGGTTCCGGGATGACGCGCTGTTCCGCGATACCCTGCACTTCGATACCCTGCACGGCGAGGTGGCCTGGCGCTATGACGATGACCGCCTGATCATCAGCGGCAAGTCACTGGACCTCGACAATCCCGACCTGGAGATCACGGCCGCTCTCGGGCTGGAGCTGTCGCTGTCAGGGGCCACCCCTGCGATGGATTTGCAGGCCGATGTAAAGCGCGGCGACCTGGCGGCGATCCGGCATTACCTGCCGGCCAGCATCATGTCACCGAAGGCGGTTGCCTGGCTGGACCGCAGCCTGGTCAGCGGTGCTATCAGCGATGGACGATTCGTGCTGCAGGGACCGCTTGACCAGTTGCCTTACGATAACGGCGGGGGTCGGCTGACCGTCAGCCTGCCGGTGAGCAATGCCATCCTGGATTACAACCAGTCCTGGACGCGCATCGAAGGGCTCGAGGCGGTGGTCGAGTTCAACGGCCGGGCAATGACGATCCACGGCAAGCAGGGAAAAATCCGCTCGGCCTCGCTGGCCGGGGTGAATGCCCGGATCAAGGACCTGGCCGCGCCTGAACTCGAACTCGACGGCAGTGTTTACGGCGCCCTGCCCGTGATGCTCGCGGAACTGGCCAGCAGCCCGCTGGGCAGCAGCTATGGCGGCTTTGTTGATCGTACCAGCAGCAGTGGCAACGCAATGCTGCAACTCGATATCCGCCTGCCCCTGCACGGCAAGCGGCCCATCAATGTCCAGGGTGAAATCAGTCTCAAGGGCAATACCCTGACGGTGAAGGAAACGGATTTCAATCTGGAAAACATCAGGGGCAAGCTTGCCTTTGACATGGCAGGCGTCAGCGGCCGCTCGCTGGAGGCCATGCTGTTCGACAAGCCGGTTAGCGTAAATGTCTGGCCGGACCCGGCCGATGCCGTAACCAATGTCAGCCTCAACGGCCGGCTGGCACTTGTGGATCTTGCGCACCGGCACAATCAACAGCTGGAAGGCATATTATCGGGGCACAGTGACTGGGAGGTGCTGTTGCGCATAGGCAGGATGCAGCAGCGCAGTGAAAAACCCGGCGTCTCCCTGAAGATTTCTTCCGCGCTCCGGGGGATAGGTATCGAACTGCCCGAACCCTTCGGAAAAAAACCGGCGGAGGTGCGGCCGTTTGCCATTAGCATTAATAATATTAACGTTCCCAACAGGATCATGCGTCTGCGTTACGCGGATATCGCCAACGGGGTGTTTGCGTTGCAGCCGTCCGAAAAGGGGCTGGCGTGGAAAAGGGGAAATCTCTCCATCGGCACCGAGAAGGCGCTGCTACCGGACAGGAATGTGCTGTCTGTCACGGGCCGCTTGCAGCACTTTGCGCTGTCCAGCTGGCAGCCGGTGTTTGCCCGCTGGCAGGCCGATGGGGGCCCGCCGCTGAAGACCGATGTGCTGATCGATGAATTGCAGATTGCCGGCCACAGTCTGCACGGTGTGGAGGTCCAGGCGACAAGGGGCGGCCTGGTCCAGGACATCACCCTGGGAGGCCCCGATGTCGAAGGCACGCTGCAGCTCGCCTATGACGGCAGCGACATCAAGCGGGTCGTAATGAACCTCGACCACCTGGTGCTCGAAAGGGACGCCAAGCAGCTTGCGGCTGGCGCCCTGTCACTAACGCCCGCGGAATTTCCGGACCTGCATGTGTCGGTACAGGCGTTCACCTATGCCGGTGTCGACCTCGGCGAGATCGATCTGCTGACGAGCCGGGAGGCGGGAAAGGTCCATGTCGACCGATTGGTGATGGCATCGGATATCCTCGACCTGCGCATGCTGGGTGACTGGGAGCGGGTCGACGGCCAGCCTGTCTCGCGCTTCGATATCACCTACAGTGATGGCAAGCTGGACGCGCTGCTGGGTGCCTTCGACTACCAGGAGAATGTCTCCGGTGGCAGCCTCCACGGGTCACTCAGGGCAAGCTGGCGCGGCGATCCCTGGGACTTTTTGCCGGAACGTGCCACCGGGAAGCTCTACCTGTTGGTCAAGGACGGGCAACTGCTGGAGGTCGAGCCGGGCGCCGGGCGCGTGCTCGGCCTGCTCAGCCTGCATACCCTGTCGCGCAGGCTACTGCTCGATTTCAGCGATCTGTTCAAGAAGGGCTTTGCGTTTGACCGGATCGAGGGCAACTTCACCCTGACCGGCGGGGATGCCCATACCAGTGACCTGACTATCGAGGGCCCGGCGGCCCGTATCGAGATAGCAGGGCGCGTGGGCCTGGCGGCAAAGGATTATGATGAACTGGTCACCGTGATCCCGCGCGTCGGTTCCAGCCTGCCCCTGGCGGGTGCTATCGCGGGCGGGCCGGTCGTGGGCGCCGCGCTGCTGGTCGCGGACAAGTTGCTGGGCAAGGAGATCGAGGGAATGACGCGTTTTGCCCAGACCAGGTATTCCGTTACCGGCCCCTGGTCGGAGCCGGTGTATAGCAAGCTGGACCTTCCCAAGAAAGAGACGGTTGCCAGTGAACCCGAGGATATCGAGTGAGCGCCCGTCCATGCGCTGGCCCATCAGGCGGACACGGGATCTGTGGTATTCTGACAGGCGATCAGTTGACTGGCTTTTCTGTCTGCGGATGGGCAGCACGCCGGGGTGGCGAAAAATAAACGTGTTGGCAGGATTCATAAAGCGATGACAGTGGTTGCATGTATTCAGATGGCCTCCGGGCCCAATGTGGGCGCCAACCTGCTGGAGGCCGAGCGCCTGATCGAAGAGGCGGTCAGTCGCGAGGCCAGGCTGGTGGTGCTGCCGGAGAACTTCGCCATCATGGGCAATTCCGAGCGCGACAAGGTCGAGGTTCGGGAGCCGGAGGGTGATGGCCCGATCCAGGCCTTCCTGTCGGAACAGGCGGCGCAGCACGGCATCTGGCTGGTGGGCGGGACCGTTCCGCTGGTGGCCGATGCGAAGGACAAGATACGTGCGGCCTGCCTGGTCTACGACGACACGGGAAAACAGGTCGCTCGTTACGACAAGATTCACCTGTTCGACGTGGAACTGGTGGACAGCGACGAGCAATACACCGAGTCCGAGACCATCGAGCCCGGTGACGAGGTGGTGGTCATCGACAGTCCCTTTGGTCGCATGGGTATTGCGATCTGCTATGACCTGCGCTTCCCGGAACTGTTCCGGCAACAGCTGACCGCGGGTATGGAAATCATGGTCCTGCCTGCGGCCTTCACCGCGATCACCGGGCGGGCGCACTGGGAGGTGCTGGTCAGGGCGCGTGCCATCGAGAATCTCTGTTATGTCGTGGCTGCCGACCAGGGTGGCTATCACCTCAACGGGCGCGAAACCCACGGGCACAGCATGATCGTCGACCCCTGGGGCATTGTCCTCAACAGCCTGTCGCGCGGCCCGGGTGTGGTCTGCGCCAGCATCGACCTGGAACGGCTGGAGAGCGCGCGCCGCAACTTCCCCAGCATCACCCACCGTCGCCTGCAATGCCGGTAAGCCTGTCACTGTGACTGCGTTATGAGTTCGTCCAATCTCGATATTGCTCGCCAGCGCCTGCTGGCCCCCGCGGGTATTGATGAGAACGACCTGGACCGGTTGTTCGGCCAGCTGCTTGGGCATGCAGTGGACAGCGGTGACCTGTATTTCCAGTCAACGCGCTACGAGTCCTGGGTGCTGGAGGACGGCATCGTCAAGGAAGGCACCCACAGCATCGAACAGGGTGCCGGTGTCCGTGCGATCAGCGGTGAAAAAACCGGGTTTGCCTATTCCGACGAGATCATGATGCCGGCCCTGCTGCAGGCCTCTCACGCGGCCCGCGCCATTGCGAAACGCGGCACGGAAGGCAGCCTGCAGGCCTGGCACCGTGGTGACGAGAATATCCTCTACCCGCCCCTGGATCCCCTGGAGCGCATGTCGGCCGACGAAAAGGTTGAACTGCTCAGAATGGTGGATGCCGAGGCGCGCCGCCAGGATTCGCGTGTCAGCGAGGTCGTGGTCAGTCTCGCGGGTGTGCACGAGGTCATGATGGTGGCCGTCAGTGACGGTACCCTGTCGGCCGATGTGCGTCCCCTGATCCGTTTCAATGTCAGCGTTATCGTCGAGCAGGATGGTCGCCGCGAGCAGGGCAGTGCCGGCGGCGGCGGGCGTACGGACTATGCGTTTTTCCTGGAGCAGGAGCGTGCCCTGGGATATGCGCGCGAGGCGGTGCGCCAGGCCCTCGTCAATCTGGAGGCGGTCGACACCCCGGCAGGCAGTATGCCGGTGGTGCTGGGACCGGGGTGGCCCGGGATCCTGCTGCACGAGGCCATCGGTCACGGGCTGGAGGGTGACTTCAACCGCAAGGGCACGTCGGCCTTCTCCGGGCGTGTCGGGGAGCGGGTGGCCTCGTCTCTGTGCACGGTGGTCGATGACGGGACCCTGCAGGGCCGGCGCGGCTCCCTGAACGTCGATGACGAAGGCATCAAGACAGAAAACACCGTGCTCATCGAGAATGGCATTCTCAAGGGTTATATGCAGGACCGTCTCAATGCCGGCCTGATGGGCGTGGCGCCGACCGGCAATGGCCGGCGTGAATCCTACGCGCACCTGCCGATGCCGCGCATGACCAATACCTACATGCTGGCAGGAGAACACGACCCGGGAGAGATCATCCAGTCCGTCGACAGGGGCCTGTATGCAGTCAATTTCGGGGGCGGCCAGGTGGATATAACCTCGGGCAAGTTTGTCTTCACCGCCAGCGAGGCCTACCTGATCGAAAACGGCAAGGTCACCCGCCCGGTCAAGGGAGCCACCCTGATCGGGAACGGGCCGGATGTGCTGAAACAGGTTTCCATGGTCGGCAACGACCTCGAACTGGATCCCGGTGTCGGCACCTGCGGCAAGGAAGGTCAAAGCATCCCTGTCGGCGTCGGGCAGCCGACCCTGCTGATCGATGAACTCACCGTTGGCGGGACCAACGCCTGAAACACCGGATTGCCGGTATGTCTAACTCTCGTTGCTCCGCTGAACCATGGGTATTTTGATCGGAAGGCGTGGTTGCAGGCCCCGGGCAGGGGTAATGCCCGCGCTGTGCCTGGCTTTGTCGATGGGGCTGGCAGATGGTTCAGGTGCCGCCGGGGTGCAGCAGCACCGTGATGCCGACAGCGGCCTGCTGTCGTGGTCGGTACAGGAGTCCGGGCTCAGCCTGCAATTGATACAGATGCTGCCGGACTATGTTGCCGCAGTCTACAGTTCCCGTGGTTTGCCGTCCGGGGTGCTGGAGAGTATCGCCGCCTACTGCGTGTTCGGTACCATCGTGACCAATACCTCTGATACCCGGGTCTCTTACCGGGTGGCGGACTGGCGTTACCTGACCCCGGATGGCCGGCAGCATCACATCAAGACCAAGACCGAATGGCTCGCTGAATGGCAGCGGATGGGCGTGGCCTACCGTTGGTCGATACTCCCGGACGAGCAGACTTTCGAGCCCGGTGACTGGAGCCAGGGGTTTACCACGATCGCATTGCCGCCGGACAGTGTATTCACGCTGCTCTATTCATGGAGCCATGAGGATGAAACGCATGAGGGAAGAATCGATGGGTTGCGCTGTGCGCCGGCGAGTGTATCGCAGGAATAATGTTTGCCGGCTGCCGGCCGGCCTGCTGCTGGGTTGCCTGCTCACTGCGGCACCGGTCATGGCGCAGATGCCGGTGCCGGAGCTGAGTCACCAGATGACCAGGCAGGAGAACCCGGTGGCGGCACCGGATTTCATTCTGCAGGACATGGACGGCGAGCTGCATGCATTGAAGGATTACCGCGGGCAGGTGGTGATGGTCAATTTCTGGGCGACCTGGTGTCCGCCCTGCAGGCGTGAGATGCCATCGATGGAGGCGCTCTACAGGAAATTTCACCAGGACGGCTTCAGCGTGCTGGCCATAAACGAGTGGGAGGATCCGGAACTGGTGTTTCCCTACATGGGGCAGCTGAGCGTGTTCCCGACATTCCCGATCCTGTTCGATCGCGAGGGCGAGGTGTCGGTGGCCTACCAGGTGAAGGGTCTGCCCACGACCTTTCTGCTCGACCGGAAGGGCCAGATCGTCTTCCGGGCCGTCGGCGGTCGGGACTTCAACCACCCCGAGATGGAACAGATCATCCGCGAACTTCTCGAATAGTCTCAAGTGGTGCGCACCGGTCCACGGCACGCCCTGCTGTCTTCCGGTGCGGCCGGTTTGTCACTGAACAGCTGATAATCGCGGATTCCCCCCCAAAATCCCGTAAATTTTTCATGTATATTTCCGGGCGCCCAGAGCTATATATTGTGTTTTGGCATGGATAAATATTATTTAGGGCACAATATGTTGTGTTAATACAAAATACCTTAATATACATTGACTTATGTGTCTCTTTTAGTCTACGGTTGGGGCTCATGGATGAGGATATCAGGGAGGCAGGCCAAAGGCGTTAAGCGCCCTGTGCAGTGAAGCAGTGCATTAAACCAACCCGATGGAGGAGACACCATGGCACATTGCAGTGATTTGGTAATGCATGTAGATGACACCCTGGAAGAGAACCGCCGGCACGATGTAGAGGCCGCGATCTCCCGTTTGCAGGGCGTGAATGAGGCGCACTTCAACGAGAAGCGGCCGCATCTGATGTTGGTCTCATACGATCCGGTGCGGATTTCGTCGTTCGATATTCTCGCCCAGCTGGGTGGACAGAACCTGTGTGCAGAGCGTATTGGATGAGTGTTATCGGTATCCAGGAATAATTGCCGATTTCTGTCATGTAGATCATCACGGCGGCCAGGGGGCCGCCGTTTTTTATTTCCACCAAGCTGCAGCGACCCGAACTGGCTGATCAGGAGTTGTCCTGCAGCTCGCGCAGGTCGCGGAACAGGCGCCGTGCGGCCCTGGGGGGCTGATTCATCTCCCGTTCCCTGCGTGCCTGGTGTGCCAGTTTGCGGATATGCTGGCGGTCGGCCGTCGGGAAATGTTCGAGCACTGTGGCCAGGGCGGAATCCCCCTCGCTGATGAGCGCCTCGCGCAGTTCCTCGAGCAGCTGAAACTCCCCGGTATTGCTGGCTTGCTGGTGACGTCTCGCCTCAACTGCCGCACGCACGGGTTCGGGATCGATGGTCCGCATCAGTTTTCCGATGTATTGCAGCTGGCGTTTACGGGCTCCGTGCGCGTGGATTTTTTTCGCTGTCCTGATGGCATCCAGCAACGCTTCCGGTAACTCCAGCAGGTCCAGGGCGGCGGCATCAAAGTCGAGCAGATCCTCGCCCAGACGTTTGAGGGCGTCCATGTCGCGTTTGCGCTGGGATTTGCTGACGGGGGTTTCTTTATCGTTTTCGGTGTTGTGCATGCAGTGTCATACCAGTGGACTCATGGTGAAGGATAGCGGTTTAAGCGGGATTTGTCCGGGCGGGGTGTGACCGGTAGAATCCACGCCACTTTCCGGGGAAGGATCATGTCTGAAATCCAGAGCATATCAAACGAATTGGAATTTCCGCAGCAGTCGCAGCTGGAGGAGATGATGCACGATGTCATTGCCCAGGCGCAGAAGCTTGGTGCTGACGGTGTGGAGGCCGGCGTCAGCATCGATGCGGGTCTGTCCGTGACTGTGCGCCTGGGTGAAACGGAGACCCTGGAGTACAACCGTGACCGTGGGCTGGGGCTGACGGTCTATTTCGACCATCGCAAGGGTTCGGCAAGCACCGCGGATTTCGGGTCCGCCAGTATCAGTGCCACCGTGCAGGCGGCCTGTGATATTGCCCGTTATACCAGTACGGATCCCTGCGCCGGTCTCGCCGATGCCGGACGCATGGCCAGGGTCATTCCCGACCTGGACCTGTATCACCCCTGGCAACTCGACGTGGACCAGGCCATCGAGCTGGCGCGCGACTGCGAGGCGGCGGCCCGGGCCGTTGATGAGCGTATTGTGAATTCCGAGGGCGGGACCTTGTCCAGCTATACCGGCATGCGGGTGTCGGCCAACAGCCACGGTTTCCTGGGTGGCTACCGCACCAGTCGTCACAGTCTGAGTTGTTCCGTGGTGGGCCGGCAGGGCGATGAAATGCAGCGTGATCACTGGTATGTGAGCACACGCGATTATCGCGACCTGCCTCTACCCGTGGAGGTCGGGCGCATGGCCGGGGAACGCACCGTCAGGCGCCTGGGCACCCGGCGGCTGGGCACGCGACAGGTGCCGGTCATTTTTGTTGCCGACGTCGCACGCGGCCTGTTCGGCAGTTTCATCAGCGCCATCAAGGGCAGCAGTCTCTACCGCAAGTCATCCTTCCTGGTCGACCACCTCGGCAAACAGGTATTCCCGGACTTCATGCATATACACGAGCAGCCGCTGTTGAAGAAGGCCCTGGGCAGTGCTCCCTACGACAGTGAAGGGGTCGCCACCGGGGCACGCGACCTGGTCCTGGATGGCGTGCTGCAGGGTTACGTGCTGGACAGCTATTCCGCCTGCAAGCTGGGCATGGAGACCACGGCCAATGCCGGCGGCGTGCGTAACCTCACCATTGATCCGGGTGACAAGGACCTGCCGGGGCTGTTGCGGGCAATGGATACCGGCCTGCTGGTGACCGAGTTGATCGGCTTCGGGGTGAATGTGCTGACTGGAGACTATTCTCGCGGCGTCGCCGGCTTCTGGGTCGAGAACGGCGAGATCCGCTATCCCGTTGACGAGATCACCGTGGCCGGTAACCTCCGGGACATGTTCATGGGAATGGTCGAGGTCGGCAATGACGTGGACCTGCGCGGGAATATCCGCAGTGGCTCGGTGTTGATCGAGCAGATGACCGTCGCGGGCGCTTGAGTATGGTCAGGGCGATCCAGACCACTTCTGCTGATTCCTGACAGCCGGATCTCGCAGCAGACGGGACGAATTCTAACCAGGTGCCGGTGCGACAATCTCGACTGTGTCGGCCTCCGCCATCTCTTGGATGGCCAGGTCCATATCGATCTGGTCGGGATTATCCTTGCTCTGTTGACGCAACAGGCTGACCAGCTCGTCCTGTTCGATGATGCGTTGCCCCCCCTTTCTGTCCCTGAGGAAGGCGGCCCAGGGGACGAACTTGGTAGTGGGGAAGAGTTCGCCGGGTTGCGGGGAGATGTCAATATTCAGCCCGGAAATATAAAACAGGCACTTGTCATGAAAGATGTCCGCATGGGCGACGGTGCGCAGGGTGCGGTCGAACTCGACCTGGGTGTTGATCTGTGCGGCGGTCAACAGCGGCCAGGGCGATGTCACGATCCAGGGCATGGGATAAATCAGTTCCAGTTCCTGGTGATGACGACCCTCAACGATTTCATCGAGTTCGCGCCGGAAGAAAAACATGTCCGGCTTCAGGTGGTCGCCGATGGGAATACGTTGACCATCCTTGAGCCTGCTCTCGAGGTGCGCAAGCTCCTGTTGCAGGTTCTCGCTGGCCAGAAAGCTCTTGGCGGTGCTGTGCGTGTGCAGCGGGGTGAAGTTGCCTTCCGCATCACGCCTGACCAGGCGGGCCAGCTTGAGGAACAGGCCCTCCTTGCGGTTTCCGCGCAGCAGGCCGTTGTCAATCCGCAGGCTTAACGCGCCGTCTGAGCATTCCAGCAGGATGTCGGCCTGCGCGATTCGATACTGTTCCAGGTACCAGGACACGATGGCGTCGATCTTTCCGCAGCACGAGGTATGGCGGCTGTCCCGGGTGTGTACCCGGTTGTAGGTGCCGAACTGCTTGCTGTCGGGTTCGTAGCCGACGTGGCTGGCGTGAATGATCACCAGTCCCTCTCCGTGATCGGCGTAAGGTCCATGGCGATCCGTCGCGACCACGGCACCGCCGCGACCGTGGTTGAACGGGAAGGTACCGAAATGCTTGGTGAGGAGGATGATCGGGTAACCCTGGTTCTCGTCGGCGCAGAAGGCGCGGGACGGGAGCATCTTGCCCGTTTCGAAACCCAGCGACTTGACGTAGTTGTAGAGCCGGGGCACGAAGCTGCTGTAGCGAAACGTGGCGCCCTCGATGCGAAAGTTATTTACCAGTTCCTCGACGTTGGCTGCAAATGTAAACATCTGTACCGCTGGTCTCCATGTCGGGTGGGGATATCAAATCCTCGCGATTCGGGTGTCTTGTGCGGCTCTCGCTTGCTAGTCACACGGATGGGTTCAAGCGCAGAAAAGTATGCATGATACCCATGGAACTTGCCAGAAAATATCCGCCTCACGGGCGCGCGCTTGATAGGGTTGGTGGCTACAGGGTATCGCCGGTGGTCCGTGCCGGGAATCCAGTAATCCAGAGAACCGTGGTTGCTTTATCCGGTTGTACCTGGATGGACCCAAATTAAACAGGGTCAGAGATCAATTGCTCTGGTTGTTCAAGGATTGATCCCTGACCCTGGGTTGTCAGCTGGACAGCGTTGACTAGTTGTTGTGAAGCCAATCGTCGCAGGAACCGTCGCCGTTGCGGTTAGTGGCGACTGACACGCCGTCCACCGGCCTTGCGTAGCAGCGCCCGCCATCGAGCTGTTCAGCGGTCAGTCCAGTGAACCCGCCATTCGTGTAGACAAGCTGGCCCTGGGGGCTGCGCAGGAAATCGATGAACTGGCGTCCGCGTTTTTCGTGTCGGGAAGTTGCCAGCAGCGCCAGCGAGTAGGTGATATCCTGGTTGACGTCCGAGCCGTCCGGGCGCGGAATCCCCAGGTTGGAGATATCCTGATCGCCCACCATGCCCTGGACCTCTAAGTTCCCGTTGTTCAGCTGGTAGGCCAGTTCGGTGATCCAGACAAAGCCGACGTCCACTGGTTCAAAGCCCGGGTCACCCACGATGCCGCCCGGTGTTTCCACGTGATGCACGCGCGATTCGTGGGTATTGGCCTTGTTGAGCACGGCGTATTCACAAAACAACAGGTCACCCTCGGTTCCGCAGTCCCTGTCCACCAGGTCGTGCGAGTCGTGGTTTTCCCCGGCATCGCGACTCAACAGGCGTTCGGCTGATGGCGAACCCGGCATGGGCGTGGCCACGACTTCAAGCGCGTCCTGTATCCATTCGGCAGCCGTCTTGGTGGCCGTTTCCGTGGTGCCGTTAGCATAGGTGTAGGCCATGGTAACCTCTTGACCGGCGTAATTGGCCTTGATCCAGTTATGCGCCGCCATCATGTAGTTGTTGGCGGCGTTGTGGATGCCCTCGTTGATGTGGTCAAGGGAGGATGCGATTACATCGCCTGACAACAGGTCCATAATGATATCGAATTGCGGGTCGAACTCGATGTTTCCAATGTGTACCGTATTCCCAATTCCTTTGGGATTCTCCACGGCCACCATCAGGTCCAGGCGGTTGCTGATGTACGGCACGGCTTCGTCAATGAAGCCGGAGTTCGCCAGGTCCTGCATCAGGTTGTAGTTGGTTGATGCAAACACATCGAAATCGACCTGGAAATTGCCCGGTAAGAAGTTCCTGTCTTCATCGTTCCCAAGCAGCATGCAGCCGGACTTGATCTGCTTGCGGATCTGGCCCGGCGGAATGAGTTCGATGAAGTAGCGATTGGCGTTGTCATTCAGGTCTGCCAGGGTGAAGCCGTTGGCATCGTTGGGCCGGTAGGCGGGTTCGCTGCCGTCGCCCTTGTTGATATAAACATTGAACTGCTGCATGGCCTCTTCGAACACCACCCACTGATTGCCCGCCATGCCCAGGTTCAGCTTGGAACGATCCGGGTTTCCATGGAATTCGGTCGCCCGGTCTGCGGGCAGAAAGGCACAGGTTCCCTGCAGGGTGTAGGACTCATGCTTTCCTGCGTTTACAGCGCCGGTGCAGCACGCGAGAAACAGCGCGGTGAGGCCGCCCTGCAGAATATTGCTTGATGGTCTGGTTGTGTATGACATATGTGCTCCTCGTTCACGATTCTTGTAATGGAAATCGGGAATCTTTTCAGGTCCAGGCATTCGGGTCTTTGCAAGACCCTCACGCAGCCGGTCTTGGCAAGGCATCTGTGCCTGTTTTCGGAAATCGAGGTGACCGATCCGCACCGAGGCAGCCGGTGGCTTCCCATCGAAAATTCATGAACATTATGTTTTATATGAAAAAACTACCCCCCGTTTCTACCGCCAGGATTCCCCGCTCCGCCGCCAGGTGGTCATGTTTCTGAACAGCGGATTAGGGAAAGTTTAGTAGATGGAAAATAAAATGAACTAATACATTTGTACTAGTGGACATGACGGGGTGGAAATCGCTTGGGCTTTTCAGGGTTTAAGGAGAAATACGCTCCTGGCTGCGGGATAAAAAAATAGACCATCAGGGGCTGGGATTGGGATGCGCCTCGTGGATGGCCTGGATTTCCTCCAGTACCTCGCCGGGCAACTCCAGCCCGATGCTGGCGATGTTGCTGCGCAGTTGCTCCAGGCTGGTCGCGCCGACGATCGTGCTGGTGAGAAAGCGCCGGCTGTTGACGAAGGCCAGTGCCATCTGGGCACAGTCGAGGTCGTGGCGGCGGGCCAGTGCGGCGTACCTGGCGGTGGCGGCGTAGGCGGATGGGCTGCTGTAGCGCGTGTAATCCGGGAACAGCGTCAGGCGCGCGCCGTCGGGCCGGGCGCCGTTCAGGTATTTGCCCGAGAGCACGCCGAAACCCAGCGGTGAATAGGCGAGCAGGCCGCAGTGCTCGCGCCATGACACCTCGGCACAACCCACTTCGTAGCTGCGGTTCAGCAGGCTGTAGGGATTCTGGACCGACACGATACGTGGCAGTCCCTGCGTCTCGGCGGTCTGCAGGAAACGCATGATGCCCCAGGGGGTTTCGTTCGACAGGCCGATATGGCGGATCTTGCCGGCCTTGATGAAATCATCCAGCACCTGCAGGGTCTCCGCCGCCGGCGTGAAATCGTCCTGCTCCCCGGGCGTGAATCCCAGCTTGCCGAAGAAGTTCGTGTCGCGTTCCGGCCAGTGCAGCTGGTAGAGGTCGATGCAGTCGGTCTGCAGTCGTTGCAGGCTGGCATCGAGTGCCGCCTCCAGGTGCCTGCGGTTGAAGTGTGTCCGGCCGTTGCGGATGTGGTCAACCCAGCCTGGGCCGGGACCGGCGATCTTGCTGGCGAGGATGATCCGGTTGCGATTGCCGGATTTGCGCAGCCAGTTGCCGATGATTTCCTCGGTGCGGCCATAGGTCCTCGCCTGCGGCGGAATCGGGTACAGCTCCGCGGTGTCGAAGAAGTTCACGCCCTGTGACAAGGCGTAGTCCATTTGCCTGAAGGCCTCGGTTTGGGTGTTCTGTTCACCCCAGGTCATCGTGCCCAGGCAGATGGCACTGACATCGATGCCGGTGTTGCCGAGTTTGCGGTACTGCATGTGTTTCGGGTCCCGGTTGTTGCCTGCTACCAGTGTATCCAAAACCCGTGTAGCTTACATACTTGATCCACATCAATGCGCCCTGTGCCAAAATGGTTTATTTTCTCAAATGTTAGAGAGACAGGTGGTCACTGTCGGAAAAGCAGGAGAGGTAAACCGTCATGAGTTGCCATAATCCCGGATGCATCGGGAATTACGATTTCGACCAGATCGCATATTTTGCCCGCAAGCGTTTTATCGAGGGTTACCAGACCGTCACCTTGCTCGAACAGGCGCGATCGCAACGTGAAAAAGAAGAGATTGCGCTGGTCTGTATGCTGGATATTGCGGATGACCAGGTCCGCGACCTGCAACTCAGTTGCCGGCATAGCGAGTACTGCAAGGTAACCACCTGCAGGAGCAAGCTGAAAAAGATGATCACCGCGGAACTGGCAGTTAATTAGACTTGCCGTTGCGATACGCTCACGAGAACGGTTTACGATGACTGTTCTGGCCGTACTGCACAGTATCCATGAAATCCTGCTTAATCACCCCGGGGATGACGCTGCCTGGCTGGCATCTGTGATCGAACTCGGCGGAAAGGATGAAACCCGCTTCTATCGTGAACTGAATTCGAAACGCATGTGGGGAGGGGCCGGTTCCATCGCCAATCAGGCCCTGGCGGACAACCCGGGTATGGACGAACAGGCCTGGCAGGTGGAAATACGGGCGTTCCGGGATCTCATGATCGAGCTGGGCAATCTCCTGCAAGCGCGCGGCAATGCCTATCCTGATATTTCCAGCTGGTTGCTGGCGTTCAATAACTGGAACCAGTCGGGGATCTGATCCAGGCCGGAGCAGGATTCCCCGCCGCGGTGACGTGTCCGGATGACGGCAATGGTCCGCCTGCTGCCCGTTTTGCAGCGGCAACTAATTCCAGCTGCATGAACAACAGTTCCTGAACCGGGAAGGGCGCTTTTCCGGCGTTCAGACCAGGAAGATCGTTCCCAGTCCCAGGAATACCATGAAGCCCACCACGTCCGTGACGGTCGTCAGCAGCACGGTGCCGGCATGCGCCGGGTCGATGTTCATACGCTTCAGGATAAAGGGAATGGACAGGCCGGAGATCGCAGCGCACACGAGGTTGATGATCAGTGCAACTGCAATGATTATGCCGATGGCCTTGTCCTGGAACCACAGGGTCGCGATCACGGCGACTACCAGGGACCAGCCGATTCCGTTCAATACCGTAACGGCCAGTTCCTTGTACATCAGCCAGCGTGCATTGGTCTTTCCCACCTTGCCCAGTGCCAGGCCGCGGATCACGATTATCAGGGTCTGGCTGCCGGCGATGCCGCCCATGCTGGCGACGATGGGCATGAGTACGGCCAGGGCGACGACCTGCTCGAGGGTTGCCTGGAACAGGCCGATGACCCAGGACGCGAGGAAGGCGGTGAACAGGTTGATGCCCAGCCACAGGGCGCGACGCCGGGCGCTGATCACAATCGGGGCGAAGGTGTCGTCCTCTTCATCGAGGCCGGCCATGCTCAGCAGGTGATGGTCGGCATCCTCACGGATAACGTCCACCACGTCATCGATGGTGATACGGCCCAGCAGTGTGCCGGTCTCGTCGACTACCGGGGCAGACACCAGGTCGCGGTTCTCGAACAGTCGGGCGACCTCGTCATCCGGCATGCTGGCAGGAATCGGCTGTACCTCGCGGTCCATCACCGAGGCGACCCGCAGATCGGGGTCGCTGGTCAGCAGCGTGGTCAGGGGCAGCAGGCCCTTGTACTGGCCTCTGCGGTCCACCACGAACAGGGTGTCGGTAGTGGCGGGGATTTCCTTGTGCAGCCGCAGGTAGCGCAGGATGACATCGATGCTGACGTCGGCCCGCACGGTCACGGTGTCGACGTTCATGATGCCGCCGGCACTGTCTTCCGGGTAGTGCAGCACAGCGACCAGTCGATCGCGGTTCTGCTTGTCCATGGAGCGCAGCACCTCCTGGATGACTGCGCCGGGCAGGTCCTTCAGCAGGTCGGCGAGATCATCGGCATCCAGGCCGTCGGTGGCGGCGATCAGGTCGTGGGTCTCCATCTCCTTGATGAGACCGGCCCGCACCTCGTCATTCACATGGACCAGTGACTCACCGCGGTCATCCGGATCGACCAGCTCCCAGAATATCTCGCGTGGCCCGTGCGGGAACGATTCCAGCAGTTCGGCGATTTCCGCCGGGTGCAGGTTGACCAGCAGGTCACGGATCTGGCCGGCCGCACCGGAGTCCATCGCCTGTGTGAGCAGTTCCAGGCGGCTTTCTGTGCTGTGTGTTTCTGCTGTTTCGGTCATGGCTGCGATTCCGTCGCGGTCAGGGGCGGAAGGTCCCGCTCATGAAGGCAGCTGGAAGTGTACCAGCCTGCCCGGTCGACAGTAAGGGAAGGGCGGGGAGTTCCCTGGCAGGGGGGCCGCCGTGCCGGACTACACGGTCTCAGCGCAGCGTGTTGTTGAAGGCTTCGATCTGTGCAAGGATCCGCGCCGGATCGTCAGCCCGGAGCAAGGCCTCGACATCCGCGGCAAGGGACTCGATGGCGCTCTGGTTGATAACGCGCTTGACCTCCTGCAGAGCGGTGTGATGCATGCTGAATTCAGTCAGCCCCATGCCCAGCAGCAGGCGGGTATAGCGCGGATCGCCAGCCATCTCGCCGCACATGGCGACCGGGATACCGGCCTCCTGTCCGGCATCGATTACCATCTTTATCAGCCGCAAGACGGCCGGGTGCAGCGGGTCGTACAGGTAGTTGACCTCGTCGTCCACGCGATCGATAGCCAGGGTGTACTGGATCAGGTCATTGGTGCCGATGGACAGGAAGTCCAGGTGCCTGGCGAAGGCCCCGGCAGACAGGGCGGCGGCCGGGACCTCGATCATGCCGCCGATCTGGATATGCGGATCGTAGGCCAGGCCCTCGCGTTCCAGCGTATCCTTGGTCTGCTGGATCAGGTTGAGCACCTGGTGCAGCTCCTGGGTATTGGACAGCATGGGGATCATCATGCGAACCGGACCGAGGGAGGAGGCGCGCAGGATGGACCGCAACTGCGGTAGGAACAGGCCGGGATCCTTCAGGCACAGGCGGATGGCGCGCAGGCCCAGGGCCGGGTTGCTGCAGCGCGTGCCGGATCCGTCGACGCCCTTGTCTGCCCCGATGTCCAGGGTACGGATGGTCAGCGGCCTGCCGTTCATGGCCTCGATTACGCGGCGGTAGCAGTCGTATTGCTCTTCCTCGTCGGGTGGCTCGGCCCGGTTCATGAACAGGAACTCGGTCCGGTACAGGCCCACCCCGTTGGTGTTCTCCCTGGCCACTGCCTCGATATCATCCGGGAGCTCGATATTCGCCATCAGGGTGATTTCTGCGTGGTCCAGGGTCACCGCCGGGGTCTGGACCATGCTGGCGAGTTCGGCACGGTGCTGTTCCTCGCGCGCCTCTTTTTCGAGGTAGTAATCCAGGGTCCGTTGATCCGGCTCCGCGATCAGGATGCCCTGCTGGCCATCGAGAATGATGTGTTCCCCGTCCCGGATATACTGCTGGATGCCGTGTGCACCGACCACCGCGGGTATTCTTACACTGCGGGCAAGGATGGCGGTATGTGACAGCGGACCGCCGGATTCCGTGGCAAAACCACTGATACCCTGGTGTTCGAGTACCACGGTTTCCGCCGGCGTCAGGTCATCCGTCAGGACGATTGCACCCAGCAGGCTGTCCCCGGCGCGGTTGTCACCCTGGCTGCTGGCGACCAGGATGCGTTGTATGCGGTTGATGACGTGATCGACGTCATCGCGGCGGGTACGCAGATAGGGATCATTCATCTGCTCGAACACCTCGACCAGGGCATTACGCTGCATTTTCAGTGCCCATTCCGCGTTGCAGCCATTTTGCCGGATCAGTTCAACGGGTGTGCTCACGATGGTGGCGTCATCCAGCATCAACAGGTGGGTATCGATGAAGGCCGCGATGTCGGCGCGCGTGTCGGCCGGGATATTGTCACGTATCGAGTTGAGCTGCAGCCGCGCGGTCTCTACGGCATTCATAAAGCGCGTGACCTCGCCCTCGATGAACTGCGGCGGGATGGCGCTCTCCAGGACCTCGATGCTGCCCCGCATGATGATGTGGGCCTTGCCGATGGCAACACCGCGGGATACGCCTATTCCGTTCAATACGAGGCTCATGGCCTGTGTGGATCCTCTAGTCTTTCGGGTGTAATCCGGCTGCCAGTCAAGCGGGCAGCTTGCCGTTTACCGGCAGCCCGGGCAGGGCTATTCCTCTTCCCCGAATTTGCTCAGTACCAGCTCCTCGATGCGAGTGATGGCTTCGTGTTCATCGACGCCCTTGGTGGTGAGTGTCAGCAGGGTGCCCCTTGATGCGGCCAGCATCATGACACCCATGATACTCTTGCCGTTGACGGTCTGGTTGTCCCTGGAGAGATCGATTTCGCTGGAAAAGGAAGAGGCCAGGGTGACGAACTTGGCCGCGGCGCGCGCATGCAGCCCCAGCTTGTTGATGATGGTTACCTGTTTTTGCTGCATGTTATCTGGCCGGTGGTGCTTTCGTCATTATGATGCCATCCCGGGCACCGCTTTCAGCCTTGCTGGCAAGTTCATCCAGTGAGCACGAGGCATAATTCAGAACCCTTACCAGCATCGGCACATTCAGTCCGGAGATCACCAGCACCTTGTTTCCGTCGAGCAGGCGGGTGGCGATATTACTTGGCGTGCTGCCGTAGAGATCGGTCAGTACCAGTACGCCATCCCCCTGGTCGAGCGCAGTGCAGGCTGCAGAGGCTTCGGCATACACCGTGTCGGGGTTGCTGTCTCCAGGGACATCGATGGTCATGGTATTGAGAGGGGCATTACCCAGGATCATCGCAGCCGTATCCAGGAGCTTGCTGCCCAGCTTGTCGTGGGTAATCAAAAGCAGGCCAACGTTCATTCCAGTTCCCGATGTCGCGTGACAATGCCGCCGAATTGCTCGCCAAGGCCCCTTGAGAGGCGTTCAACCAGGTAGACAGAACGATGCTGTCCGCCGGTACAGCCGATCGCGATACTCAGATAGCTGCGGTTGTCTGCCCCGTAGCGAGGCACCCATGTTGCCAGAAATTGCTCGAGCTGCCCGTAGAATTCATGGACCAGCGGTTCCCCTTCAAGGAATTCCATAACTTCTTTATCAAGACCGGTGAGTTTACGCAAGCCGGGTTCCCAGTGCGGGTTGGGCAGGCAGCGGGCATCGAAAACGAAATCGGCATCGGCCGGAATACCGTGTTTGTAACCGAATGACCTGAGTACCAGGGAAAGCCCGGGACTCTCCTGTGCCCCCATGCATTCCCTGACATAATCGCGCAGCTGGTGAATGTTGGTGCGGCTGGTATCGATAAACAGGTCGGCCCGGGCCGCGAGGGGCGCCAGCAGTTCGCGTTCCTTCTCGATGGCGTCGGCCAGCGGGGTGGCGGGGTCCGTCAGGGGGTGCTTGCGGCGCGTCTCACTGAAGCGATTCAGCAGAATATGGTTTTCAGCCTGAAAAAACAGTATCTTGCAATCGATCCCGTGCTTCTGCAGGTCGTCGATAATGGCGGGAAAGTGGCTGATCTGGTCGGGGTGATTGCGGGCATCGATGCCGGCGGCGACCCGGGTGATCCGACCCGGCTGCGGTTGATTGAATTCGTTCGAGAATGCCTCCAGCAGGCCAACCGGGAGATTGTCGATGCAGTAGTAACCCATGTCTTCCAGGGTATGCAGGGCAGTGCTTTTCCCCGAGCCCGAGAGACCACTGATGATCACCAGGTTCATTGATGTGCGTTTTCAAGACGTCGTTTCTGGCGTTCAATGAAGGCCTGACTGGCATCATATCCCTTGGTATTCAGGATGTGGTTGCGTACGGCGGTTTCCAGCAGCACGGCGAGGTTTCTGCCGGGGCCAACCGGGAGCGTTATCTCGGGGATTTCCACGTCCAGTATCGAACGCATTCGCTTGCTGCCGTGCAGCCGGTCCATCTTGATGGCATCTTCCATGTCCTGCAGTACGATGATCAGGCGGAGATTGCGATTCTGCTTGATCGAGCTGGCACCGAACATGGCACGAACGTTGAGAATACCCAGCCCCCGGACCTCGAGAAAATCACGCAACATTTCAGGGCAGGTGCCGTTGAGCGTGTCCGGTGCGCTGCGGGCAAACTCGGTGGCATCATCCGCAATCAGGCGGTGTCCACGGGTCAGCAGTTCGAGCGCCAGTTCACTCTTTCCGATGCTCGACTCTCCGGTGATGAGTACGCCGGTTCCCATGACTTCCATAAAGACTCCATGCAGGGTTACCTTCTCGGCAAAATAATTGCTCAGGTAGTACTGCAGGTTCTTGATTGTGTTCTGTCCGGAAAGCCGGGAGGAAAGCACGGGTGTACCGCTTGCTTCTGCGGCCGCCAGCAGGTCTGCGGGTGCGGTAAGGCCTTTGGCGATGATGACCAGGGCGGACTGTCCCGAGAAAAGCAGGCTGATTGCGTCCTTGCGCGAGTTCTTTTTCAGTTTGTCGAGGTACTCCAGTTCTCTGCGGCCGAGTATCTGGATGCGGTGCTGGTTGATCAGGTTGAGCTGGCCGACGAGCGAGCGATCGGCGCTGGCATCGCTGGATGAAGAGATGATATTTTCGGCATGCTGCTCTCCACTGATCCACTCAAGGCCCAGTTTTTCCATGAGTTCGCCGTGAAGGGCTCTGACTGTCAGCGCATTACTCATGCGGGTATTTGCTGTGCTTCCTGGTGGTTAAGCAACTGGTAGACGCACTCATCGCTCGTGCACTGACGCATGCTGGCACAAAAGCCTTCATCACTGAACAGTTCCGCGATGGTGGAGAGTATCTGCAGGTGTTCCTCGGTGGAGTTTTCGGGGACCAGCAGGGCAAACACCATGTCCACCGGCTGCTCGTCGGTTGCGTCGAAGTCAACTGCAGTGTCGAGCTTTATAAACGCGCATACGGCACGGTCCAGGGCCGCCATGCGACCGTGCGGGATGGCCACTCCCTTGCCCAGTCCCGTGCTGCCCAGCTTTTCACGGTTGATCAGGCTCTCGAAGATTTCAGTCTGCGACAGCTGCGGGGTGGTCGCTGCCAGCAGTTCGCTGATGTCCTCCAGCAGTCGTTTTTTGCTGCCTACCTCGGGGTAGCAGACTACGCATTCCGGGTGTATGAGTTCTGATATGTTCATCAGGCTAGTGTTCCGTCTGTTAATTCCGGTCGTGTTTGAGTACTTGCATCCTAGACATGGTTCTTGATTGAACCTTCGGTACGGTGGTGATCGGTCAGTTTTTCCTTGTGTTTCTTGACCTGGCGATCCAGTTTGTCTGCCAGGCCGTCTATGGCCGCATACATGTCTTCCTCGATCGCATCCGCGTACATCCGGGCGCCGCTGACATGAAGCGTTGCCTCTGCCTTGTGGCGCAGCTTCTCCACGCTGAGAATGACGTGGATATCCGTCACGTTGTCAAAGTGACGCTCCAGGCGCTCCATTTTATTGTTTACATAATCGCGCAGTGGCGAGGTCAGGTCGACATGATGTCCCGTCAGGTTAATTTGCATTACAAGGCTCCTTTTTAGGCCTATGCCAGGCGTTTGCGTTCATTGGAAGGTGAAATCGATAGTGACTCGCGATACTTGGCAATGGTGCGTCGTGCAACATTGATGCCCTGTTCGGCGAGGATGGTGGCCATTTTGCTGTCACTCAGCGGCTTGACGGGATTCTCGGCAGCGACCAGTTTCTTGATGATTGCACGGATTGCCGTGGCCGAGCATTCGCCGCCGGACTCGGTACTGACATGGCTCGAGAAGAAGTACTTGAACTCATAGATGCCGCGCGGGGTATGCATGTACTTGCGGGTGGTGACGCGCGAAATGGTGGACTCGTGCATTTCCACTTCCTCCGCAATACTGCGAAGCACCATGGGTTTCATCGCCTCTTCCCCGTAGTCGAAGAACTTGTGCTGGCGCGTGACAATGCTGTTGGCCACCTTGAGCAGGGTTTCGTGCCGGCTTTGCAGGCTCTTTAGGAACCAGCGGGCCTCCTGGAGATTGTCCCGCAGGTAGGTGTTGTCCTTGCTGTTGTTGGCGCGTTTCACCATGTTTGCATACAGGGCATTGATGCGCAGCCTGGGGATGGCATCGGTGTTCAGTTCCACGCGCCATTTGCCATTATGCTTGTAGACAAAGACATCGGGAACAATATATTCCGGTTCCGTGTTGTTGAAACTGGAACCGGGTCGCGGGTTCAGCGACTGGATCAGGTGAAGGACGTGCTGCAGCTCGTCGGTGGGCAGCCCCATTCTGCGGCTGAGCTGGTTATAGTCGCGGTTGCCGAGCAGCTTGAAGTGGTCCCTGAGGAGGATTCTTGCTTCCTTAAGCCAGGGTGTGGCGGGGTCGAACTGGCTCAGCTGGAGATCCAGATTCTCGTGCAGGTCACGTGCGCCTATGCCGACCGGGTCGAATTGCTGTACCCGGTGCAGTACGGCCTCGACCTCGTCCATCTCTGCATCCAGGCCCTCGGGAAGATTGCGGTAAATTTCCTCCAGGTTCTGGCTCAGATAGCCATCATCGTCAATGGCATCGATCAGGTTATGGGCAATGATGCGGTCGGTTTCTGACATGCTGGCAAGATTGAGCTGCCAGTAGAGATGCTCATGCAGGCCTTCACCGCTTCCAATGATGGTCTCGTAGATATCCCGCTTGTCACTGGCGTCCGGGGCGCTGTAACTGGTGACGCCCGCGTCGTAGATGTCGTCCCAGTTGCTGTCAACCGGAAGGTCGTCCGGAATGGTGTCGTTGTTCGCGTCCGTCAGGGGTGTGTCATCATCCTTTTTACTGGCCGCGTTATCGGCCTCTGGCTGTTCACTGCCGCCATCTGTCCCGCGCGTGTCCTGGGCATCGCCATCATCCTGTTCCAGCATGGGGTTGGAATCAAGGACCCCCTGGATCTCTGCCTGCAATTCGAGAGTTGAGAGTTGCAGCAGGCGGATCGCCTGTTGCAGCTGCGGGGTCATGGTCAGACTCTGACCGATGCGAAGTTGTATGGATTGCTTCATTATGTTGTTGGTCAAGCCAGGCGTGGCGGTGCTCAACTCCTGTCCTGATAATTAATTATATAGCACTAAGTATGCCATATTGAAAACTCAAGTCGGCACATATGCTTAGAGCTTGAATTCGGCGCCCAGATAGACATTGCGTACCTGCTGGTCGGCGAGTATGGCCGCGGGTGGGCCTGCTGCAATGACCTCACCCTCGTTGAGGATACAGGCGTGGTCGCAAATGCCCAGGGTTTCCCTGACATTGTGGTCCGTTATCAGGATACCGATGCCGCGGTCGCGCAGGTGCAGAATGATCTGCTGAATGTCGACGACGGAGATCGGATCGACACCGGCAAATGGCTCATCAAGCAGCATGAAGCGCGGTTCCACTGCAAGTGCCCGTGCAATTTCAACGCGCCGGCGTTCCCCGCCGGAGAGGCTGATACCGGGCTGGTCACGCAGGTGCCCTATATGCAATTCATGCAACAGGGAGTCCAGTATCTTGTGGCGTGCCTTGCGATCCAGGGATTTGCGGACCTCGAGTACCGAGAGGATGTTCTCGGCCACGCTCAGCTTCCTGAATACCGAGGCCTCCTGGGGAAGGTAACCCAATCCATGCCGGGCGCGGACATGCATGGGTTCCCCGGTGAGATCGACATCGTCGAGCATGATGGTGCCTTCGCCACAGGGTATCAGGCCGACGATCATGTAGAAGCACGTGGTCTTGCCTGCACCGTTGGGGCCCAGCAGGCCAGCCACTTCGCCTGTCTTTACTGACAGGGAAACATCCTTGACGATCTGCCGTAACTGGTAGCGTTTCCCGAGCTTATTCGCGACAAGCAGGCTCACTGGCTGGTATCTTCCACGGGCTCCGGCGATTTCGGTTTCGGCTGCAGGATAATATGTACCCGGTCCCCCGTGGTACTGTCGCCGGCATTGATGCGGTTGCTGCCGATATCATAGATGATCCTGTCGCTGCGAAACTCCTTGCCGTCGTCCTGCCAGACGCGCGCCGCATCCAGCAGAATGATGCGTTCATCGGCGGCATAATATTCCATTTGGCCCGATTCCGCCTGCAGATCGGTCTCATGGTCATCCGGCCGCTGAACGAAGCTCGCGGGATTGCCGGTGAGCACAATTTTCGATACCTGGTCGCCACTGCTGTGCACGGTCATGGTCTCGCCCTGCAGTTTGAGCGTGCCCTGACGCAAATGCACATTGCCCCGGTAGACGCTGATACCGGTTTTTTCGTCCAGGCTTGCCGAATCGGCCTCGATATGGATCGGCTGGTTGCGATCGGCAGCAAGACCCAATGCCGCAGCCGGGATGATGGCCAGCAACAGCAGCAAGGCATGCCGGGTGTCAGCCAGCTGCATCAAACCTGCCTCGTACCCGGGAGCGCAAGTTCAGGCGATTGTTGCCGAAATCGGCGTCCATTCCTACCGACTCGACGCGGAAGGCATCCGACCGTATGACAACGGACTGGCCGGTCGTGGCGGTCTGCTCGCCGGGCCTGACCAGCAGCTCGCTGGTAGCGATATCCAGTTGCCGCTGGCCGGGCCCGGCAAGGCGTCGGATCTCGACCTGGTCGCGCAGCCACACGGTGTCCCCGTCGGCAGAGACGCTGCCCTGGTTCGACCGGGCCTGCCATTGGCCGCGCTCACCCTGGATGGTCCGGAACACAGGTTGTTCCAGGTCGAACCGGTCATCCTGCGGGACGTGGCGCATGCTGTCGGCCTGCAGGTGGTAGTGCACGCGCCCGTCCCTGCCGGTCACGCGCAGATCCATGGTCTCTACAAACAGGTCGGGACCGTGCGAGGCCGTGTCCGGGCGCGCGGTGATCGCACCCTGGTTCCACAGCAGCCATCCCGTCGCCAGGACGCTTGCCAGCAAAACGGTCAGCAGGACAATCTGCCTGGTGTTCAAAGATATTTTTCCAGGGTTTCGTCCAGTACGCCTTTGGCCTCCATCAGCATTTCGCAGACATCACGTGCGGCACCGCGGCCGCCGCCGCTGGGCGTCTGCCAGTGGCTGTGCTTGCGTACCAATGGGTGGGCGTCCTGGACCGCAATCGCCAGTCCCACGCGCTGCATGACGGGCAGGTCGACGACATCATCGCCGACATAGGCTGTCTGTTCCTCGGTAACGCCCAGTTTGACTATCAACTCCTCGAATGCCGGGAGCTTGTCAAGCTTGCCCTGGTAGATATGGGTGATGCCGAGATTCTGCATGCGGTGTTCGACGACGCGCGAGGTGCGTCCGGTGATGATGGCAATTTCGATGTCATCATGGCCCAGCAGCATCTTGATGCCGTGTCCGTCACGCGAGTTAAACGCCTTGTATTCCTGCCCGTCGTCTCCAATGAACAGGCTGCCGTCGGTCAGGACACCATCGACATCAAATATCAGCAGGCGGATCCGTGATGCTCTTTCCAGGATATCTTTCATGGCTATGGCTTTCAGTTCAGACGACTCCGGCTCTGAGAAGATCGTGCATGTTGAGTACACCTACCAGTTCATGTTCGTCGTTGACAACGGGCAGGGCGTTGATTTTCGTGTGGTCCATGATTTGCAGTGCCTCGGCTGCGAGCATCCCGGGGTGCACCGTCTTGCAGTTACGGGTCATTACTTCGCTGATGCGGGCCTCGTGTACATCCTGCTTGCTGTCGATGGCGCGACGCAGGTCGCCGTCGGTGAAGATGCCGATCAGGTGGCGGCTGTCGTCGATGATGGCCGTCATGCCAAGGCCCTTGCGGGTCATTTCCATCAGCGCATTGCTGAGCAGGGTGTCAGGTCCGACCATCGGCATGGTATCACCGGTATGCATCAGGTCATCGATCAAGAGCAGCAGGCGGCGTCCAAGCGCCCCCCCGGGATGCGATCGCGCGAAGTCCTCCTCGGTGAAGCCACGTGATTCCAGCAATGCAATCGCCAGCGCATCCCCCATTGCGAGGGCGGCCGTGGTGCTGGCCGTGGGTGCAAGGTCCAGGGGGCAGGCCTCGCGTTCAACGCTGACATTGATACTGGCCGTGGCAGCCTTCGCCAGGGTCGAATCCGGCTTTCCGGTCATGGCGATCAACGGGACATTGAGGCGCTTGATGATCGGCAGGATGGTGATGATCTCGCTGGTTTCGCCCGAATTGGACAGCGCCAGGACGACGTCGGCTGGGGTAATCATCCCCAGGTCGCCGTGGCTGGCCTCGCCCGGATGGACAAAGAAGGCGGGCGTTCCGGTACTGGCCAGGGTGGCGGCAATCTTGCCGCCGATATGCCCGGACTTGCCCATGCCGATGACCACCACGCGCCCCCTGCAGTCGAGCATCAGTTTGCAGGCCGCGGTGAAGGCCGGTTTCCTGATTTCACGTGAAAGCGACGCGACCGCCTGTGATTCGATATCGATCACCGCCAGGGCAAGTTCCTGCAATTTCTGGTCGTTCATGTCAGCTGTGGTATGGCCTGGGATGCGCTGTGTGTGTCCGGATCAGTCGGATAGTTTGGTTCTTGCTAGAGCGTTTCGGAGAAGTATAACAGGGTCTGGTAACCGATATAGGCGGTCAGCAGCATTGCGCCCTCGACGCGGTTGATGCGTCCAGGCCCGCGGAATCCGTATGCCATGACAAACAGGACCAGCGTGAGCGTGAACATGACGGGAAAGTCGCGCCCCATTGCAGCCGCATCGATGGCTCCGGGCCTTATCACCCCGGGCAGGCCGAGCACCGCCAGCAGGTTGAATATGTTCGAACCGATGATATTGCCGATGGCGATGTCGTGCTCGCCCTTGAGGGCGCCCATGACGGAGGCCGCCAGTTCCGGCAGGCTGGTCCCGAGGGCCACGATGGTGAGTCCTATCACCAGGTCGCTGATGCCGAGTTCCTGCGCAATCGCGACGGCCCCCCAGACCAGCAGGCGTGAACTGACCAGCAGGAACACGGCGCCTATGATCAGCCAGATAAGCGCCTGCCTCATGGACATCCCGGTTTTGATCTCTTCGGTGAACTCCGTGTCCATGGGATCGAGGGCGCCTTTCGACTTGATGCCGAGGCGGGTGAGCCATATCAGCATCAGGACCATGCCGCCCAGCAGCAGGCTGCCGTCAAGGCGTCCCAGGTCAAGGTCGGTGAGTAGCAGCCAGGTAAGTGACATGATCACGATCAGGACGGGAAGTTCCCGGCGCAGGATGCTGGAATGGATGTCGAGCGGGGCGATCAGGGCGGTCAGGCCAAGGACCAGGGCGATATTGATGATGTTCGAGCCGATCGCGTTGCCGACAGACAGGCCGCTGTTGCCTTGCCAGGCGGCCATGGCGGATACCAGCATTTCCGGGGCGGAGGTCCCCAGGCTGACAATGGTCAGGCCAATTATCAGCGGGGAGACGTTCAGATTATAGGCAACCGATGCCGAGCCGACCACGAAACGGTCGGCACTCCAGGTCAGCAGCAGGAAGCCCGCTGCAACGGCCAGCAGTTCAGGCCACATGGCGGTTTACCGTGCAGTCCGGCACGGCTGGACGCATGACTGGGTGGAAAATCTTCAAAGAATGGCGCTCTTCAAGCATTAAGTGTTTTATCATACACGCCGGCGTGCGGTGACCATACGCCCAGCTGTTGTATATGTTCCCGGGGCGGGCCGTGACCCGACAGGCCGGATAGGTGCAGATCATAATGGAAAACGCGGTGCGTGAAACAGGTCGAAACGGGCAGCAAGCTGTCGTGCAGGTCCGTGGTCTGGTTTTTTCACGCGGCGAGCGCATGATCTTCGACGGGGTAGACCTGGATATCGAACGCGGCAAGGTCACCGCGATCATGGGACCCAGCGGCACCGGCAAGACCACCCTGCTCAAACTGATCGGTGGACAGCTGCGGCCGACGGCCGGGACCATTGTCGTGGACGGGGAGAATGTCCATGAGTTGGCCACCCGGGATCTTTACCGGCTGCGTCAGCGTATGGGCATGATGTTCCAGAGCGGGGCACTGCTGACCGACCTGGATGTCTACGCCAACGTGGCCTTCCCGATCAGAGAGCATACCGACCTGCCCGAGACCCTGGTGCGCGACCTGGTGCTGATGAAACTCCAGGCCGTTGGACTCCGGGGCGCCGCAGGCCTGATGCCGGCCGAGCTGTCCGGGGGCATGGCGCGCAGGGTGGCGATGGCACGCGCCATCGCCCTGGATCCGATGATGGTGCTCTATGATGAACCGTTTACCGGCCAGGATCCGATCTCGATGGGGATTCTGGTGAAGCTGATCAGGGAGCTGAACGATGCCCTCGGGCTGACCAGTATTGTCGTTTCGCATGATGTGCAGGAAACGGCGGCCATTGCCGACTATGCCTACCTGCTGTCAGACGGCAAGGTGGTGGACCAGGGAGCTCCGGAAATGCTGTGGAAATCAGCCTCCGACTGGTCGCAGCAGTTTCTGAACGGGGAGCCCGACGGGCCGGTCGCGTTTCACTACCCGGCCAGGCCCTTCCGGGATGACCTGATGCAGGGGGGGCGGTCGCGGTGATCCTCGATCCCCTGCAGCAACTCGGCCGCAAGGGGCTGGCATACTTCGGCCGTCTGGGGCGCGGGCACCTGTTCCTGATGCAGACGCTGGCGGCGGTGCCCGGCCTGGTGCTGCGTCCGGGGCTGGTGATCAGGCAGCTGCACTCGGTGGGCGTGCTTACCCTGTTGATTATCCTGGTATCGGGCCTGTTTGTTGGCATGGTGCTTGGTCTGCAGGGTTATAATACCCTGGTTGATTTTGGCGCCGAGGAGTCGCTCGGCGTGGTGGTGGCATTGTCCCTGGTGCGTGAACTGGGGCCGGTGGTGGCGGCCCTGCTGTTTGCCGGCCGGGCCGGTTCCGCGCTGACGGCCGAGATCGGGCTGATGAAGGCGACCGAGCAGCTGTCGGGAATGGAGATGATGGCCGTGGACCCGATACGACGGGTCGTGGCGCCGCGTTTTGTTGCCGGTTTTATTTCCATGCCGTTGCTGGCCGCCATCTTCAGTATCGTGGGCGTCTACGGTGGCTATTTTGTCGGGGTCGGTCTGCTGGGTGTCGATGACGGTGCCTTCTGGTCGCAGATGCAGGCCAAGGTCGATCTGAATGATGACGTCTATAATGGCGTGATCAAGAGCTTTGTATTCGGGTTCGTTGCGGTTTGGATTGCCGTTTTCGAAGGCTACGATACCGTACCCACATCCGAAGGCGTCAGCCGGGCAACCACGCGAACCGTCGTGCATACGGCATTGGCCGTGCTGGGGCTGGACTTCGTACTTACGGCGCTGATGTTTGGAGACTAGACCATGGGTCACAGCAGACTGATTGAAATTGGGGTGGGCTTGTTCGTGGCGGCGGGCATGGCGGCCCTGTTCATGCTGGCGATGCAGGTCAGCAACCTGAGCAACAGCATCAGTGGCGATACCTATGCCATCACTGCAGCGTTCGAGAATATCGGCGGACTCAAGGTGCGTTCGCCGGTGACTGTGTCGGGGGTGCGTGTCGGGCGGGTCGATGCGATCGATTACGATTCGCGCGCTTTTGAGGCCGTTGTCACCCTGAGCATCGATTCGCGCTACAACAGTTTTCCGGAGGACACCTCCGCGAGTATCTTTACCTCCGGACTGCTGGGGGAACAGTACATCGCCCTGGAGCCGGGTGGTTCGGAAACCAACCTGGCCGAGGGTGACAGGCTCCAGCTGACCCAGTCGGCCCTGGTGATCGAGCAGCTGGTCGGCCAGTTCCTCTACAACCAGGCAGGCAAGCAGCAGGAATAATGGCGCATATGAAAACAGACTTGTTCATTTCCCGTATATCTAGATGAAGATCAAACACTTTCTGTTGCTGGTATTTTGCCTGCTGCTGCCGGCAAGCGGCGTTGCCATTGACCTGTCGCCCGAGGAGCTCGTGCGGGACACCTCTTCGCGCATGCTCATCGCGCTCAAGGAGGAAAAGGCGTTGATCCAGGAGGACAAGAGCCGGATTTACGCCCTGGTCTCAGATATCGTGCTGCCGTATTTCGATTTTCACCGCATGGCCATGTGGGCGCTGGGCCGTCACTGGCGTGATGCGGTCCCCGACCAGCGAGAGCGTTTTGTGGCGGAATTCCGGGAAATGCTGGTGCGCACCTACGGCAGTGCCCTGGCCGATTACTCGGATGAAACAATACTCTATCTGCCGCTGCACGCAGAACAGGGCGACCGGGATGTAACGGTGCGTACCGAGATCCAGCAGACCGGCGGTCCTGCGATACAGATAATCTATTCAATGTACTTGACGACCGATGGCTGGAAGGTTTACGACGTGTCGATCAACGGCGTGAGCCTGGTAACAAATTACCGGACCACCTTTGCCAACATTATCCGCAAGGAAGGTATGGAGAGCCTGATCAAGCAACTGGAAAACCGCAATGGGCCCTCGGGCTGATGGTTGAAGCGGCGCTTGAAACCGCTGGCGAAGGCCGCTGGAGACTGAGCGGCGATCTGGGCTTCGGGACGGTGTCACGGATGCTGAAGGAATCCCATGCCGGTTTTCTAGATGCCGGTGATATCGAGGTCGACCTGTCGGGTGTCACGCGCGCCGACAGCGCCGGTCTGGCGCTGCTGGTCGAGTGGCTGCGTGCCGCGGAGCGGGCCGGCAGGCCGATAAGCTTTGTAAACATGCCCGCACAGATGCAGTCGATTGCACGTATCTGCGGACTGGACGACATTCTTATATCGTCCGGCTGACGGTCCGGCCGGCAATGCGCTTTTCCCATGATGTAACGGTTAAGGAAAGTCTGATCAAGCCCGCATTTCCGGGCGCAGCGTGGCGGAGACCCGGAATCCAGGGAATCCGGCCTTCGCCGCAATGACGCAAGACGAGTTAACCAGGCCTCCCTTTGTGTAAGGCAAGGATGGATTTATGCTGGCAAGTGAACTACAGGAACTGATCAAAGACGGTATACCGGGTGCCGAGGTGACCGTGCGCGGTGACGGAGATCACTTCGATGCCGTGGTGGTCAGCGGGAAGTTTTCCGGCCTCAGCATGGTGCAGCAGCACCAGCTGGTCTACGGAACGCTTGGCGGTCGTATGGGTGGAGAGATCCACGCGCTGGCCCTGAAAACCTATACTCCCGATGAATGGGCCAGTCAGTAACCACTACCCGGGAAGCCATCTAATTGGACAAACTCATTATTACAGGCGGGTCGCGGCTGGAAGGCGAGATACGCATATCCGGCGCAAAGAATGCCGTCCTGCCGATCATGGCTGCCACCCTGCTTGCCGACGGCCCGGTCATTGTCCGCAACGTCCCCCACCTTCACGATGTCACGACCACCATGGAGCTGCTTGGATACATGGGTGTCGACCTGGTCGTCGATGAAAAAATGGACATCGAGGTCGATGCGCGCTCCGTCAATTCTCCCTATGCACCCTACGAGCTGGTCAGGACCATGCGCTCGTCGATCCTGGTGCTGGGGCCGTTATTGTCGCGCTTCGGACGTGCCGATGTGTCACTGCCCGGTGGTTGCGCCATCGGTTCCCGCCCCGTGGACCTGCACATCAAGGGCCTGCGTGCGCTGGGTGCCGACATCGACGTGGAGAACGGCTACATCAAGGCGCGCGTCAAGCGCCTGCAGGGGGCGCGCCTGGTCATGGACCAGGTGACCGTAACCGGTACCGAGAACCTGATGATGGCAGCCACCCTTGCCAGGGGGACGACGCTGATCGAGAATGCCGCCCGCGAACCCGAGGTGGTTGACCTGGCGAATTGCCTGAATGCCATGGGGGCGCGCATTGCAGGCGCCGGCACCGATAGTATCGAGATCGAGGGCGTCGAGCGCCTGTCCGGTACCGAATACCGTGTCCTGCCCGATCGCATCGAGACCGGGACCTACCTGGTGGCTGCTGCCATGACCGGTGGTCATATCAAGGTCAAGGATGCCCGTCCCGATACCCTCGATGCCGTTTTACAGGTGTTGCGCGAGGCCGGAGCCGAGCTGATCGTGGGCGAAGGCTGGATCGAGCTCGATATGCATGGCCGGCGGCCGCGGGCGGTGACCGTACATACGGCGCCTTACCCCGCCTTCCCAACCGACATGCAGGCCCAGTTCACGGCACTGAATATCATTGCCCAGGGCTCCGGTGTCATCACCGAGACCGTGTTCGAGAACCGTTTCATGCACGTTCAGGAAATGCAGCGCATGGGTGCGAATATCCGTCTGGAGGGCAACACGGCCATCAGTGTGGGTGTCGAAACGCTGACCGGTGCACCGGTCATGGCCACCGACCTGCGTGCCTCGGCCAGCCTGGTGCTCGCCGGACTGGTGGCCGACGGAGAAACGGTTGTCGACCGGATCTACCACATTGATCGGGGTTACGAGTGCATCGAGGAGAAGCTTGCCCAGCTGGGGGCCGACATACGCAGGGTCCCCGAGTAACAGACCTGCGAACCTGCACGCAGTGCCGCCTGCTTGTAAATTGCAGGTTTCTGCCCGAAACTTACCGCCCATGAATAATTTACTGACGATTGCGCTGTCCAAGGGGCGAATCTTCAAGGAGACTCTGCCGTTGCTGGCCCAGGCCGGTATCGAGCCGGTGGATGATCCGGAGACCAGCCGCAAGCTGATACTCGACACCAACCAGGCCGATGTCAAACTGGTCATTATCAGGGCCACCGATGTGCCGACCTATGTCGAATACGGCGCTGCGGATGTTGGCGTGGCCGGCAAGGACGTGCTGATGGAACATGGCGGTAACGGCCTGTATGAGCCGGTGGACCTCGGTATTGCAAAATGCCGCCTGATGGTTGCAGGTCCGCAGAACCCGCCCGACGACGGACGCCGCCTGCGCATCGCAACCAAGTTCGTGAACAGTACCCGACGTTACTATGCCGATCGACGTGAGCAGGTAGAGATCATCAAGCTGTACGGCTCCATGGAACTGGCGCCGCTGGTTGGCCTGGCCGACCGGATTGTCGACCTGGTCGATACCGGGAATACCCTCAGGGCCAATGGCCTGGTGCCGCTGGAACACATTGCCGATATCAGTTCGCGGCTGGTGGTCAACAAGGCCGCCATGAAGATGAAGCACGCGCGCCTCTCGCAGTTGATCGCGCAGCTGAGAGCGGCGTGTGAAAATCACTGACAAACCGGCTGGCTGGATCAGCACGCAACCGGATATTCTTCTTCGCGCTTTGTAGCCCTGATCGCTGCGGCAGACCCGGGCAACTGGCCCCGATCGATTCGTTATTGAAAGTAGCACCCGATAAACATGACCGATATAACACGACTCAACAGTCAGGATCCGGCATTCCGGCAGGCGCTGGAAAAGTTGCTGACCCGGGGCGAGGCCACTGACAGGCAGATCAACTCCACTGTCGAGGAAATCATCGCCGCCGTGCGTGAGCGCGGAGATGCCGCGGTGATAGAAATGACCGGACGCTTCGATAACTGGTCGGTCGGCAGTGCTGCAGAACTGGAAATCCCGGGTGCGCGCTGTGTCGAGGCGCTGCAGTCCCTTGGCGATGCCGAGCGTGCAGCCCTCGAACTGGCGGCTGAACGGATACGCATGTATGCCGAACACCAGAAGCTGGATTCCTGGACCTACACGGAGGCCGACGGGACGCTGCTCGGCCAGCAGGTCACGCCGATGGACCGTGTCGGCCTGTACGTGCCGGGTGGGAAGGCGGCCTATCCATCCTCGGTACTGATGAATGCCATACCGGCCAAGGTCGCGGGTGTGCCCGAGTTGATCATGGTGGTGCCCACACCGGGTGGTGAGATCAACCCGATGGTGCTGGCTGCCGCCAGCATTGCCGGCGTCGACCGGGTGTTCGCCATCGGCGGTGCCCAGGCGGTTGCGGCCCTGGCCTATGGAACGGACACCATCCCCCCGGTAGACAAGATCGTGGGGCCCGGTAATGCCTATGTGGCAACCGCCAAGCGCATGGTGTTTGGCAAGGTCGGTATCGATATGATCGCCGGGCCGTCGGAGATACTGGTGATCTGTGACGGTCAGACGGATCCTGACTGGATTGCGGTGGACATGTTTTCGCAGGCCGAGCACGACGAGGATGCCCAGTCGATCCTGCTGAGCCCCGATGCCGTGTTTCTCGCACGCGTGGCCGAGAGTATCAGCCGACTGCTGCCTGACATGCCTCGTGAAAAGGTCATCCGTGCGTCCCTGCGGGGGCAGGGCGCCCTGATCCAGGTGCGCGACCTGGACGAGGCCGTGGAGGTGGCGAATTTCATTGCCCCGGAGCACCTGGAACTGTCGGTCGAGGAACCGCTGGCAATGGCGGGGCGCATTCGCCACGCCGGTGCCATCTTCATGGGGCGTTACACCGCCGAGGTGCTCGGGGACTATTGCGCCGGGCCGAACCATGTCCTGCCGACCTCGCGCACGGCGCGTTTCTCCTCGCCGCTGGGGGTCTACGATTTCCAGAAGCGCTCCAGCCTGATCCAGTGTTCACCGGCCGGTGCCAGCGAGCTCGGTCGCACCGCCGCTGTCCTGGCGCACGGGGAAGGCCTGACCGCCCACGCCCGTTCCGCCGAGGTGCGCATCAAGGACGACGACTGAATTCTGCAAGGACATATCACCGCCGAGACGCGGAGGTCGCGGAGAAAACCTAAAACAATTCATTCACCGCAAAGACGCAAAGGACGCAAAGAAAAGAAATCAATGATTGTTAAAAAACCGGACGGGTTCCGCAAATCACGCATTCCCCAGCCGGTGCTTTAATAGTTTTTTACATTTAGTTATCTTTGCGCTCTTTGCGCCTTTGCGGTGAATTATTGATCTTGTCTTTACTCCGCGTCCTCTGCGTCTCTGCGGTGAATTCTCTGCGGTGAATAATGATTTTCGGTTTACTATCAGGCCATGACGATATCCAGGAAGAAAATCGAACGCATCATCCGGCCCGAGGTCAGGGGGCTTTCCGCCTACCATGTCCCCGCTCCCGGTGACTACATCAAGCTGGATGCCATGGAGAATCCCTACGACTGGCCGGATCGGCTGGTGGATGAGTGGCTGGAACGGCTCAGACAGGTCTCCCTGAACCGGTATCCCGATGCCGCCGCTGCCGCGTTGAAGCAGCAGATGCGCGGCGCCCTGGGGGTGCCCGACCCGGCCGCAGTGATTCTCGGCAACGGTTCGGACGAGCTCATCCAGATGATCATCCAGGCGGTGGCCGGGCCCGGCAGGGTGGTCATGGCGCCGGAGCCGACCTTCGTGATGTACCGGCAGATTGCCGTTGTCAGTGGCCTGTCCTATGCAGCCGTCCCGCTGCAGGCCGATTACTCGCTGGACAGGGACGTCATCGCCGCGGCCCTGGACGAACACCAGCCGGCGGTGGTGTTCCTTGCCTACCCGAACAATCCCACCGGCAACCTGTTTGACCCGGAGGTAATCCGGGCCATCCTGGCGCGGGCACCCGGGCTGGTCGTGGTCGATGAGGCCTACGCGCCGTTCACGGACGCGAGCTTCATGGGCGAGTTGCAGGCCTGCGACAATCTGCTGGTGCTGCGGACGCTTTCCAAGATGGGGTTTGCCGGCCTCCGGCTCGGTCTGCTGGCCGGTGCGCCGGCCTGGCTGAATGAGATCGAAAAGACCCGCCTGCCGTACAACATAAGCTCGCTGAATCAGCTCACGGGTGAATTTGCTCTCGGACACCGGGAGGTGTTCGAACAACAGGCCGCCACTATCCGCCAGGACAGGGATGCCCTGCTTGCAGGTCTGCAGTCGCTGCCGGGTCTGACGGTGTACCCGAGCGCGGCGAATTTCATCCTGTTCCGTGTCCCTGCCGGGCAGGCCGGCGCGGTGCACGCGGGCCTGAAGGAAAACGGTGTGCTGATAAAGAATCTCGATGGCTCCGCGCCGGCCTTGCGTGATTGCCTGCGCGTCACCGTGGGGCGGCCGCAGGAGAATGCGGCATTCCTGTCCGCGCTGGCGACACTGTTATAGCGCAAGAGGCCCCGGCGGGGGGTGGCTGCGAAGCTACTCGAGGCCGGCCGCGGCAGTCGGTCGCTGGATCACCCGGGCCTGTGTCCGGAAACGTTTCCCCTGGCGTAATCCGCCCAGTGTGATCAGCGCGTCGGGTCGCTGTTCCGAGATAATGCCCATGGCCTGGCGGGCATCGCTTACCGCGCTGCCGTCGATCGATGTGATCACGTCGCCGGGGAGAATACCGGCCTTGTCCGCCGGCCCGTCGCGCAGCACCCCGGCGATCAGTACCCCGTCGCGGCTGCCGAGTTCGAAGGACTCCGCGAGCTCCGCGGTTATGTCCTGGGCCTCGATGCCAAGCCAGCCGCGCACCACGTGACCCTGCTCGATAATCTGCTTCATCACCCCCTTCGCCAGGTTGACCGGGATCGCAAAACCGATGCCCTGGGAGCCGCCTGAGCGGCTGTAGATCGCGGTGTTGATCCCGATCAGTTCACCTTGCGCATTGATCAGTGCACCTCCGGAATTGCCCGGGTTGATGGCGGCATCCGTCTGGATGAAGTCCTCGTAGGTGTTGATCCCGAGCTGGTCCCTGCCGGTGGCACTGATGATCCCGAAGGTAACGGTCTGGCCGACGCCGAAGGGGTTGCCGATGGCCAGCGAGACATCGCCGACACGCAGCCTGGTGGAGTCACCGATCACCACGGAGGGCAGCCCGTCCAGCGCGATGCGCAGCACGGCAAGGTCCGTTTCGGTGTCGGCGCCCACCACTGTGGCGCGCGCACTGCGACCATCCGCGAGCAGGATCTGGATTTCGTCCGCGCCATCGATTACGTGGTTGTTGGTCAGCACGTAACCCCGGGTGCTGATCAGGACGCCGGAACCCAGGCTGGTCTGGATCTCCTTGCGGGTATTGCTGAAACGCTCACCGAAGAAATGCTTGAAGATCGGATCCTCGAGCAGGGGATGGACCCGGCGGGTAATGACCTTGGCGGTATGGATGTTGACCACCGCCGGTGCGGCCATCTCGACGGCATCCGCATAGGATACCGGTCCACTCCATGCACGCGCATCAGTGGGGGCGTGCCGGGGCGCGGCTGGCTGGGCCGTGGTTTCCCTGACCTCAACCACGCTGGAGCGGTCGCGCAGCAGTTCTGGTTGCATCACCAGGATATACAGGAAGGCCACCGCCAGTCCGGCGGTGATGGTTTGCAGGAGGAAAGAAAAAAATTTGCGAATTGCCATGAGTGGGATACCCTTCCGGGTAATCTATCCGGTTGATAACGGATGCCTAAAATAGCATACAAACAGGAATCACAAGCATGGTTACCCTGCAGGAACTGACGTATCACACCGACCGGCTGCTTGATATCGGGCGCTTCCAGGACTATTGCCCCAACGGTCTGCAGGTGGAAGGCCGGTCCGGGGTAAAGCTGCTGGTTAGCGGTGTCACGGCCAGCCTGGGCCTGATCGATGCGGCAATCGATGCCGGCGCCGATGCCATTCTGGTGCATCACGGCTATTTCTGGAATGGTGAAGATGCTCGCATCACCGGCATGAAATGCCGTCGCCTGCAACGCCTGCTGGGTGCGGATATCAGTCTGCTGGCTTATCACCTGCCGCTGGACGCCCATGACGAACTGGGCAACAACGCGCAGCTGGCCCGGGTGCTGGGCCTGCAATCGTCCGGTACCTTCGGGCGAGAGGATGACCTGCAGCTCGGGCATTACGGTTCACTGGAGCGGGTCACGAGCGGGGAAGCGCTGGCGCGGCATATCCAGGAATGCCTGGGCCGGGCGCCGCTGCATATTCCCGCCAAGGGCACGTCCATCCGGAACGTGGGCTGGTGTACGGGTGCCGCGCAATCGTATATCGAGGCGGCGGTCGCGCAGGGGCTGGACGCCTTTATCAGCGGCGAGATATCGGAGTCGACGGTGCATATTGCACGTGAATGCGGTATTCATTATTTTGCGGCCGGCCATCACGCGACCGAACGCTTCGGTGTGCAGGCACTGGGGGAGTATCTGGCCGGGACATTCGGGCTGCGTCACCTTTTCATCGATATCGACAACCCGGTGTAATCGGGTGCAGCCTGCACTGCGGGGCGGTAAAATGACCGCACGCGCGGCTACTTTCTGCGACAATACCCTTGACCTTATCAGGCAGTTCGACCATCCTATGCCGTCCTGACGGAATGTATACATTAATTTAGAATATTCCGAACCACTTAAGAATTGTCCGCCGCCGGCCAGCTTTGCATGCGGGGATCTAAGTTATTGAATTTACTACTTGGAGAGTGCTCGTATGAGTGGCAATGATGTCAATCCAAGCAGGCGTCGGTTCTTGACCGCAGCCACCACCGTCATCGGCGGGGTGGGGACGGCATTTGCATTGGTGCCTTTCATTTCATCCATGCAACCCAGTGCCAAGGCCCGCGCAGCGGGTGCCCCGGTACGCGCGGATATCAGCAAGCTCGAGGAAGGCCAGATGATCCGCGTCAAGTGGCGCGGCAAGCCGGTGTGGATCGTCAAGCGGACGCCGGACATGCTGGATACCCTGACGAAGCTGTCCGCTGAGCTGCGTGATCCGGATTCCGCCGAATCCGAGCAGCCGGAATACGCCACCAATGAATACCGCTCCATCCGGCCCGATATCGCCGTGCTGATCGGCATCTGCACCCACCTGGGCTGTTCGCCAACCTATCGGCCCGATGTGGCGCCGGCCGACCTGGGCAAGGACTGGCTGGGCGGATTCTTCTGTCCCTGCCACGGTTCGACTTTCGACATCGCCGGCCGCGTCTACTCGGGTGTTCCTGCTCCTTATAACCTGCCGGTGCCACCGCACCGGTACCTGAGTGATAACGAAATCCTTATCGGTGATGACGGGGGGATAGCGTAATGGGTGAGAAATACAAGACCGGCCTGCTGGGCTGGATTGATGCGCGTTTCCCGCTCAGCAAGATGTGGAATGAGCACCTGGCCGAGTACTACGCACCCAAGAATTTCAACTTCTGGTATTACTTCGGCTCCCTGGCCCTGCTGGTGCTGGTAATCCAGATCCTGACCGGTATCTGGCTGACCATGAACTACAAGCCGGACGCTGCCCTGGCCTTCAATTCCGTGGAATACATCATGCGGGATGTGAACTGGGGCTGGCTGATCCGCTACATGCACTCAACGGGTGCCTCGTTCTTCTTTATCGTCGTCTACCTCCACATGTTCCGTGGCCTGATGTACGGCTCCTTCAAGAAGCCGCGCGAACTGATCTGGATCTTCGGCATGATCATCTACGTCTGCCTGATGGCCGAGGCCTTCATGGGTTACCTGCTGCCCTGGGGGCAGATGTCCTACTGGGGCGCCCAGGTCATTATTTCGCTGTTCGGGGCGATTCCGGGAATCGGGGATGCGCTGGCCCTGTGGATCCGCGGCGATTACGTGATCTCGGATGCCACCCTTAACCGGTTCTTCGCCTTCCACGTCATTGCCGTGCCTATCATCCTGCTGGCCATGGTTGTACTGCATATCCTGGCCCTGCACGAGGTCGGTTCCAACAACCCGGACGGCGTCGAGATCAAGAAGAACAAGGGTGCCGACGGCAAGCCCGTTGACGGCATCCCGTTCCATCCCTACTACTCGGTGAAGGACATCGTGGGCGTGATCGTATTCCTGATCTTCTTCTCCATCGTGATCTTCTTCATGCCGGAGATGGGCGGCTGGTTCCTGGAGAAGGACAACTTCATACCGGCGGACCCGCTGAAGACACCGGAACATATTGTCCCGCTCTGGTACTTCACCCCGTTCTACGCCATCCTGCGGGCCGTTCCTGACAAGTTCCTCGGCGTGGTAGCCATGGGTGGTGCCATCGTGGTGCTGTTCTTCCTGCCCTGGCTGGACCGCAGCCCGGTCAAGTCCATTCGCTACCGCGGCATGGCCTACAAGGTGGCATTGGGCATATTTGTTGTCAGCTTCATTGCCCTGGGTTACCTCGGCACGCAGCCGGCAACACCTGTCCTGACCAATTTCGCGCGGCTGTTCAGCCTCCTGTATTTCGGCTTTTTTGTTTTCTTGTTGTTCCTGCACAAGTTTGAAAAGACAAAACCGGTACCTGACAGGGTGACCTCAAAATGAAGAACCGTATCCTTGCACTTATCATGTTGGTATTGCCCGCGCCGCTGTTGGCGGCCGGTGGCGGTGTACACATCGATCATGCCAATATCGATCCGACCAATACCCAGTCGCTGCAGCGTGGTGCCCGCCTGTTCGTGAACTACTGCCTGAGCTGCCACTCCGCGGCATTGATGCGTTACGAGCGCATCGGCAAGGACCTGGGGATAGACGAGCGGCTGGTCGCCGAGAACCTGATGTTTACCGGCGGCAAGGTGGGGGACCTGATGACCGTGGCTACCGCTCCGGATGACGCCAAGGAATGGTTCGGCACTGTTCCCCCCGACCTGTCGGTCATTGCGCGATCCCGCGGCGTTGACTGGCTGTACACCTACATGCGGTCTTTCTACCGCGATGATTCACGCATCATCGGCGTGAACAACCTGACCTTCCCGGATGTCGGCATGCCGCATGTCATGTGGGAACTGCAGGGCTGGCAGGAACCGGTGATTACCACTGTCAAGGATCACGACGGCACCGAAAGAAAGGTGGTTAAACTCGAACTGGTCGAGCCGGGCACGCTGACACCGAAGGAATACGACCGCACGATTCGCGACCTGGTCAATTTCCTGGACTATATAGGTGAGCCTGCCAAGTATGAACGGCGCACCCTGGGTGTAAAGGTAATCATGTTTTTGCTGGTATTCCTCGTGGTCGCTTATCTGATGAAAAAGGATTTCTGGAAGGACGTACATTGATCCGGCCTGTCCGGAGTTTCGGATTACAAGCATTCGGGGGATAGATTATGGCGCTGGTTGCCAATCGACGTTCAGTGATGACACTGTTTTCATCGCCAAGCTCTCCGGAGAGTCACCGTGTGCGCATGGTGCTTGCCGAGAAGGGAATTACGGTGGAGATCCTGGATGTCGAACCGGGCAACAAGTCTGAAGACCTGATTGACCTGAATCCGTACAACACGGTGCCGACACTGGTGGATCGGGAGCTGGTACTGTACGACCCCCGGGCCATCATGGAATACCTGGACGAGCGTTTCCCGCACCCGCCACTGATGCCGGTTGATCCGGTATCGCGTGCGCGCACCCGCCTGGCACTGTACCGCATCGAGAAGGACTGGTACGAACTGGTGCCGGCCCTGGAGTCCAGGGGTGAGAAGACCTCGAGCAAGGCACGCAAGATGCTGCGCGACAGCCTGACGGCCAGTGCCGAGGTGTTCAGCGCCAGGCCTTTCTTCCTGAGCGATGAATTCTCGCTGGTTGATGCCACCATAATTCCCATACTCTGGCGCCTGAAACACTACCGGGTTGATCTGCCCCGTCAGGCGAAGCCGGTTTTGCAGTATGCCGAGCGCATGTTCCAGCGTGAATCGTTCCAGGCCAGTCTGTCCGAGGCCGAACAGGAAATGATGTAATCGGGCCGCGCGTGGCCCGTTGGACAGCCGTTTCGCCGCGCGAACGCCCCTCCGCCACGGCCTGAAACCGGCATTCCCTGTATCTTTGCACCATTCTCTTGTATCTTTTTTGTCATGACCTCCAGTCGCCCCTACCTGATCAGGGCCATTCATGAATGGATCCTGGACAATTCCATGACACCTTATTTGCTGGTGGATATCGAGGGGGATAGCGTCGATGTGCCACGCCAGCATGGCCAGAACGGCAAGATCGTGCTCAATGTAAGCCCCCAGGCCGTCGAGGGGCTGATGCTGGGAAATGACGCGGTCGGGTTTCGTGCCCGATTCGGTGGTATTGCCACGGATGTCCATGTTCCGATCGACTCCGTGCTCGCCATCTACGCCAAGGAAAACGGGCGCGGCATGGTCTTCAGTGAGGACGAGGAGGGACCCGCGCCCGATGATCCTACGCCAGCGCATCCCGGGCGCCCGCGTCTGAAGGTCGTGAAGTAGCAGCAGGCTTTAGCGGACCGGTTCCAGGTGCAGCTGCTTTTCCGGCAGCCCGTACTTGTCCATCGATGTCTTCAGGGTTTCCACCAGCGGTGCCGGAACGCATGCATAACAGTCATAGTTCATCAGGTCGTCGATATCAGCGACGATATTCGGCAACAGCGCCTCGACGCTCGTCTCGGCATCGGTGGCCAGCGCCGTGTAGTGGAAGTTATCCAGGGCATCCGCCCATGAGCGGCACAGGTTGCCCAGGTAGTGACTGTTGCCTGCAGTCACGATCCAGTAGACGTGAATCTGCTCGGCGATATCCAGCGCCATGGCATGTTCGATAAGGCTCTTGACGGGGCCAAAACCGGCATTGCAGGCAATAAAGAGCAGCGAGCGCGGGGATTCCTCATTGAGGATAAATTCACCGCGTGGCCCCTTGATGCTGATGACGTTGTTCTGCCGGGTATTGTTGCGCAGGTGTTCTATGAAGGGGTTGCCGGATACGACCGGCAGGTGAAACTGGAGGTTCATGTCGTCACAGGGGCAACTGGCGATTGAGCAATCCAGTGCGGGCAGGCCATCGGCCTCCAGTGACAGGTATTGGCCCGCCAGAAAGCGCAAGCGGTTGGTACGCGGGGTCTTGGCATGCAGTATCAGTACCCGGTCATCCGGACGTTCCACCTTCTTGATGCGGATGTCGATTTCCTGGTGGGGGATGTCACGGGTCCCGAGTGCCTCGTCGGCCTCGAGGACCACGTCGGTCACGGCCGTGTTCGAGCAGGTGAGGATATATCCGAGGCCCTTCTCGGTCTCCGTCAGTACATAATCATGCGGGCAGATCTTTTTTACCTGGCCGGAGACCACCTTGGCCTTGCATAAGCCGCAATTGCCGCTGCTGCAGCCGTAGCTCAGGGCCAGCCCGCTGCGCAGGCCCGCCTCCAGAATGGAGTCGGAGCCTTCGATGAAGAATTCGTGCCCGCTTGGCAGGATACGTATCTGGGCAGCCATGACTCTGAGAAAAGCCTCCTTCGCTACGATGTCGTCACTTGCTTCGTCCGCCGAGTAATCCGTTTCCAGTGCCTGGAAAAACCAGTCACTGAGTTTACTAAATGCCTCGTCATGCAGCGTACCTTCTTGCGGTGCAAGTTCCCGGAACTTGTCCTTCAGGGCCTCGACCAGGCCGGCGTAACGACGCGCCTCGTGCCGTGCACGTGCCAGTTCCTGGCCGAGTGCCAGGATGCGAGCCGCCTGGGTATGCGTGTCAGGGGCTTCGTCGGGTGGCCGTATAATCTTGTTGACGGCCTGTTCCATGATCTGCTCGACGCGTTCGAGCATGGTGGTGTCTTCCACCTGCGCCTGCGGGTAGGAATGCAGCAGGTCAGACAGGAGGAGTTCGCCTTCAAAGGTGCGCAACTCGCCCGCACGTATCTTCTTCTGCAGTGCGCCACGCTTGACGCCGACCAGGCGTGCAGCCCTAGAGAGTGTAATCAAACGTGGCATATGTCCCCCAGAACAGCCCCGATTTTGTGATGGATTGGCATTACCATATCCTGTGCGGCGTCGATGCGCCAGCACCCGGCTCGACTATACTGGGGATTTTACAATGCGGATACAAGGAGGCCGGCGCTCCCATGATCGAGGTAATCTGCGGTGATATCACCGCGCTGGATGTGGATGCCATCGTCAACGCGGCGAATAACAGTCTGCTGGGCGGTGGCGGCGTGGATGGCGCCATTCATCGTGCCGCCGGACCGGAATTGCTGGCCTTCAACCGGACACTGGGTGGTTGCCGCACCGGGCAGGCGAAACTCTCCCCGGGTTTTCGCCTGCCCGCACGTCACGTGATCAGTACGGTCGGCCCGGTGTGGCATGGCGGGCAGCAGGGTGAACCGGAGCTGCTGGAATCCTGCTATGTCAGCAGCCTGGAACTGGCGCTGGCCCATGATATCCGCAGCATTGCCTTTCCGGGCATCAGCACCGGGGTGTACGGGTATCCCAAGGACCAGGCGGTGGTCATTGCCGTCAGGGCCATGCGGACCTACGAGGAACGCTTCGAGCGGATCATTGCCTGCTGTTTCAGCGAGGCCGATGCGACGCTCTATCGGGAGACCCTGCAGGCGTATTCTTGACTGGTGTGGCTGGATCTTATGCGGGCTTCCGCGCCCGTCACCCAAAGAAAAGAGACGAAAAGAAAGGGCGCCCGGAGGCCTGATCGGGTCCTTTCTACAAATTCTTACCGGGAAGAATTTCCTGCGCTTCTCGCAGCAATCGGCGCTCGCCGAACCCGCAATCGCACACGGCGCGATTGCTCAGACAGGCGGCTCGCTTTTCCCGATTGCTGCTGCGATGCTCGGCTGCGCCTGCGGGGTGTTAAATTCCGGAACAGGTAATGAATCGCGCCTGCGATGCGCTTACGAGGAGGAAGTTAACGGGCAGCAGTGAGTATAGGTAGCAGTTTCAGTCGTGGTCATCCTCACCCGGTTACAGCTTGCAGCTGACCGGTTTGCCGTCGTTCAGCCAGGCGGACCACTGGGCGTGGACCGAGACGTCGGTCCCTTCCTTGCGGGCCTGATCCTGCAAATAGGCCTGCAGGTCATGCAGCAGGTCGGAGTCCATCAACTCGAAATCCTCCTGCAGCCGGGCGTGCAGGGTACGGTAGATGCGTTTGAGGTCCGCCAGTTCGTACTGGTCCAGTGGCTTCACGGGGTAGCACCTCCGATGTCTTGTATTCCTGTTGTTGCGGTTTCCGTTTCGGACATGAACAGCGTGGGGTCCACGCGACTGTCATTGAGGCTGACACCCCAGTGCAGGTGCGGGCCGGTGACGCGGCCGGTCATCCCGACCGCGCCGATGATCTCGCCGGCCGCCACTCGCTGCCCGGTCTCAACGTCGATCCGGTGCATGTGACAGTACATGGTCACCAGTCCCTGACCGTGATCGATAAACACGGTGTTGCCATTGAAGAAGTAGTCACCGGTATTGATTATAGTGCCGGGGGCGGGGGCCCGGATCGGTGTGCCTTCGGGGGCGGCAATGTCCAGACCGCTGTGCGGCTTGCGTGGTTGCTCATTGAAGAACCGCCGCAGACCGAAGGTACTGCTGGTCGGTCCGTCTACCGGTTTGAGAAACTCCAGCGACACCGTGTCGGTATCGCTCCAGTTGCGCAGGGCGGCCTTGATCTGTTTCTGTTCGCGGCTGATGCGTTCCATGTCGCGTTTCTCCGGGTTGACCTTGCGCTTGTCCTTGATGGTGATGTGCTGGGTCTCATAGTCCTTGGCGGACACCTGGAAGGACAGTTTCAGCGGCTTGTCACTGCGGGTGCGCGCGGACAGGTAGTGGGTCCCGGGCCTGGCGCCCAGGGCCAGTCCGACGACGGCGATGGCGCGTTCGGCCTCGCGGGTGACCAGCACGCGGTGTTCCCGGTAACGCACCGTGGCGGGATCGACATCGGCAGGCAGGGGAATGGTGGCAATCCCTCCAGGTACCGGTGTCTGGTCATAGGTCAGTGCGCCGGCACCCGCGGGCAGCAGCAACAGGAGGGTGACAAGGGTGAGTTGTTTGAGGTGATGCATGCCGGGTATTTCCTGATGTCTTTGGTTGAAGATGGTTACGCTGTGTCCTGGGCCTGTTCGACGCTGCACACCAGGACGCCCTCCGACAGCCTGGCCTCTACCCGGTCGCCGGGTTTGACCTTGCTGGCCTGGTGCAGAATCTGCCGCTCCGGCAGCCGACTGACGATGGCGTAGCCGCGCTCCAGGGTCGCCAGCGGGCTGATGGTATCCAGGGCCCGGCTGGAGAGGCCCAGGCGGCGCTGCTTGCCACTCAGCAGGCGTTGCATGGCACTCCCAAGGCGCTGGCCCAGGTTTTCCTGGCGCAGCCGCTGCCGGGCGATGCCATGTACCGGGGACAGCCGTTTCAACTGCCCTGACACTTCATTAAGTTCAGACTGCAAGTTACTGATATATCTGTTGACAATAAACCGGGAACGTTGTTCCAGCTGGTCCAGCCGCTGGCTCTGCTGGCGCAGATACTGGCCCGGGTGAAGCTGCTGCAGGCGCTTTTCCAGCCAGCCGGCCTGCTGCCCGCCGAGTTGCAGGCGCTGCCGCAGGCGGTTTTCCAGGCGGCCGGCCAGGGTGGTGATCTGCGCCAGCCATTCCTGCTGATCGGGACTGACCAGTTCCGCTGCGGCCGACGGGGTCGGGGCGCGCTGATCGGCGACGAAGTCGGCGATGGTGAAATCGATTTCATGCCCGACGGCACTGACCAGGGGGATCCGGCAGGCGTGTATGGCACGCGCGACCACCTCCTCGTTGAACGACCACAGGTCCTCCAGTGACCCGCCGCCACGGGTGAGGATCAGCACATCGCAGTCAGCCCGGTCCGAGGCCAGGCGGAGGGTGTCCGCGATCATGGCGGCGGCCTCCTTCCCCTGCACCGGGACGGGGTAGACCAGGACCGGTATCGCCGGAAAGCGGCGTTGCAGGACGCTGAGTATGTCACGGATGGCGGCACCCGAGGGCGAGGTGATGACGCCGATGCGTTGCGGCAGGGCCGGCAGGGCCTGCTTGGTCTCCGGGGCGAACAGGCCTTCGGCGGCGAGCTTCTGCTTGAGTTCCTCGAAGGCGCGGCGCAGGGCGCCGTCACCGGCTTCCTCCATGTGTTCGACGATGAGCTGGTAGTCGCCGCGCGGTTCGTACAGGCTGACCCGGGCGCGCACCAGGGCCTGCATGCCTTCCTCCGGGGTGAAACGCAGTGACTGGCTGCGGTTGCGGAACATGGCGGCGCGTATCTGGGCGCGGGCGTCCTTGAGGGTGAAATAGACATGGCCGGAGGATGGGCGGGCGATATTGGACAGTTCACCCTCCAGCCAGACCCGGGCAAAACCCTGCTCCAGCAGGACGCGCACCTCGCGGTTGAGGCGGGAGACGCTGTAGATATCGCGCCGGGTGGCCTGGTTGCCGGCTTCGGGGTCTGGGGGTGCCATGGGAGGCTAGAATACACCCATTTCCCCGCAGGTGACCCGTTGTCGGCGGGTACACAGGTCACCGCGGTTTACCGGAGTCGGTGCAATCCCTATAATTGGCGCCCATTCTCAACCGGCGGACAGAATTACCATGCGCATAGTGCAGGAAGCCCTTACTTTTGACGATGTCCTGCTGTTGCCGGCGCATTCCAGGGTACTGCCACGCGATGTCAGCCTGCATTCCCGGTTGACGCGCGAAATCGATTTGAAAATCCCCCTGCTGTCTGCCGCCATGGATACGGTCACCGAGTCCAGGCTGGCGATCACCCTGGCCCAGGAAGGCGGCATCGGCATCATTCACAAGAACATGACGCCCGAACAGCAGGCCGTACAGGTCAGGCAGGTCAAGAAGTTCGAAAGCGGCGTGATCAAGGAACCCATCACGGTGGGTCCCGAAGCGACCATTCGGGAAGTGATCGAGCTGACGCGGGCCAATAATATTTCCGGCGTCCCGGTGGTGGAGGGTGACAGCCTGGTGGGCATCGTGACCAGCCGTGACCGGCGCTTTGTCTCGAACCTGAACGATCCGGTTTCCAGTGTCATGACCCCCAAGGACCGGCTGGTAACGGTCAGGGAAGGGGCCGACAAGGACGAGGTCATCGCGCTGCTGCACAAGCACCGGATCGAACGCGTGCTGGTCATCAACGGTGATTTCAGGCTGCGCGGCATGATCACCGTCAAGGACATCCAGAAGTCCACCGATTTCCCCAACGCCTGCAAGGACGACCAGGGCCGTCTGCGCGCGGGTGCCGCTGTCGGTACCGGCGCCGGTACGGAGGAACGTGTTGCCGCCCTGGTAAAGGCCGAGGTTGATGTCATTATCGTGGACACCGCACATGGTCATTCGCAGGGCGTCATCGATCGCGTGAAGTGGGTCAAGAAGAACTATCCGGACCTGCAGGTCATCGGCGGCAATATCGCAACCGCGGCCGCTGCCCGGGCGCTGGTCGATGCCGGTGCCGACGCGGTCAAGGTCGGGATCGGGCCCGGTTCGATCTGCACGACCCGCATCGTGGCGGGAATCGGCGTACCGCAGATCACGGCGGTCGCGGATGTGGCCGAGGAACTCAGGAAGGACAACATCCCGCTGATTGCCGATGGCGGTATTCGCTACTCGGGTGACATTGCCAAGGCCATCGCGGCCGGTGCCTGGTCGGTCATGATCGGCAGCATGCTGGCCGGCACCGAAGAGGCCCCGGGCGAGGTGGAGCTGTACAAGGGGCGCTCCTACAAGGCCTACCGCGGGATGGGTTCGCTGGGCGCCATGCAACAGGGTTCCAGTGACCGCTACTTCCAGGAGGGCGGCGAACAGGACAAGCTGGTGCCGGAAGGCATCGAGGGCCGGGTGCCCTACAAGGGCACCATGCTGACCATCCTGCACCAGTTAATGGGCGGCCTGCGTTCCAGCATGGGTTACACCGGCTGCGCCGACATCGAGGAAATGCGCAGCAAGCCGGAGTTCGTCCGGGTAACCAATGCCGGCATGAAGGAAAGCCACGTGCACGACGTGTCGATCACCAAGGAAGCACCCAACTACCGGGTGGATTGAGCGTGATTAACCAGTCGCTGAGCCGTTAACACCGGTCTTTTCTCAGACCGTAATTTCTTACCGCAAAGACGCAAAGGACGCTAAGCAGAAACTAAAACGCCTAACGTCATTCAGACACAGTATTGCTGCAATCATGCTGGAAGGGTTCTTTAATTATTGTGTGTAATGATTTTCTTTGCGTCCTTTGCGTCTTTGCGGTGAACCAAATCGGTAGCTACTAAATTGCAAATCCATAACGACATACATGCACACCGGATCCTGATACTGGATTTCGGTTCCCAGTACACCCAGTTGATTGCCCGGCGCGTGCGCGAGGCCGGGGTCTATTGCGAGATCCACCCCTATGACATGGAGGCGGAGGCGATCCGCGTCTTCCATCCCCGGGGTGTCATCCTGTCGGGCGGTCCGGAGACCGTTACCGGGGACTATGCCCCGCAGATCCCGTCGCTGGTGTTCGAGCTGGGCATTCCGGTGCTGGGCATCTGCTATGGCATGCAGGCCATGGCCATGCAACTGGGCGGCAAGGTGGAGACCGCGACTCACCACGAATACGGCTATGCCCAGGTGCGCGCCCATGGCCATTCGCGCCTGCTGACGGATATCGAGGACCACACCAGCCCCGAGGGCTATGGCCTGCTGGATGTCTGGATGAGCCACGGCGATCACGTCACCGGGCTGCCGGACGGCTTCAAGGTGATTGCCTCTACCGGGAGCGCGCCGATTGCCGCCATGGCGGACGATGAGCGCGGTTACTACGGACTGCAGTTCCATCCCGAGGTCACACATACCCGGCAGGGTGAGCGTATCCTCAATCGTTTTGTCATCGACCTGTGCGATTGTGATGCCCTGTGGACGGCAGACCACATCATCGAGAGCAGCCTGCAGGCCATCCGTGACCAGGTGGGCGAAGAAAATGTCCTGCTGGGCCTGTCGGGCGGCGTGGACTCCTCCGTGGTCGCCGCCCTGTTGCACAAGGCCATCGGCAAGCAGCTGGTGTGCGTGTTCGTGGACAACGGCCTGTTGCGGTACCAGGAAGGGGACCAGGTGATGGCCACCTTCGCCGAGCACATGGGGGTGCACGTCATCCGTGTGGATGCGGAGGCGCGCTTCCTGGCCGCCCTCGAGGGGGTCGAGGATCCTGAGCAGAAGCGCAAGATCATCGGCAACCTGTTTATCGAGGTGTTCGAGGAAGAGGCCGACAGGCTGAGCGAAGACACCCAGTGGCTGGCGCAGGGTACCATCTACCCGGATGTGATCGAGTCGGCCGGTGCCAAGACCGGCAAGGCCCACCTGATCAAATCCCACCACAATGTCGGTGGCCTGCCCGAGGAGATGAACCTCAAGCTGCTGGAGCCACTGCGCGAGCTGTTCAAGGACGAGGTGCGCAAGCTGGGTGTGGAACTCGGACTGCCGTTCGATATGGTGTACCGGCATCCCTTCCCGGGCCCCGGCCTGGGCGTGCGTATCCTCGGCGAGGTCAGGAAGCAATACGCCGATACCCTGCGCCTGGCCGACCATATATTCATCGAGGAACTGCGCAAGCACGACCTGTATGACGGTGTCAGCCAGGCCTTCACGGTCTTTTTGCCGGTGAAGTCGGTCGGGGTGACAGGTGACGGCCGCCGCTACTCCTACGTGGTGGCACTGCGCGCCGTGGAAACCATAGACTTCATGACCGCGCGCTGGGCCCACCTGCCGTATGAATTCCTCGACCTGGTCTCGCGCCGCATCATCAACGAGGTGCCGGGCATTTCCCGCGTCGCCTACGACATCTCCGGCAAACCGCCCGCCACCATCGAGTGGGAGTAGCCGGCGCACCGGGGTATATCCAGCTGGCTTGCAGCTAATCGATACGATCCGACTAGTATGGCGGCCTTTGTTGCAGGTATGTTGCAAATTGACAAAGGTGGCAGCTTTTGCATTACCAGGGTATGTCGCGTAACAACGCCCTGCTTACTGTTAGTACGGGGTTGTTAAATGCCATGCGCCAGGACGAGGCAGTGCCGGGTCATGAAGCCAGTCATGGGGTCAGTGGTGAAATGATTACGTTTGCAGTTGCAGGTTTAACAACAGGAGCTGGTTCAGACAAATTCCAGTAATTCCTAAGGTTTGCTGAGTGCCTGTCGGGTTGATTTGGCCAGCTGTAAAGCTTCGTCAATGGTGCTGGCAACGACGTTATAGTGACCCATTTTCCTGCCGGGGCGTGCTTCACGTTTTCCGTAGAGATGTAACTTGATATTGGGATGGTCCAGAAGTTTGTTCCAGTCCGGGCTATGACCGTTATGCCAGATATCGCCCAACATGTTAACCATCACCACCGGGGTTAATTGCATGGTGTCCCCCAGTGGTATGCCACATACGGCACGCACCTGTTGTTCAAACTGATCTGTCACGCAGGCGTCCAGGGTGTAATGTCCACTGTTGTGTGGACGTGGCGCGATTTCGTTTACCATGAGCCCGCCATTGGAAATGAAAAACTCGACAGCCATGACGCCGATATAGTCCAGTGCCGTGGCAATATCTTTTGCCATCGCGATAATCTTTTCAGCGATAGAATCA
>Ga0224512_10000199_pt1 | contig 64639 bp, 70 predicted proteins | sample SF_May12_sed_USG_4_FD_169103 | JGI IMG/M metagenome (GOLD analysis project Ga0224512, IMG submission 169103) | Sediment microbial communities from San Francisco Bay, California, United States - SF_May12_sed_USGS_13 | ecosystem: Environmental > Aquatic > Marine > Sediment | place: USA...
GGAGGATGGACCCAACGAGCAGAACGATGACCGGAATCATGGATTGGGGCATGACCGCTGCGACGAGCTGTGCGCCGCCGTCGGTCGCCATGCGTGCATGATACAAGGGGGGCCCGGGGGCGCCAGCGTCGCGAGGTCTTGCGAGCGGCGGTCCCGCCGGCTAGAACACTGCGCGCCCCGTCGAGCAGCCGAGCGGCGCCCCTTGCAGACGGAGTCACGACCATGACCGACCAACGGGAGCGGCGGGCCGGTAAGGACCGCCGCACGAAGCAGACGCGGAAGGGCGAGCGGCGGACCAAGCAGAGCCCGGTGAAAGTGGATCGCCGTTCCGGGGCGCAGCGCCGCGCGCGCCAACGACGCACCGGCAAGGACCGCCGGAGATCCTGACCGCGGTCTCATTCGCCCGACGGGCTCTCGAGCCCGTAGCGTTCGAGCAGCGCCCGGTCGGCGAGCAACGCTCCGAGCTCCCGATCGGCCACCACCCGCCCGCCGTACAGCACGACGCCCCGCCCGCACAGCGCGCGGGCGAGCGTGAGGTCGTGGGTCGCCACGAGCAGTGTCTCGCCACGGGCGCGGAGCAGGTCCACGAGCCGCATCCGGCCACGCGCGTCGAGGTCTCCGGTCGGCTCGTCGAGCGCCAGCACCACGGGGCGCGACACCAACACCGTCGCGAGGGCGGCCAACCGCCGCTCCCCACCACTGAGGTGGTGGGCCGCCCGCGCCCCCACCCCGTCGAGGCCCAGCTCACGGAGCATGGCTGTCGCTCGCGCCGCGGCATCGACGGGCCCCACCCCATCGTTCAGCGGTCCGAACGCCACGTCTTCCATCAGCGTCGGCAGGAAGAGCTGGTCGTTCGGGTCCTGAAACACGAGCCCCACCTTGCGGCGAATGTCCGACAGCCCGGGGCCCGCGTCGACGGTCACTCCCTCGATCCACACACCGCCTGCCGTCGGCCGCAGCAGACCGTTCAGGTGCTGGAGCAGTGTGCTTTTGCCGGATCCGGTGGGGCCCAGCACGGCCACCCGTTCGCCGCGCGCGACGGCGAGCGACACGCCGTCCAGGGCGGGCGTGCCGTCGGGGTAGTGGAACCCCAGCTCCCGGATCTCGACGAGCGGCGCGGTCACCCGCGGGCCAGCACGGCGGTGACGAGAACCAATCCGAGCAGCGTCGCCAGGGCCGCGACCATCCAGGCGCGCCACCGCCACTCGGTGAGGGTTGCCAACTCCCCCTGGTAGCCGCGGGCGAGCATGGCCCGGTGGGTGCGCTCCGCCCGGGCGAACGCGCGTTGCAGGACGGCGGCCGCGACTCCGGCGGCAAGCCGGCGGCGGCTGGCTGCCCCGGCCCCGGCGTTGCGCGAGCGGGCGGCACGCAGGAGACGCTCGAGCTCTTCCATCAACAGGTAGAGCAGACGGTAGGCGAGGCTCAGGGCCGTGGTCACCACGCGGGGCAACCGCAGCCGGCGCAAGGCGTCCAGCAGATCGGGGAACTCGGTGGTCGTGACGAGCAGGACCGCCGCACTGAGTGCCACGACGGCCCGGGCCAGCACGAACCCGAAGCGCTCCACCCCCGGCCGCGTCACGGCGACCCACCCGAGGTCGAGCACCGGGTCGCCGGGAACGAACACGAGCAGTCCCGCCGACGCGAGCAGGACGAAGGCAAGCGGTCCGGACATCCGGCGTAGCAGCAGGGGGACGGGCACTCGGGCGAGGAGCGTCATCGCCGCCACGAGCGCGCCGAGGGCCGCCGCCGCCGGCCACGCCCCGAGCGGCAGCGTGGCGGCACCGACCGCGACACTGGTGGCTCCCACGAGGCGCGCCACGGGCGGCATGGCGGTAACCGGCGAGGGCACCGTCGCGAACTGATCCAGGTGATGAAAGCTCACGACCTGCTCCGGCGCGGGCGTGCCAGCCGGACAGCACCCCACACGAGCGCGAACGTGATGAGGACGCCCACCGCGGCCGCGACCCATGGGCCGCCGATCGGCGACCTGCTGTTGGGAAGCGACCCCGCCGTGCCCGCGGGTTCACCGCCGACCGCACCCAGCCGATCGAGCGCGGCCGTGAGCACGTCGGGCCGGGACGACGCCACCCCTGTGGCCACCACGGCGAGGCCCACCGCCAGCGCGAGCACGCCGTAGCCCCAGCGGCGAGTGGCGCGTGGCGGGACCGCAACCGCGGCCGCGAGATCGGGCCGCGCCCGAAGCAGTGCTCCCAGAATCGCGGCGGTGAGCGCAGCCTCGCCCACCGCCACGATGCCGTGCGCTCCCCCGACGATGACCAACGCCGGCATCAACGGAACGGTCCCCGACAGCGCCAGCTCGGCCGCCACCGCGCATCCGACGAGCAGCGTCGAGCCGAAGGCCGCCACGGCCGCCGCGCCAACACGCCGGCGGCGGCCCTCCCCGACGAGACCAAGCGACAGCTTGTACAGCACGAACCCGCCGCCCCCGCCGCACACGGCCAGGTTCAGCGTGTTGGCGCCCACCGCGGCAATGCCGCCGTCCTGGAACAGCAGGGCCTGCACCAGGACCACCGCGAACAGCACCAGCATGCCCGACCACGGTCCCACCACGGCCGTCACCAGCACGCCGCCCAGAAGGTGGGCGCTCGTGCCGGCGCCGAGGGGAAAGTTCAGCATCTGCGCCGCGAACACGAACGCCGTCGCGGCACCCAGAACGGGGGCCTCGCGTTCTTCCAGCCGTTGGCGGGATCGCTGGGCGGCGAGCGCCAGCACGGCCGCAGCGGCGGCCGCCGTGCCGGCGACGACCGGCGCGCTCAGGAATCCATCGGGGATGTGCGCCACGGGAACCTACTGCATGGCCAGGGACGGAATCGAACCGCCGACACGCGGATTTTCAGTCCGCTGCTCTACCAACTGAGCTACCTGGCCCCGGGGGCGGAAGTATAACCCCGACGAGAGCGGCGGAAAACGGGTTCCTTACGGTGTCCCCTCCTCACGCCGCTCGGCCAGTTCGAGGGCGTCCGGGTACTTCCCACGAACCCGCGCGAGCACGTCGCGCGCCCGGTCGGGGTCCTTGCGGATCGTCCGGTAGATCTCTTCCAGTCGGATCGCGGCCTGAATCTCCACCGCTCGCGACGCACCGTGGGCCAAGTGGCTCTCGAGCAACCGGATCGTGTCGTCGAGCGTGGGTCGCGTGTTCGGTGGCGGACCGGCGGCGTCACCCTCGAGCAGGGTGCGCGCCAGCCATCCCCCGGCCGGCCCCAACAGGCGGTCCCAGAGCAGATCCCACAGGCTCCACAGGACGCCGCACGCTCCAGCGGCGGCGAGCAAGCGTACGCTGCGGAGTCCCACACCCGCCACGCCGAACACGACGGTCGCGACGGCAAAGACGGCGCGCCCGACCGCGGCGGGATGGGTGTACCGGGGGGTGGGGGTCATGACGTGTGCGTGCTCGCGGGGCGGCCCACAAGAGGTTATTTATGACCCGCATGCCGGCTTCGCAAACGGATCGTTCCAGCGCACGACCGCGCGTCATCATCGTCGGCGGGGGCCTGGCCGGGCTGAGCGCGGCGCTCGACCTCGTCGACGGCGGGGCGGACGTCACCCTGCTCGAGGCCGGTGACCGGTTCGGCGGCCAGGTGCGCACCACGCGCGAGCGCGGGTTCCTGGTCGAGGAGGGGGCCGATGGGTTTGCCCCCGAGCAGCTGGCGCTCCGCGGACTCGTCCGCGACCTGCGGCTCGACGACGAGTTGCTCATCCCCGAAGATCTTCCCACGCTCGTGCTCGAGCGACGCAACGGCTCGCGCGCGTTTCGCACGCCGCCGGAACCGGTGGCCGGCGCCGTGTCCGCCATCACCATGCGGCACGGCATGAGCGCCCTGGTGCGCGCCATGACACGGCGTCTCGAGGGGCGTGCCGACCTCCGGGTGGGCAGCGCGGCCGTCGCGCTCGAACAGAGTGGCACGCAGATGATGGTGTATCCGGAGCTCGGGCCGGCCCTCGTGGCGGACGCCGTGGTGCTGGCACTCCCTGCCCGCGCCGCCGCCTGGCTCCTCCATCCAATCCAAGCCGAGTGCGCCCGCGCCCTCGCCAGTCTGAACGCCCGCTCCCTGATCGTGACCAGCGTGGCCTATCGGCGCGGCGACGTGGCGCACCCGCTCGACGCCGCCGGCTTCTTGGTGCCGCATACCCCGGGCGATGAGGGCCTCGAGGCGTGTGCGTTCGTCACCTCCACCATGGCCCAGCGGGCGCCGGCGGACGCCGTGCTGCTCCGCGCCCTGCTCCGCCCCGCGCGCGGCGAGCTGGCGTCGACCACGGACGAGGGATGGGTGCGCGCCGCGCACACGATCCTGTCACCGGTGCTGGGGCTCGGGGCCGAGCCGGTCGCGGCCTGGGTCGCTCGCTGGACGGACGCCATCCCCATGATCGACGCGGAGTACAAGCACCTCCTGGCCGAGGCGGTGGGTGAGCTCGCGCGTCTGGGGCGGCTCGCGCTCGCCGGAGCCGCGTTCGGTGACCCCGGGCTGGATGGCGCGCTGCGCTCCGGCCGCGAAGCCGCCCACCGCCTCCTGTCGGCATGACCCCCTCCGCCTCCGGTTGGCCGACCCGCCTGCGGAACGGCGGCGCTCTCTCCCTCATCCTCTTCGGGCTTGGCGCCACCGGGACGGTCGAGGCGCAGGGCTTGGCGACGGTGTGTCGTGCCGTGAGCACGCCCACGGTCGGCCAGTGGGCGGCGTACCGGCTCTCGGTGGGATCCGCGGACCGCGTGACGGGCCTCCGGTCCGCGATCACCGGCGACGAACGCATCAATGGGACGACCTTCGTCTGGCAGCAGATCACGACGACGGGTGACGTGGGCGAAGTGGCGGTGCGCATGCTCGTCCCCGGCGACCCCTACCGGCCGACCGACATCCGGCGTGCCATCGTGCAGTTACCCGGACAGGAGCCCCTCGAGCTCCCGCCCCACCTCGTCGCGCAGTTCGGCGCCGAGCACGGAACGGGGGCCGCCCCGGACCCCATGGAGACGTGTCGCGAGGGGCACGCCCTCGATTGGGAGATGGTCACCGTCCCCGCCGGTACGTTCCGGGCGCTGCGGGTCCGACACGTGCGCGACGGTCGCACGGCGGATACGTGGCTGGTGCCCGGCATTCCCTTCGGACAGGTGCGAACGATCGTGTCCGGCGCGTCCCCCGCGGAGCGTGCCGAGGTCGTGCTCACCACCTACGGGCAGGACCCGCCGGCCCGTCCGGTCCCGCGTCGCCCGTGAGCACGGCTGCCTTCCCCAACTTGACCGTCGTGGACCACCCGCTGGTCCAGCACAAACTGACGCGGCTGCGTGACCGGACCACGGGCACGCGCAACTTCAAGGCGCTCGTGAGCGAGCTCGCGATGCTGATGGCGTACGAGGCGACACAGGATCTCCCCCTGGAGGAGGTCGACGTCGAGACGCCGCTCGAGCGGACCGTCGGGAAAGACCTCGCGGGCAAGAAGCTCGCCCTGGTGCCGATCCTACGCGCGGGGCTGGGCATGGTCGACGGAATCACGCAGCTGGTTCCGCATGCGCGGGTCGGGCACATCGGACTCTACCGCGATCACGACACCCTCGAGCCCGTCGACTACTACTTCAAGATCCCCGGAAGCGAGGAGGACCGGCTCTTCCTGGTGCTCGACCCGATGCTCGCGACCGGCGGCTCGGGCGTCCAGGCGGTCCAGGCACTCAAGGACGCGGGGGCCGCTCGGATCCGGCTGCTGTGTCTCGTCGCCGCCCCGGCGGGCGTCCGCCGCATGTTCCAGCATCACCCGGACGTGCGGATCTTCACGGCGGCCCTCGACCGCGCGCTCAACGCCCAGGGTTACATCCTCCCCGGTCTCGGCGACGCCGGCGACCGATTGTTCGGCACGAGGTAGAACGCACCATGCGACAATACGAGGTAGTCATCGTCCGGCTGGCCGGCCGGAGCCGCTCCGACGAGGAGGGACTCACCGACCTGCTCAACGAACGGGCCCGCGCCGGCTGGCACTTCCACTCGACGACGCCGCTCAGCACGACCCGCGTCCTCGCCGTCTTCTATCGTGACGCTGCCTGATCCGTCCCGGGGGGCGGCCGGTGAGCGGCTCGGCTCGCGGCGCGCCTGGAGCGGCCGGCTCCTCGCCGTCGATGTCGACGCGATCCGCGCCCCGGACGGGACCGAACTGGAACTCGAAATGGTGCGGCATCCGGGCGCGGCGGCAGTGGTGCCCCTGCTGTCCGATGCCGACGCCGAGGACCCCGCGGTTCTGCTGCTGCGGCAGTACCGCTATGCCGCCGGGGGGATGCTGTGGGAGATTCCCGCCGGCGTGCTCGAGGCCGGCGAGGAGCCGGTCGACTGCGCCCGCCGTGAGTTGCGGGAGGAAACCGGCGCCGAGGCGGACCGGATCGAGCACCTCGTGTCCATCTTCACCACGCCAGGCTTCACCGATGAGCGGATCCATCTGTTCCTCGCCACGGGACTTCGCGCGGGTGCCGCGCACCCCAACCCCGACGAACTGATCGAGGTGGCACCCCGCCCACTGTCGCAGGCGCTCGCCATGATCCGCGACGGCGACATCCAGGACGCCAAATCCATCGTGGCCCTCTTGTACGTGGCCGGGTTCTCCCTCAACCGGTGAGTGGACCACAGGGAACACCGCCTGTCCCCTCACGAGGACAGCGGAAACCTTTGGCCGCTGCCTGGCGTTGTTCTGGGAGAGGCCCGGTAAGCCCCTGCCTGAGCAACGGTTAGTGGGGCTCGGGCATCCAAGAGAGGGGAGGGGGAGCGTCGGTATGCTTGTTGCCCCCCTGGGCAAACGTCAGCACGGAGCCGGTCTATCGGATTCTCGTTGTTCGGAAGGAGCGGATGCCGCGGGGCATCCCGGGGAGCCTCACATGACCATTGCCTCTGCCGCGCCGCGTCCGCTCGGGACGGCGGCGCTCACGACCCTCGGCGACTCCGAGGTCGTGGCGAGCTACCTCGCCGGTGAACGGCGCGCGTTCGACGTGCTCGTCGACCGCTATCAGCGGCGGCTGATCAACTTCGTCTACCGCACGATCGGCGACCGGGAGCGGGCAGAGGACCTCGTCCAAGAGGTCTTCATCCGCGTGCATCGCCATCTGCACCGGTTCGACCAGACCAAGAAGTTCTCGACCTGGATCTATACGATCGCGTCGAACCTGGCCAAGAACGAGCTGCGCAACCGGAGCCGCAACCCCCTCGTGCTGTTCCAGACGATCCGCAAGGACTCGGACCAGGACAGCCGGCCGCTGCAGTTCGAAGACCGGCACACGCGCCCGGACGATCTGTTCCGCAAGCGCCATTTGCGGGAGCTCGTCGACTGGGCGGTCACGCGCCTCCCCGAGCACCATCGCATCGTGTTCGTGCTGCGAGAACTCGAGGGCAAGACGTACGAGGAAATCGCGGAGATCACGGACTGCAATCTGGGGACGGTGAAGAGCCGTCTGAATCGGGCGCGCGCGCGCTTCGCCCAGGTCATCGGTCCCTGGATGGACTGACCGGCAGCGGCCCTCCCGTCCCCTCCACGCCGGCGTCCGGGCTCCCCGGACACCGGCGTCGCCATATCCGGAACCTTCCGAGAGCCGCCCGGTACAAGAACCGGATCCTCCTGGTACGACCATGACCTGCAGCGATTTCCTTCACGCCTATTCGGAGTACCGCGATGGCCTGCTCCGCGACCCGGCCGCGGTGACGGCCGTCGAGGCGCATCTCAAGGGGTGCCCCACGTGCGCACGCCTCGCCCGGGCCATGGCGATCGGGCTCTCCGCCCTGCGGGATACCGAAGACGTCGCTCCCTCGCGACGTTTCCGGACGGAGCTCACGCACCGGCTGCGGGCGGAGGTCGCGATTGGCGACCCGATCGCCCCGACGCACGCGGGGCTTGCGGCGGCGTTGCTGTTGGCGGCGGCCCTCGGACTGCTACTCTACGAGAGCGTCGTGCGACCGGAGATCGCGGCGGTTGTCCGCTCGGAGGCGATCCCGGTCGACACGCGTCCCTACGCGCCCGCCCTGACCGACGTCACCCTCCCGGCGTTCACCCATTCCGCGCTCCAGTTCCACAGCCAGCAGATCCCCCTCGGCTCGTACGCCGCCTTCACGCGCTGACGCGCGGCTTTCATCCCCTCTGGCGGACGGGTAATTTCCGCCTGTCATGGCCGACCTCTCTTTCGAGCAGGCATTCACCGCCCTGAAGCGGGGCGACGTCCAGCCCGTGTACTACCTCACGGGTCCCGAGGAACTTCTGAAGGACGAGCTCGTGGCGGCCATCGTCGGTCGGGTGCTGGACGCCACCACCCGCGACTTCAACCTGGACGTGCGCGCGGCCGGGGATATCGACGGAGAGGCGCTGCATGCTCTCGTGGAAACCCCGCCCATGCTCGCCGAGCGGCGCGTGGTCGTGGTGCGCGGGATCGATCAGTGGCGGAAGAACGCGCGCGTCCGCGAGGTGCTCACCCGTTATCTGGACCAGCCGTCGCCTACCACGGTGCTGATCCTGACCCAGGGCGGCGACGGCCAACCCGACCCCTCGGTGACCCGCTCCGCCACCCACGTGCCCGTCACGGGACTCAAGCCGCAGCAGGTGGCCCGCTGGCTCGCCCGGCGCGCGACCGCCGCCGGCGTGACGCTCGACGCCGACGCGGCGGAGCATCTTCTCGCCGCGGTCGGGGGCGACCTGAGCCACCTGGCGTTGGAGGTCGAGAAGTTGGCGGTGGCCGCCGTCGGGACCGAGCGCGTGACGACCGCCGACGTGGCGCGCCTGGTCGGGGTCCGGCGTGGAGAGACCGTGCATGACTGGGTCGACGCCGCGCTGGGGCGGGACACGCCCCGCGCGCTCTCGCTGGTGGACCTGGTCCTCTCACAGGCGGGCGTGACTGGCGTGCAGCTCGTCATGGTGCTGGGGACGGCGCTGATCGGCGTGCGGCTGGCCCGCGCCGAAGCCGACGCCGGAACCCCCTGGGGGCGGCTCCCGGGGCGGTTGTTTCAGCGGCTGCGCGCGGCCCGTCCGCCGCGGCTGCGCGACTGGAAACTCGAAGCCGAAACCTGGGCTGGCGCGGCCCGCCACTGGTCAGCAGCCGAACTCGACCGGGCCATCGCGGCAGCCGCCAACGCCGATCGCCGCCTCAAGTCCACGACGATTGCCGACGAACGCGGCATTCTGCTCGAGCTGCTGCTCGACCTCCCCCGTCCGAGGGCCGCCGCATGACCCCGATGTCCCTGACGCGCCCGCTGACTGTCGGACTGGTCCTGCTGGCAGTCCGCCCGGCTGCCGCGCAGACGTTTTCCGATTCCAGTTTCGCCCTCGCCGTGCGGCTCGTGACCGAGGGCCAGGGCGATTCCGCGCGGGCGCTGGTGCGCACCCGTCTCGCGGCGATCGCGCGCGGCGACTCCCTTTACGCCGAGGGCCTGTTCGCCGCCGGCCTCGTCGCCGCACAGATGGACAGCGCCCTCGCCGCGTTCCGGCGCCTGAGCATCGAGTATTCCCAGTCTCCGTGGGCAGACGACGCGCTCCTGCGCATGGCGCAGCTCAGTTTTGCCGCCCGGGACCTCGCAACCGCCCGCCGTTCGGCGGATCGCGTGCTCGCCGACTACCCATTCAGCGATGTGCGGGCGGCCGCGGCCTACTGGGCGGCGCGTGTGCGGCTCGAGGAGGCGCAGCTCGCCGAAGCCTGCCCCTTGCTGGATCAGGCCGTGCAGGAGGCCGGGGACGATGTGGAGCTGGCCAACCGGGCCCGATTCTACCGGCAGCGGTGCACCGGCGCGGCGCGGACCGATACCGCGGCACCCGTTCGCGCACCCCGCCTGACGTTTGCCGTTCAGGTCACCGCGGTCGGGTCGGCGGCGGCAACCGACGACATCATGCGTCGGCTGGCCGCGGCGGGCTACGCGTCACGCGTCGTGTTCGACGACGGGCTGTACAAAGTGCGCGTGGGACAGTACGCCAGCCGGGAACAGGCCCAACAGGCACAAGCCGACCTCCGCCGCCAATTCGGCGGGTCGCCCTTTGTGGTTGAGGAGCGACGGTGACCAGGACGTCCGCGGGGCCGCCCGACACCCCGCTGATGCAGCAATACCGCGAGATCAAGCGTCAGCACGCGGATGCCGTCCTGTTCTTTCGCATGGGCGACTTCTACGAGATGTTCTTCGACGACGCCCGGCTCGCCGCGCGCGAGTTGGGCCTGACCCTCACCTCGCGGAACAACGGCGGGGCAGCGCACGTGCCGCTCGCCGGTGTCCCGGTCAAGGCGGCCACCGAATACGTGCGCCGGCTGGTGCAGCGTGGCTACCGGGTGGCCATCTGCGAGCAGGTCGAAGACCCGAAGACCGCCAAGGGCGTCGTCCGGCGGGAGGTGGTCGAGACCGTCACCCCCGGGGCGGTCATCGCTGACGACCTGCTCGAGGGCGTCGGCAACAACTTCCTGGTCGCGCTCGCGCCCGGCCCGCCGGCCGGACTGGCCGCGCTCGACGTCTCGACCGGCGAACTGCTGCTTGAGACGGCGGCCCCGGAGGACGTGGGTGCGCTGCTCGCGCGCTATGCCCCGCGGGAGATCGTCCTGCCGGCCGGACACGTCGTGCCGGGCCTCCCGGACGGCCCGATGCGTACCGAGCGCGAGGCCTGGGAGTTCGACGCGACGCTTGGCACAGACGAGCTCTGCCGCCAGTTCGGAGTGCAGCATCTCGCCGGGCTCGACATCACCGCGGCCGAGGCGCCCGCCGTGGCCGCCGCCGCCGCGCTGCTCCATTACGTCCGCGAACTGCAGCCGGCTGGACTGCCGCAACTCGCTCGGCCGAGCGTGCGGCGCCCCGCCGGCGTGATGATCCTGGACGAGATGACACGGCGGAACCTCGAGTTGGTCGAGCCCATGCGTCCGGCGGACGGGGACACGACGCTGCTTTCGGTCATCAATCGCACGGTCACCCCCATGGGCACGCGGCTGCTCCGGCAGTGGCTCCTGGCGCCGTTACGCGATCTCGAGGCCATCCGCGCCCGTCACGAGGCGGTTGGCGTCCTCGCCGCGGACGCGCGGGCCCGCGACGGGCTGCGGGCGGCCCTCGATGGCGTGCGCGATGTCGAGCGCCTCGCCAGCCGCATCGCCGCCCGGCGGGGCGCGCCGCGCGACCTCGGCGGGCTGCGCGATACGCTTCGACGCCTGCCCGACGTACGCGCCGCCCTGAACGGACTCGCGGGACGGGATGGCAGTGCCGAGCTCGAACGGCTGTCGACCACGCTCGACCTCGTCGCCGATCTCCGGGACCGGCTGGCGCACTCGTTGGTCGACCGACCGCCCGCCGCGCTGGGCGACGGTGAGACCATACGAGCCGGGGTCGATCCCGCCCTCGACGAGCAGCGCGACCTGCGCGACGGGGGCAAGCAGTTCATCGCGAGCCTGCAGGCACGCGAGCGGGAGCGGACCGGCATCGCCTCCCTCAAAGTCGGCTACAACCGGGTCTTCGGATACTATCTCGAGATTACGAAGGCGCACCGCCACGCAGTCCCCGCGCACTACGAGCGGCGTCAGACCCTCACCGGTGCCGAGCGGTACGTCACGCCGGAGCTCAAGGAATACGAAGCGAAGGTGCTCCAGGCCGAGGAGCAGGTTCTCGGGCGCGAGCGGGAGCTGTTCGACGCGCTGTGCGCGGACGTGACGGCGCAGCTCGCCCGTCTGCAGACGACGGCACGCGTGCTCGCGGCGCTGGACACGTATGCCAGTTTTGCCGAGACCGCCGCGCGGGAGGGCTACGTCCGCCCGGTGATGGTACCCGAGCCGGTGCTCGAGCTGCGGGCGTCCCGCCACCCGGTGGTGGAGCAGCGACTGCCGCGCGGCAAGTTCATTCCCAACGACGTCCGCCTGGACGACGCGCAGCGGGTCATCCTGCTGACGGGACCGAACATGGCCGGCAAGTCCACCGTGTTGCGTCAGCTGGGGCTCGCCGTGGTGCTCGCGCAGGCCGGCGCCTTCGTGCCCGCCGAGGCCGCAACGCTCGGGCTCGTCGACCGCGTCTTCACCCGGGTGGGCGCGAGCGACAGCCTCGGCCTCGGGCAGTCCACGTTCATGGTGGAGATGAGCGAGACCAGTGCGATCCTCAGCGCCGCCACGGCACGAAGCCTCGTGCTGCTCGACGAGATCGGACGCGGCACGGCCACATACGACGGCGTGGCGATCGCGTGGGCGGTGACCGAGCACCTGCACGACCGGGTCGGGTGCAAGACGGTGTTCGCCACGCACTACCACGAGCTCACGCAGCTGACCGAGGAGCTCGCGCATGCGCGCAACTTCAACGTGGCGGTTCACGAGTCCGGCCACGATATCGTGTTCCTCTATCGTCTGCAGCCCGGGGGTGCCGATCGCTCGTACGGCATCCACGTGGGCCGCCTCGCGGGCCTGCCGGCGGCGGTGGTGCAGCGAGCGGGCGAGATTCTGATCATGTTGGAGCAGGGCCACCACGTGGCGGGCCGCACGCCGCTACCGATGCCCAACGGGCAGCAGTTGCCGCTCTTCGCCGCGGAGCACCCGGTGGTGAAGGCCCTGCACGCGCTCGACCCGCACACGATGACACCGATCGAGGCGCTGGCCCGGCTGGCGGCTCTCAAACGACAAGCGGAGGAGCCGTGACGACACGGTGGACGACGTGGCTGGTGGTGGGGAGCGTCCCGCTGGCCTGCGGCGGCGACGCGCCGCGCAGTCCCGGCGAAGACACCAGCGGCGCTTCGCGGGGCTTTGAAGCGCCGGTGCTCATGAATCCGGAGGCGCCGGTCCGCTACCCGGCGACCCTCTACAACAGCCGGACCGACGGCTCCGTCGTCCTGCGGTTGTACGTGAACGAAGCCGGGACCGTGATTCCGGAGTCCACTCGGGTTGCCGAAGGAAGTGGACAGGCCGCGTTCGACTCGGCCGCCGTCGCGGGCGTGCCGGCCATGCGGTTTGCACCGGCGCGCCGCGACGGCCTCCCGGTCGCGACGCTGTTCCTGCAACCCGTCCATTTCCGCCACCCCCAGGGACCGGTGTCCGGGGGAGGACGCTAGCGATGCCCGTTCATGCCCGTCCGTACGCGTCGGTGATCGAGACGATCGGCTGGACCCCCCTGATCCGCCTGCAGCGGGTGACGGCCGGGATCCGGACGCCGGTCTACGGGAAAGCCGAGTTCTTCAACCCCGGCGGCTCGGTCAAGGACCGGATCGGGATCGCGATCATCGAGGACGCCGAGCGGCGTGGCGACCTCAAGCCCGGAGGCACGATCGTGGAGGGCACGTCGGGGAACACCGGCGTGGGGCTCGCACTCGCGGCGGCCATCAAGGGCTACCGCTGCATCTTCACGCTGCCCGACAAGATGTCGAGCGAGAAGGTCCGCCTGCTGAAGGCCTTCGGCGCCGAGGTGATCATCACGCCGACCGCGGTACCACCGGACCATCCCGACAACTACGTCATGAAGGCCAAGGCCATCGTCAAGGCCACCCCCGGCGCCATGCTCGCCAACCAGTTCTACAACCAGGTGAATCCGGAGGCGCACTACCGCACGACCGGGCCGGAGCTGTGGGAGCAGACCGAAGGCCGTATCACCCACTTCGTGGCAGCCGCCGGCACCGGCGGGACGCTCAGCGGCGTCGGCCGGTTCCTCAAGGAGAAGAACCCGGCGATCCGGATCGTCGCCGGCGATCCGGAGGGGTCGATCCTCGCCGGCTACGCCGGCACCGGCACCGTGGGCGACGGGCACCCGTACAAGGTGGAAGGGATCGGCAACGACAAGGTGCCCGAGACGCTCCACTATCAGTACGTCGACGAGTTCCATACCGTGAGCGACGCGACCGCCTTCCAGATGGCGCGCCGCCTCGTGCGGGAAGAGGGGCTCTTCGTCGGCGGGTCCACCGGACTCAACGTGACCGTCGCGCTCGCCGTGGCGCGTGCCGTCGACGACCCTGACGCGTGCGTCGTCGCCCTCCTCTGTGACACCGGCGAGCGGTACCTGTCCAAGCTGTTCAACGACGAGTGGCTGCGCGAGCATCAACTGCTGCCCGCGGAGCGCATCACGGCGCACACGCTACTCGACGCCAAGGGCCGCGGCACCCCGTCGCTCGTGTCAGTCGAGGGCTCCCACACGGCGCGCCAGGCCCTCAACCTCATGGCCACCTACGACGTGTCGCAGCTGCCCGTGCTGGCGGCCGGCGCGTGCGTGGGCGCCGTCTCGGAGGCCACGCTCATGGCGCGCGCGATCGGCGACCCCTCCTCGTTGGATCGGCCGGTGCGCGACCAAATGGACCCGCCCTACCCAGTGATCGAGGACGACCTGGCGCTCGATCGATTCAGCTCGATGCTCTCGCGCGAGACGCCCGCCGTCCTGGTCCGGCACAATGGATCGCTGGTCGGCATCGTGACCCGTTACGACGTTCTGCACCACGTGCAGGGACTGCGATGAACGGCGAGTACCTCCTGTCTGCCGAGACGATGTTCGCCGCCGCGCACACACTGCCGGGGGTAGACATGTGCGCACGCCTGCACGGCCACAACTGGCGGGTGCGGGTCACCGCACGGGTGCCCGCCGACCGGCTCGACGCCACGGGCATCGGCGTGGATTTCCGGGTCCTCGAACAGGCGACCCGCGAGGCCGTGGCCGACTTCGAGCATCGCTACCTGAACGAGCTGGACGCCTTCCGCGACCGCCCCCCGTCGGCGGAGACGATCGTGCGCGTCGTCGCCGATCGGGTGGCGGGACGAATCCGGGGCCACCCCTCGGGCGCGACGATTGCCGAGGTCGAGCTCTGGGAAACGCCACTGTACAAAGTTTCCTACCGCCCGTGACGCGCGTCGCGGTGCTCACCGGCGGGTCCACGCCTGAACGCGACGTGGCGTTCGCCGGCGCCGCCCAGGTCGTGGCTGCCCTGCGGGGACTCGCCTACCACGTCACGGTGGTGGATACCACGGCGGGCGCGCTGTCCGCCGCGGAGGAAGCGCGTCTGCTCGTCCCGTCGGTAGGCCGTGAACCGCCGGACCCCGCGGTGTTGGCCCGGCTCGCCGCGCAGGAGCTCGGCCCGACCCTGGTCACCCTGCCGACGGTGCGGGACGCGGAGCTCGTCTTCCCCGTGCTGCACGGACAGCAGGGCGAGGGTGGGGCGCTCCAGGCCTTGCTCGATCTGGCCGGAATCCCCTACGCGGGCAGCGGGCCGCTCGGCAGCGCGCTCGCCATGGACAAGGACGTCGCCAAGCGCCTCTTCCGTGCCGGGGGCGTCCCGACGGTCGACTGGTGCCTGTGGCCAGCCAGCCCGGAAACCGTTGCCCGGCTCGGTCTTCCCTTCGTCGTCAAGCCCGTGAACGTGGGCTCAAGTGTAGGCCTGACGATCGTCCGGGATCGCGACCGCCTTCCCGCAGCCGTGGCCCTCGCGCGGGAGTTCGACGACGAAGTGATGCTCGAGCGGTTCGTGCCCGGACGCGAGTTCACGGTGGGTATCCTCGGCGATCGAGCGCTCGCCGTCGGGGAGATCATCCCGCAGCATGAGATCTTCGATTACGAATGCAAGTACACCCCCGGGATGACGCAGGAGATCTTCCCCGCAGAGATCCCGAACCCCCTGGCCGACCGACTTCGGGGACTGGCGCTGACGGCGCACGCCGCCCTGAAACTGCGCGACTTCTCCCGGGTCGATTTCCGCGTCACGGCAGAGGGCGAGATCAGCTGCCTCGAGGTCAACACGCTCCCGGGCCTCACGCGCACCAGCCTCCTGCCGCAGTCGGCTGCCGCGGTGGGCATCGCCTTCCCGGCGCTCTGCGACACCATCTGCGAACTCGCCCTGGCGCGGAGCCGCCGGGGGAACAAAGTTCCCTCCTGACGCGGTAGAGTCTGGGGAGCCATGCCGTCGCCGTCACCGTCGCCGTTCCACCCCACCCCGTGGGTCCGCCGCCTCGTCGCGGTGAACGCCGCGGTGTATGTGCTCGCCGTGACGGTCTTCTTCGGCCGCTGGTTCGAGCAGGCCGTCGCCTTCACGCCGGCGGGGGCGGCCGCCCACCCGTGGACCTTCATCACCTACATGTTCGTCCACGGCGGCCTGCTGCACCTCGCCGTCACCATGCTGATCCTGCTCATGTTCGGGCCCGGCGTGGAGCGCCGGATGGGCGGGGCGGCCTTCCTGCGCTACTACATCCTCTGCGGGCTGGGCGGTCCCGTCGCTGCCCTCGGCATGTCGCTGTTCGCGCCCGACGTGGTGCCGTTCGTCGGCGCGTCCGCTGCCGTCTTCGGCGTCGCCCTGGCCTTTGCGCTCTACTGGCCCCGCGCCTGCGTGTTCGTGTTTCCCTTGCCCTGGCCCGTGTCGGTCAAGGTCCTGGTGGCGGTGCTGGCGGCGATGTCCCTGGTGCCGCTCGTTTTCGGGGCGCAGGGCGGCGCGGCTCATCTCGCGCACCTCGGCGGATTCGTGCTCGGATATGCCTACCTCAAGGGCAGCGACCTGGTCGAGCGGCGGACACACGTGGCGGTCGCGCCCGAGCGGGAGGCGCCGGTACTCGTCGCCCACCAGTCGGGCACGGCCAGCGGCGACGGACCCACCGAGACGCCCCGCCGGTCCGACTCACGCGATGAGGTCGCCCGGGAGATGGACCGAGTCCTCGACAAGATCTCCCGCCAGGGACTGTCCTCCCTCACGGCCGCCGAGCGCCGGTTTCTCGATGAGATGAGCCGGCAGATGCGGCAAGAGTAGCGCGGTCGGTGGCGCCACGCATCCGCGTCCGGCAGGGCGACATCACGACGTTCGAGGGCGACGCGATCGTCAACGCCGCCAACAACCACCTCCTCCTCGGTGTCGGCGTCGCGGGCGCGATTCGCCAGGCCGGCGGGCCGGCCATTCAGGAGGAGTGCGACCGCCACGGGCCGATTCTGGTCGGCGACGCCGCGATCACCGGCGCCGGCAAGCTCCCGGTCAGGTACGTCATCCACGCCGCGGTCATGGGCGACGAGCCCGTGTCCCCCGCCGCCATCCAGGCGGCCACCGCCGCGGCGCTCAAGCTCGCGTCCGAGCACGGCGTGGCCCGCCTCGGCATGCCCATTCTGGGCTCCGGAGTCGGCCGCATCCCGATTCAGGAGGCGGCGAGTCTGATGCTCGAGGCGATTCGCCGGTCGCCTCACGCGGACGCGGTCGAGGTCATCGTCCTCTTCGGCTACCGCGAGGCCGATGCCGCCGCCGTGGAGGCGCTCTTGGGATAGCGATCGCGCTCGCGAGCCTCGTGCTGGCCGCCGGCACGCCGGACACGACCCTGCTCGCGCGCGCGGAGTCCCTGCTCGTTCAGGGCCGCCTCCCCGAAGCCCGCCGGCTGCTCGAGCAGGCCGACCGACACACGCCCGACGACCCGGACATCCTGATGCTGCTGGGGCGGGTCCACCTCGAGTGGCCCGTTGTGGGACGGTTCAAGGCCTGGCGGCTGTTCGACCGCGCCGCCGAGCTGCGGCCCGACGACCCCGAACCGCGCTACCAGCAGATGCGCGTCGGCTTGCGGCTCGGCGGCGCGGATGGGGAGCGCCTCACCCGCGACGCCATCCTCCGCGTGCTCGCCATCCTGCCCGAGTACCGCGACGTGTGGGACACCTGGCGGTCGCTCTACCGCGGGCCCGGTCACCGCCGCCGCGCGGTCGCGGTGCTGGCCGCGTACCGCGACCCCGTTGCCACCCACCGGCTGGCGGCGCTGTGGATCGAGCTGGAAGCGTACGCCGAAGCGGACAGCGCCCTGGCGACACTCACGGCCCGTGACCCCGGGGATCCCGGCCCTTGGGCCCTCCGTGCCCAGGCGGCGCTGGAGCGGGGCGACACGGCCGCCGGCGTGGCGCACTACGATCGCGCGGTCGCCGCCGCCGCGCGGGACACCGCGCAAGTTCTCTGGCGGCAGATCGCCCCCATCGCCTCACCCCGAGAAGAGGGCGAATACGCGGTCGCGACCCCGCAGAGCCGGCCGGCGTTCTTCCGCGCCTTCTGGGCGCGCCGCGACCCCGACCTCACCACGCCGGTGAACGAGCGCCTCGTGGAGCACTTCGCGCGCCTCCGCCGCGCGCGGCGCGACTTCCCCCTGCTGCACCCCACCTCCCGGTTCCACGAAGCCCCCTCGTGGCGTACCCTGCAGGGCGCGGTTGCGGGCACCGTGCTGCAGCAGTCGCGGGAATTCTTCAGCGGCTCCCAGGTGATCCCGGGCCGCTCCGTGTTCGAAGACGAGCTGCAGGAGCTCGGCCTCGGCGTGGATGTGCGGGACCTCCCCGAACCCGAACCGATCACGCGCTACCGGCGGCTCGGCTTCGACGGACGCGGCCTGATCTACGTCCGGTTCGGGCGGCCAGACCACCGCTACGTCGCCCCCCGCGGCGGGGACGTGGAGGGCTGGCGCTACCGGGTGGACCGGCGCACCGTGACGGTCATCTTCGCGCGCGCGACCGCGGCCGCGTCGTTCCGCGGGGGCCCACTCATGGGCGGCGACTTCGTGGTCTATCCCACGAGTCTCCGCGAGCTCCACAACGCGGCGCTCATGCTGGAGCGTGACGAGAGCTCGATCCGCGCGGACCGCCGCCTCGCGGCGTGGGTCGCGTTCTTCCGGGCGGCCGACGCCACCGCCGCGGCTGCCGGACTGCAGGACGTCCTCCTGGGCATCGCGGCTGACACCGCCGCCGTGGCGGCATGGGATCCCCAGGATCGCGAGGTGGCACGGACGCACGGTCCCACGCCGCTCACCATCACTCTGCGCCACGGGCGGTACCGGTTCGGCGCCGATGCCCGGGTGGACGGCGCACTCGGCCGCCTGCGCGGATCCATGGACGTGCCCGCGCTCGCACCGGGCTGGCTCGCCGTCTCGAGCCTGCTCGCCGCCGTGACCTCCGAGCCGACGCCCGATCGGCAGGCCATGGCCCGTCACATGCCTGCCGACGTCGTGCTCCGCCGCGGCGGGCGGCCACTCACGCTGTTCGCGGAGGTGTACGACCTGCCCGATGCGGATGGCGTGGCCCGCTACGAGGCCCACTACACGTTCGAACCGGTCGGCGGCGGCCCGTCGGTGACGTTCGCCTTTCCCCGGACGGTGCCGGCGGGTGTCGTCGTGATCGAACGTCTCCTCGTGGAGCCCGGCCAGGTCCCGCCCGGCGCGTATCGTATCACGCTGCGGGTGCGCGATCACGTGCTCGGATTGACCGCACCAGCCGTCACGCTCCTGATCACACTGCGGTAGCTCGCGCGAGGCCCTTGTCTCGACGCGACCGGAGGCGCAGATTCGGTGGCGCCTCTCATGCTCGTCGATCTCGTCCCCGAGTTTCTCGCCGCGCTCGCTGCGCGGGATCCCGTGGACGCCTATCGCCGCTATCTCGACGCCCACCGTCCCGTCCTTGCCGCGTACTGGCGCAACTACGTGCTCGACCTCGACAGCCCGCATGCGGACGACGTCATCGGCCGTGCGCTCGCGGCCGACCACCGGGACCTGGTGCACCTGCGCGAAACGGTGAATCTCCCCAGGCTCGCCGAAGAGACGCTCCGGGCCTGTGAGGAGGTGTTCGAACTCGACCGCCCCATCGATCTGTACCTGATGGTCGGGGTCGGGGCCGCCAACGCCGGCGAGCTCGTCGTGAACGGCCGCGGCGCGGCGTTCATCTGCGTCGAGCACTTCACGGGTCGCCCCAATCCCGAGACGTACGGCCTGGGCCTGGATCCGGGCTTGATCCCCCTCTGGATCGCCCACGAGGTCGCCCACACCGTCCGGTACACGTCTCCCGCCAGCGAGAGCGAGTTGGCGCACATCATCGCGGACACCGCTGGCACCTACGATTACTGGGAGAGCGGCAGCCGCGCGACGCTGCGGGAACTGCTCGTCAACGAGGGGCTGGCCGTCCATGCTGCTCGCGAGGTCGCGCCGGCGTTCGAGGCGTGGGATTACCTCGGCTACAGCCGCCGCCAGTATCGCCGCCTGCGTGAGCTCGACGCGTTTCTGCGGCGCACCATCGCGGCGGAGCTGGATCAAACCGGGCTGGGCCTGCGGCTGCGCTACCTCTCGGGCGGGATGAGTCCCGCCCAGCGTCTGGTGGCGGGCAAGGTGATCCCCGAGCGGGCGGGCTACTATCTCGGGTGGCGAATGAGTGAGGCGGCCGTGGGGGAGCGCGGTATCGCCGCGGCCCTGCGGCTTTCGGCGCCCGCCGTGCTCGAACTCGACGAGCGCGCGTCGGACATGCAGACGGCATGACCCCCAAGTCCCCCCAGAAGTCCGGCCGCCAGCCCGGTGCGCTCGACCGGCGGTCGCAGCACGCCCTGCGCGAGGCGCTCGACGAGCTCGTCCAGCACGTGCGGGTGATCGCCCGCACGATGCCCACGATGGCCCCGCACGAGATCGACTACGCCCAACATCGGCTGGAATGGCTGGCCGACGAGGTCTGGCGCATCGCCGTCGGCACGGAGCCGGCCGACTAGCGCGCCGCGATCCCCGTCACTTTCCGACGCAGAACGACGCAAACACGCGGTCGAGCACGTCCTCGCCCGTCACGACCCCGATCACGTCTTCGAGCGCCGTCACCGCCGCGCGCAGGTACGTCGTGGCCACGACCGGCTCCAGGCCGGACGCGCGCGCGGCGGCGAACGCCTCGAGCTCCGCGAGGGCACGCGCCAACGCCACCCGATGTCGCTCGCGCGTGATCACCGGCGCGAGATCGGCGTGCGTCGCCAACGTGGCAAAGGCCAGTCCGGCGAGCCGCTCGCGAAGCGCGGGAAGGCCGTCGCCGCGCAACGCGGATACGCGCAACTCCGCGGGGTCGGCGGGGGCGGACGCCTCCAGATCCCCCTTGGTGCGGACCAGCAGCGCCGGTGACTGGAGCGCGTCCAGGAAGAGTCGCTCCTCCCCCACCAGCGGGCGGCCCGCTTCGACGCACAGCAGCACGACGTCGGCCGCCGCGAGATAGCGCCAGCTCACCTCGATGCCAAGCCGCTCGACCAGGTCGTCGCTGTCGCGCAAGCCGGCGGTATCGACCAGGCGGAACGGGAATCCGTCGCACGTCGCCGGCGCCTCGATCGCGTCCCGCGTGGTCCCCGGTCGGTCAGTGACGATGGCGCGCTCTCGTCCCAGCAGCGCGTTGAACAGGGAGGATTTCCCGGTGTTGGGTCGTCCCGCGATCACGCACAGCGCCCCTTCGCGGAGCCGCTCGCCGTCCGCCGCAGTCGCCAGCAGGTCGCCCACGGCCGCGCGCACCGTCACGAGTGCGGCGTCGACGCGGGCGGGCGCTACGGGGCCGCTGTCCTCTTCCGGGAAGTCGAGGTCGTAGCTGAGCAGCGCCTCGAGCGCCAGCACTTCGTCCCGCAGGCCGCCGAGTCGTGCCGACAGTCCCCGATCGAGCTGCTGCAGCGCCGCGCGACGCTGCGCCGGCGCCGTCGCGTCGACCAGGTCGGCGATCGCCTCGGCCTGGAGCAGATCGAGTTTCCCGTTGGCCAGGGCCCGCCGCGTGAATTCTCCCGGCGCGGCCGGCCGCGCTCCCGCCGCCAGCAGGGCGCCCAACACCTCGCCCGGGACCAAGAGACCACCGTGGGTGGTGATCTCCACCATGTCCTCGCCCGTGTACGAGGCCGGCGCGGGAAACACCGCGTACAGCACGTCGTCGAGTGGGTCGTGCGCCTCCCCGGCGACCGCCTGGCTCCGCCGCGCCCGACGCGGCTGTCCCCCGTCGAACGGGCGCAGCACGCGCGCCGCCACGCCGAACGCGTCGCGGCCAGACACGCGGATCAGCGCGATCGCGGCGCGGCCGGGCGCTGTCGCGAGCGCGGCAATGGTGTCAGACAGCATGGGCGCAGGCGGCGGCACGCGGCCGCCGAACTAACCCTTGGGCGGTTTGGGCGGTTTCCGGTCGCCGAGCTTCTTCCGCCGCTCTTTGGAGATGAGCCACTGCTGGGGCAGGCTCGCGATGTTGCTCACCGCGTAGTACAGGTTGAGGCCCGAGGAAAAGTTCAGGAACAGGAACGTGAACATCGGGGGCATCACATACATCATCATCTTCGCCTGCGGATTCGCCGGCAGTCCGCGCTGGCCGATCCAGGTCAGAGCGAACATCGACGCGCCCATCAGCAGCGGGATGACGTAGATCGGATCCGGACGGGACAGGTCGGGCAGCCACAGAAAGGGCACGCCCCGGAACTCGATCGTGTTGGCGAACACGAAGAACAGGGCGAAGAGTACCGGCATCGGCAGCAGCATCGGGAGGCACCCGCCCAGCGGGTTCACCCCGTGTTCCTTGTAGACCGCCATGATCTCCTGCTGCATCCGCTGCGCGTCCTTCGGGTCCTTACGGCCCTGATACCGGTCCTGAATCGCCTTCACCTCCGGCTGCACGACCTGCATGGCGGTCGAGGAGCGCATCGCCTTCTGGTTGAGGGGCCAGAGAAGCCCGCGGACCAGCAGGCCGAACAGGATCAGGACCCAGCCATACCCGAGGCTCAGTGTTTCGTGCATCCACAGCAGGATCAGCACGATGAAGTTGGCGAACGGCCGGATAATCGGGCGGAAGATCCAGCCGTAGGGATTCACGTCTTCGAGATCGTGGCCGAGCTCCTTGAGCCGGCGGTATTCCTGCGGTCCGACATACACGCTGTGGCGGAACCGCCCATCCGCGGCGGGCAGGGTCGCCGTGACGTCCACGTGCGTCTCGTATTTCCCGGGCTTCGGGCCACCGGTGGCGCGGGCGCCACCGAGACGCGGACCGTCGGCTTCGAGCGCCAGGACAGCCGCGACGAAGTACTTCGACTTGATCGCGACCCACTCGAACGGGCCGGCGAATTCGCGCACCTCGCCGGGGTCGATTGACCGGAAGTCGACCCGCTCCGTCCGGCGGGCCTTGGTCACGATTCCGTAGGACCGGATATCGGCCACCGTGTCGCCGTCGATGCTGCGTAGCCGCGGGCCGAGGCCGATGGTGACGAACCCTTCCGGCCGCCCGGCGATCTCACCCTCGACCTCGAACCGATAGGTCTCCGGGCGAAAGCGGTACGTGAGCCGGGCCTCGCGTCCGTTCCACTGGCCGACCCAACGCAACTCGGCTCCGCCGGCCCCCACGGTGACGCGCTCCCGGTCGGGGGTGAAGGGCCAGTCGGCCAGGTGCAGCGTGTCGCCGGCAGCGACGAACGCGTAGGCGAGGAATCGCGTGTCGGGCGGGAGCAGCTGCGCAGGCCCGCTGTCACTCGGGGAAATCGCGCGATACGGCCGGAGCGTCGTCCCCACCAGCCGCGCCCCGCGGGTGGAGAACTCCAGGCGATACAACTCGCTTTCCACCAGCACCCTGCGCTCGGGCGTGCTGTCCGGCGGCGGCTGCGTGCCCGGCTGCCGCACCGGCTGCTCCTGCGGCGTGACCGGCACCAGGGCCGGTGGCATCGCGGGTGCACGCTGCTCCACCGGCACAGGCCCCGTGGCCGATTCCGGCACCGCCGTCGCGCTGTCGGCCGGCGCAACGACCGGCCGCTCGGGCGGCCACAGCACCGAGGGCAGGATGGCCACGAGCAGCATCAGGCCGATGGCGAACAGCAGGCGGCGGTCCATGAAACGCTAGGGAACGGGGTCGAGGCCGCCGCCGCCGAACGGGTGGCAGCGTAGCACACGCCGCACCCCCAGCCACGTCCCGCGGGCAGCGCCGTAGCGGCGCACCGCGTCGAGGGCGTACGACGAGCACGTGGGGGTAAAGCGACAGGGCGACGGGAACGGGGACGCGGCCACCTGGTAGACGCGGATCAGCCCCGCGACCAGTCGGCGCGGCCACAACGTCAGCGGAACAAGCGCGCGTGCCATGTGTCGAGATCGGCGGTCAGCTCGGTCGGCGAGGCGGCGTAGGCCGCGAAGCGCGCGCGAACGACGAGGTCGAGGGACGGGAGCGTCGGCAGGAGGCGGCGCCGCAGGTGTTCCCGAAGGCGACGGCGCAAGCGGTTGCGGGCGACGGCTGTCTGGCCGTGGCGCGGCGCGATCACCCCCAGCCGGGGATGCCCAAGGTCGTTGGGCCGCCAGTAGATGTCGAGCCGTCCCGTACGGCGGCGGGCTCCTCCGGCCATCACCGCCTCGAACTCCGATGCGCGTGCGAGACGCCAAGGCCGGGGCAGGCCTTCGGACGTCAGGCCGCTCCGTGCTTCGAGGGCAGGCGAACAGTGAGCCGCTTGCGGCCTTTCTTGCGCCGCCGGCTCAGCACCTCACGTCCCCACCGCGTCTTCATGCGCGCGCGGAAGCCGTGCTTGCGGATACGCCGCGTATTCCGCGGCCGGTACGTCGGTTGCATTAGATGTCCTCATGTTGAGCCAAGTAACCTATGCGTGCCAGGGATGAGGGTCAAGGTTGACTTTTCCACATGCGCCGCGTTAACATCGGTCGCCCTTGTTGCACCACCCACCCTGTGTAGCACACGCGAATGGACTTGTCCGCCAAAGAGGCGTGGACGCGCCTGCTTTCCGAGGCTCGGCGCGAGTTGCCCGACGCCACCATCAAGACCTGGTTGGAGCCCGCGCGGCCGATGTCCCTCGGCGAGGGACGCCTCACGCTCGCGGCGCCCGATCAGTTCGCGGTCGAGTGGAACGTCTCCAAACACGGGCCGTTGCTCACGCGGCTCGCGGCACAGCTGTTCGGGGAACCCCTGGACGTCGTGTTCGAGGTTCAGGAAGAGCGTGCCGCCCGGCCGCAGATGGACTTCTTCGTGCCCACGGCAGGCACCGATGAGCCACGAACCGCCGCGCGCCGGGCTACGCCGCTCAATGAGCGCTACATCTTCGACACGTTCGTCATCGGCAAGTCCAACGAGCTCGCCGCGGCGGCCGCGTATGCCGTCGCGGAAGCCCCGGGGAAGACCTACAACCCGCTCTTCATCTACGGCGCTACGGGGCTCGGGAAGACGCACCTCATGCAGGCCATCGCCCATGCGGTGATCAAGCGGGCCTCGGGCACGCGGGTCGCCTACATGGGAGCCGAGCAGTTCATCAACGAGGTGATCGAAGGCATCCACGGCCGGACGATGCCCGATTTCCGGCGCCATTATCGAAACGAAGTGGACATCTTCCTCGTGGACGACGTGCACTTCCTCGAAGGTAAGGAAATGACGCAGGAAGAGTTCTTCCACACGTTCAACGCGCTGCACGAAGCCGGCAAGCAGATCGTGCTCACGTCCGACCGTCCTCCCAAGGAGATCCCGGGCCTCGAGTCCAGGCTCGTGAGCCGCTTCGAGTGGGGCATGGTGGCGGATATCGGACAGCCCGACTTGGAGCACCGCATCGCCATCTTGCGAAAGAAGGCGGAGCAGGACCACCTCGAGCTCACCATCCCCGACGATGTACTACGGTTCATCGCCGAGCATGTGCGCAGCTCGGTGCGCGAGCTCGAAGGCTGCATCATCAAGTTGCTGCTGTTCGCCTCCCTCAAACACCGGGAAATCTCCATCGAGTTGGCCCGGGAGGCCCTGTCAGACAAGATCCGCCAGGAGGACGGCGTCGCGGACGGGGGGCGGGGCGTCCCGAGCGTGGCGCGGGTGCAGGAGGTCGTGGCACGGCGCTGGGGAGTCACCCCGGAGGGCCTCCGGTCGAAGGCCCGGACCAGGACCCTGACGGTGCCGCGTCAGGTCGCCATGTTCCTGGCACGGGACCTGTTAGGCATGCAGCTTGTCGAGATCGGCCAGGCCTTTGGCGGACGGGATCACTCGACCGTGATTCACAGCCTTGGGAAGGTCGAGCGGGACATGGAGCGGGACCGGCAGTTTCGTGAGCGGGTCGAAATGGCACGGCGCGAGTTATCCGCGCCATAGCCTCGAAGTACCCACACCGACCTGCGGGGGACCTGTGGGAACGTGGGGAGTGGGAGCGGAGCACACAAACGCTCCACAAGGCATCCACGGGATTGCACAGGTGGGGCGGCGGCGGGTAGGTGGTGCCACAACGAGTTAGCGGGTCTCTCAAGGTTTCCAGAGACCCTACTACGACTACTAGAGTTCTATACTTAGGCTAGCAGTATTATAGATATCCACCTCGAGCAAGGACACCATGAAGTTCACGATCACGAGGGAGAAGCTCCAGGAAGGCCTGGTGGCGGTGGCCGCGAGCGTCCCGACCAAGACGACGCTGCCGGTTCTCTCGAATATCCTGGTCGAAGCGGTGCCGGATGGCATTCGGCTCTCCGGTACGGACTTGGATATTGCGGTGAGTACGCTCGTCCCGGCCGAGGTGGATGCCGAAGGAGCGGTCACGCTGCCGGCTAAGAAGCTGGTGGAGATCGTGCGTGAGCTCCCGAGTGCCGCGGTCCGGCTGACCGCTGCCAGCGAGCAACGGGTAAGCCTCGAGTGCGGCCGCTCGCGGTTCAAGCTGCTGGGCATTCCGCGGGATGAATTCCCGAGTTTTCCGCCGGTCCGCTTCGAGAATGCTTGGACGGCCGCATCCGGAGACCTGCAGAAGCTCATTGGCCATGTTGCCTTCGCGGCCTCCACCGAGGAAAGCCGCCCGATCCTGAACGGGGTGCTGTGGGAGCTCCGGAAGGATCAGATGCGGATGGTTGCCACCAACGGGCACCGCCTGGCGCGGATGGACGTTCCGGCCTCGGGTGGCCGACAGGCAGCCGACTTCATCGTTCCCCCAAAGGCGCTGGAGCAGATCCGACGGCTGTTCGGCGCCGCCGACGAGATTCAGATCGCGAAAAGCGAGAATCATCTGGGCTTCCGCAGCGGCCAGACCTACGTCTACACGCGACTGATCGAGGGCCCCTACCCCAATTACGAGCAGGTCATTCCGCGCGACAACGATCGGGTGGCCGTTGTGGACAAGCAGGCCTTGGCAGCCACGCTGCGGCGGGTCGGGGTAGTGGCCAGCGACCAGACGCACCGGGTGCGGCTGGCATTCAGTGGTGGAACACTCAAGTTCACGGTGAGCACGCCCGATCTCGGCGAGGCGAACGACGAGATGGCGGCCAGTTACGACGGCGAGCCGCTTGAAATCGGCTTCAATGCAAACTACCTGCTCGAGATCCTCAAGTTCATGCCGACCGACGACGTGCGGATCACGATGAAAGCGCCGGAGCGCGCCGCGACTTTGGAGCCGTCGGGCTGGGACGACCCGGCCTCGTATCTCTGCTTGGTGATGCCCCTGCGTCTCGTGGACTGATCCGCGATCTCAGCGAAAGTCGTGGCTGGCCACGCCGGTGACACTCAGCGTTTCGAGGCGGGTGTCGCCGGCGCGTTTGGCGCCGCTCCCGACGAGGATGCCGCGGTACGGGCCGCCGATCGAGATGGCGGCGACGAGCCGGTCAATGTGGAAGGCGTCGTCAAGGTCCACGAGCGCCCGCAGCCCGAGCGCCAGCCGCCCGCGGGTCTCCAGCGACACTCCCGCGCGGTAGGCGAACAGCCAGCCCTGGGTGCCGGCGCCGTCGGCGCCGCGGGCCGCGACTTCCAGGGTGAGCGGCGCCACCGGCCGCCAGCCAATGCCGGCCGTGCCGGCGAACCGGAGTGCCGAGTCGCGGACCGTAGGCTGGCCGATATGCTCCACACCCAGCGCGACGTCGAGACCGCGGGTCACCAGGTACCGGATGCCGACGTCGACGTCCTGTTTCCGCTCCGTGCCGCTGTAGATGCTGGCTGCCGCGCCGATCGACACGCGCCCGAGGGCGCGGCCAAACCCGAACCGCCACGTGTTGCCCGCGCCGTCGTTGGGGAACCGGTCGCGCCGGAAGCCAAAGGCGACGCCGCGGCTGTTGAAGCCAAAGGTGTACTGCGCGAGCGGATAGTCCCCGGCCCCGTTGCGCTCCACCATGGCCTCGATCATGACCGACGCTTCGAAGACCGTACCCAGAGCCGCCGGGTTCACCCAGATGGCCCGCGCGCCGGAGGCGGTCGTGGCGAACAGGTAGTCCGCCGATCGGGGTGTGCGGTATTGGGCATGCACGGGCGCGCCCAGGCCGAGGAGCAGCAGGCCCAGGGCGAACGGAAGGGCCCGCCTCACAGGACCGCCCGCACGGTGTCGGTCGTTTGCTGCATGACGGGAATGATGAGACCGACGCCCGGCAGGTCCACGTCAATCCGTGTGGAATCCCCGCGAATCAGGCGGAGCAGCCGCCCGCCCGCACCGAGCCAGTGCTGCGCGTGGCCCTGCCCCTCGCCGGAGAGCGTGAACGGCTGACCGGCCTGTTCGCCACGTCCCGTGACGGTGAATCGGGCGGCCGTATTGAATTCGAGACCCTGCCCCCCATCAATGGCGGACCAGTCCGCCGTGCTTCGCGTGTTGACCGACTGGATGGAGAGGGTCATGTCCTGCAGGGCGCCCGAGCTGCGCGTGGTATCCGTCCACGTGGCGGCCGATCGGGCCCCGCCAGGGGGCAACAGGGGCAGCAGGTCCACGAGGTCGAACGCCAGCTGATCGATGAGCGGGTTGGCGACGGACGGTCGGACCACGTGCTCGAGCCGGCCGTCGGGGTACAGGTCCGCTTCGAAGCGCCGGCCGCGCGCGCCTTCCGCACTGCCGGGTGCGAGCCCCGAGCCGCGCACGCGTGCCGAGTCCACCACGAGTTCCAGTCGGAGCCCCGGGTCGCCGACGGACGTCGTGACCGAGAGCCACAGGTGGCTCGTCAAGTCGGTCACGAGCGGCTGACCCTGAAACACCTGCTCGACGTGGCGGTGCCGAACGAAGACGTATCGTCCGGTCCAGGGGCCATACGTGAGCACCGCCGGGCGTGGGGGCAGGGGCGTGACGCCGGGCTGCGTGCCGGCACAGGCGGTGAGCAGGAGGAGCACGGATGGGGTTCGTGGGCGCATGGCGGTCCGGGGCGGCGGAAGGAAACGCCGCGACGAGGGAGCTTGGCGATCGCCGAGCAAGATGCGATACGGAGGGTGACCGGCGGGGCCGTAAGCCGAGTTCTGTTCGCCCCGAAGGGCGCAACGGTCATCTCTCTGGGATGCCGGTCGCCCGGCACCTCTAGCGGCCTACCCGCGGCTCAGGCGGTCCGGGTCGGACCATCGCCGCCTATTTGGCCTTGCTCCGGCTGGGGGTTGCCGTGCCACGCGCTGTTACCAGGCGTGCGGTGGGCTCTTACCCCACCGTTTCACCCTTACCCGCACGAGGCGGGCGGTTTGTTTTCTGTGGCCCTGTCCGTCGCCTTACGGCGCCCAGGCGTTACCTGGCAGCCAACCCTGTGGAGCTCGGACTTTCCTCAACCGATTCCCGTGGGAAACGGCTGCGACCGTGACACCCCGCCGGTCTCCTCCACCGGGAAGATAGCCGGTGCCGAGGGTCGTGCCTAGCGCTCGCACGCAAATGTGCCGCCCAGCGATGGCGGCACCCGGCATTCAGCCGCACGGACAGGGGGTTGACGGCAGGTTGAGCCACGGGTGGCAGCCTGCGCGCAGGATGCCACAGGAGTTGTGCGTATGCAGATTGCCCCAAGGACCCCTACGATCGCCACGGTGCTCGAACCCCCGAGCCGTCCGCGTGTCGATGCCGCCGCCGGGGGGAAGTTCCGGACCATCCACACGGAGTCCGTCGCGGAGGTGATCCGGGCCGTGCGCGAGCGCCCGGTCGACGCCGTGCTGCTCTCAGCCGGGTTTGTCCCGCGGGATCAGGTCCCGAGCGTCGCGAGCCTCGTCCACGGGTTCCCCGCCGTGTCCACGCTGGCCGTGGTGTCGCGCCACGATCCCCGGTCGACCGAACGGCTGCTCGACCTTGGCGCCTCAGGCGTGCGCCGGGTGCTCGATCTGAGCCAACGGGAGGGCTGGACGACCCTGCGCGAGCTGCTGGCGCGTCCCAACTCGCCGGCGGCGGCGGCCATTCTGGCCCGCGTCATCCCGGAGCTCGACGAGGCGCCCGACGACTGCCGGCTCTGTTTCCAGTCGCTGGTTCGTCTCGCGCCAAGCGTCCCGACGGTGCGAGGTCTGTGTCGGCACTTCGGACTGCAACCGAGCACGTTCATGTCACGGTTCTTCCGTGCCCGGTTGCCGTCACCCAAACAGTATCTCGCGCACGTTCGCCTGACCTATGTGGCGGCGTTGCTGGAGATGCGCGGCCTCTCGGTGTCGGACGTCGCCTATCGGCTCGAGTATTCGTCGCCGCAGAGCTTCGGCCGACACCTTCGTGCCGTCACGGGGCTCACCGCGTCCGAGTTCCGACGCCGCACCAGCCTCGTATCCGCCATCGAGGGGCTCTGCGAGCGGCTGTTCACCCCGTACCGGGCGACGCTGCGCGCCTTCCATCCTTTGAACCACAACGGGGTGGCGGCAGTCGGACGCGGCACGTAGCCCGCCCGGGCGGGCTCGCGGCTCAGTCGCCGGAGAGGTCGGGGAGCCGAACGAGCGCGATCACGGGGTACCCGGCGGCCTCGATGGCCTGGCGGCCACCCTCCTCACGGTCTACCACCGCGAGCACGCCCACGACCTGGCCGCCCGCTTCGGTGACCGCCGTGATTGCGGCCAGGGCGGAACCGCCGGTCGTGATCACGTCCTCGACCACCACGACCGTCGCGCCGGACCGGAACGGGCCCTCGAGGCGGCGTCCGGTCCCGTGCGCCTTGGCTTCCTTGCGCACCGTGAAGCCGTCGATCGTCGGCGGGGCGCGGTCGCTGGCGGCGGCGATCGCATACGCCACCGGATCCGCGCCGAGCGTCAGCCCACCGACCAGTGACGGAGTCCAGCCCGCCGTTCGGATGGCCTCCAGTCCCAGCGTACCCACGAGCGACAGACCGTGGGCGGACATCGTGGTGAGGCGGGCGTCGACGTAGTAGGACGAACGGCGCCCGGACGCGAGGGTGAACGTCCCCCGACGGAACGAGCGTTCGCGTAGCAGGGCGATCAACTCGGTCCGTGCGGGGGTCGGGGTCGTCACGAGGCGGGTGGCTTCCGCCCGAGCAGCGAGCGGAGCGACCCGAGCAGGCCCCCGGCGGCCGGCGGTGACTCGGACGCCGCCGCCGCCGCCGGCCCGTCGCGAGCGGCCCGCGCGAGCTCCGCGGCGAAGGCCTCCACCGCAGGATGCCGTTCGGCGGGCTCGCGGGAGAGCGCCTTCATTACGACGGCCTCGATGGCGGGAGACAACCGGCTCCCGGCCGGAGTGGTCCGCAGCGGCGCCGGCGGCTCGGTGAGCAGCGCCTGGAAGACCTCGCGCGGCGAGCGGCCGGCGTACGGATGTTCCTTGGTGAGCAGGAAGTACGCGATCGTCGCGAGGCTGTAGATGTCCGCCGCTTCGTCCACCAGCGCGCCCGAGAGCGCCTCCGGGGCGACGTAATTGAGGCTGCCCACGAAGAACCCGGTGCGCGTGAGGCGTTCCTGCTCCGGCTGCTGCTGGTCCCGCGCGATGCCGAAGTCGAGCAGCTTGACCACCCCGCTGGCGGGATCGTAGATGATGTTCTCGGGCTTGAGGTCCCGATGGATGATGCCCTCGGCGTGCGCGGCCGCCAGGGCGCCGGCGAGTTGGCTGATGATCGGCGCCACGACCCCCGGCGCGAGGGGGCCGTTGCGCTGCGCGTAGTCGGCAAGCGACTCCCCCTCCGCCCATTCCAGCGCGAGGTAGTAGAGGCTGTCCTCCTCCCCATACTCGTACGTGGAAACGACGTTGGCGTGCTGGACCCGGGCCCCGTAGCCCGCTTCCCGCAAGAAGCGCTTCACGGCCACGGGATCGGACCGCGAGCGCTGCCGGAGGATCTTCACGGCGCACTGGCCGCGCTCGGGGTGTTCGGCGCGATAGACGGTGGCCGTCCCGCCTTCCCCGATGCGCTCGAGGAGGCGGTACGTCGCAATCGTGCGACCGGCGAGGTTCTCAGCGGGCATGGCGCCCGAAACTACTGCCCGGTCTTGAACTCCTGCAAGTCGGGGGCTTAGATACCAGCATGGGCCCCCTCCTTCGGCGCGCCGCGCTCGCACCCACGCTCGTGACGGTCGCCGCTACCGCGGCCTGCCAATGGCAGCGTGTGGGCAGTGACACACGGCCCGACCCGTCGGTCGTTGTGCCGCAGTTGTTCAATCCGGCGGCGCTATACACCCGGATGGGCTTCTTCGCGGCGGGTCCCCCCCTGCCGTTCGTCGCGAGCCTGCAGTACCTGGCGACGTCGTCGCCCGACACCACGCTGGCGCTGTTCGGGCTCTCCATGGCGAACAGTGCCTTGTCGTTCCGGCAGGCCGGACAGGCCCTGGAAGCGCGCTACCAGGCGGAGGTCGTGCTCCGGCGGGCCGGCAGTGTCCTCGCCCGGGCCGTCTCCGAAGAAACCGTCCGGGTCGCGTCCCGAGACGAGGCGCGCCGCGCAGACGAGAGCGTGATCTTCCAGCAGTTCCTTCAGGTCCCGCCGGGGGCGTACGATGCGGTCGTGACGGTGCGAGACGAATACGGTACGTCCGTGGGTCGTGCCGAGCGCCAGATCGGCGTGCCGCGCGTGGGTCCCCGCGGACTCTCCGACGTCGTTGCCGTCTATCGCGTGGAGCCGCGCGGGGCGCGAACCGAGGCCCCGCGGGTCTTGCTGAACCCGCGCGCCACGGTGCCCTTCGGCCTCGATACCCTCCGGCTGTATCTCGAGGGCTACGGGTATCCGGCGGGGACGCCGGTGGCCGTGCGGGTGACGGTCGACGGCGGCCGCGAAGTGTGGTCGGGCGAGGTGGCCCTCGCGGGGACGCCGCAACTGGGCGCGGCGGTGGTCACGCTCAGTCCCGACCAGTTGCCGGTCGGCGAGCTTCGCGCCGTTGCCCGCGTCGAGGCCACGCAGGACTCCTCCCGGGTTGCCGCGGCGCTGGTGAGCTTCTCGGAGCAGTGGGCGATCACCAACTTCGATGAAGTGCTGTCGCTGCTGCGGTATTTCGGACAGGACCGGGCCATCGGCGAGATGCGCGCCGCCGATCCGGTGGAGCGGCCCGCCCTCTGGCGGACCTTCTGGCGGGCGACCGATCCCAACCCCCTCACCCCGCAGAACGAGGCCCTGGAGCTCTACTTCCGCCGCGTCCAAGAGGCGAATGCCCGCTTCCGCGAGACCGGAGACGCGGGCTGGCTGACCGACCGGGGTGAGGTGTTTATCACGCTCGGCGAGCCGGACGAGATCTTCGACTCCAGTTCCGACCTCCAAGGCACGCGCCGCATCGTCCGCTGGAACTATCTGGGCCAGCGGCTCACCCTCGATTTCGTGGACGACACGGGCTTCGGCCGCTTCCGTCTCACCCCGACGTCGCGCGCGGAGTATCAGCGCGTGCTGAACAGCATCCGGAGCCGCAACTGAACACCTGGGTGCGCGTCGTGGTTGGAGCCCTGCTGATGCTCCGAGCCGCTGCCGTCTCCGCCCAGGACGGCGCGGTGTGGCCCTGGCGGGTGACGGAGCCGTGGCACGTCGCGCAGGCGTGGCGCGCCGCAGGCACGCCGGCCGGGCTCCGCCCGGCGCCGGCGGAAGCCGTGGTGGCCGAACTGGCCATCGGTCGCACGGCGCAGGCCCGTCTCCTCCTGGAGCGTCACGAGCAGCAGTTCGACGCGACGACGCGGCTCGCCCTCGGGGGCATGGTGGCGGTGCGGGAAGGTCGTTCGCGCCGCGCTGCGCGGGCGTTTGCCGATGCGAGTGCGCTGGCGGCTGGGCGGATGGCCGGCGTGCTCGCCGCCCGCGCGGCGGCGCAATTCGACGCCGACGGCCAGAACGACAGTGCGGCGCGCTATTACGAGCGGGCCCGCGCCCTGCTGCCCGAGCTCGCGGGGTGGCTCGCTCTACGGGAAGCGAGTGTCCGGTCGGACAGTGCCCAGGTGGAGGCGCTGTTGACGTACGTCCCGGCGATCGCGGCCGGCGTCGCCGACGCAATCCGGGCACGCGTCCGCCTGGAGATGGGCGACATGGCGGGGGCCGAGCGCCATCTCGCGCGCGCCGGACAACCCGCCCGCGCCGCAGAGCTCGCCCTCGCCCGCCGGGACTCCGCGGCGGCCCGCGCGTATGCCCGCGCGGCGCTCGCCGGGACGGATACCGCCGACCTGCGCATTGCGCTGACACTCTGGCGCGAGCACCTCGCTCCGCGCGATGAAGGGGAGTGGGTGGCGCTGGCCCGCGCTGCCGCACGCCGCGGGGAGTGGCGCACCGCGGTGGACGCCGCCGCTGCGGCGGTCAGCGCGGGCGACAGCACCGTGGAGACGCTCCTGGCCTGGGGTGAATGGCTCGAGCGCGCGGGGCGGCGCCGGGAGTCGCTCGGCGCGTATGCGCTGGCCGGCCGGGCCGGGGAGTTCCCCCGCGCCCGCGCCCTGCTCCGACTCGGCGCGCGCGCTGATGCGGATCGCGCCCTTCGGGCGTTCGCCGACGCACATCCCGATGATCCCGCTGCGCCGGGCGCGCTCTACCTGGCCGGCGACCTGACCGGCAGCGACGGCGTGCTCGAGGCCGTGGCGCGCAGGTGGCCGGCCCACGAGTACGCGTCGCGCGCGCGGCTCCGGCTGGCCCGCGCGGCGCTCGCTGCCGCGGACTCGGCCGGCGCGCAACGCCAGTACGATGCCGAGATTGCCGCGGGCGGAGGGGAGGCGATGGCGGCGCGCTTCCATCGCGCGCGGCTCCGCATCGCCGCCCGAGACCCGGGCGGACGCGAGGCGCTGGCATCGGTCGCCCGCGCCGATTCGTTGGGATACTACGGCGTGGTAGCCCGGGCACTGCTCCAGTTGCCCGCGCCCACCGTCGCGCCGCCGCTGCCGCGGACCCCGGCCCCGGCGGCCCGCGCCGTGCTCGAGCAGCTCGCCCTGCTCGACGCGGCGGGACTGGAATCCGAAGCCGGACTGTTGCTCGGCGACATGCTCGAGCGGGCGTGGAACGACCCCGACACGATGCTCGATGTCGCGGATGGCCTCGTCACCCAGGGACGCGCGAACCTCGCCATCCGGCTCGGCTGGCGCGCGGCGGGCCAGCTGACGTTCAATCACCCGCGCGTCTTGCGGGCGATCTACCCCTGGCCCGATCGGGAGCTCGTGGAGGCGGAAGCGGCGAAAGCCGACCTCGATCCGTACCTCGTCGCCGGACTGATTCGCCAGGAATCGTGGTTTCTGGCGACGGCCCGATCCCGGACGGGAGCCCAGGGCTACATGCAACTCATGCCCGCCACGGCGCGCGAGGTGGCACGGCGGCTCGCCGTCCCGTGGGCCGACGGCATGGCCACCGTGGCCGATGCCAACATCCACCTGGGCGCGACGCATCTGGCGGGCCTCCTCCGGCGCTACGGCGGCGCCACCGTGCCGGCACTGGCGGCGTACAACGCGGGAGGGACGCCGGTGAGCCGCTGGCTCCGGCGCACGCCGGCCGCCGACCCCGTACGCTTCGTCGAGGAAATCAGTTACCCCGAGACGCAGGGATATGTCCGGTCCGTGCTCCGTCACCGCACGATCTACCGCGCCCTGTACCCGCCGGCGACGGACCCCTGAAGCCGTCGCCGGGCACGCTTGACACGCGGCGAGTCGCGATGCCACAATAGCCCGTCGTCACCTTCCAGGAGGCCGGAGCGATGCGGGGGACGGTGAAGTGGTTCAACGACGCCAAGGGCTACGGGTTTATCGCACAGGACACGGGGGAGGACGTGTTCGTCCACTTCTCCGTGATCCAGATGGAGGGGTTCCGCACCCTCCGTGAGGGCCAGGACGTCGAGTACGACGTCGAAGCTCGTGACCGCGGCCTGTACGCCAAGAACGTCGTATCGGTCTGACGCCGGGCTTCGCCCGGGAGTGTGCGCGCCCCGCCTCCGTCCTGCGCAGGCGGGGCGTTTGCGTTGCGATTAAGTTGTTCCGACGATGGCCCACGCCGCGCGCCCACGGCTCTTTCTCGTCGACGGATACGCGCTGATCTACCGGGCGTTCTTCGCCATGATCGGCCGCCCCCTCACCACCAGCAACGGCGAGAACACGTCCGTGGCCTGGGGCGTCGCGAACTTCCTCCTCCGCCTGGTACGCGCCCATCATCCCGAGTACCTCGCTTGGGTCCACGACGCCGGGACCTCGTTTCGCCACGAGGTGTTCCCCGAGTACAAGGCCACGCGGGAGAAGCTCGAGCCCGAGCTCCAGGAGGTGTTCGACCACTCGATCGAGCGGGTCGAACAGCTCCTCACGGCGTTCCGCGTGCCGCTCATCGCCGAGGAGGGGTATGAAGCGGACGATGTCATCGGCACGTTGGCCCAGCGGGCGGTCGATCACGGGTGGGACGCGGTCATCATTTCGGGCGACAAGGACTTCTACCAACTCGTCTCGGCGCACATCGCGCTGCTCAACCCGGGGCGCGGCGGACCGGCGGCCGTGGACGAGATGTGGGTGGATGCCAGCAACGCCGCCGAGCGCCTCGGCGTCCCCCCGGAACGGGTCGTGGACTACCTCGCGCTCGTGGGGGATGCGTCCGACAACGTGCCCGGCGTCCGCGGGGTGGGGGACAAGACGGCGCGGGCGCTGATCGAGGCGTACGGCGATCTCGACAACATCCTGGGTCACGCGAGCGAGGTGACCGGGAAGCGCCCGCGGGAAGCACTGCTCGCCCACGCCGACAACGCGCGCCTTTCCCGTGAGCTGGTCACGATCCGGCGCGATGTGCCGGTGCGCGGCGACCTGGCCGCGCTTGCCGCCGCCGCGCCGGACCGTGAGGCGCTGGCGGCGCTCTTCACGGAGCTTGAGTTCCACTCGCTCATCCCGCAGCTCGCGGCACCCGCACCGCCGACACCGCCCACGCGCGATCTCGTCACCGACCCCGCGTCGCTGCCCGCGGTGGTGGCCACCCTGCGGCGCGAGGCGCCGATCGCGGTCGCTACGCTCGCCGACGGGCCAGATCGGCGCTCCGCGCGACTGGTCGGGCTCTGCCTCGCGGGGACGGCGCAGGGCTTCTACTTCCCGTTCGCCCACCGGGCGCCGGCGGAGCTCGGCGCCACCGATCCGGAGAACCTGCCACCGCTCAGTGACCCCGCGCTGCGACCGCTCCGGGACGTGCTGAGCGATCCGGCGGTGCCCAAGCTGGGCCATGACGTCAAGGCAGACTGCCTCACGCTGCGTGGCGCCGCGGTCGACCTCGCGGGAGTCGAGGGGGACACGATGGTGGCGGGGTTCCTGCTCGAGCCGGGCAAGCGCAGCTACGCGCTGGACGTCCTGGCCCTCGAGCGCCTCGGCCAACAGGTCTCGACGCCCGCCGACCTGCTGGGCCGGGGGCGGTCGGAGCGCCCGGCGCCGGAAGTGGCGCCCGCAGAGGCCGGGCAGGTGTTGGCGGCGGCCACACGCGCGGTCCACCGACTGGCCGCGGCCATGGAGCCCGAGCTCGCTAGCGCCGGGCTGGATGGGCTCCTGCGGGAGATCGAGCTCCCGCTAATCCGCGTGCTGGTGGAAATGGAGTGGCGCGGCATTGCCGTGGATCTCGAAGGGCTCGCGGCCCTGTCCCGCCGTTTCGGGGAAGAGCTGCAGGATCTCGAACGGCGCATCCATGCCGACGCCGGGATGGACTTCAACATCAACAGCACGCCACAGCTGCGGCACGTGCTGTTCGAAAAGCTCCAGTTGCCGATCATCAAGAAGACCAAGACCGGCGCGTCGACGGATGCCGATGTGCTCGCGCAGCTGGCCGAGATGGGCTTCACGACGCCGGCCCTGCTGCTCGAGTACCGCGAGCTCACGAAGCTGCGGTCGACCTACGTGGACGTGCTGCCGCAGCGCGTGAACCCGGCCACCGGCCGCATCCACACGACCTTCAACCAGGCCGGAGCGGCGACGGGCCGGCTGTCGTCCGCCGACCCGAATCTGCAAAACATCCCTGTGCGGACGGCACGCGGAGAAGAAATTCGCCGCTGCTTCGTCGCCGCCCCTGGCCATCGGCTGGTCGTCGCGGACTACTCGCAGATCGAGCTGCGCGTGCTGGCCCATCTCTCCGAGGACAAGGCGTTCATCACCGCGTTCGGGCGGGGCGGTGACATCCACCGCGAGACGGCGGCAATCATCTTCGATGTGCCGGTCGGGACGGTGACGCCGGAGATGCGGGCGCGCGCGAAGACGATCAACTTCGCGACGATCTACGGGCAGGGCGCCTTCGCGCTGAGCGGGCAGCTGGGCATTTCCCAGGACGAGGCGCGCGCGTTCATCGCCACGTATTTCGAGCGGTTTGCCGGGGTCCGCCGGTTTCTGGACGACACGGTCGAGCGCGCCAGGGCGCAGGGGTTCGTCGAAACGCTGTTCGGCCGGCGACGCTACATTCCGGAGTTGCAGGACCGCAACCGGAACGTCCGCGCATTCGGCGAACGGACGGCGATGAACTCGCCGATGCAGGGTTCGGCGGCCGATCTCATCAAGATCGCGATGATCAGGTTGGCGGAGGCCCTGCGGGACGCGGGCCTGCGTGCGGGCCTGCTGCTCCAGGTGCACGACGAGCTCGTGCTGGAGGCACCCGACGACGAGGTGCAAAGGGTGCGGGCGTTGGTGCGCGAGCACATGGAGGGCGCGGCGCGCCTCCGGGTGCCGCTCGTGGCGGACGTCAGCGAGGGCGACAACTGGATGGACGCAAAGCCGTGAGCGGCTGGCGCGAGTTCGGGCTCTGGCGGGACGGCGTGGCGTACGCGCTCGACGGCGGGCTGTGGCTCCATCGCTTCTCGCTGTCGGGGGAGCCGTGGGCCCACCTCGTGTCCGCCAACCGCGGCGCGCTGCTGCACGCCGGGGGACTGCTCGACCTGCCGTCCCACTGGTTGCAGTATCGGCCACTCAAGGACCCCCGCTCCGCGGAGCGGGTAGATGCCTGGCACTGGGACCTGCGGCGCGATCGGCTTGCACGGGCGCTCGCCCTGGCGGCGCCCAAGGTCCCCTACCGTCGGCCCTGATTGCGGAGCCCACGCCATGGTACGGCACTTGGCCATCTCTCCCGCGACCCTGCTCGCCGCCGCGCTCGTCGGTGCGTGTGCCACGTCGCCGTTCGAGGACCTGACCCGTGCCATCGACGGGGAGCTGATCAACGGCGACACGACGTTGATCGTGATGGAATCGGCCATCTTCCGCGCCCGGGCCATCTACTCCGTGGGTCCGGGCACGCCGGTCTCCATGCGCTGGGCCGTCACCGACACCACGCTGCTCGATATCAGTTCCCAGCCCGATCTGACCGCCTCCGTGCGCGCCAAAGCCACCGGTGAGGCCTGGGTGCTTGGCCTGGTCAACGAGGAGTTCCTCGACAGTACCAAGGTGACGATCGTCGCGCGCGGCACCGTGAAGTGGCGCCGCCCACTCGCGGCTGCCCCCACCCGGTACCTCGCGATCGACGACTCCAATCGTGTGCATGTGACGACGACCGCGGGCCAGCTGGTCGTGCTGCGCGCGACCGGTGATACGGTGCGCGCGCAGAACCGGTGCGCGGGAGCGCTGGGCCCGAGTGTGATCGGCACCAGCGCTCACACCGTTGGTGCCGGATGCCTGGATCGGACGGCGCAGGACGGGTCCGCAGCCTGGGCGCTCGCGTTCGGCGACGCCGAGGGCGGCGTGGCCCTCGCCGCCGACGAAGCGACGCTCGTGACCTCCGTGGAATCGGGCGCGGGGGGCGACGCCATCGTGCTGAGCCGCGTGTCGCTCCTCGGCGCAGTGCTGTGGCGCGACACGCTGGTGGCCGGCGCCCTCGCCCCGGCGACCGCCCCGGCGATCGGCGCCGACGGCAGCATCTATGCGCCCTGGCGTCTAGCGGCGGACTCGAGCCGGATCACGAAGTGGAGCGCGGCGGGCCAGCGGCGCTGGACGGTGGCGCTGCCGGGGCCGGTCCGCCACGCGAGCCCCGCGGTGGTGGGCGGCCGCGTCTACGTGGCGCACGAGAGCGGACTCACGGTGCTGGATACGGCCGGGGCCGTCGTCTGGAGCCGGGCGTTCAGCGACGCCGACCCGGCGATCCCGGCGGGCACCGTGCCGTCCTCCCCAGTGCTGGACCGGAATGGCGTCATCGTCGTGCAGACGCCGGCGGGACTCCTCTCCTACAGCGCCGCCGGTGACGTCCGCTGGGTGGCCGACTCCCTCGGCGGCGGCGACGCCGCGCTGGGCGTCGGGGCGCCGACGCTGCTTGGCGACGACGTGCTGCTGGTCCCGTGTGGCGGCGAGGTCTGCGGGGTAGCCCTGGCGACGGGCGCACTCGTGTGGCGATCGACGATCGGCGGTGGGGCGATCGGCGGCGTGGCGGTGGGACTCGACGGCATGCTCTTCGTGGCGCGCGCCACGGCGGCGGGTGGAGAGGTGGTCGCGCTGTGGAACCGGCGGCTGCTGGCGCTGTTGGGATGGCCGACGGAGGGTGAAGGCTCGGGCCGCACCCGCCGGGAGCGCTGAGGCGCCGGCGACTATTCCTCCCGCGCCCCGTCCTTGGGTGGCCGGGCCTCTTCGCGGATCGTGCGCACCCCGGGCCACCAGTTCCAGCGTCCGGCGATGTGCATGAAGGACGGCACGAGCACCATGCGCACCAGGGTCGCGTCCAGGAACACGGCGGCCGCGAGTCCGAAGCCGAACAGCTGCACCGCCAACACTCGGGAAAACGCGAAGGTCCCGAACACGATGATCATGATCGCCGCCGCGCTCGTGATGACCGAGGCAGTGGCGCTCAGGCCCTCCATGGTGGCCTGGCTGTTTCGGCCCGACCGATCGAACGCTTCCTTGATGCGGGCCAGGAGGAACACCTCGTAGTCCATGCTCAGCCCGAACACGACCGCGAAGACCAGCACGGGCACCAGCACGAAAATGGCCTCGGTCGGCCCGGTCAGGCCGAACAGCCCGCTGCCGAAGCCGTGCTGGAAGACCAGCACGATCAGTCCGAACGCCCCCGCCACCGACAGGCAATTCATCACGACCGCCTTGAGCGGCACCAGCACCGACTGGAAGGCGACGAACATCGCGATCGCGGTGATGACCAGGACGAGGGCGACGAGCAGGGGAAACCGCCGCAGCAGCTCGTCCTGCAGATCCACGCTCGCAGCCTGGAACCCCTGGAGCAGGACTTCCACCGAATCGAGTCCGCGGACGCCGGCATCGCGAATCCCGCGAATCCCCCGCACCACGTCCATCGATCCGGTGATGGACGTGGTGTCGCTGAGGAGCACGGTCATGCGCGTCGTGCGCGCGTCGCGCGAGAGGAAGGTGTCGAGCAGTTCGGGATAGCGCTGTCGCGCCCGGTCGACGTCGCTGTACAGCAGCGAGTACTGCAGCATCGAAATCCCGGGTTCCAGCGTGATGACGCTGCGGACATCGGCCACGCGGGGGTCGGCGGCGACCGAATCCGCGAGCCGCTTGAGGCCCCGCAGATACCGAGTCCCCACGACCTTCTCGCCCTCCGGGGCGCGCACGACGAGCGTGATCGGCTGAAGCACACCCGCGGCGCCCACGCGGTTCAGCGTCTCCACGCCGGCGGCCGACTCGGTGCCGCTCGGGAACCAACCCGCGCGCGGCAGGCCGATGCGGATGCCGCCCAGCGGCCACATGATGACCGCCGCCGTCGCCAGACCGATGAGCAGCGCCTGCCAAGGGTGATTGCCCAGCCACCGGGCCCACCGTTCCCATCCGGCCGGGGCGTGATACCAGGCCAGCCGCCGCGCGAGCCCGCGCGGCTCATCGATCGCGCGACCGAGAATGGCCAGTACCGCGGGCAACAGGGTGACGGACAGAAGTACCGCGACGCTCACGACGATGACACCGCCGATCGCCACTGAGCGCGTCTCCATCACCGGGGCGACAAAGAGGCTGGCGAAGCCGACGACCACCGTCAGCCCGCTGGTGACGACCGCACGCCCCGCGGTCTGAATTGTCCGGGTGGCCGCGTCTCGGCGCCGCAAACCGCGGTTCAATTCCTCACGGAACCGGGTCACCACCAGCAACGAGTAGTCGATGCCCACCCCGAGGCCGATCATCGTCACGATGTTGAGCACGAAGACCGACATGGGCAGAAACGCCGCGGCGACGTGCACGAGCGCCAGGCCACACGTGATCGCGAGCACCCCCACGATGATGGGGAGCGCCGCGGCGACCAGCGCGCCGAAGGCCACCACGAGCACGATGGCCGCCAGTGGCAGGGCGCGCGCCTCGCCCCAGTCGGCGTCCTCCTTGCTCACGGTGCGCCCGTCGAAATCCAGCGCCGGTGCTCCCGTCACGTTCACGCGGTAATCCCGCCGGTTCGGCAGTCGTTCGGCGGCCCGATGGACCGCGCCGCGGAAGGCGGGGGTCAGGTCCGTCGAGCTGTCGGCGCTCGTCATGTCCACGGCGGCCACGAGGAACGCCGCCCGCCGGTCGTCGCTGACGAACTGCGTGATCGACGAGTTGAGCGGCGAGAACACACGCGCGACGTACGGTTCCGCCGCGGCGGCCGCGGCGAGGGCATTGATGGCGGCACGGTACGGCGCGCTGTCGATGGGGATGGGTCCCTCGACGGTCACGGCGAAGAAGTGCGTGAACGGCTGGGGGAATTCCTGGCGGAGCCATTCGGACGCACGCCGGGATTCCGTCTCGAGGACGGACCGGCCCTCGACGTCCAGCACGTCATGGACGCGCGAGGCCCGCGGACTCGCGAACGCGGCCACCGCGATCCAGAAGGCGATGATGAGGTAGCGGAAGCGGACGATTGCCCGCGCCGGAGATCCGAACACGCCACCTCCAACCTGGGTGCTGGACTGCTGCGCCACCCTGCTGACCGGCTACGCCCGGATCGACGAGTGGTCTCGCAAGTGCTTATTGCGGCGAATCATAGACCAGGGACGCACGAGGCGCCAGCGAGTCGCGCGTGTTGGGGTCCGGCCTCGGGGCGTCGTATATTGCCCACCATGCGCGCGCTCTTGTGGAGCCTCAAGATCCTGCTCGTCCTGACCGCCCTCGTCGTTGCCGTGCAGGTCGGGCGGCACCTCGTGCCGGTGCAACCGGAGGTGCGCGGTGTCGCGCCGGACGCTTCACTCGGCGGCAGCGTGGACCTGGATTCGGTTCGCGCCGCCCGGGCGGGCGTCCTGCGGCACATCGCGGGAGCGGACTCCTATCTGCCGGCGATGCTCGCCGAAGGCGACTCGGTGCTCAAACGCTGGCCGGAGCGGATGACGGTGCCGCTCACGGTCTACCTGCCGGCCGGCGCGGTGACCGGCGCGAGCGGCGACAAGCGGGAGGCGGCCCGCCGGGCGTTTGTGCGATGGGAACGGGTGGGAGCCATCCCGGTGCGGTTCCAGTTCGTGACCGACTCCGCGCAGGCGGAGGTCGTGGTGCGGTGGATCGAGCGCTTCCCCATCCGCCGGGCCGGGCAGGCGGACATCCACTGGAACCGCAACGGGTGGATCCTGCGGGCGTCGCTCACTCTTGCCACGCACACCACCGACGGATTCCCCCTGGGTGTGGAAGCCGTGCACACCGTCGCCCTGCACGAGATCGGACATCTGCTCGGTCTGGGGCATTCGGACGATGCGCGCGACGTCATGTACCCGTCGACGGAAGTCCAGGACATCACGGCGCGTGACCGGCATACGGCCCGGCTGCTGTACTCCGTGCCGCCGGGGTCGCTGCGGCTCGGCGTGAGCGGCGACCGGTCCCGGTGACCCCTCGCACGACGGCCTAGCGCCCGTCCAGCGCTCGCAGCAGCGCGAGCGCGTACTCCGCGTAGCGCTGCAGCCCCGAGAATGGAAAGGCGTCGTCGTACTCGTCGCCCGGCTGGTGGTAGCGGTCCCACCGCCGCCGCAGCGCCTGCGAGGAATCTGCGGTCAGACCCTGGTAGGGGGCGGACCCGGGAATCAGGAACACGGCGGGCACGCCGCGTCGCGCGAACGGGAAGTAGTCCGAGTTCGGCGTTGCCGGGGAGACCGTGGCGCTCCAGCCCCGCGCCGCCGCGACGTCCACGGCCAGCGCGCCGAGCGGCGAGTCGCTGCCTCCGGCCACCCGCCAGTTCCACGGCGGGGCGGGCGGCGCGCCGGCATCCAGATTGATCACCGCGCGGATCCGCTCGAGCGGCAGCGGCGGGTGGGCGACGAAGTAATCGGAGCCCAAGAGCCCGCGTTCCTCCCCCGTGAAGAACAGGAACAGCACCGAATGGCGCAAACCGACGGGGACCTCGGTGAGGTGCTGCGCGATCGCGAGCAGCATCGCCACGCCCGCCGCGTTGTCCGAGAACCCGTTGTAGATCGAGTCGCCACGCTCATCCGGCAGGCTGATCCCCAGGTGGTCGTAATGCGCGGTGAGGGCGATCGCCGTATCGGTCAGCCGCCGATCACCGCCGGACAGGAGACACGCGACGTTCCGTGCGGGGATGCGCGTTTCGTCGAAAGCGGCGCGGAGCTCGAGCGTCACCCGACCGCCGCGGAGCGCCTCCGCGAGAGCGGCGGCGACCCGCGGCGCGGCGATCACGGCGGGGAGTGCGGGGAAGAACGACGACGGCACGCCGGGGTCGTCGAGGAGCGTCAGCCGCAGATCGCGGCTCGCGGCATACAGCCGGTACGTGCGCTCGTCCTCCAGCAGGTGCACCAGGGCCACGGCACCGCGCGCGGCGAGGATCGCGGCCACGGTCGCCTGCACCGGGCCCGCCGTGAGCGCAACGCGCCCGTGGAGCGGCGGTAATGCGTCGGGGGCCTGGCGAATGGCGTCCGCCGTCCCGACGAACACCGGCTCACCCGCGAAGCCCCGGAGTGCGGAGCGCGTCCCGCCGACCACCAGGAAATCGGGGCCGGCGGCAAACGCCGTGGTATCGCGCGGCCGGCGGACCCGCAGGACGGTGGTCTCCGGGCGGACGGCCGCCTCGAGCATCGGGACGTCGAGCCCGTAGCTCGCCCCCACCGGGCGAAGCCCCAGCGCGCGGCACTGCGCTTCGATGTAGCGGGCCGCCAGTTCGGCGCCGCGGCGGCCGGTGCCCCGCCCCTCGAGCAGATCGTCCGCGAGGAAGGACGTGTGGGCCCGCAGCGCCAGCGTGTCGATCCCGCGCACGACCGGGGTCGGAGGTGCCAGCGGGCGCGGGGCGCAGGCAACGGCGGCGAGCGCCCCAACGAGCGTCAGATGATGGCGAACGAACATGCGGCACTCCGCAATGGCGGCCTGTGGCGGACGGCAGCTAAGATAGTGACATGCCCCTGCTGCTCGCCCTGCTCGCCCTGGCGCAAGATCCGGCCGCCATCGATCGCGCCGTGCGCGACGGCATTGGGGCGGGTGTCTTCCCCGGGGCCGTCGTCGTGATCGGTACGGCCGACACCGTGCTGTACGCGCAGGGGTACGGGCACTTCACGTGGAGCGACCAGACCCCCGTCCCCCACCCGGACAGTACCCTGTTCGATCTGGCGTCCGTGACGAAAGTCGTCGCGACCACTACGGCGGCCATGCTGCTGGTCGACCGCGGGTCGCTGGCCCTGCCGGCTCCCGTTTCGTCGTATCTGCCCGGGTTCCTGGGCGCCGGCAAGGACGCCGTGACGGTGCGCCACCTGTTGGAGCACCGATCGGGGCTGCGCGCCTTCCTGCGACTCGACACCCTCGCGCGGGACGCCGCGCAGGCGCGGCAGTTCGTCCTCGCGGAGCCCCTGCGGTGGCCGGCGGGGACGCACGTCGAGTACAGCGACCTCAACGCCATGCTCCTCAGCTGGGTCATCGAAGCCGTCGCCGGGACGTCGCTCGACAGCTTCGTCACCCGCGAGATCCTGGAACCACTCGGCATGCGGGACGCGCGCTTCCGTCCGCCCCGGGCCTTGCGCGCGCGCATCATGCCGGTGGGGCGGTGGCGCGGGCACGCGATCGCCGGCGAACTGCACGACCAGAACGCGGTCCGTCTTGGCGGCGTTTCCGGCCACGCGGGGTTGTACGCCACCGGCAGCGATCTCGCCCGGTTTGCGCAGTTCATGTTGCGGCGCGGCCGTACCGTCTCCGGCCAGCAGCTCGTCCGCGGCGGGGTCGTGGATGCCTTCGTCCGGCGGGGCCCGGGGCACCGCGCCCTGGGCTGGGAGATGCGGGACACCACCGGCAGCGACAACACCGGACGGCTCCTCTCGTCCGCCACCTACGGCCACACCGGTTTTACCGGAACGTCCCTCTGGATCGATCCCGAGCGGGATGTGTTCGTCGTGCTGCTGACCAACCGCGTGTTCGCGCCCCGCGCGGGGCGGTCAATCTCGCGCCTGAAGGTCGTCCGCGGTGAGGTCGCCGATGCCGCCGCGCGGCTGCGGTGCGGGGTCGGAGCGGCCGCGACGGCCGCGTGCTGACGACGAGCCCGCTGCCGCGCCCGGTGCTCATCTACGACGACGCCTGCGCGTTCTGTCGACGATGGGTCCGCCGGCTCAAGCGCTGGGACCGGCGGGATCGGATCGCGCTGCTGCCGCTGCAAGACGAGCGGGCCGCCTCGCTCGCCGGCCGGCCGCGGCACGCGCTCGAGCACGCCGCGCATGCCGTGCTCCCGTCCGGGGAGGTCGTCGCGGGTGCGGCCGCCCTCCGGGCGCTGTGCGGGTACCTGCCGGGCGGTGCGCTCCCACGGGCGGTGCTCGGCGTGCCCGGCGCGCTTCCCCTCGCCGAACGCCTCTATGCATGGGTTGCGCGCCGCTGGGGACCGGTTGGCCCCGGGGTTCGGGAGCGGTAGGTTGAGAGCGCGGGCGTCACGACGTTCACCGGGAGCCGCGAGGCACCAATGGCCACGATCACCGAAGATCTGGTACGGAAGACCCTCCGGTCTGTGAAAGACCCGGAGCTCAACCTCAACATCGTCGACCTCGGCCTCGTGTACGATATCGCCGTGCAGGACGGCGAGGTCGAGGTGAAAATGACGCTCACGTCCCCCGGCTGCCCGGCGGGGCCCGAGATCATGACGGACGCGGAACAGGCCGTGCGCGGGATCGACGGCGTTACGGAGGCCAAGATCGAGCTGGTCTGGGAACCCTACTGGACGCCCGAGCGGATCGACCCGCGGGTGCGGGCGTTTCTCGGTCTGTAGACCGGGCGGGATCTCCGCAGGCGATGCGCGGGCGGTCGGCGACCGTCCGCGCTGCGTTATGGGGGCTAGCGGACGGCCTTGAGCACGGCGGCGTCGGTCAGCACCTCGCGCTGCCAGCGGCGCAGATCGGGGACGCCGTCCAGGTCCTCCGGCGCCCGCGGCGCGAGTCGCGCGAGCTCCTGCAGGACGGCGTTGGGACAGACCAGTCCCGGATCCAGACCGACCTCCGGCGCGCGCCGGGCGCGCAGCTCTCGCAGGCGCTGAAACCGGGCGTCCGCCTCGGGGTCACGACGGGCCCGCGGGCGACGCTCCACCCGTGGCCAGTCCGCCGGTGGTGTCGCGCGGCCGGTGGCCACGGCGGAGAGCAGGGAGGCGCCGTGGCGTCGGGCCACGCTCGCCGGCAGCCGGGGCACCGCCGCCAGCCCGTCCGACGTCGTGGGCGCCGCCCGGGCCAGGGCCACTAGGGCTTCGTTGGACAGGACACGAAACGGCGCGCTATCGAGGTCGGCGGCCGTCTGCTCGCGCCACTCCCACACGGTGCGCAGCACCGCGAGCTCGGCGGCTTTCAGGGCTCTCGCGCCCTTGATGGCGAGGAATTGTTCGCCCGCCGGCGCTTTCTCGGTCCACCGCACGGCTTCCAGCCGGACGAACTCCTCCTCGGCCCATGCCAGGCGGCTGCCCTCGCGCAGCCGGGCGTCCAGCCGGTCGCGAAGCTCGGGCAGGTGCGCCGTGTCGGCCGCCGCGTAGGCGATCATCGCGTCGGTCAACGGTCGCTGCGACCAGTCGGCCCGTTGCAGCGCCTTGCTCAGCCGAACGCCGAAATACTTCTCGAGCAGCGCGCCGAGGCCAAAGGCGACCTCCCCGCTGAGCTGTGCCGCCACCTTCGTGTCCCACAGCCGGCGGGCCCGGAAGCCGTAATCGCGGTCGAGGATACGGAGATCGTAGTCCGCGTCGTGGAAGATGACCTCCACCGCCGGATCGGCCAGCAGTCGGCCGATTGGACGGAGATCGGGGACGGCGAGGGGATCGACGAGAGCCGTTTCGCCGTCCGACGTGAGTTGCAGCAGGTAGACGCGATCAACGTACCGGTGAAACGAGGCGGCCTCGGTGTCGATGGCGAGGCGTCGTTCATTGGCGAGCCGCGTCGCCAGGGCTGCCAGGCTGCCCGCGTCCTGCACCATCGTCGGGTGGGGAGGGCTGGACGCCATCAGCGGCTGAGAGGCAGGTGTGTTCCGGTCATCACAGGCGTGTCACGAATCCGTTGCAGGATCGGGTTGCCGAGGTTTGATGCGCCTCGCTCGGAACGTAAGTTTAGCACGTCGGCGACCTTGGCGGGGGTGCCCGTGGCGGCGGATGTTCCGATCGAATGCACCGTGTACCCGGACGACTGTGACGCGTTCGGGCACCTCAACCAGGCAAGCTTCCTGCGGTTGTTCGAGCGCGCGCGCTGGGCGGCGCTCGCTGCCGGGCCGGGAATGGATGCGTTCGAGCGCAGTGGTGCATGGCCTGCCGTGCGCAAGACCACGATTGAGTACTTGCAGCCGGTCTTCCCCGGTGAGCGGCTGCGGTTCGCGCTCGAGATCACCCGCCTGGGGCACACGAGTTTCGACATGCGGCAGACGGTCCGCCGCGCGACGGCGGAGGGCGTGGTTGCGGCGGCGGACTTCGTGTTCGTGTGCGTCGGCACCGACGGTCGACCGGTCCCGGTGCCCGCCGAGGTGGCAGGGTATTTTGGCGCCCGGTCCCCCCGTGCCACCACCGCGACCCAGCGGCACACCGTCCAGGGGGTGACGCTCGCGGTCGACGTGAGCGGAGACGGACCGGCACTGCTGCTCGTGCACGGGTTTCCGCTCGACCGGACGCTGTGGCGATCCGTCACGTCCACGCTCACCGGCTGGCGCCGCATCGTGCCCGACCTGCGCGGCATGGGGCTCTCGGAGGCGCCGGACGGTGATTATACGATGGCGATGTACGCCGACGACTTGGCAGCGCTCCTGGACGCCCTCCACGTCGAGACGGCCGTCGTCTGCGGCCTCTCTATGGGCGGGTACGTGGCTTTCGAGTTGCTGCGGCGGCACCGCGATCGCATCCGCGCCTTGGTCTTGATGAACACGCGAGCCACGGCGGACGGGAGCGACGCGCGGGCGCGCCGGGAGGCGATGATGGCGCGCGTCCGGCGTGACGGCACGGGCTTTCTCGCCGAGGAGATGCTGCCGAAGCTGATCGCGCCGGTATCCCACGAGACGATGCCGGAGGTCGTGCGGCATGTTCGGATGATGGCGGCCGGCAGTGCGCCGCACGGGATCGTCGGAGCGTTGGCGGCGATGCGAGACCGGACCGACGCCGGCGACCTTTTGGCAACGATCGGTCTGCCCACTCTGGTCGTCGCGGGCAGCGAGGATCAGTTGATTCCCCTGGCTGAGGCTCGCGCCATGAGCGACGCGATCCGCGGCGCGCATTGGGCCGTCATTCCGGCAGCGGGGCACCTGGTTCCTGTCGAGCAGCCGGTCGCGACCGGCCGAGTGCTGCGGGAATTCCTGGAGGCCTTACCTCAAACATGATTTCCCTTACGGCGTACAAGGTCGTGCATCTGCTGGGCATCTTCCTCCTGATGACCGCGCTCGGTGGGCTCGCCATTCATGCCGCGAACGGCGGCGTTCGGCGCGAGTCGCTCACCCGGCGGCTCGTCTCCGGCACGCACGGGATCGCGTTGTTCTTGATCCCGTTGGGCGGGTTCGGCATGCTCGCGCGTCTGGGGGCTCCGGCCGGGTTCGGACTGCCGGGGTGGATCTGGGCCAAGCTGGCGATCTGGGTGCTGTTGGGCGCCGTGGCGATCGTTCCCTACCGGCGGCCACAATTTGCCCGCGCGGTGTTCGTGGCGGTGCCGACGCTGGCACTCGTGGCGGCCATCGTGGCGCTCACCAAACCGTCTTGAGGACGTGCACCATGCCAACGATCCCGCTGGGCACGCTCGTCGTGCTGTTGACGCTCGCCGCCGCCTGCAGCGGCCGCGAGCAGGCCCAACCCGAATCGGCGGCGGCGACGCCGGCGCCACTGGACACGGTGGTGCTCGAAACCAGCAAGGGTCGGATCGTGATGGAGCTGGATCGCGCGCGCGCCCCCGTGTCGGTCGCCAACTTCGTGCGTCACGTGGGCGCGGGGTTCTATGACGGGCTCATCTTCCACCGCATCGCGCCGGACTTCGTGATTCAGGCGGGCGCGGTGACGGAAGATCTCGGCGAGCGGAAGAGCACCGTGTTCCCCATCGAGAACGAGGCCGCGAACGGGCTCAAGAACCTCCGCGGGACGGTCGCGATGGCGCGTCAGCTCGATCCGCACAGCGCCACGAGTGAGTTCTTCGTGAACCTGAAGGACAATCCCAAGCTCGACTACACCGCCTCCACGGCGCGCGAGTGGGGCTACGCGGTCTTCGGCCGCGTGATCGAGGGCTTGGACGTCGTGGACGCGATCGCCAGGGCGGGCAGCGGGCCCCGGGGTCGGTTTCGGGAATTCCCCAAGGACCCGACCTTGATCCGGCGTGCGTACCGCATGGCCAGTCAGCCACCGCCGGTGCAGGTGCAGGAGTGAACGGGCCGCCCGCCCAACCCGAGCTCCTGACAGCGCGGCTCGTGCTGCGGGCGTTCGTCGCGACCGATGCCGACGAGGTTCAGCGGCTGGCGGGCGAGCGGGAGGTGGCCGAGACGACCCTCAACATCCCGTATCCCTACCCCGACGGGGCCGCCGAGGCGTGGATCGCCGAGCGTGCAGCAGCGTACGCCAGAGGAGAAGAGGTCGTGTTCGCGGTGACCGACCGCGCCCACGGCGCGCTCCTGGGCGCCGTGGGGTTGCGGCCCGCGCCGCGACACGCGCGGGCCGAGTTGGGGTATTGGATCGGTCGCCCCTACTGGAGGCGCGGCTACGCCACCGAAGCCGTGCGTGCCGTGCTGCGGTATGGCTTCGACGCGCTCGACTTGAACCGGATCCACGCGTGCCATTTCGCCCGGAATCCCGCCTCCGGACGGGTGATGGCGAAGGCGGGCATGCGTGCGGAGGGCGTGTCGCGCCAGCATTTCCGACGTGGGGACCGTACTGAGGACGCGGTGCACTACGCAATCCTCCGGGAGGAGTTCGACAGCTCATGAAGTGCGCACGCGCGATGGCGGGCGTAGCCCTGCTCGTAGCCATGACGGCCGCCGCGGCCGAGGCGCAGGAGGCGACCTCCGTGCCCGGCGTCGCCGGCGAGTTCCGGGGGATGTCGGCCCGCGGTGATGTGGTGTGGGCGAGCGGTCGCGCGGGCACCTATGCGCGCTCGACCGACGGGGGCGTCACGTGGGAGGCGGGTGTCATCCCCGGCGCCGAGACGCTGTTCCTCGTGGACGTGGAGGCGCTCGATGCCCGTGCAGCGTGCGTCCTGGCCACGAGCTTCGATGCCGGCGTCGGCCGCATCTATCGGACGCCCGACGGCGGGGCGACCTGGAGCGTCGCGTACGAGTTCGCCCATCCCGAGGTGTTCTTCGATGGCCTGGCGTTCTGGGATGCCGACCGCGGGGTGGCGTTCAGCGACCCCGTTGATGGCGCGTTTCTCGTCGTCCGTACGACCAACGGCTGCGGCTCCTGGACCGAAGTCCCGCGCAAGCACCTGCCGACGCCGCTCGAGGGCGAGGCAGGGTTCGCCGCGAGCGGCACGGCGATCGCGGTCGCCGGAACGCGGCACGCCTGGATCGGAACCGGAGGGGGAGCGGTCGCCCGCGTGCTGCTCACGACGGACAGCGGGGCGACCTGGACGGCACGCGCCACGCCCATGGCAGCAGGGCCGGCGACGGGGATCTTCGGGATCGCGTTCCGCGACACGCTGCACGGTGTCGCGGTCGGGGGGAATTATCAGCGGCCGGGCAGCGCCGCGCCCAACGTCCTGCGGACCGGTGACGGTGGGCGCACGTGGGCCTTCGTTGGCACGACCGCGCCACCCGGCGTGCGCTACGGCGCAGTGTACGTGCCGGGGTCGGGGACCGTGGTGGCCGGTGGCCCCACGGGCTTCGGGCTGTCGGACGATGACGGCGCGACGTGGACGGCGGTGGATTCGGCCTTCACCTACGGCCTCACTGCCACCGGTGCGGCGGGGTGGGTGGCGGGGCCGGGCGGACGGATCGTTCGCCTCGGCCCCGACGTGCTGCGTAAGGCCCGTTAGTTCCGGCCCTGCGGCGTTCCCTTCCCTTCACCTTGGCAGCAGCTCTGCCCTTCCCGGTGCTGCATGCCCTGACCGGCCTTCGCGCCCCGCACCATCGCGCGCTGATCGGCCGTCAACAGCGCCATCGCGGCGAGGCCGGCTTCCATCTCCGCCCAGTGCGCCTGTCCCATTGAGTCGTGCGCCCCGGTGAAGTGCGCGCGGACGAGCTGTGGATTCACGTCGGCGGCATGCAGCGCCTCCATCATCTGCTGGCGATGCGTGTCGTGAGTCTTCATGGCCTGATCGTGCTTGGCCTTGGCGTCCGCCTTGAGCTGCTCCAGCTTCGTCACCTGCTCGGCCGTGAGCTTGAGATCGGCCTTCCGCTCGAGTAGCTCCGCGGGGCCGAACGCCCGGAGCATCATGCCCGGCATCATCTCGCCCGAGGCATGCTCCATCCGGTGCATGTCTCCCTGATGTTGATGCTCTTGCGCCGCGACCGGTGCGGTGAGCACCGCGAGCGCCGCAATCCCGATTCCTGCTGCCTGTAACCGCATCCCTGCCCCCTGTTAGGTCGAATCTCGAAGAACTTGGTCGCGGATCTGACGATCCCCGCGGCACGGGGAAGTTAGCCACCCGGATCTGAAACGGCGAAGGGGAGGGCAAGACGTGACGCCGCTCACAATTCTGGGGCATGCACATCGCATCCTTGATGTGATCCCGGTCACTCCACCCCAGCGGCCTGGCTGCGAGACGGCGGGAGGGGTCGCGTCATTGAAACATCCAGCGACGGCCACCGCGGGCGGCGGCGTGCACGGCGTCGCCGAAGCGGCGGACTTCCTCCAGTCGTTCCGTGGAGAGTGGTCCGCGGCGGGCAGCCGCGACGTCGTCGCGCAGCTCGTCTGGGTGGCGCGCCGCACAGAGCACGAGATCCACCGCGGGGTGGGACAGCGCGAAGCGGTAGCACTCGCCCCCGGTCATGCCGACGGGGAATCCGGCGGCCGGCAACGGCTGCAGCAGCATGCCCCAGCGGGTCGCCGTATAGGCGATGATGGCGGGCCGGCGCGCACCAAGCCGCCCGAAGACCTCGGACTCGGCGCCGCGATGCGCCGCGTTGTAGCGGACCATGAGGGCGTCGAGGTCGAGTTCCTGAGCAAGCGCAGCAGCGAGCGGCCGGTCGTGGGAAGAGAAACCGATCACGCGGACGGCTCCGGCGTCGCGCAGCGCCCGCAGGGCTGGCCAGCTGCGGCCCGCCACGGACCAGCGGGAGCGCACCCAGCCGAGCAGGAACACGTCGATCACGTCGACGCCAAGGGCACGGGCGTGGCGCCGCCACGCCCGGCGGATCCCCCAGGCGGTGTGGATGCCGGCTTCCGCGATCAGCACGAGCTCGTGACGGTGCCCGGACGCGAGCAAGCGGCGCAGACCCGCGACCATGGCCCGCATGCTCCAGTGAAAGAGGAAGGTGTTGATGCCGTACTCGTGGAACGCCCGCTCCACGTCGTCGGGCGTGAGGCGGCGGCCGCGCGGCCCGGCGCCGCGGACGGCGAACGCCGCAAGCGCCAGCGGCGTGACCTCCAGACCGGTGTGACCGAACGGGCGTCGTGCGAGCCGTGCCGCCGGAACGGTCTCGGTCGCGTTGCGCATCGTGCCCTCCCCGACGTCGTCGAGGTGTAAGTTACTCAGCGCAATGCGCTGCATTCGAGGACGGGCCCGCGTGCTGGTGCGCGACGAGCTGAACCGGTCGGCGGCCGCTCCTGGGCGATCGCCGCCAAACCCGCGGGGAGAATGCCATGCCACCGCGTGACGCGCGTGAGGGTAAGGGGGCAGGACTCGGGCCGCTGCCGGATGACGTCTGGCGGGCGCTCCTCGAGCGTGCGCTCGTGCGCGACGTGGTCCTGATCGTGGACGCGCGTGGTACGCTGCGGTACGTGAGTCCGTCGGCGGAGTCCGTGCTCGCCCTTCGGCCCCAGGACGTCGTGGGACGCTCCCTGTGGGACCTCCTGCATCCCGAAGACCGTCCCGGCGCCCAGGCGCAGCTGGCCGAGCCGGTCGGGACGTCGGGCGTCGCCGCGCCTGTCGAGGTACGGGTCCAGCACGGGGACGGGTCATGGCGGGTGCTGGAAGCGGCCGGCGCGACGCTGCCGGAGGCCACCGGGCTCCGCTGCGTGGTCGCGCGCGACGTCACCGCCCGCGGCGAGCAGGACGCCAAGCTGCGTCTATCCGACAGCATCCTCGCCTCGGTCGGCAATGTCGTCGTGGTCGCCGACGCCACTGGTGCAATCCAGTATGTGAGCCCTTCGGTGCGCAGCCTGCTCGGCTACGAGCCGGCGGAGCTCCTCGGGGACGGCTGGTGGCTGCGGACTGGCGGCGACCCCGAGGAGCGCGCGCGGGAGCGCGATCGCGTCGCCGCCATGGCCGCCGGCGACCTGCCGGTGCCGGGCGGCAGTTACGAGCGTCAGGTGACCAACCGCAGCGGCGACGTCCGCTGGATGGCGTGGACCGACGCGCGCGGGCCGGACGGACTGCTCATCGGGGTCGGACTGGACGTCACCGAGCGGCGCCAGGCGGAGGAGGCGCTACGCGAGTCGGAGGCGCAGTTCCGTGCGCTGATTGCGCACGCCGTGTACGGGATCTTCCGCGCGACACACGAGGGGCGCTTCCTCGTCGCGAATCCGGCTCTCGTGGAGCTGCTGGGCTACGCGACCGAAGCCGAAGTGCTGGCCCTGGACCTGGCGCACGACGTGTGTGCGGAAGGGGGGCGCACCCTGGAGGTGCTGCTGCGCGCCGGCGAGGAACCGATCCGTGGGGCCGATGTGACGTGGAACCGCCGCGGGGCCGGCCAATTCACGGCCCGCCTCAGCGGCCGGGCGATTCGCGACCCCGACGGCGGCGTGCGGCACGTCGAGGTGCTCGTCGAAGACGTGACCGCCCGCCGGAACCTGGAAATTCAGCTGCAGCATTCACAGCGCCTGGACGCGATCGGGCAGCTCACGGCGGGGATCGCGCACGACTTCAACAACATCCTCACGAGCATCGTGGCCAACGCCGAGCTCGTGACCGCCAACCTGCCGCCGGAGTCGGTGGACCTCCGGGCCGATCTGCACGACATCACCGCCGTCGCCACCCGCGGGGCGGAGATGATCAAGAAGCTGATGGCGTTCAGTCGGCGGGAGCACCTTGCCCTCGAGGCACTCGACGTCGAACGGCTGCTCCGCGAGATGGCGGGGGTGTTCCGCCGCGTGCTGCCGGAGAGTATCGAGGTCGCGGTCGGCGTCCGGGACGTCGGGACGGCGCGGTTGAACCGCAGCGCCATCGAACAGGTGCTGCTCAATCTCGCCACCAATGCGCGCGACGCGATGCCGGACGGCGGCACCCTGCGGATCGAGGCGGAACCGGTCACCCTGACCGGATCCCTCGCCGGAGTCAGCACGCCGATCGCGCCCGGGCAATATGTGCGCGTGACGGTATCCGACACGGGCGTGGGCATGGAAGCACGCGTCGCAGAGCGGATCTTCGAGCCCTTCTTCACGACGAAGCCCGCCGGCAAGGGCACGGGCCTCGGACTCGCCATGGTGTACGGATTGGTGAAACAGCAGGGGGGCTACATCACGGTCTCGAGCACGCCGCGTCGCGGGACGCGTTTTCAGCTCTACTTCCCCACCACGTTCCCGGCCGGCCTGCAGGGGGAAGTGGAGCCGGCCGTCGATCTCGTCGGCGGCACGGAAAACATCCTGCTGGTGGAGGATGACGAGGCGATCCGGCGGTTGGCGAAGCGGCTGCTCGAGCGCTTTGGCTATCACGTAGTCGTCGCGGTTGACGGGCAGGACGCGGCGGAGTTCCTGCGCGAGCATGGCGGCGCCATCGATCTCGTGATCTCGGACGTGGTGATGCCACGCGTGAGCGGCCCCGAGCTGCTGGATATCGCAAGGGCCAGCGGCAATCGCGTGCGTTTCATCTTCACCAGCGGCTACGCCGCCGAGCAGACCCGGCTGCAGACACCGGTGCTCGCGCGCCATCCGTTTCTGCACAAGCCGTGGACCGTGGCCGAGCTCCTCACCACGATCCGCACCGTCCTGAACGCCCCGGCGCTCGAGTGACCCCTCGGTGGGCGTCGCCTGCCCTCAGGCGCGCACCATCGTCAGCTGCATCGTGAAGCGCGAGATCGCGCGAACCGCGTGCGGGCGATTCGCCGGCAGCCGCAGCGCTTCCCCGGCCGGGACGCGGTGGACGACACCCGCCACCGTGATTTCCGCTTCCCCATCGAGGACCTGGACGAGCGCGTCAAACGGAGCGGTATGCTCGCTCAACTCCTGCCCGGCGTCGAAGGCGAAGACCGTCACACTGCCACCGGTGGTCTTGAGCAGCACGCGGCTGACGATCGCGCCGTCCTGGTAGGCGACGAGCGCCGCCAACGCCTGAGGGTGATCGAGCGGGGGGTGGTGCGACACGACCGTTCCTTTCGCCACGGGTTGGCAGGCGCACGACGGACGGAAGCGAATCTAGCACGTGCGGACGGCTGAAACCGTCCTCCACAGAGGACAACTTGACGCCACTCTCGGAGCGCTCAATGTACTCTAATCCGTTATAAAGCAACCACTTAAGTGGCATTTTGCTCGACTGGCATGCCGCCTGCGTTTTCACCGGTCAGAAGCCTGGCCCGACTCACTCAACGGAGGTGGCGATGCGGAGCTTCTTGGTCAGCGCGGTGATGGTGGGTTTGCTTGTTCTCGCCGGACACCCGGCGGAGGCGCAGGACCTGCGCGTCGCGGTCTCGTTCCGCGTCAACGAGCACGTCGCGGGAACCGTGCACTACGGTACGTACCCCACGCACCGGCACGGTCCGGTCGTCGTGCACCCGGCCCCAGTGCGCGCGGTGCCTCGCGGCGTCGTGATCGTCGGTCACGAGCATGGGCGGGTCGCCAAGCGGCTGCGGAAGCTCGAGCGGGAGCACGCGAAGTACCATCGCCAGCTCGAACGCGAACGCGCGAAGGCCTACCGGAAACACCAGTCCCATTACGCGCCGGCAGGCCTCGTGGTAGTGGGGTACGGTCGGGACGATGACCGGTACGAACGGTACGACCGGTACGACCGCTAGACGGTAGCGGACGCGGTGTGACGGGCCCGGTGTGCCATGGCGCGCCGGGCCCGCCGCATTCCCGTCTTCCCGCGCCCGTGCTATACTAGCCACGCGTGGATCCGTTCGAGCTCCTCCGACTCAATCTCCTTTCTCCTGTCGTCTTGGCCTTTGCCCTCGGCCTCGTCGCGACGGCCGTGAAGAGCGACCTCAAGTTCCCCGACGAGCTCTACACGGCGCTTTCCATCTACCTGCTGCTCGCCATCGGCCTCAAAGGCGGCGCGGAGCTGGCCCGGACGTCGCTCGCGGTGTTCTGGCGCCCGGCTGTGGTGACGGTCGGACTGGGCGTACTCACGCCGATCATCGCATACGTCGTCGCGCGGCGGGCAGGACGGCTCGCGGTCGCCGACGCCGCGGCGCTCGCCGCGCACTACGGCTCGGTGTCGGTCGTGACGTTCTTTGCCGCTCTGGGATTTCTGGAAGCGCTGGGCGTACCGGCAGAGCCGTTCCTGCCGACGCTGGTCGCCCTCCTCGAGATCCCGGCCATCATGGTGGCGTTGGCGATCGCGCACCGGCAGCTGACACGCACGAGTTGGGGGACGATCGCGCACGAAGTCATCGCCGGACGCAGCGTGTTCCTGCTGCTCGGCGGTCTGGTGATCGGGTATCTCGCGGGCGCGGACGGCTTGGAACGGGTCCGCCCGCTGTTCGTGGACCTGTTCCAGGGAGTGCTGCTGCTCTTCCTCCTGGACATGGGCATGGTTGCTGCCCGGCGGCTCCGCGATCTGCGGCAGACTGGTCCGTTTCTGGTGGCCTTCGCGGTGGTGGTGCCGATCCTCCACGGCCTGCTGGGGACCGCACTCGGCCGGGTCGCGGGGCTGTCCGTCGGAGGCGCGACAGTGTTGGGAGTGCTCGCCGCGAGCGCGTCCTACATCGCGGCGCCCGCGGCCGTACGCATCGCGCTCCCGCAGGCCAACCCGAGTCTCTACTTGACGGCCGCGCTCGGCCTCACCTTTCCGTTCAACCTGACGATCGGGATACCGTTATTCTACGTGGTGGCCCGCGCGATGGGCGCATAGCCGGGGGACGACGTGCGCACCAGAGAGATGAAACTCGTGACCATCGTGGCGGAGGCCGTCCTCGAGCGCCGTCTGCTCGATGAGCTCGCGGCCGCGGGCGCCTCCGGCTATACCCTGGGCGAGGTGACGGGCGTCGGTTCCCGCGGCGTGCGGGCCACGGAGTTCGAGGGGAAGAACGTGCGGATCGAGACGCTGGTCGGCCCGGCCGTGGCCGATCGCCTGCTCGCGGACCTCGCCGAGCGGTACTTCGACCACTACGCGCTGGTGGTGTGGGTGACGGACGTAGACGTGGTGCGAGGCGAGAAGTACCTCTCGGCGCCGCCGGACGGGCAGGAGAGGCGACCGGGAGGTGGGTCATGACCACGGGGCACCCGCCGGAAGACAAGTTCGTCGACTACTCCGAGAGTCCGCTGGTCAAGAAGCTCGGCATCAAGCCCGGCTTTCGCATTGCCCTCGTGAATCCCCCCGACCGCTACTGGGACCTGGTCCACCCGCTGCCGGAGGGGGTGACGGTCACGGGGCCCCGTGCGCGGAAGCTCGATGTAATCCACATCTTCATCGAGCGGAAGGCCGAACTCGCGCGCGCCCTGCCGAAAGCGCGTCCGCGCATCCGGCCCGAGGGCATGATCTGGGTGTCGTGGCCGAAGAAAGCGTCCGAGGTGGCGACCGACGTCACGGAGGACGTCGTGCGCGAGCTGGCTCTGCCACAGGGATTGGTGGACGTCAAGGTCTGCGCGATCGACGAGACGTGGTCCGGGCTCAAGCTCGTGATTCGCGTGGAGCAGCGCGACACGTGACCCGGGGGGGCCTCGCCCTGCCGGTGCTGATTCCACTGCTCGCCTGTGCGCCCGCGTCCGTCCGACCGCCCGAGCCCCCGAGCGCGTCGTCCCCCTACTCCCGTGGCACGCACCTCGTCCTCCTCGGTACCGGAACGCCCAACGCAGAACCCGATCGGTCGGGGCCCGCCAGTGCGGTGATCGTCGACGGGACGCCCTACCTCGTGGATGCCGGGCCCGGTGTCGTGCGGCAGGCGACGGAGGCCGCGCGGCGCGGCATCACCGCACTCGAGCCCAGTCGTCTCGATCGCGTCTTCCTCACCCACCTCCACAGCGACCACACCGTCGGTCTGCCCGACTTGATCCTGACTCCATGGGTGCTCGAACGGGAGCGGCCGCTCGAGGTGTTCGGCCCGGCGGGGACCGCCGAGATGGTGCGGCATTTGCTGGCGGCCTACGAGGCCGACATCCAGCGACGGACGGCGGGGCTCCAGCCGCAGAACGCCACCGGGTGGCGGGTGGTCGCGCATGACATTGCCCCCGGTGTCGTGTACCGGGACTCCAACGTGACCGTGACCGCGGTGACCGTGCCCCACGAAGATTGGCCGCAGGCGTTTGCCTACCGCTTGGAGAGTCGCGACCGTGTGATCGTCATCTCTGGCGACACCCGACCGACCGACGCGCTGGTCGCGGCGTGCGCCGGGTGCGACGTGCTGGTGCACGAGGTGTATTCGGACGCGGGCTTCGCGCGGCGGACCGCCGAGTGGCAGCGGTACCACGCGGCCGCCCACACGTCGGCGTCGGCCCTCGCGGCGCTCGCGAGCCGAGCGCAGCCGAAGGTGCTGGTACTCTATCACCAATTGTTGTGGGGAACGTCGCCCGACGAACTCGTGGCTGAAGTCCGCGCAGGGTATGCGGGCCGCGTCGTGTTCGGGACCGACCTTGCCGTCTTCTAACGGCGGCTAAGGCGCCGTCGCGTCCTTCTCGGCCCAGGCGACCGTCTCGAAGCCGTACAGCGTCGTATCCGCAGCGCGCCACGCGTCGTCCGCTAACCCCGCCTTGCGGCAGACCCACCGGAGAAAGGTCTCTCGATCCCAGCCCTGCTCGAGCGGGACCTGCGGCAGCAGCAGACCGGCGCGTCCCCGCTGCTCCACCATGAGGCCGTGGCGGCCGACGACCACGTCCGTCGCTGCGATGAGCGCGAGTGGGGTCAGCACGCTGATCTCGATCGCGAGCGACGGAATCTCGGGCGCCGTGACGGGTGCGAATCGCGGGTCGTCCGTTGCCGACGCAATCGTCGTGTAGGCCACGGCGTCGATCAACGGACGGGTGGGTCTCGTCTCGCCGCGGCAGCCGCGCAAGTCGCCGTTCGCCCGACGACGCAGGGTCACAAACGTGGCGCGCGGCGCGCGCAGTACCGGGTCGTCGCTGTGGAGGGCCGGGTGGCGACCCGCGGTCAGATGAGTCTCCAACGCCTCACGCGCCACCCGCAGGAGCAATGCCCGGTGGTGGGCCGAGAGGCCCGGGAGCGGTTCGGATCGGGAAGCAGCCACGGCCGAACTCCAGGGGAAGTTTCCGCCGCGGGCCGGCGACCCGCCAGAGGGAGCGACTTCACCGGGAATTCACGGAGCCTTCAACCGCAACCGGCGATGGTGACCATACGTTGGGAGGTAGCCATGTGCGCCATGATGACCGAAGCCTGGCTGTACGCCCAGGTCACGCCCGACCTCGCTCCGCAGGCACTGCCGGCCGTGACCACGCGGGTCGCCTGTCCGCATACGGGCGGGATCAAGCGCGTGCGGCTCGCGATGGATCCCCTGACGGGACGCCCAGCCGTGACGTGGTGCGGGCGCTTCGGTGCCGCGGCGATCACCTGTGAGGAGGAGTGCCTGCAGCCCGCCGACACGATCGTCGCGGATTAGCCCACGCGACGCGGCCGAACGCGTCCACGCGGCCGCCTACCCGTGCGACTCCGTGCCGGGGGGACGCGACGCTGACCCGCGGGTGACCTTCCGCGTTGGAAGGCCGTGATCCCAGGCGGGTCATCCAGCGGTCCCCCAGGCCGGGCCAGAGCGCGTTGAGGGCGAGCAGCGGGCGGACCGGCATCGAGTTGACGAGGATCTCCGCCCTGTCGTGCCCCAGGGCCTGGACGACCGCGTCCGCAACCTGATCGGGCGTACAGGAGCCGAGCGACCGCTGCGTCGATGCCGAGCCGCGCGAACATCCCCACCTGGGTGACATATCCGGGGCAGATCACGGAGAACGAGACCGGCGTCTCGCCGAATTCGATCCGCATCGCGTGCGTCCACTCGATGAGTCCGGCCTTCGTGGCGCTATAGACGGCGTTGTACGGGGTCCCCTTCTTGCCCGCGAGCGAGCCCAAGCTGACCACGTGGCCCCGTCCGCGCGCCAGCATGGCCGGCAGCACGAGCTGCGCGAGGTGGAGTGGCGCCGTGAGGTTGGTTGCGATCGTCTACGCGATGGTCCCGCCGTCCATGCCGCCGAACGCGCCCGACGACTCGATGGCCGCGTGGTTCACCAGGATGTCGATCCCGCCCAACGCCGCGTCCTCGCCGCTGCGGCGAGGCGGATGCCCTCGTGCGCGAGCTCGCGGGTAATCACCGGGCCGAGGCCCCGGGATCCGCCCGTCAGCAGGGCGCGCCGCCCCGCGAGCGCCGTCACCAGCCGACGGGCACGCCGCCGGTCTGCCGGTCGAGCCACGCGCGGAGCGGCGCGAAGTACTCGAGGATCGCGCTCGCGTCCATGTCGCGCTGACCCGTGAGCGCCTCCAGCGCCTCGGGCCACGGCCGGCTGGCCCCCAGCGCGAGCATGCGCCGGAGCTTTGCGCCGGCCGCCGCACTGCCGTAGAAGGAGCACCGATGGAGCGGACCCACGTAGCCCGCTTCCCGGCAGAGCGCACGGTAGAACTGGAACTGCAGGATCCCGGCGAGGAAATAGCGCGTGTAGGGAACGTTCGCTGGAACGTGATACTTGGCGCCGGGGTCGAACGCGTCTGCTGCGCGGGGACCGGGCGGGGCGACACCCTGATACCGCATGCGCAGGTCCCACCAGACGCGGTTGTAATCCCGGGCGGCGATGTCACCACTGAACACGCGCCAGCGCCACTGGTCGATCAGCAGGCCGAACGGCAGGAAGGCCACGCGGTCCAGCGCCTGACGCAGTAGCAACGCGGTGTCGGCCGCTGCCGCCGGTGCGCGGTCGAGCAGGCCCACCTTCACCAGATAGTCGGGCGTGATCGCGAGCGCGATGGCGTCGCCGATGGCCTCGTGGAAGCCATCGTGCGCGCCCGTCTGGTAGAGGAACCCCTGGTCCTTGTAGGCCCGCTGGTAGAAATTGTGGCCGAGTTCGTGGTGGATCGTGACGAAGTCCTCGGCCGTGGGCTCGATGCACATCTTGATTCGGAGATCGTCGCGGTTGTCGACGTCCCACGCACTCGCGTGGCACACGACGTCACGGTCCTGCGGCCTGGTGAATTGCGAGCGCTCCCAGAACGTCGTGGGGAGCGAGTCGAACCCGAGGGACAGGAAGAAGTTCTCGCCGTAACGGACCATCTGGCGGGCGTCGGGCACGCGCTCGCGCAGGATGGCCGTGAGGTCGTACCCCGGACCCGCACCGCGTGGCGCCACCAGCGGGAAGACGTTCGCCCAATCCTGCGCCCACATGTTGCCGAGCAGGTGCGCGGGCATCGCGCCGTCGGGCGGTACGAGGGCCGGGCCGTAGACGTCGCTCAAGCGGTGCCGCACGTACGCGTGGAGCGCCACGTAGAGGGGACGCACCTGTTCCCAGAGCCGCTCGATTTCCGCCGCGAAGGTGTCGGGCGGCATGTCGTACGCCGCGCGCCACATGGCCCCGGCGTCCCGGAACCCGAGCGTCTGGGCCCCCTGGTTCGCCAGGGCGACGAACCGGGCATACCGGTCCCGCATCGGCGGGGCGATGGCGTGCCAGCCACGCCACACATCGAGCAACTCCGCCGGATCGCGGCTTTGCGCCAGAATGCGCGTCAGGTCGTTCAGCGTGAGGCACCGCGTGCCACCCGCACTCGCCTGACAGTAGGTTCCCCGTCCGTAATCGGCTTCGAGCCCAGTCTGCAGCCGGGCCATTTCCACACCCAGCGCCGAGTCCGCGGGCGGGGGAGCCGACAAGGAGAGCTTGAGCAGGAGAAACCGCCGCCGGAGGTCGGTGGGCATTGAAACCCCGTCGTAGCGCGCGGCCTCCGTCGCCAGGCGCTGGACAAGCCGCCCGTAGTCGGCTTGGGCGGCTGCGGAGAGCAGCTCGGTGTCGTGCGTGATGTACGTCGCCGCGACCCACTCCGTGCGCGAGAGGTGCACGCTCCGCTCCTCGAGCTGGGTCTCGGCCTGGTCGATGAAGCGGCGGGCCGCGGCGAGGGTCGGCTGCTGCGCCGTGAGCGGGGAGGCGAGCAGCACGACGAGCACCCCCACGAGCCGACGGCCCGCCGTTCCGTCCTTCCGTCCTTCCGTCATTCCCGCTCCTCCACGTCTGCGGTCCATGTGATCTCGATCGCCTCGCGCAGCGACGCGGCCGTGGGGCATTTCGCCTGGTGCGTCGTGAGCGCGCGGTCCAATGTGTCCCGCGATCCCGCTGGGATCCGCAGCGTGTAGTGAATCGCAATGCGGGTGAGCACCGGGAGCCGGTCCCGCACTTCGTTGAGGCCGGTGACGTCCGCCCGGATCGCGTCCGGCGGCAAGCTGATCCCGCGCACCTCCAGTGCGCCGTTGAGGGTTCCCAGCATTCAGCCGCCGGTGGCGGCGACGATGTAATCCACTGGCAGCGGCAGGTTCTTCTCGCTGTCGAGCTTGTAGTGCGCCTTGATCGTCCCGTGCACGCCGAAGTCGATCGGCGGACCGACCTCGAGATCGGCCCGGCGGTGGGTGCCGGCGATCTTATGGATTGTAGCGCGTGCGACATAGAAAGGGTCGGTCATCCGGCCTCCGAAGAAACGTGTCCGTGTGGTGCGAGGGTGGCACGGGCGCATCACGACGCCACCCGCCGCGTCGCCGGCGGTCGTGCCGTCGTACTTAGCGTTGGGGGCGCGGCTCGGCGAGCCGGAACGTCACGTCCAGGGTCGACCAGTGCAGGTTGACGTTCGCGCCGGCTCGGAATCCGATCGCTCCCTCGGCCGGCAGGCGATCCCTTGGGACGGTGACGACCGTCTCGCCGTTCACGCGGAACGTCACGGCGCGTGGCTCCACGTCGATGCCGAGCACGTGCTTGAGCGTGCCGCTGCCGGGGTGCGGTTTGACGGCGTCGGACACGGTCCAGGGAACGATGGATCGCCGGGTGGCGCCATCCTGCACGTACACCGCGGCCATGCCGTCGCGGCGCAGCACGAAGGCACTGTAGCGACGCTGGCTGCCGTCGAGCTCGGTACCACCGAAGAAGAGCCCGAACTCGCCGTTCTCCGAATCCGGGAACAGAAACACCTCCGCTTCGATCCCAAAGCGCCCCTGCGCCCGGACCGTCGGGTCGAAGAGGATGGCTCCGGGACCGGTGGTGACGTGCCAGCCCGGCGGCATCGTCACGAATCGCCAGGCCGAGTCGGGCACGTCCTGGCCGGTCACGAGCTGGGCGGGGGCATCCGTGATCCAGCGCCAGTGCGAGGGGGTCGTCAGTTGCGCGTCGAGCGGTGACGACAGCGCGACGACGGCAAGGGAAACCGCGGCGAACCGACACAACATGCTGGGGAACCTCCACGCTCGGGTTGATCACCGGCTGGGCGATGCTGGAAAGATGTGTCCG
>Ga0224512_10000200_pt1 | contig 64622 bp, 55 predicted proteins | sample SF_May12_sed_USG_4_FD_169103 | JGI IMG/M metagenome (GOLD analysis project Ga0224512, IMG submission 169103) | Sediment microbial communities from San Francisco Bay, California, United States - SF_May12_sed_USGS_13 | ecosystem: Environmental > Aquatic > Marine > Sediment | place: USA...
GATTGCCTGGCCGGCTCCAGCTGCGACAATAGACCAGGCCCCGCGAAGTCACAAGTTTGCGGAGCCGCCTACCCGCCGGACCTGGCATCCTTCAAGGCATTCGCCACACGATAGGCCTCGCGCCGGGCGGCACCGGTGATCTCGGCAGCCAGGCTGGCGGCCTGCCGAGCCGGCAACTCCGCGAGCAGTATTTCGACGACGCGCTGCAGCTCATCGTCGCCGGGACCGAGCGGGGCTCGCAAGCCCGCCACGACCAGGGTGAACTCGCCTTTGCCACCACCCGGATCCGTTTTTAGCTGCTCCCGGACTGCCTGAACCGAACCACGGTAAATCGTTTCATGAAGTTTCGTGAGTTCGCGCGCCAAAGTCATTGGACGCTCCGGCCCAAAGGCTTCGAGTAAATCATCCAGCACGTCAATGATACGGTGGACCGATTCATAGAAAATCAGCGTATCCGGACAGCTGGACAAGACGGCCAGTCTCTTGCGCCGCGCTGCAGCCTTGGCCGGCAAAAAGCCCTCAAACCTAAACCGGTCAGTCGGCAGTCCGGCAACAGATAGCGCCGCGATAGCCGCGCAACAGCCGGGAATCGGACTGACCGGCAAATCCCGATCACGCGCAGCCACCAGCAAGCGGTAACCGGGATCATTAACCAGTGGCGTCCCGGCGTCACTGATCAAGGCGACCGTGCCGCCGGAAATCAGAACCTCCATGAGCTGCTCCACGCGCTCGGCTTCATTGTGTTCATGCATAGACAGCAAGCGCCGCCGAAATCCCAACCGGGTTAGCAATTGCCCTGCTCTGCGGGTATCCTCGGCTGCCACCACATCTGCCTTGGATAGCACGTCAAGCGCCCGTGCACTGATGTCATCGAGGTTTCCGATGGGGGTGGCAACAACAAAGAGGGTTCCCGGATTGTTCGTCAACGCTTGCGACTCCTGCATTACGCGCGTGGCTCAGCAGTTTTCCATGTTTACAAGTCTACGCCGGGCACGGCCCAGTCACGAAATACATTTGCCGATAACGTGCGCCGCCTGGCTTGCCCCGCTGGTCACGGTCGCCTTACTGGCAGGCTGCCAACCGGTGCAGTATCCGGATTATGAACGCGAGCGTGTGCAAGCAGCCGGCAAAGATGCAGCAGACATGTCCGAGCGGGGCCAGCATCAGGCTGCCGCGGACGCATACTTGCAGCTTGCGCAGCGGGCCGAGGGTATTGAGCGCCAGTATTACCTGATACTGGTCGCCAATGAACGGCGCCTTGCCGGCTACCCGGAAGTAGCAAGGACGATCCTCGATCGATTGGGGACGCCGGTCGATGGATCTAATCTGCTGCTCTGGGCACAGGTGACCGCTGAGGTTGCTATCGCCACGGGTGACCCTGAACAGGCACTCGCCAGTCTCAACCAGGTACCACCCACTGCGGACGCATCAGCCGCCGCAAACCTCCTGCTGATTCGCAGTAATGCGCTATTCCGCCTCGGGCAACCGGTGGAGGCAACCAAGGCATTAATCGACAGGGAAGTCTGGCTCGAGGACCCGGCCGATATCGTGGCAAACGAACGCCTCCTCTGGGAAAGCTACAAAAAATGGGGTGCTGATCTGACGGCACAAATGGCTAATCAGGATTACGACCCCTTAATGCGTGGCTGGCTGGACCTGGGCGTGATTGCCTGGACCCGCGGAAATAATGCGGCGTCCATGCGCCGGGCGCTGATCAGCTGGCAGGCAGGCAACCAGGGCCACCCGGCAAATCGCGCGCTGATTCCGGATATTCTCGGCGGCTTACCCACCATCCGTGAATACCCGCGCCAGGTGGCTTTGTTGTTGCCGCTGTCCGGCCGCCAGAAATTGTCCGCGAATGCCGTACGTGACGGTTTTCTGGCAGCGCATTTTACCTCCACTGATGAGCGCGTCCGACCGCTCATCCAGGTCTATGACGTTGTATCATCCAGTGCGCCCGATGCCTACGCAGATGCGGTCCGGAATGGCGCCGATTTCGTGGTAGGACCGCTCCTGAAAGAATCCGTCCGCCAACTAACCCAGGCAGATATCTTGGTGCCGACACTAACGCTTAATTTCCTGCCCGAGGAAACCAATGTGGCACCGGCGTTTTATCAGTTCGCCCTTTCGCCCGAAGATGAGGCACGGCAGGTGGCGCAGCGTGCATTAGTGCTGGGTCAAATGCGCGCATTAGCGCTCGCGCCGGATAACGCCTGGGGACGGAGGCTGCTCAACAGCTTTGCCAAGGAATTTGAGGATGGCGGTGGGCAGATTTTGCGCTATCAATTCTATGATCCGGATGGCCTGGATTTTTCCTACAGCATTCAGGAGTTACTCCTGATCAACGAAAGCCGCGCGCGACGCGACCGATTGGCCGCAAATCTCGGCATAGAGTTCGAATTTGAGCCGCGACGTCGAACGGATATCGACTTAATATTTCTCGCGGCAACGGCGAACGCCGCAAAATTGATTCGACCACAACTCCGGTTTCATTACGCCGGCTCGGTACCCACATATGCGACGTCCGCCATTTACCAGGAAGGCTCACGCAACAATTCGGATCTTAACGGAATTATGTTTCCCGACATCCCGTGGATTATCGCACCGGACGGACAGTCCATCGAACTGCGCAAGACGCTGACTAAGCATTGGCCGACCCAGGCTGAACGCAGGTCCAGGCTGTTTGCGATGGGATTTGACGCTTACCGGCTGATTCCGATGCTCAATTCCGGCGAAACTTATGCGGCGGAAGAACTGCAAGGCATGACCGGAGCCCTGACTGTCGATGATCAAAGCCGGGTGCTGCGTAGCTTACCGTGGGCGCGGATACAGCGTGGCCGGCCCGAGCTGATGGATCCTTTACCGTCGCAGCAGGGCTACCCGACCAAGTCTCTCGGTGACGGCGAATGGCTGAACATCTCGAATCAGGCCGTATCGCCGAAAGACTAGCGAGGCGGTTCCTGGAAGAACGAGGTCTGCGGCTGCTCGTCTGCAACTATAGTTGCCGCTACGGGGAGCTCGATCTGGTTATGCGGCACCGTCAACGGCTGATCATCGTCGAGATTCGATACCGTCGGGATCTCAGTTTCATGGCGCCCGGGGAGTCGATAAGCCTGGCGAAACGTCGGCGAATTGCGCGAGCAACTTTGCACTTCATTCAGCATAATCCTCGATATCAAAGTCAGCCGGTGCGTTTTGATGTGGTCAGCCTGTCTGGCCCATTAGAGGATTCGAGAATAGACTGGATGCCCGGCGCATTTACAGCCGATGATTTGCAGCACATATGAGGGATACTGATGCACGACCGGGAACGAATTATCAGTCATTTCGAGGAAAGCATCGCGGTAAAACAACAAGCGTTGGCAGCGCTGACTCCACAAATCGAAGCAGCGTCACAGGTCATGATCAAGGTGCTGGATAGCGGCGGCAAGATCCTGAGTTGCGGCAATGGCGGCTCCGCCGGTGATTCTCAACACTTCTCCGCAGAGTTGCTGAACCGCTTCGAAATGGAGAGGCCAGGTCTGGCGGCTATTGCATTGACCACTGACAGTTCGACACTGACATCAATTGCAAACGACTATGCCTACGACCAGGTCTTTTCCAAGCAGGTCCAGGCCCTTGGTAAAGATGGCGATTGCCTGCTGGCGATATCTACTTCGGGAAATTCCGAAAATGTCGTTAAGGCTGTACATGCCGCTCACCAACAAAGCATGCGGGTGGTCGCCATGACCGGTTGTGATGGCGGTGATATTCGACAAATCCTCGCGACGGGTGATGTCGAAATCTGCGTACCGAGTGACAGGACCGCACGCATTCAGGAAGTTCATCTGGTCGTGATTCACTGCCTGTGCGACAGCATCGATCAAACTCTGTTCGGTTAGACGGCATTGCCGATGCGCCCCGGCTGCGCGGCGCTGCTGAGAAATGCGAGCGAGGGCCAAACTGGTGAGCCGCTGCTATTTGATGATACGCAGGTGGGGATGATCAGACGCCGATTTCGATTGGGTCTCTCGCTCGGTATCCCGGTTCTCTGCGGCAGGGCTTAGCTCAGGCTCAGGGCTTTGATCTTTCGCGACCAGGCCATCTTGCTCTGAGAAAATCAATCCCTCGCCTGACTCCCTCGCGTAAATGCCCAATACTGCAGAGATCGGCACGATTACACGGTGAGGTACTCCCGCAAATCGAGCCTCGAAAGTGATTTGATCGTTGCCCAGCTCAAGACCGTGGGTCGCCGAATAACTTACGTTCAGGACAATCTTGCCATTTTCCACATGCTGTTGCGGCACCTGAACGTCGGACAGCAACGCGTCAACGAGTATATGCGGCGTCAGACCCGTATCGCTCATCCACTCGTGCATGGCTCTTAGTAGATAAGGACGCTGCGGAATAGAGTCGGAGACCACCATTCACTCACATTGGCTACTGGTACATTTCGTGTTCAAGTTCAGTCAGGCTTTCCTGAAAAGACCGCCGTGAAAAAACTTCATTCATGTAATTTCGAATCGGTTGCGCGGGTGGGGGTAATTCGATGCCATAAACCTGCAGTCGCCACAGAATTGGCGCAATGCTGCAATCGACAAGAGAGAATTCATCACTTAGAAAAAACTTCTTGGCGCTGAATACCTCAGCGCTGGCCACAATGCTTTCCTCCAGAATTTTGCGTGTCCGAGATACTTGCTTGGCGTCGGATGCCGCCTCGATCTGCTCAGCAAGGCTGTACCAATCCTTTTCGATCCGATACAAAGCCAGCCGGAATTGTGCCCGGGTGACCGGATCAACCGGCATCAATGGCGGGTGCGGAAATCGCTCATCCAAATACTCGATGATGACGCGGGAATCGTAAAGAACCAAGTCGCGATCGACCAGGGTCGGAACGCTGTGGTAAGGATTCAAATCCAAAAGGTCTTCCGGCAAATCCGCTCCTTCAACCTTGACGACTTCCACACTGATATTTTTCTCAGCAAGCACCAGACGCGTGCGATGACTGTAAAAACAAGTTGATCCGGAGAACAACGTCATCACCGGACGCCTGTTCGCCACAATTGCCATAATTTAATCTCCCGGATCACGTAAATCGCCCCTGTTAAAATGTGAGACTTTCGGTCTGTTATTTTATGTCTTTCCAAATCTCATTCTTGAGAGCGTACGCGAACAATCCGAATACCAAGAGGAACAGCAATACCCATATTCCGAGCCGACGTCTCTCCAGCTGGATGGGTTCACCGATATATTCAAGAAAATTAACTAAATCTCTCACAAACTTATCGTACTCCTCCGGGGACAATATACCCGGAGTCACCGATTCAAACCTCTCGAAGACAACGGCCGATGAGCCATCGTCATGCGTCTGCTCCTCGAATACCGCACGCTGCATGCCCTGCAACTCCCACAATACATGAGGCATTGCAACACTTTCGATCGCCAGGTTATTCACCCCGGTCTGCCGCGTATCATCGATATAAAAAGACCTCAGGAAGGCCCATAAGAAGTCAGTACCACGACTGCGGGCGACCAACGACAGGTCGGGTGGAGTCACTCCGAACCAACGCTCGGCATCCGCCGCCGGCATGGGGTTACGCATCATATCGAAGGGTTTTCCGCCCAGGAACATCAGATTATTAAGCAACTGGTCTTCGGTTATTCCCAAGTCCCTGGCCAGTCGATTATAACGAACATACTTCGCCGAGTGACATCCCATGCAGTAATTGACGAAAATCTTCGCGCCGCGCTGCAAGGATCCAATATTTGACACGTCATTATTGGGATGCCCGAAATCAGGGCCGCCCTCGGCCGCAATCACCGGAAGCGAAACCAGCGAGCCCGCCAGAATTGCCACGACAGACGCCGTGCGCAAACTGCCAGAAAATTTCTTTAATTCACCTGCAAAACTGCGCATGGCCAAGGTTATCCCGAGAGAAAGGTGACCCTCTCGGGCACAGGTTTGGTTTTCTCAAACCGCGTGTATACCGGCATGAAAATGAAAAATGAAAAATAGAGAATCGTAAAAATCTGCGAAAAAGTCTTGTAGGGCTCCACCGCCGGCTGCAATCCTAGATAGCCCAAAACCAGAAAACTGATCGCAAATATCGTCAGTGCAAGTTTGAACGTCCAGCCACGGTATCTAATTGACTTTACCTTGCAGCGATCCAGCCAAGGTAGAAAGAACAATAATAATATCGCCATAAACATCAGAAATGCGCCGAACCCTTTGCTCGGCACCGCCCGAAGAATCGCGTAAAACGGCGTGTAATACCACACGGGAGCAATATGTTCCGGCGTCTTCAACGCGTTGGCTGGCTCAAAGTTCGCATGCTCGAGAAAATAACCGCCCATTTCCGGGGCAAAAAACAGCACTGCCGAGAAAGCAATTGCGAATATGACGATGGCAACCAGATCTTTTGCCGTGTAATACGGGTGAAAGGCGATGCCGTCCAGCGGAATTCCATCGGGTCCCTTGTGTTCCTTGATTTCGACACCGTCCGGATTGAGCGAGCCGGTCTCATGCAATGCGAGGATGTGGACCACGACCAGCACGATCAATGCCAGCGGCACAGCGGCCACATGCAAGGCAAAGAAACGGTTCAGCGTGATATCCGAGATGAAATAATCGCCGCGTATCCATTCGACCAGGCCCTCTCCAATGCCGGGAATAGCGCCAAATAGAGAGACGATGACCTGCGCGCCCCAGTATGACATCTGCCCCCATGGCAGCAGGTAACCCAGAAACCCCTCGGCCATCAGCGCCAGATAAATCAACATACCGATGACCCACAGCAACTCGCGAGGTTTCTTGTAGGACCCATACATCATTCCGCGAAACATATGTATATAAACAACAAGAAAAAATGCCGAGGCGCCGGTGGAATGCATGTAGCGAATCAACCAGCCCCACTCGACATCACGCATGATGTATTCCACAGACGCAAATGCCTTTTCAGCATCGGGTTTGTAGCTCATGGTGAGGAAGATCCCGGTGATCAGCTGCACAATCAGCACCACCATGGCGAGTACGCCAAACACGTACAGCACATTAAAATTCTTGGCCGCGTAATACTCCGTTGCATGCTCTTTGAGCATCTTGGTCATCGGGAAACGCGCGTCGATCCAGTCGACCAGTTGCGACATATTGTCCGAAAAGCGACCCATCAAGGTGGCCTCGCTGATCGCATCGCGTCGTGCAGCATTCATGCGCGGAACCCCGTGTCATCACCGATAAGGATGATGTTTTCGCCCAGATATCGGTGTGGCGGAACCACCATATTGAGAGGCGCCGGCACCGCATCATAGACACGACCCGCCAAATCGAATTTTGACCCGTGGCAAGGGCAATAAAACCCGCCCGGCCAGTCAGAACCCAGGTCCGCCGGGCCAATCTCAAATCTTTCGATCGGGGCACATCCCAGATGTGTGCAGACACCGAGAATCACCAGGATTTCGGGCTCGATCGAGCGCGTCTCGTTCTGTGCATATGACGGTTGTTGATCGGCCTCGGAATCTCTGTCCCGCAGTTGGGCTTGGCTGGCTGCCATTCGCTCCAGCATCTCCTGCGATCGCCGCAACACCCAAACCGGTTTGCCACGCCACATGACGCGCACCATAGCGCCCTTTTCCAATTTGCTAATGTCGACTTCCACCGGAGCGCCAAGGGCTTGAGCCCGAGCGTTTGGTTTGAATGACATCACGAACGGTACCGCCGTCATCACCAGTCCGGCGGCGCCCGTGACACTCGTAGCCACGGCCAAGAAGTGGCGTCGGTTTAGACCCGACTTTTCACTCATCTAGCTGTTCCTTCAAAGCTTATTGTTAGCCCGTCAGTCATCTCCCGACTGCCAGGCAACCCGCCGATCATATTCATATCCGGCAATGCGGCCATTACAAAGGGGCGTTTCAGGGTATCGGCACAGAAAAACCGTGCGAATTATACACAGCCAATGATAACGTTGCCTACCACTGGCGGCGAAAGGATTTTTTTCAGGAGAGCCCAGGTCGATCACGAGATAAGCCTCTGCAATCATGAAAAATGCCATTTCATTTGTCGTGAAATCGATCATCGTCGGCCTGGCGCTTGCTTTTCTGGTCGTCTGGCTGCGACCCGAGTGGTTCAGCACTCGATGGCCGGCTGGCACCACGGCGGACCGGCTGTCTGTCATTCCAGACGCAGTCGCGGCTACCGCGCCGGCCGTCGTGAACATCTATACCACCCGAGCCGTCGCTTCAATGAGCCGACAGGATCGGCTTCGCCAAAGGCTGGGGCTTGGATTTGGCACCACATCGCGGCGCCTGGTCACCTCGCTGGGCTCTGGAGTTATAACCGACCCGGCGGGCTTCATTGTCACCAATTACCATGTCGTCATAGATGCTACCGATATAAAGGTGCAGCTGGCTGACGGACGCGTTGCAGATCCCGCCGTTATTGGCATGGATGTGGACACTGATCTCGCCCTGCTGAAAATCGAGCTGCCGGAACTGCCGACGATGACTCTCGGGCGCTCCGACACGCTGAGGATCGGCGAAGTCGTGCTGGCTATCGGCAATCCCTATGGTCTCAGCCAGACGGTCACCCAGGGGATCGTCAGTGCGACCGGCCGAACTCAGCTCGGGCTGTCGCGCTTCGAAAATTTCATCCAGACCGATGCAGCGATCAACACGGGTAATTCAGGCGGCGCGCTGGTGAATCTGCACGGGGAATTGATCGGTATCAACACCGCTGTTCTGAGTGAGGAATTCAGCGCCGAGGGTATCGGCTTTGCGATCCCCGTCAATCTGGTGCGCGGCGTAACCGACCAACTCAAAGAACACGGCCGGGTGCGAAGAGGTTGGCTGGGCATCGTGCCGCGAGATGTAACCACAGTTCGGGCGACACAGCTCGGACTGCCTAATCAGGGTGGCGTCGAGGTCGTCGGTATATATCAGAATAGTCCGGCCATGCTGGCGGGCCTGCGTCGCGGCGACGTCATCACGCATATAAATGCGCAGCCGATTCAAGTATCCCGCCAGTTATTGAATATCATCGCCTCTTTGATGCCACGAGATATCATCGAACTCAGGGGCATCAGGAACGATCAACCCTATACTGTTGACATCATGGTGACCGAACGACCCGTCAGCTGAACGCCACCGGGTCCGAATGCAGACCAAAGTGCTGCGGGCCAGTTTCAGAACTTTATGCCAGGCGGCGGATCAACCCACCTATCTGCTGCAGCTTTTCTTCGATGCGCTCGTAACCGCGATCGATGTGGTAAATGCGGTCAACTAGCGTCTCGCCGTCCGCCACCAGACCCGCTAATACCAAACTTGCCGAGGCGCGCAGATCCGTGGCCATCACCGGTGCTGCATGCAGCTGATCCACACCCTGAACGATGACCGTGTTGCCCTCCAATTTGATCGCCGCGCCCATTCGCTGGAGCTCCGATATGTGCATAAAACGATTCTCAAAAACGTTCTCGGTAATCGTCGCAACGCCGGCGGCGATGCTGTTCAACGCCGCGAACTGGGCCTGCATATCCGTCGGAAAACCCGGGTACGGCGCGGTACTCACATCAACGGCGCGCGGCCGGCGGTCGGTCATGTCCAGGTCGATCCAGTCCTGCCCGACGGTAATCTGGGCACCCGCTTCCCTGAGTTTTGCGAGCACCGCTTCGATATCTTGGGGCCGGGTCTGAGTCACCCTTATATGCCCGCCGGTAATGGCTCCGGCGACGAGGAAAGTACCGGTTTCGATTCGATCCGGTTGCACGCTGTATTCTGTTCCCAGCAAGCGCTCAACGCCCTGAATCACGATCCGGTTGGTGCCGGCGCCCTTTACCCGCGCGCCCATACAGATCAGGAAATTCGCCAGATCGACGACTTCGGGCTCACGGGCCGCATTTTCGATCACGGTCTCGCCCTCAGCCAGTGCGGCGGCCATCATCAGGTTCTCGGTGCCGGTGACGGTGACCTTGTCCAGCACCAGGTGCGCGCCCTTCAAACGATCGGCCTGCGCTCTGATATACCCGTCTTCGATCTCCACGCTCGCACCCATGGCCCGCAGTCCATGGACATGCAGATCGACGGGTCGCGCACCGATAGCACAACCCCCGGGAAGCGATACGTCCGCCCGCCCGAACCTGCCGAGCAACGGACCGAGCACCAGCACGGATGCGCGCATGGTTTTGACCAATTCGTAAGGCGCATAGCATTCGTGGATATTTGCCGCGTCGACCGCGACACGATTTTGCTCATCGACCGTGACCTCAACGCCCATGCGACGCAGTAATTCAATGGTCGTCGTCACATCCCTCAAATGTGGGACGTTACCTATGACCACGCGCTGATCTGTCAGAATCGCCGCCGCGAGGATTGGCAATGCGGCATTCTTTGCGCCCGATATACGGACCTCGCCCTCAAGAACCCGGCCTCCGGTGATGGCAAGCTTATCCACCGCGGCTTGCGGATTCTTCTGGGGTCAATGCCTGAATGGAAAGCGCATGGATATCCGTTCCCATTTTGTCTCCCAAGGCAGCGTAAATCATTTGATGTCGCTGCAGCGGGCGCTTGCCGGCAAACGCTATGCTGATGACGGTCGCATCAAAATGAGTATTGTCATCGCTGACCACCGTCGCGCAGCAATCCGGTAGTTCGGCTTCGATCAGTTCCTGAATCTGTTCTGGCGTCATCGAGAATACGTTATATGACCATCGGATGAGACCATTATAATCAGCCCCTATGGTCTTGTATGTTTTGTCAATGCTGGTCGGGCTGGGGTTGCTGGTTTGGGGTGCCGACCGGATGGTTATTGGTGCCGCCGTGACTGCGCGCAACATGGGTGTCTCACCGATGCTGGTCGGTTTAACCGTGGTGGGATTTGCAACCTCGGCGCCGGAAATCCTGGTGTCCGCCGCCGCCGCACTGCACGGTTCGCCGAATCTGGCGGTAGGCAACGCCCTCGGATCCAATATCGCCAATATTGGCCTCGTTGCGGGCGTCGCGGCCATCACTCAGCCACTGGTGGTGCATTCCCAAACCTTACGTCGGGAGTTACCCGTCATGCTCGCGGTCAGCGTATTGCCCGTTCTGCTCTTTCCTGACCAGACGCTTGGCCGCATGGATGGCATTTTTCTGTTGCTTGTATTTGTCGGTTTCATCTACTGGATTATCAAACTCGGCATTAAAACCCATGGGCATGACCCGATTGAAACCGAATATTCCGAGGATATTCCAGTCGGCATATCGCCGGGTAAAGCCTGGCTGTGGATTGCCGTAGGCTTGGCCTTGTTGGTGCTTGGCTCCGAGTTTCTCGTTTCCGGCGCCAGGAACTTCTCTACAGCATTAGGCATCAGCGAATTGGTGGTCGGCGTCAGCGTCCTCGCAATCGGCACAAGCTTGCCGGAATTGGCGGTCTCCGTGGTGTCCGTTCGCAAGGGGCATCACGGCCTGGCGCTCGGCAACATTATCGGTTCGAATGCATTTAACACTCTCGCGGTACTCGGCGTTGCCGCGACGATACACCCAGCCACGCTGGATCTGGATACGGTGCGCCTGCATTTACCGGTGATGCTGGCGTTTACGGTCACATTTTTCTTCATGGCGTACAATTACAATGGATCGATGCGCGTAAATCGCTTTTCGGGCCTAGTGCTTCTCATCGCCTTTATTGCTTATCACAGCTACGTCGCCTACCAGACATATTAATTCAGCCATGTCGCAACGCATAGACCAACAAGAACTGACAAAGCGCGCGCAGCGAGTGCTCGAGATCGAAGCCCGGGCAATCCAGGACCTGGTGCCCAGAATTGGTGAGGCTTTTGCCGTCGCCTGCCAACTTTGTCTGGAGTGCGCCGGCCGTGTCGTCGTAACGGGCATGGGCAAATCAGGCCATATCGGCGGAAAAATTGCTGCGACATTGGCGAGTACCGGGACGCCCGCTTTTTTCGTTCATCCGGGTGAGGCCAGTCACGGCGATCTCGGCATGATCACACCGAAGGATTTGGTCATTGCTGTATCCTACTCCGGCGAAACAGCCGAGATCATCACGATACTGCCCTTGCTGAAACGTATCGGCGTGCCTTTGATCACCATGACGGGTGCGCCGGAGGCGACGCTTGGCACTGCTGCATCAGTGGTGTTGAACACGGCGGTCAGCGAGGAAGCGTGTCCGTTGAACCTGGCGCCCACCGCCAGCACCACGGCGGTACTGGCGATGGGTGATGCGTTGGCCGTGGCGCTGCTGGAGAGCCGCGGATTTACTGCCGAAGACTTTGCCCGCTCCCACCCGGGCGGATCACTGGGTCGACGCCTGTTATTGCGCGTCGAAGATCTGATGCACAGAGATGAACAAATACCCCGCGTCGGGCACGACACACGGCTGGCCGCCGGTTTGCTCGAAATGTCGCAAAAAGGCCTCGGCATGACGGCGGTCGTGACGCCGGACGGACACTTACAGGGTGTGTTTACCGATGGAGATCTCCGCCGTGCTTTGGACCGGAGCCTGGATGTTCATACTACGATGATGAGCGACGTGATGACTCGCGACTGCATAACCGTTCGCGCTGATCAATTAGCCGCCGAAGCAGTCCGCATAATGGAGGAAAACAAAATCATGGCGTTGCTGGTAACCGACGACGAACAACGACTTATCGGCGCACTGAATGTGCATGATTTTTTCCGCGCCGGGGTAATGTAGAGTGCCGCAATCTACATTAACCGCACAGCTGCCGACAAAAGAGCAAGCAGCGCGGATTCAACTACTGGTGCTCGATGTTGATGGCGTCATGACCGATGGACGTCTGTACTTCGACGCAGAGGGTCAAGAGGCCAAGGTCTTTCACGTCAGAGATGGCTACGGCATCAAACAACTGATGAGGCTGGGTATCGAAGTCGCGGTGATCTCCGGCCGCAAGTCAAAAGCGGTGGAAATGCGCATGGCTGAACTGGGTATCAAGCACGTAAGACTCGGTCAGGAGACTAAACTGGACGCATTCTTGGCGTTAACAGAAATGCTTGACGTTCCGATGGAAAATGTCGCCTGTATGGGTGACGATCTTCCGGATCTGCCGCTAGTAGAGGCTGCCGGCCTTGGAATTGCTGTCGCTGACGCTCACCCGAATCTGTTGACCAATGCCGACTGGTGCACACAGCTTGTCGGTGGGCAGGGCTGCGTGCGGGAAGTCTGTGACTTTCTGATTGAAGCACGGCGATGAATCTGAACCATCCTTTAGTCCTGATTATTCTGACGATCTTCGCGGTAAGCAGCGGTGTGCTGCTGTTGAGTAACACGTCCGAGGACGTCGAAACGGTTTCTTCACCTCGATTAGGCATTGGTTATTACATGAATGAAGCAGAATTGATCGGAACCGGGGAGAGCGGGAAAATTCTGTATCGCCTTAGAACCAGAAACGCATCGCAGAACTTCGAAGACGGAGTCGTTAGCATGCAGGGTGTGCATGTGATTTACGAACCCGAAGCCGCTATCCCGTGGGACTTGCGTGCAGACACGGGGGAAATTCCACCAAGTGCTAATATCATACAACTGACTGGCAACGTGGTTGCCGCCACTCAGGATGAGAATAATTCGCGGATGACAATCCGAACGAATTACCTGGAACTGGATACTGAAACCTATATTGCAAATACCCCACGAAAGGTGACCATTGACTATTTGCAGCATAGAGTTTTCGCAACAGGAATGCGGGCGTATTTCAAGGAAGATCGCTTACAACTCACCTCGGACGTCAATGGTAAATTTTTCCCCTAAAAATCCGCGGCGCATAATCTTGATGATCGTAGCCATCCTGATGCCTTCTGCATGGGCACAGGTGCCCGATATCGCTCTACAGAAAACCCTGCCGATCAACCTTGATGCGGATTCCTCTGAGTTTGATCGCAAAAACAACATCTTGTTTTTCCGTGGCCTGCGCATTACGCAAGGCATATTTAGCATCAAAGCCGATGAAGCGACAGTGGCAAAACTCGACTTTGAAAACAGCCGATGGACTTTCATGGGCAATGTTGTCATCGAGAGTGAAGACGCAAAGGCTTATTGCGACCGCGCGGAAGTGCTTTTTCAAGAGCATCTCATCAAGAACGCGGTCATGCGCGGAGAACCGGTCGAGTTCGCTCAGGTGAATCCAGAAAGCAATAAAACAACCGAGGGACGAGCCAATATAATGGAATACGACCTGGAATCCGGAGTGATTCGCATGTCAAAAGACGCTTGGTTGAGTGACGGCGCTAACGAGGTATCAGGAAATCGGATTGCATATGATCTGGTCAGCGAATACATCATTGCCGATTCCGATGAAACTGGGCAGGTTCGAATGAAAATCAGTCCGCCGCAGGATGACCGGACTGAATCGACGCCATGAGTATTCTCAGCGCTGAGAACCTCTCGAAACGATTCAAGCTCCGACAAGTCGTAAAGGGTATATCGCTGGAGATACGCAGCGGTGAAGTAGTTGGCCTGCTCGGGCCTAATGGAGCCGGCAAGACGACTGCATTCTATATGATCGTCGGTCTGATACCGGCAGATCATGGGCGAATCATGCTGGATGGGATAGACCTGACGCCAATGCCGATGCATCAGAGAGCGCGAATCGGGCTGGGCTATCTGCCCCAGGAAGCCTCAGTTTTTCGCAAACTGAGCGTCGAAAATAATATTATGGCTATCCTGCAGACGCGCTCTGCGCTGGAACGAGCGGATCGCGAGCGAATTCTCGAGGAATTGCTGGATGAACTTCACATTCAGCACGTGCGAACCAGTCTCGGTATCAGCTTGTCCGGTGGCGAACGACGCCGGGTCGAGATCGCGAGGTCACTGGCCGCTGAGCCGCGCTTTGTCCTGCTGGACGAGCCATTTGCCGGGGTCGATCCTATCTCTGTGCTGGATATACAACGAATCATCCGACATCTCGCGAATAGAAATATCGGGGTTTTGATCACAGACCATAATGTCCGGGAAACATTGGGTATCTGCGGACGAGCGTATATTCTCAATGATGGGTCTCTGATCGCCCAAGGTGCGCCGCAAGAAATACTGAGCAATCAGCATGTTCGCGAAGTCTACCTGGGCGAAAGTTTTACCTTATAAGAGGCGATAGTGAAACTTTCCTTACAGCTTAAGCTGAGTCAGCAGCTGAAAATGACGCCGCAGTTGCAGCAGGCTATTCGCCTATTGCAGATGCCGGTGCTTGAGCTGAATTCACAACTTCAACAGGCCCTGGCCGAAAATGTCATGCTCGAAAATGAGGATCCGGATGATATTGCGCCGGATCCCAATGAACTTGTTCAAACCGCCGACGAAACACGCGTCGTTGCCAGCGAGGGCGAAGAAACCGGCAGCTGGAGTGATCTGCTGATACCAGGGAACCGCGGTGACGTATGGTCAGATGACTCGCGACGCCCGGAACTCCCTGACCGGAGCGATGAGAACTTGCGCGAACATTTGCTTTGGCAACTGGAAATGGAGCATTTCTCGCCACGACAAGTCGTCATCGGACATTCGATTGTCGAATATATTAACGACGATGGTTACCTTACCGAATCTCTCCAAGATATACACCAAATCCTGAACGCCGAAGCAAACTTCAGCCTGGACGAGATCGAACAAACCCTTGTCGGGCTGCAGGGCCTCGATCCGACAGGGGTCGCCGCACGCAGCCTGAGCGAATGTATTCGACTACAAATCCAGCAGTTGGATGAAGCTGTGCCTGGCCGCAGTCTTGCCCTGCGTATAGCGAATGACTTCCTCGACCTCGTTGCGGAGCAACAGTATCCGATGCTGCGCCGCCGCCTCGGCGTGTCCGAAGAGGATCTGGACATAGCCATCGCTCTGGTCCGCTCGTGTCACCCACGTCCGGGATCCGCGATTCAACCGGCAAACACCGAATACATCGTGCCCGATGTCTATGTTCGCAAACAGGATGGCAATTGGATCGTCGAAGTGAATCGATCTATCGCACCACGCTTGCGCGTCAACCAAACTTATGCGGAATTGCTGCGTGGTGATGGTCAGCATGCCAACCTCAAATCTCAATTACAGGAAGCGCGATGGCTCGTCCGCAGCCTGGAGATTCGCCATGACACCCTGCTCAAAGTTGCGACATGTATCGTGGATCGGCAGGTCGATTTTTTCGAGAAAGGCGAAGAATCCATGAAACCGATGGTATTGAAGGATGTCGCAGAGGTCATCGACATGCACGAGTCGACGATTTCTCGCGTCACGGCAAACAAATATATGCATACACCGCGGGGAATATGCGAATTCAGATATTTCTTTTCCAGCCAGTTGGGCGCCAGTGACGGCTCCGAGCAGTCATCGACGGCGATACGGGCCAAGATTCGCCGCCTGATTGGGCAGGAAAATCCGCAAAAACCTCTGAGTGACAGTAAACTAGTCGCTCTGCTCGAGGAAGAAGGTATAAAGGTCGCCCGACGCACAGTCGCCAAATACCGCGAATCCATGCAAATCGCGCCTTCAAGTGAGAGAAGGCAGCGACCGATAAATGATTAAAAGGAGAATGAACCCATGCAGCTGAATCTCACCGGTCGCCACGTGGAAATTACCCCGGCGTTAAGAGACTATTTGAAGAACAAACTTGTCCGAATTGAGAGACATTTTGATAACGTAACAGGCATTCGCTGCATACTGACGGTGGATAAACTTCGGCATAAGGCGGAGGCAAAAATTAATGTAAGCGGTAATACGCTGTATGCAGATGCGATTGAAGAGGACATGTATGCAGCGATTGACGGGCTTGTGGATAAGCTGGACCGTCAGCTAAAGAAATATAAAGAAAAGCTCACCGATCATCGTGCAAAAGAATCGAACAAACGAGATATTCCCTAGACTCATCACATATCGGAAAGAGAAAACATAGCCGAGTAAATTGAAAGACAAAGCTCCAAAATGCGCCTGATAATTATCAGTGGACTGTCCGGATCCGGCAAGAGTGTTGCACTGAACGTGCTTGAAGATCTGGATTTTTATTGCATCGATAATGTGCCGGCAGCGACGCTGGATACATTAATTACACAGGTCGTTGCCACAAAAGATTCGATATATGACAACCTGGCTGTTGGCGTTGATGCGAGAAATCGTGCCAGTGATCTGGGCGCTTTGCCGGATCTCATACATGACCTGCGCGGCCGCGGCATCAAAGTCGAAGTGATTTTTCTGCACGCCGGAGACGACATTCTATTGAAGCGTTACTCCGAAACGCGACGCAAGCATCCTCTCAGCGACAATGATCTCAGCCTGCTTGAAGCGATAGCGAGAGAACGAGAGTTACTCGGTCCCATTATTGACTGCGCAGAATTGATTATAGACACCACACGCACCAATGTTTATGAACTGCGGGCTTCGATCCGCGAGCGCATTGGCGCGCGAACTGAACCGGTGCTTTCAATCCTAATCGAATCTTTTGGCTACAAACACGGTATTCCATCCGATGCGGACTTCGTCTTCGATCTTCGCTGCCTGCCCAACCCCTACTGGGAAACGCATCTCAGACCATTTACCGGAAAAGATCCGGCGATTATTGACTATCTGGACAAGCAGCAAGGCGTGCACGAGATGTACGAAGACATATTGCATTTCCTGCACAAATGGATACCCAAATACACGGACTTTAATCGTAATTACCTGACCATCGCCCTGGGCTGTACGGGGGGGCAACACCGTTCGGTCTATATGACCGAGAAACTTGCCGCAAAGCTCGGCGAACAATACAAGCAGGTGCTGACGCGTCACAACGAGTTGCCCAGCAGCCCCGATAACCTGCGCCAGTAACCTCGATTACCAGGTCCGCATCGATAGACGCAGCGGGTGTTGCCCGCTAAACTCGCCACGGCCACGCATATATAACCTGCATCTGCGCATAAAGGTCTATTAAGAATTCGTCCCGGCCTATTTCTGCAGGGCCTGTTCAAAGTCTAACGAGTGGAGTGCGCCATGGAGCCTGAAAAGAAAACCCATCTGGGGACACTGCTGCAGGCGCTGGAAAGCGACTCGCTTCGTGACGTACAGGATACCCTCGACCGTCTGCATCCTGCACAGATCGCTCATCTGCTGGAATCCTTGCCCTTAAGGGAACGAGCCATCGTCTGGAATCTCATCGCCGACGACATCCAAGGCGAAATTCTCGTCGAGCTAAACGATGAGGTCCGGGCCAAACTTCTCGAAGAGATGGATGCCGAGGAAGTCGTCGCCGCAATAGAAGGCATGGAAATGGACGATCTGGCCGACCTCGTGGCAGACCTGCCGGAGTTCGTCACCGATCGCGTTATTGAATCCCTGTCCAGAGACGACCGCACACAACTGGAATCCGTGCTGTCCTTTCCCGAGGACAGCGCCGGGGGCTTGATGGATCCCGACACGATATCCGTGCGCTCGGACGTTACGCTGCGAGTGGTGTTGCGATATTTACATCGAAATGCGGCCTTGCCGGACAAGACACCTTCGGTTTTTGTCGTCGACCGGGCAAACCACTATATCGGAGTTTTGTATTTCGCCCGTCTCGTTACACATGGGCCCAACGACATTGTAGCTGAGGTCATGGACCAGTCGGTTACGCCCATCGCATGCGATTGCTCTGCGAAAGACGTCGCCAGGGAGTTTCAACATCGCGATTTGGTATCGGCAGCGGTTGTCGACAATGACGGTACTTTGATCGGTCAAATTACCGTGGATGACGTCATGGATGTCGTCCAGGAACAAGCCGATCATGACATTCTCAGGATGGCGGGACTTGCCGAGGACGATGATATGTTTGCGCCGGTGGTCAGCAGCACGCAACGCCGTGCTATCTGGCTGGGCGTCAATCTGGCGACGGCATTTTTAGCCGCGGCCGTAGTAGCAATCTTCAAACCTGCGCTTGAGCAAATCGTGGCGCTCGCGATATTAATGCCAGTCGTCGCCAGCATGGGCGGTATTGCGGGCAGCCAGACGCTAACGCTGATGATTCGCGGCATGGCATTGGGCAGGGTGCAGGATTCAAATGCGCGCTGGCTGCTCGGCAAAGAGATCGCCGTCGGTCTTCTGAATGGCGTCGCCTGGTCGGTGGTCGTTACCCTGGTCACGATTTTCTTCTTCAGCACCTGGCAAGTCGGTCTGATCATCGGCTCCGCCCTTGCAATGACGCTTCTGACAGCGGCCTTCGCTGGTTTTGCGATTCCCTTAATTCTGCAAAAACTGAAGATTGACCCGGCGCTGGCCGGGACGGTCATCCTGACCACGGTCACCGATATCGTTGGTTTCGTCACGTTTCTCGGTTTGGGAACGATTTTTCTGCTGTAGCCGTGCTGTCAGCAGTTTCACAGGCAACAGATCTTTCTAGATAACACCGCTTTGGACTAAGCGCCAAAGCCTGAGGGCAAAGACGTCGGACACCCATGTCATGATTCGTAATCCGACCGCGGCGAAGAGCAACGTCTCCCCATCAAAACGGCATGCGGAAAGTCTGCCTGAAGAGACGATCGGCGGCCGCCAGCCGTTCTCCGATTAGACAGTGCCGCTTGCCTTTTTCTGATCCAGACGCAAGGCAGGTAATCGCTGCGAATATTCTTCACTCAAGTCTCGCCAGCCAACGATTCCGCTCGACTCTCGCAGCGGCACGCCGCACAGAAAATTCAGCAGTTCCTCGCGTCTCGAGACGGCATCGTCGTACCCCAGCTTTATAAGAGCCTGCGTATATCCTGATTCAAAAAGCAGGTAACTCACCAGTTGCCGCCCGCCGTAGTTCATGGCGCCCAGCACACGCATCAACACTCGCACTGAGCTTGGCATTTGGTCGAGATAGCGAAGCGCGATTTCCCGCACATCCTGACTCGGGAATATAATTAACGCGTCAATAGCTTTCAGATTGGCCACATCACCATGCAGTTTTCGCCCGGGTTGCTCGTTGACGATTTCGTTAATGCGCATCAATCGTTCCAGATCGGCCGACAAACCATCCATGAGCAATGCATCGAGCATGTAGCCGGCTATCCGGCCGAGACTCGGGTGCGGAATGACCTCATCGGGACCCGGTTCCGGATCCTGTTCCTCGTTACGGACACCAATGACCAGCAAGCGTTTTGCACCCAAACGCACGGCCGGGGAAAGAGGCGTCGCCTGACGCATTGCGCCGTCGCCAAAATATTCCCGGCTCATCAAGACCGGCGGAAAAATCAACGGCGCTGCGATGCTGGCCATGACATGGTCGAGCGCAATCTCGGCTCGCACACCGCGCCTTCTGACCCGGGTCCAGGTTTCCAGATCCGGTTTGCCCTGAAAAAAAGAAATCGACCTGGCGGACCCATAGCCGGCTGCAGTAATAGCCAGCGCATCGAGATGGCCGCGATCGATGGAGTCCTGAATATGGGTGAACTTGACGTGCCGTTTAAGCAAATTCCGCAACGGCTCGTTATCTAACAGGGATCGTGGGTCGGTACCAAATAGTCCGGCCGAACCAAACGCAAGAAGCCAGTGCATTGCAGATGCGACCATTGTTTTTGCATCACTGCGATACACCTGTTGAGTCTGGAAATTTGCCCAAACGCGTTCCAGATCGGTTAGTGCGTGCTGAAAGCGCCGCGCGCGTGTCGCCATTACCACCGCGTTGACTGCGCCGGCCGACGTGCCGCTGATGACGGGAAACGGGTTTGGCGCGCCGCGCGGCGCCATCTCGGCAATTGCCTTGAGCACACCGACCTGATAGGCGCAGCGCGCCCCGCCACCGGGTAAAACCAACCCGATGTCGCGGCGCCAAGTCTTATCCCCGCTCACCAAGCCCATTTGCTCATCTCGGCTGACTCATACTTGCTCGATGTTACCCAGAACACTCGGCAACGGACAAGCGATACGCTCACAACATGCTAAGATCGAGGATCAGAATCAATGCGGACTTTCGACAGTGATCAAATTTATCAGCAATTTTTTCGGCGCAGCGCTGGTTTTTATAGGCCTAAGCTCGTCAGCCGCAGGCGAGGTCGTCGTCGGCGAGCCAGCACCCGATTTTCGCCTTCAGGACCAGAATGGAGAATGGCACACCCTGACAGGTTACGCCGGAAAGTGGGTGGCAGTATATTTTTATCCGAAAGACGATACGCCGGGCTGCACAAAAGAAGCTTGTGCCTTTCGGGATAATATTTTTGCTTTTGAGGAGATCGGCGCGATTATTCTTGGCATCAGTCTGGATGATGTCGAGTCGCATGCGGCTTTCGCTGAAAAATACAGTTTACCGTTTCCAATACTGTCCGATTCAGACGCTGCAATCGCCAGGGAATACGGCGTATACAAACAGATGGGAACCTTCAAATTCGCGCAACGGCAGTCATTTCTGATCAACCCAGCTGGGCAAGTCGTGAAGCATTACGCCAAGGTGAATGCGGAAAAGCATTCCGAGGAAGTGCTGGCAGACCTTAAACAGATGATCGACTCGCCTTCGTCCTGATTTGTAATTCTTCAGATTTGTTTGGGGTCGGAGATCCGGCGTTTTCCGCAATCTTTGTTTAATTGTGAAAACTCAGATCTCATTGGACAGACAGTGTCCGATCAGGCGAAAAACGGAGTTCGCAATTCCACTGCAGGAGGCAGGCCGCCCGAGACTCTTTCCGCGGGAATAAAGCGGACCGCAGGGAGCCATCCCAAGGAAAGAGTCTCGGGCGGCCTGCCGCGAGCTCTGGCACCTATCCGGAATAGCCGATGTCCGCCAGCCGAATCCTCTGCCAGGCATTCGGCCTTGTCTGCGGCATACCTTCGCTGGGATGGCTCCCTGCGGTCCGCTTTATTCCCTGCGAAGGTATGCCGCAGACAAGGCCTGGAAAGCGCACGACCGTTTGTAATCGGCGAACCAATGCGATAGCCGTACTACAGTGTCTGTAAATTTAAGTCGGAATTATTAAACCTTAATTACACGCGGCACTTCGCCCTGGCTGCCCGGATTGAAAGCAACCGGAACATTCAGCCGCCGCCAGCTATGGCGCTCCGCGCAGACCGGCGCCACTCACGACGATCTCTCGCGGCCGACGCTTCCCGACTGTCGTGCAACGATCGGGCCAGACACAAGAGCAGGATCCGGCACCGGCCGCGCGGCCTCGTGGTTCCGCTCATAAGATCTGCCGAGGTAACGGGCTGCCAACGCCCAGATTGCAGCAATGCCGGCGCCGACGCCCGCGACTGCTCCGAGGCCCAAGCCCAGGCCCTGCGTCAGGCCCGTGAATCCCCAGGCGGCCACAACATCGCCACCACGATAAACGACGTTGTCGATAACGCTCTTCGCCTTGAATCGAGTTTCGCGATCCACCACCGTGAAGAGCATCTCGCGTCCGGGTCGGGTGATCGCATAATTGCCAGCCCTGCGAACGATTTGCAGACCAACCACAACCCATATCATTGGCGCCATGGCGACTACCAACAGGCCGGCCACGATAACAACCGGAACCAATGCCAACGTCATCGCCAATCCGAATCGAGTCGTCAAGCGACCCGTAACAAACATCGCCGCGCCTATGGACAAACTGTTCACCGCCAGATCCATTCCGCCCCATATTCGGGTGCGCATCGCCTCATCAAGGGGGGCTAGCAGATTCTTTAATTCGAAATAAACGAAAGTACTGATCGCTGTATAAAGAAGAATGAACAAACCGATGGCCAGCAAGTATGGACTCTTGATAAACAACCCGAACCCGGCGAATGGATTGCCGCCGATTTTCTGCCCATAGTCCTGTTCAGCCGAAATTTCATCATTGTGCAAATCCGAGTGTTTAAGTTTCTCGAGGAAACCAATTATCGGAATCGGCGCCAGGAGCAATAGCGCCGATATCAGCACCAGATTGGTCTTACCCAGTACCCCAACCAGCAGTAAGACGAGTGCCGGGCCGGCCAGCGCACCAATACTGCTGCCCGCCGCAATAAACCCGAACAGGCGCGGCGCCTGGTGCCTGGAAAAAATATCCGCCATGAAAGTCCAGAACACCGATACCTGAAACAGACTGAAAACACTGATCCAGACGTAATATGCCTTGCCGATATACACGGCATCAGGGATGGTATTAAAAGCGATATAAAAGCCGAAAAACGATGCAGCAAAGAGCGCATAAATCCCAGGCAACAGACGAGCCAGTCTGATCCGCGCGCAAGCCGCGCCATATAGAGAAACAATGACGATACTGGCGATAAATGTCACTGTGAACAAGGTACTCAGTTCCGCATCGGTCCAATCACTGGACATTGCATCGCGAATCGGTCGCAAAATGTAATAAGCCGCCATCAACGTAAATACAAAGAAAAAGGACAACAGCACTGCCCTGACTTCATTCGCCTCGACCTTCGATGCAACCTTCATCATGCGCACAAGAAAGTTATTGGATTGAGTTGTCATTGATCATCGTCCATTCAGAGCCGGTCGCCGAACCAGGCGAAGTCGATCACGCGCTGTTAATCGGCCGCCAGACCCGCAAATTTAATCTGCAAATCATCTGTGGAGGGGCCGTCGCCGCCGACCAGCTCAAAGGTTCGGTTCCGTGCTTCCGCATAAGCCAGCGCCGCAACGCAAACTCTTGCGACATCAGCTCGCGGAACCAGGCCCGAAGCTGTGTCACCTTGCGCAAACACCAACTCATGTTCGCCCCCGGCTTTATCGACCAATCCGCCGGGCCGGATGATCGTATAGGCCACACCGCTATTGCGAACGACCTCTTCTCCTTTGAACTTCCAGATCAGCACGTTATTGAACATCTTGTTGAGGACGTGATCTTCGTGAGTAACACCACCCGAGGAAACCATCACAAAATGCTCCAGATCGGCATCCGCCGCTGCCTCGACAAGGTTCTTTGTACCGCCATAGTCCACGAATTCCGGACCATTGCTCGGATCTTCGCGGCCTGCACCAATGACCGAAATTATTGCCGTCACCCCGCCCAGTGCGGCATCGATGGTGTCGCGCTGCCGAACATCTCCAACCGCAAAATCTATGTCCGTACCCAGTTTTTCGCGCGCCTGATCCGCATCCCGAACGAAAGCGCGCACTCGATAGCCCTTTGCCAGTAGCTCGCTGACCACATGGTTGCCGGTTCTTCCCGTCGCACCCGCGACCAATACGAGGTCCCCTGCGGGTTCTGATGCCGACACTTCGGCATTATCGCCATGCACCGCACCCGCCGTAGCCAAGCCGATGGCCACCATGACTAAGAAACTACGAATCAGTCTCGCGAAATCGCTGGCGAACATTACAATTTCCTCCGGGCCAGCCCTGCCTCACCAAGCACGGGCAGGGAGCGGTATATTAATGCTATGGATGATTCGACAGCTGCTAACCGGCAGAAGTTGCCCCCGTCGACGTCAGGAAAGTATATAGCGCCTGATTCCCGGCCCTGTCCGGAGCCGGGGCGGCATTCACTGGCCGGTCACGGGCAGGATCCGCATTTGATTGGTACCGCCGGTTATGCCCGCCAGGGCGCCTTTGGTGAATATCACGAGCTGCCCCGGCCGAACATGCCCCATGTCAACGAGTATCTGACAAACCTCGCGGATGACCGGACCGGTGCTGTCGTGCGTAACGTCGAAAGCCAGAGGGTACACACCACGATACAGTGCGGCTCTTCGCTGCGTGCTCTCATGCCTGGTAAAGGCGAAGATCGGTATATCCGAGCGAATTCTCGACATCCACTGGGCGGTGGAACCGGACTCCGTCAGTGCGATGATTGCCTGCACATCCAGGTGGTTGGCCGTATACATCACGGCCATTGCGATTGCTTCATCGACATTATTGAAGCGATCATCCAGCCGATGCCGACTCATGCGCGAGGCACTTTGATGATAGATCTCGGCACCGGTACAAATCTCCGCCATAGCCGCTACCGCCTTTACCGGGTAAGCACCCGTTGCAGTTTCCGCCGAGAGCATGACGGCATCCGTGCCATCCATGACCGCATTGGCCACATCGGAAACTTCAGCCCGGGTTGGTATCTGATTCTGGATCATTGACTCCATCATCTGCGTTGCGGTGATAGATACCTTGTGTCGTTCCCGCGTTAGTCCAATAATTCTTTTCTGCAATCCCGCAAGCGCAGCGTAACCCATCTCCACGCCAAGGTCGCCGCGCGCAACCATCACCGCATCGCTCGCGTCCACGATGGCTTCCAGATTATCCATTGCTTCAGTTCTTTCGATCTTGGCTATCAGATGCGCGTGACCACCCGCCTCGCGGAGTTGTTTTCTGGCCCGATGCATATCATCAGCTTCCCGGACAAATGAGACCGCCAGCCAATCCACACCGGCCTCGACCGCCATCTTCAAATCACGCAGATCCTTTTCAGTGAGTGCTGTCGCCGACAACCCCCCGCCCTTGCGATTAATGCCCTTCTTATCGGCGAGCACACCTCCCGAAGTCACGGTACATCTAATCTGCGGGCCGTCCACTGCATCGACCTGCAAGACAATTTGCCCGTCGTCCAGCAGCAACACGTCGCCGCCGTCGACATCGCCCGCCAGGCCCTCATAAGCAACGCCTACCGCTTTGTCGGTGCCGCCATCGGCATCCATCGCCGCATCGAGAACAAAGGTCTGGCCATCGACGAGGGTTACCGCGCCATCGCGAAACCGATCAATGCGAATCTTGGGGCCCTGCAAATCTCCCAGAACGCCAATCTCGCGGCCAAGTTTTCTGGAAATATCTCTTACCATCGAGATCTGAGCCTTGTGTTCCGTCCAATCACCGTGTGAGAAATTGATACGGACGACATCCACTCCGGCTTCGCACAATTGCGTCACAGTGTCGGGATTATTGGTTGCCGGGCCCAGAGTGGCGATGATTTTAGTGCGGCGCATCGTCAGAACCTTTTATGCCAGGGACAAATCACGGTCAGGGATTATCCCACACCGCCCAGCGACCGTAAGAATTTTCTGATCCGCCCTTAAACAAGGGTCATGACGCTTGAACAAAGGTTACACGAGGATGCAAAACCATGGCCATAGGATTACACCAGGACAGCCTATTAATCATGCGCCTGCCCAGGGGATCCGAGGTCTGGAGAAATTTACGGACCGGTCGTAAGGAAACTGCTAATGTTCGGCAGCGCGCTGCTCCAATACGGCGATCGCGGGTAACGTGCGACCTTCCAGATACTCGAGAAACGCGCCGCCGCCCGTGGAAATATAGGAAATCTGATCCGTCACACCATATTTTTCCAGCGCCGCCAAAGTGTCGCCGCCACCGGCAATACTGAACGCCGGGCTGTCGGCAACTGCTCGGGCAACAGACGCCGTTCCCGCGCCAAACTGATCGATTTCAAATACGCCGACCGGGCCATTCCAGACAATCGTGCCCGCGGATTTCAACAGCTTTGCATATCGAACGCTGGTCCGGGGCCCAATATCGAGAATCATCTCACCGGATCCAACTTCGTCAATGCCGCGGATCTGCGATGCTGCCGATTCGGTCATTTCGGTGGCCACCACGACATCTTCCGGCACTGGAATTTCCGCCCGACTGCCGGCCGCAGCAGTCAGACGACGCGCTTCATCGACAAGATCCGCTTCGAACAAAGACTCGCCCACGGCATGTCCCGCCGCAGCGATGAATGTGTTCGCAATCCCGCCACCGACAATGAGTTGATCAACCCTATCAACCAGTGTTTTCAACACCGTAAGTTTGGTGGACACCTTCGACCCGCCGACAATCGCAACCACCGGCCTTGCCGGGTCGCGCATCGCGCGGTCCAGCGCTTCGAGTTCGCCAATCAACAGCGGCCCCGCACAAGCCAGTGGAGCGAACTTTGCAACGCCATGGGTACTCGCTTGGGCGCGATGCGCTGTGCCGAACGCATCCATGACAAACATATCGCACAGGCTCGCCATGGTTTTCGCCAGATCGTCATCGTTGCTCTTCTCGCCGATGTTAAATCGCACATTCTCACAAAGAACGACCTCACCCGGCGCAACGGCGACTCCACCCAGCCAATCCCTGAGCAAACTCACTTCCTGACCCAAAAGTTTACCGAGGTGCTTCGCAACCGGCGCTAATGAAAACTGCTCATCGAACACGCCTTCTACCGGACGGCCGAGATGCGATAGCAAGATCACCGCGGCACCTTTATCCAAAGCAAGACGAATCGTCGGCAAGCTGGCCCGAATTCGGGTATCACTCGTAACGGAACCGTCTTTCAGAGGCACATTGAGATCCAGACGGATCATCAGGCGCTGGCCGGCAAGCGCCTGATCCACCATTTTTAGAATGTTCATCGCGAATGCCGTTAACCTATCAGGCAGCGTTGATCAGCGCCTGAGTCGTATCGAGCATCCGGTTGGAAAAGCCCCACTCGTTGTCATACCAGGCACAAACCTTGACCAGATTTCCGCCGAGTACTTTGGTCAACGATGCATCGTATGTGGACGATGCCGGATTGTGATTGAAATCCACCGACACCAGGGGACCATCGTTGTAACCGAGGACACTGGCAAGCGCATCATTGCCGCTACTCGCCTTACGCATGATGTCGTGCACCTCATCGATGCTGGTGTCGCGCCCAGCCACAAAGGTCAAGTCCACAAGAGACACATTGATGGTCGGGACGCGCACCGAAAACCCATCGAGCTTGCCATCCAGGTCCGGCAAGACCAGGCCGACCGCCGCCGCAGCGCCGGTTTTGGTCGGAATCATCGAATGTGTAGCCGAACGCGCGCGCCGCAAATCCTTGTGATAGACATCTGTTAAAACCTGATCGTTGGTATACGCGTGGATGGTGTTCATCACGCCACTGACCAATCCTAGCGTTTCATGCAAAGGCTTGACGAGCGGCGCCAAACAGTTCGTCGTGCAGGACGCATTGGAAATTACCTCGTGCGAGGCTTTCAAGATGTCGTGATTGACGCCATAAACGATCGTCGCATCGATGTCATTTCCCGCAGGCGCTGAGATAACAACTTTTTTTGCACCGCCGCGCAAATGAGCGGAAGCCTTGGTTTTGTTGTTGAAAATCCCGGTAGATTCCATCACAACCTCGACACCGAGGTCGCCCCACGGTAAATCCTCCGGATTACGTTCGGCAAATACGCGAATCTCGTCGCCGTTGACTACCATGTAATCGCCTTCGACCGTGACCTGCCCCGGAAATGGACCATGCGCCGTGTCATAGCGCGTCAGATGCGCGTTCGTCTCTGCATCGCCGAGATCATTGACGGCGACTATCGTAAATTCGTCCTCTCGGCCCGCTTCATAAATGGCTCGCAGTACATTGCGTCCGATACGCCCATATCCGTTAATCGCGATTTTCACTGACATCAATTTTTCTCCATTAAATCTAACGCCGCTTGTGCGACGCTTTCAGAACTGAAACCAAAATGTTTGAACAAATCACCGGCCGGCGCCGAAGCGCCAAAGCTATTCATGCCAATGACACGACCCGCAGAGCCCACGAACTGATACCAGAGTTGCGGACTGCCCGCCTCAACCGCAAGCCGTCGGGTTACGGCGGAAGGCAGTACCGACTCACGATATTCCTCATCCTGCTGAAGAAACAAGGCGGTGTTCGGCATCGAAACGACCCGCACGGCATGATTCCGAGCATCGATCAATTCGGCTGCCTGCATCGCCAGGGAGACTTCCGAACCCGTCGCAATCAAAATAACGTCGGGAGCCCCCTCGGCATCGTGCAGAACGTAACCACCGCGAGAAATTTGCGCCACTTGCTCACCGCTGCGGCTCTGCGCCGGGACGCCCTGGCGCGTCAGCACCAGGCTTGTCGGCCCTCCTCGACGTTCTATTGCGCGTCGCCAGGCCACGGCTGTTTCGACTGCATCACAAGGCCGCCAGACAGACATATTCGGCATCAATTGCAGGCTGGCGAGGTGCTCCACTGGCTGATGCGTCGGACCGTCTTCTCCTAATCCGATCGAATCATGGGTAAACACCATGATGTTTTGTATTTTCATCAGGGCGGCCATGCGCAAAGCGTTGCGCGCATAATCCGAAAATACGAGGAACGTACCGCCATACGGAATGAAACCACCGTGCAGCGACATACCATTCAACACGGCTACCATGCCAAATTCACGCACGCCGAACCAGACATAATTTCCGTCCGCTTGCTCGGCGCTGATTGAATTCGATCCCGCATGTTTCGTAAGATTTGATCCAGTCAGGTCCGCGGACCCACCGACAAGCTCCGGTAATTTGGGCGCAAACGCATTGAGCGAAATCAGTGAAGCTTTGCGCGTCGCTACGCTTTCCACCGCATCTGCGATCGATTGAATCGCGGCGTCCGCAAAACCCGACCAGTCGTCCGGCAAGTCACCCGCCACGCGACGATTGAATTCTGCCGCCAGCGCCGGGAATTCAGCCGCATAGGCATCCAGAATCTTATTCCACTGCTGCTCGCGCCGCCGGCCGGCACTCGTCGCATCCCAGCCATCATAAATCGACTGCGGAATCGAAAACGGCGGATGCGGCCATTGCAGCGTTTCGCGGGCAGCCTGCACTTCCTCGGCGCCCAGCGGCGCGCCATGCGTAGCCTCGGTGCCCTGTTTGTTGGGCGCACCATAGCCAATCACGGTTTTACAACAAATCAGGGAAGGCTTATCGGAAACATCGCGGGCTGTTGAAATCGCCGTCTGTATTGCGACAGCATCGTGTCCGTCGACATCGGCAATGACATGCCAGTCATAAGCACGAAAGCGCGCCGGCGTGTCATCGGTGAACCAGCCTGCCACCTCGCCATCGATGGAAATGCCATTATCGTCATACAGGCAAATCAGCTTGCCAAGTTTCAAGGTGCCGGCCAGCGAGCAGGCTTCGTGGGAAATGCCCTCCATCAAACAGCCGTCACCAAGAAATACATAGGTATGATGATCCACAAGCGGAAATTCCGGCCGATTGAATTGCGCCGCCAGTATCTTTTCGGCCAGCGCCATGCCCACCGCGTTAGCGATACCCTGGCCTAATGGGCCGGTGGTGGTTTCGATGCCGATATCCTGCTCAACCTCCGGGTGTCCGGCGGTGCGGAAGCCAAACTGCCGAAAGTTTCGAATTTCTTCTATCGACAGCGGGTATCCGGTCAGGTGCAGCACACCATACAGAAGCATGGATCCGTGACCATTCGATAATACAAAGCGGTCTCTGTTTGGCCACAGCGGATTGCCTGGATTGTGCTTCAGAAAATCATTCCACAGAACTTCTGCGATATCCGCCATGCCCATCGGCATGCCAGGATGGCCCGAATTAGCCTGTTGCACGGCATCCATCGCCAGCGCCCGCAAGGCATTGGCCATTTCACGCCGCGACGGCATTGTGACCGCGGTATTGGGTGAACTCACCATCGAATTTTCAGAGCTGTGTCGATTAATGATTGTTATTGAGGCCGCGCATTGTCGCGTACTCGATGCAAGGTGGCAATATGGCTCCGGAGCATATCGCCGCTAACCGGGCAGGCAGATTCTTCAAGATGTGCCGCACTGATTCCGATGCAGGCGCTAGACGTTGCGGTCTTATGTCACGTGACCTTCGCCACCGACAAATTTTGAAATTAATCGCCGAGTGGCCCTATGGCAGACGAGTAACGGTATAATGGCGGGTTCAGATACAAATAATGGATAACCGAATTATGGGCACACGAACACTGTTTACGTCCGAATCCGTCTCCGAGGGCCATCCGGACAAGATGGCTGACCAGATCTCCGACGCAGTCCTCGACGCAATCATCGAAAAAGATCCGAAGGCCCGCGTAGCGGCAGAAACCATGATTAAGACCGGATTTCTGATCGTGGCCGGCGAAGTCACCACCGAGGCCTGGATCGATCTTGAAGAACTTGCCCGGGAAGTCGTCCTGGATATTGGCTACAGCGATTCAACCATGGGCTTTGACGGGCGTACCTGCGGGGTTCTGAATGCGATCGGCAAACAATCAGCCAACATCGCGCAGGGCGTCGACCGCGAGGATCCGCGTTCTCAGGGCGCCGGCGACCAGGGCATGATGTTTGGTTATGCGACGAACGAAACAACCGATGTGCTGATGCCCGCCCCGATTACGTATTCGCATCGACTGGTCAAGCGCCAGGCGGAAGTGCGCAAATCGGGTGAACTGGACTGGTTGCGTCCCGATGCGAAGAGCCAGGTAACCTTCGCATATGAAGACGGCAAGCCGGTTGGTATTGAAGCTGTGGTGCTATCCACCCAGCATTCGGCAGATGTTTCAAATGAAGATCTTCGCGACGGCGTTATGGAGTCAATCATCAAGCCGGTATTGCCGGCCAAATGGCTGAGCGAGCGAACCAAATATCACATAAACCCGACCGGTCGCTTCGAGATCGGCGGCCCGCAAGGTGATTGCGGGTTGACGGGCCGCAAGATTATCGTCGATACATACGGCGGCATGGCGCGTCATGGCGGCGGCGCGTTCTCCGGCAAGGATCCCTCCAAGGTCGATCGATCCGCAGCCTACGCGGCACGCTATGTCGCGAAAAATATAGTCGCGGCAGGCCTGGCAGATCGCTGCGAAGTGCAGGTGTCCTACGCCATCGGTGTTGCTGAACCTACGTCGATCTCAGTGGATACATTTCACACCGGGAAGATTTCTGAAGACCAGATTACCCGGCTAATCCACGATCAATTCGATCTGACGCCGTACGGGATCATGGAAATGCTCGACCTGCTCAAGCCGATATATCGAGCGACGGCCGCCTACGGTCATTTTGGCAGAGACGAATTCAGCTGGGAACGCACTGATAAAGCCGATGCCCTGCGGGGTGCCGCCGCCGCCTGAGTTGCGGCGAACGCAAACACAAACCAAATCAATAAAGAATGGAGTAATTCATGAGCATCAAAGCTGCCGAGGCCCTGAACAATGATTACAGAGTCGCCGATATCACGCTGGCTGACTGGGGTCGCAGGGAAATCGCCATCGCGGAGACGGAGATGCCCGGGCTCATGGCAGTCCGGGAGGAATTTGCCGACCAGCAACCGCTGAAGGGCGCGCGCATCGCCGGATCATTGCACATGACGATTCAGACGGCGGTGCTGATTGAATCTCTCGTCGCTCTCGGTGCGAAGGTGCGCTGGGCATCCTGCAATATCTATTCAACCCAGGATCATGCAGCTGCCGCTATCGCCAGCACCGGGGTCCCGGTGTATGCGTTCAAGGGTGAGGATCTCGATGAATACTGGGAATTCACCCACCAGATCCTGGACTGGCCGGATGGCGGATTTCCGAACCGGATCCTCGACGACGGCGGAGACGCGACTTTGCTGGCCATTCTCGGCAGTAAAGCCGAGCAAGATCCGTCCGTGCTGGATAATCCGACCAGCGAGGAAGAAATCGCGCTGTATGCATCGATCAGGAGACGGCTCGCCACCCATCCGGGCTGGTATGGCAAATTGAAAGACAGCATCGGTGGCGTGACGGAGGAAACCACGACTGGCGTCAACCGCCTGTATCAAATGCAGAATGATGGTGAATTACCATTCCCGGCGATAAATGTTAATGACTCGGTTACGAAATCAAAATTTGACAATCTCTATGGTTGCCGCGAATCACTCGTAGATGGCATCAAGCGCGCCACGGATGTCATGATCGCCGGCAAGACAGCGCTGATTTGCGGATATGGCGATGTCGGCAAAGGATGTGCGCAATCATTGCGCGGCTTGGGCGCAACGGTTTGGGTTACAGAAATCGATCCGATCTGCGCACTGCAGGCCGCTATGGAAGGTTATCGGGTGGTAACCATGGACGAGGCTTGTTCCCAGGTCGATATTTTCGTAACGGCGACCGGCAATTACCACATTATCACTCACGATCATATGCGGCAGATGAAAGACCAGTCGATCGTATGCAACATCGGACATTTCGATAATGAAATCGATGTCGCCAGCCTCTCCGACTATACCTGGGAAGAAATCAAGCCGCAGGTGGACCACGTAATTTTTCCCGACGGCAAACGTATCATTCTACTGGCCCGCGGACGACTGGTTAATCTTGGCTGCGCAACCGGACACCCCAGCTTCGTAATGTCCAACTCATTTACCAATCAGGTTATGGCGCAAATAGAACTCTGGCAAAGACCTGACCAATACGGCAATGAAGTCTATGTATTGCCAAAACACCTGGATGAGAAAGTCGCGAGACTGCACCTGCAGAAACTTGGCGTTGCCTTGACTGAGCTCACTAAATTTCAGGCGGACTATATAAACGTGTCTGTCGACGGACCGTATAAACCCGATCACTACCGCTACTAATAGCGCGTATCTGGATCCGTCCGTAAAGGAACACCGGCAAGTGCTACAAGCGGCACATCTGAGACTTGTGTCCTAATTTAGCTGCGTCATTACGCTATAGTCGCACGCATATAAACACTGCGTGGCCGTGGCGCGATCCATTTGTCCAAACAATCTTTTCGACTTTTGCACATTACCGATCCGCATCTGCATGCTCATGTGGATAGTCGAATGCGTGGCGTGAACACCTACGACACGTTTCGTGCAGTAATAACGCATTCGATGGGCGAATCCAGTTCGCCTGATGCAATTATTGCCACCGGTGATCTCGTCCAGGATGAAACGAAGACCGGATACAAGCGATTTCGTGAAGTGCTCGAATACTACCAGCTTCCGGTTTACTGCATTCCAGGCAATCACGACTCACCCGAAACGATGGCCGAAGTTCTGAACAAGCCGCCATTTCAGGTTGGCGGCAGTGCGCAGCTGGGCGACTGGTCACTTATTTTGCTGAACAGCTTCAGCAGCGGCGATGATGGCGGTCGACTCAGTACTAAGGAACTTGCGCGTCTGCGTAAAGCACTTGCGGCAAATGAATCCAGTCACGCAATGATTTTCATTCACCACCACCCGGTGTCGATGGGCAGCCGGTGGCTGGACGGTGTTGGCCTGCGCAACTCGTATGACTTTTTTGACATCGTCGAGCAATCGTCGCAAGTACGCGGCATTGTCTGGGGCCACGTCCACCAGGCCTCGGATCGGCGCCGTAAAGGGGTGCGACTGATGAGTACACCGTCAACCTGCTCTCAGTTTCTGCCGAATAGCGATGACTTTGCGCTGGACACTCGCTTACCAGGATATCGCTGGCTGGAATTGCGCAGCAATGGCACCATAGATACCCAGGTTGTCTGGCTGGAGAAGATCTAATGCTATCGGGACGATTTCTACTGACCGTAATTTTGCTTTTCCTGTTGACCCTGTCCGGAGCAAGCGCGCTACCGCTATGGGAAATTCAGGGCACGGAAAATCGAATTCGAGTGCTGGGCTCCGTGCACTTTCTTCGCCCGCAGGATTACCCCTTACCGAAAGCTATTACGGACGCTTATCACGACGCAGACGTCGTCGTAATGGAACTTGATCTGAGTGACCTGGATCCAGTCGAGAGTATGGAAATAATGCAACGTCTATCCATTGATTCTGACGGCCGTAATCTGGAAGCCCTGATGGGCGGGCGCGCATATAAGCAAGCTCACGCAATCGCGGCCAAAATTGGCATCGACCTCGGCATATTCATGGCCTACGAACCATGGTTTGCGGCGTTGCAGATCACCCAGGTGCGTCTCATGCAGCTCGGTTTCGATGGCGGCAACGGCGTTGATGCGTATTTTACGCGGCAGGCTGTGCAGGATCGAAAAATGATTCGCGGTCTGGAGACACTGGAATTTCAGCTTGACTCAATGGATTCACTTCCGCCGAAAGCTCAAAGAGAATTTCTGCTACAAACTCTGGAAGATGCCGCCAATATAGAGGAAACCATGGATGGCATCGTCAAGGCCTGGAAAGCCGGAGATACCGATACACTGCAATCCGAGTTAATGGAGGGACTCGATGCGCAGCCGGAACTATATGAGCGCATACTGGTGCAGCGAAACAAGAACTGGGCGTCTTCAATACTCGCCTTAACCGATGACTCGCAGGATTACCTGATAGTAGTCGGCACACTGCATCTCGTCGGTAAAGACAGCTTACTCCGCCTGATAGAGGATGCCGGTTACCCGACGCAACAGGTTAAATGATTGTTCGGCAAATCATATATCCATAAGCTCAAAGTCTTCTCTGCCGGCACCACAATCAGGACAACGCCAGGATAACGGCACGTCTTCCCATCGTGTTCCGGGTGGCAACCCCGCGTCGGGCATGCCGTGCTCTTCATCGTAGACGTAACCACAAATCAGACACATGTATTTTTTATATTCTGGTGCTTGAGCCATCTTGTTTAACCCGCCGCACGCAATCCGCAGCAGTGTGCTTAAACGATCTATTTACTGACGGGTCTCCTGGCGAATTGACCTCAAAAGAGGTCGCACGAAAGCCAGTCGCTCCAGCGGATCATTCATTTCCAGACAATGTTGTTTCTGCGCCTGAGAGATGGGTAGAATCTCCGCGTAACGTCGCCCAACCCATGTAGCATCATCATAATGCTTCTCGAGATTCTCGTATAACTTACCGAGATCATTGATCACGACTTCCAGTAATGAAGCCATCTGATGGTATTCCTCCGGCAGCAGTTGGCGCGGCTCGGATTCAATAAAATCAACCTCCCCCATGTACAGCCCATCTGCTGCCTTGTGGACCGAAGTCGTGCTGAATCGCCGCACACCGACCGCCGTGATTCCCAGAATTCCATCGCTCCCCTGATACCAATCCTGGATGCGCGCTGTCGTGCCTATCGAAACCATGCGCGCGTCACCGGTATCTGAGCCGGACTGAATCAATAGAACGCCGAATTCTGTGTCGCCTTTCATACACCGGCTGACCATGTCGAGATAGCGAGGTTCAAATACGCGTAACGGTAATGGGCCGTGCGGAAATAATACCGTCGGTAGCGGAAAAAACGGAATCGTCCTGGTTTCCAATGTTTCCATGGATGCAGCTGGTGCAATCGAAATTACTAACTTTATGAACCAATGGCCGGTTGATGATGCGCCGCAAACCAGCGTGCGTCAACGCACGTCGAGCGTTTAGCCCGCCGATTTGCGCGCCAGGGCACGCTCAAGCCGCCGATGAATATCTTCGAAACCGCCATTGCTCATGACCACCAGCTTATCGCCAGATTCGGCGAAACCGGTGACCTGGTCAACTATCGCATTGACCTCAGTGCACACAGTCGCCGACTTCAATGGCTTCAAAGCGCGACCCAGATCCCACGTCAAATCAGCCGGATGAAAGACCCAGACCTGATCGGCGCCATCGAGCGCAGCGGCGAGCGTGTCTCGATGCACTCCAGCCTTCATCGTGTTGGAACGCGGTTCCAAAACCACGATTAGTCGGCCGCTTTGCATGTCCCCGCGAACTCCGGCAATGGTTCGACGAATCTCCGTAGGGTGATGTGCAAAATCATCATAAAGGCTTATCCCACCAAAAGTTCCCAGCAATTCCAGCCGGCGTTTTACACCCTTAAACTGCTTGATTGCCTGCATCGATACCTCGATGGGCACGCCAAGTTGACGGGCCGCCAGCATTGCTGCGACAGCATTTTCTGCGTTGTACGCGCCGGTCAGCTGCCATGCCCCACATCCCTGCAACACACCTTTAGACGAAACGCATAATTCACCAGCTTTTTCCGCCGTGCCGACCCAATCCGCGCCGCTGTTGCTTTTACTCGAGAACGTTTCGATGGGAGTCCAGCAACCCTGTTCAATAACGGCGCGAATATTTTCATCGCTTACTGGCGCAATCAATCGCCCGTTTCCCGGTAACGCTCTGATTAGCTGATGGAATTGCCATTGAATCGCCGCGAGATCCGCATATATATCGGCGTGGTCAAATTCGAGGTTATTAATGATCTGAATTTCCGGACGATAGTGCAGAAACTTTGCCCGCTTATCGAAAAACGCCGTATCGTATTCATCCGCTTCTATGACAAATACCTTACCGGCGCCAAGTCTTGCAGAAACGCCGAAATCCTGGGGCACGCCGCCAATCAGGAAGCCGGGCGCCTGCCCCGCCTGCTCGAGGATCCAGGCCAAAAGCCCGGTCGTCGTGGTCTTGCCGTGTGTCCCGGCTACCCCAATGACGCGTTGCTTACGCAAGACCTCTTTCGCCAACCATTCCGGACCTGACATATAACTCAGCCGACGGTTAAGCATCATCTCGATGACGGGCATGCCACGCGTCATCACATTTCCGACGACGACAACATCAGGATCCAGACTCAATTGATCAGCGTCATACCCTTCGACGACATCAATGCCCATTGCCACCAGTTGATCGCTCATCGGTGGATACACGTCTCGATCCGAACCGGTGACCCGATGCCCGGCTGCTTTCGCAATAGCCGCGACGCCCGCCATAAAAGTGCCACAAATTCCGAGAATGTGGATATGCATGAGGATGGTTTATTAACTAACTGGCCAAATCATCCGGCATTAGCTCGAACAACACGGCTGTATGTAAGAAAAAGAATGCCACCGCAATCATCAATCCGATGCCAAAAGGTTTAGATATCGCACGCGAAATAATATGGCCGTCGATGACCAATGACCAAACCATAATTGCAAAAATAATGGTGCTTGGCAGAGCCACGCCGGCTTCATAATTAATCGTGATATCACGCCACAAACTAAACGGCAGAGACAACGCACTAAGCAAAGCGCTGGTCCCAAGCATGGCCGTCAGCGATTGGCGAAAACGCGATCTGTACCCCGTCAATGCAAGCAATACCCACAGACCTGATACGATCAGCAAGACACTGACCACGATGGTCGACACGAGAACATCCGATGGCCCATAGGCGATCCATCCGAGCGGTATCTGCAATAGCAGGTAAACTGCGAACGTAAACCCGAGCAAAAACCGGGAATCCGGCAAATCCTCGGGACCTTTTTTCCGTAGCGCTACATTCAGCAGCGTCTGGACGTAAGCAAGCATTGGAATTCGAAAGAGCCTCTAACCACACCGATAAAGCCGCAAGTATGCCAGCATATAACAAGCAAACCCGCCTCATCGACACACAACCCCAGCTTGACGCGCTTTGTGCTGAACTCGGCGAGCGGACCGTCATTGCAATGGACACGGAATTTGTTCGCACGCAAACCTATTTTGCGCGCCTGTGTCTGATTCAAATAGCGACCGAGTCGCACCTGGTATGCATCGATGTCGTCGCTGATCTGAATACCCGGCCTTTCCGTGAAATACTCATCGGCGGAACGGGCCTCAAGACCCTGCATGCGGCAAAACAGGATCTCGAAGCCATGTATACGAGCTACGGCCAACTCCCTGAACCGATATTTGACACCCAGATCGCCGCTGGTTTATTGGGGCATCAGCCTCAAATCGGGTATGCCAACCTGGTCGAGGCGTTGCTTGGGATTCAGCTGGATAAAGGCCAGACCCGCACCGATTGGTCCCGACGCCCGCTGACAACCGCGCAAATTGAATATGCGATTGACGACGTGCTTTATCTGAATCAATTGCACTCCATACTACGGGACGAGCTGGAAGCCGCAGGCCGCTATGCGTGGGTGTTGGAGGATAGTCAACGCCTGACGGATAGAAGTCTGTACGAAGCGCGCGCGGAGGACGCCTGGCAGCGTCTATCGGGCCTCGCGTACCTGCCGATCGCGATTCAGGCCAGGGCACGGCAGCTCGCGGCCTGGCGGGAAATCCGGGCCAGGAAACTTGACCGCCCCAGACAGTGGATACTGACTGATAAAGCGTTGCTGGGGATTGCCGAGGCTAACCCCGAGGATCAAACCGGTTTAAGCCAACTACCGGGCCTTCCGCCGACTGTCGCTCGCAACCAAGGCAAAAAGCTGCTCGAAGTGTTGCGGCAGGCTAATCATGACGTCGAGGACGGATGCATTGACTTCAGCCAGCAATCCAAGCCCGAGGCGCCCGATAAAAATGCAGTAAAACAGCTCGCGAATATCGTACGCGATACGGCAGATGAGCTTGGAATCTCGCCCGACCTGCTGGCGACGCGACGCGATATAACGGCGCTACTTCGCGGTCATCACAACATCAAACCACTCGGCGGATGGCGGAAAGCGATCATCGGGGCCCGGCTACTGGCAGCCCTCTAGTCCTTCGTCACGTTTTCAAAGCGAGCATGCCCGTCAAGCGCCGGTACACTTCATCCATGTCGCCGCTGCCATCAGCTGTGCGCAACAGTCCCGCCTGGCGATAATAATCAACCAGCGGCTCGGTTTGCTCGCGGTAAACGGTCAGTCGATTGCCAATGGTCGCTTCGTTGTCGTCATCCCGTTGAATCAGTTCGCCGCCATTGGCGAGGCACTCGTCGATTTCGCTCTGCGCAGAAAAGTAAATATTCAGTAATTTTCCAGTTTTCGAGCAAGTGCGGCGCCCGGTTAAACGTTTCATTAGAACGTCAAAGTCGACGTCCAGGAGAATCACCGCGTCCAAAGGCTGTTCAATAGCCGATAAAACCCCTTCGAGGGCTTCCGCCTGGGCCAGGTTGCGTGGAAACCCATCGAGAATAAAGCCCTGTTCAACGCCACCAGCTTGGAGTCGGTCACGAATAATCCCCAGTACGATCTCATCGCTCACGAGTTCCCCGGCATCCATTGCCGCCTGGGCTCGCCGCCCTAAGTCACTGCCGGAACTGACCGCCTCGCGCAGCAAGTCGCCGGTAGAAATCTGCACCATCGAAAATTCGGCCATCAGCCGTTTCGCCTGAGTGCCCTTTCCGGATCCGGGTGCGCCTAGAAATGCAATTCTCATAGTCACAGAACGTACCCGCTCACTAATCGCAGGTCAATCCATACCCGCAAAGCGTCGCTCTCATTCAACATTCGCGCGCCGACATGGTATGTTCTGCTGTTATTGCCATTCTCGAAAATGGCATGCCACGATCCAAAACAAGATCTCAGGAAGTCCGGTCAATGTCCAAAAAGAATGCTTTCTATGCTCAATCCGGTGGTGTTACCGCCGTCATCAACACGAGCGCCTGCGGGGTTATCGAGACCGCACGCAAAAATCGTCACCGTCTCGGTAAAGTTTACGCGGGGCGTAACGGCATCATAGGCGCACTGACTGAAGACATGATCGACACGAGCAAGGAGAGCGCTCATGCCATAGCCGCGCTGCGCCATACGCCTGGCGGGGCATTCGGCTCGGCGCGTTACAAGCTGAAGGGACTGGATGAGAACCGCGCGGAATACGAAAGATTGATCGAAGTTTTTCGCGCTCACGACATCGGTTATTTTTTTTACAATGGCGGTGGCGATTCGGCCGACACTTGTTACAAGGTTGCCCAGCTATCCAGAAAGCTGGGTTTCCCGGTGCGCGCTATCCATGTGCCAAAAACCGTCGACAACGACCTGCCGATGACCGACACCTGCCCTGGATTCGGTTCTGTAGCCAAATACATCGCTGTCTCCACGCTGGAAGCGGCATTGGATGTCGCTTCGATGGCCAAGACCTCGACCAAGGTGTTCATCCTGGAGGTCATGGGCCGCCATGCCGGATGGATTGCGGCGGCCGCGGGTCTGGCGGGTGAAGGCCCCAAACAGGCGCCGCACGTCATTCTGTTCCCGGAAATACCGTTCAATAAAATCGCTTTCCTGAAGCGCGTCCGCCAATGCGTCCGGGACAATGAATTCTGCGTGGTCGTGGTAAGCGAAGGCGCGCGCTACAAGAATGGCCAGTTTCTGGCGGACGCCGGCACCACTGATGCATTTGGCCATAAACAGCTCGGTGGGGTCGCGCAGGTCGTCGCACAAATGGTTAGAGACGAGTTGGGGCTCAAATATCACTATGCGATCGCCGACTACCTGCAGCGCTCGGCCCGGCACATTGCGTCCGCCACCGATGTCGAGCAGGCCTATGCGGTCGGTCGCGCCGCCGTGGAAATGGCGCTGGCAGGTGAAGAATCGATCATGACCTCGATCGTGCGCAAATCCGACCAGCCGTATCGATGGTCGGTCGGGAAAGTGCCGTTAAGCCGCGTCGCAAACCGTGAAAAAATGATGCCGCGCCGATATATTACTGCGAACGGCTTCGGTATCACGGCCGCCTGCCGGCGGTATCTGGCGCCGTTGATACGCGGCGAGGATTATCCACCCTACCGGAATGGCCTGCCGAAATATGTCGATTTGAAGAACATCCCGGTCGCGAAAAAGCTCAAGACCAATTTTGTGCTATGATCGCGCGCTGATTTTGGGGCTCAAGCCCCGCAAGAGGCAACCCGTGCTTGTCCACTGGGGGCCCAGACAGATCCAGACAGGGCCGGCCCGCTTAAGGCCGGTCTGTTTTTTTATCTCTCGGGAGGACTAGACCATGTCTAGCGACATTGCTTTGTTGCTGAGTATCGTTGCGGGCATCATTGCCCTTGTCTACGGCGCGCTATCCGTAAGATGGATTCTTGCTCAGCCTGCCGGTAACGAGCGCATGCAGGAAATCGCAGGCGCCATCCAGGAAGGCGCCAGCGCGTATCTGAACCGCCAATACACGACGATTGGTGGCGTCGGCGTGGTGTTGTTCGTGATCCTGGGTATCGCACTGGATTGGGCGACGGCGATCGGCTTTCTGATCGGCGCCATATTCTCCGGCGCCGCCGGATACATTGGTATGAACATCAGTGTGCGAGCCAATGTTCGCACGGCGCAGGCTGCCCACGATGGCATGGGCAAAGCGCTGGACGTTGCGTTTCGCGGTGGCGCGATTACCGGTCTGCTGGTCGTCGGGCTGGGGATTATCGGGGTTGCTGGTTACTACTGGCTGCTGACGGCCATGGGTGTGTCGATGAACGACGTGCTGCACGCGCTGGTCGGTCTGGCGTTTGGTGGCTCGCTGATCTCGATCTTCGCGCGCCTCGGCGGTGGCATCTTCACCAAGGGTGCCGACGTCGGCGCCGACCTCGTCGGCAAGGTCGAAGCCGGCATACCGGAAGACGATCCACGTAACCCCGCCGTCATTGCCGATAACGTCGGCGACAACGTCGGCGACTGCGCGGGCATGGCCGCCGACCTGTTCGAGACCTATTGTGTCACCATTATCGCGACCATGCTGCTCGGTGGCCTGTTGCTCGAGAATACCGACGCCGGCGTGCTGTATCCGCTGGTGCTCGGCGCCGTCTCGATCGTCGCCTCGGTCATCGGCACATTCTTCGTCAAGATCGGGAAAGGCGGCTCGGTCATGGGCGCGCTTTACAAAGGCGTGATCATCTCCGGTCTCATCGCCGCAATCGCCTTCTACCCGGTGACGAATGCAATGATGAGTGGTTTGGACGGGTACTCGGCGATGGGCATCTACCTGTCGGCCCTGATCGGACTGGTGCTGACCGCCTTCATGGTATGGATCACGGAGTATTACACGGGCACGGAATACAGCCCGGTCCAGAAAATCGCGGCTGCATCGATCACCGGCGACGCGACTAACATTATCGCCGGCCTCGGCATTTCGATGAAGGCGACAGCCGCGCCGGTCATCGCGATCTGCCTGTCGATCTGGGGGGCCAACGAGCTGGCCGGCCTTTACGGCATTGCGATCGCCGCAACGGCGATGCTATCGATGACCGGCATGATCGTCGCGCTTGACGCATTCGGCCCAATCACTGACAACGCTGGCGGCATCGCCGAAATGGCGAACCTCGATGAGACAATCCGCGGCATCACCGATCCGCTTGATGCGGTCGGCAACACGACCAAGGCCGTAACGAAGGGTTATGCGATCGCCTCGGCCGGACTCGCGGCCCTGGTACTGTTCGCCGATTACACGAACAACCTCGCAAAAGAGGGCAAACTTCAGGACTTCAGCCTCAGCGACCCGGCAGTCATTATCGGCCTGTTCATCGGCGGCATGGTGCCGTATCTGTTCGGCGCGATGGCAATGGAAGCCGTCGGTCGCGCCGCCGGATCCGTCGTCGAAGAAGTGCGGCGCCAATTCCGCGAAATCGAGGGCATCATGGAAGGGACGGGTAAACCGGACTATTCCCGTTGCGTCGATTTGCTGACCAAGTCCGCGATTCGCGAAATGGTCGTCCCGTCACTGCTGCCGGTGCTCGTACCGGTCGTCCTGGTGGTGGTGGCCAACCTCGCGTTCGGCGCGGGCGGCGGCATCAAGGCGCTCGGTGGCATGCTGATCGGCACGATCGTCACGGGTCTGTTTGTCGCGATCTCGATGACGGTTGGCGGCGGCGCCTGGGATAACGCGAAAAAATACATCGAAGACGGCAACTGTGGCGGCAAAGGTACCGATGCCCACAAAGCCGCCGTTACCGGCGACACCGTGGGCGATCCTTATAAAGACACCGCCGGCCCGGCGATCAACCCGTTGATCAAAATCATCAACATCGTTGCGCTGCTGATGGTGCCGCTGCTTTAAGCGTGGCGGGCTCAACGAGAACCTATCTCATAATCCCGCGCATCGCGCACTGTGAGATAGGTCCTCAAAGCTGCTGTGGATGTTGGACGTAGTACCCCTGAATAAAATCCACGCCCGCTTCGCGGAGCGCATCGAAATCTTCCTGCTCTTCGACCTGCTCCGCAATCACGGCGAAACCAACGGTTTTTGAAAGTCGTGTAATCGCTGAGACCACCTGCTGATTCAGGCTGTCTTCCTCCAGACCGTGAGTATAGGCGCCATCGATTTTCAGAAAGTCGATCGACAAATCCTGCAGACTCGCGAACGACCCGATACCTCGGCCGAAATCATCAAGCCCGAATTTACAACCCATGCCATGCAGCACGCCGACGAAGCGACGCGTATGCTCGAGGTCCGACATGACCGCCGCTTCACTAATCTCGAAGCAAATCTGGGCGGGATCCACGTGGCTGTGATCCAGACAATCCACAACGAACTCCAGAAACGTCGGATCACCCAGAGTTTGACCGGATAGATTAATGCTGCAACACCGATTTTCCGGCAGGCGAATAACGCCCTGGCCGACTGCTGCCAGCGTCGCCTGCACCACCCAGCGATCAACGCTCGTCATCAGCTGATAGCGCTCCGCCGCATTAATAAATTGCTTCGGCAACACGGGCCGGCCTTCATCATCATTCATCCGCAGCAGAACTTCGATCGCCGGCCCGTCTTGCGTCTTTCCGGAAACCGAAATGATAGGCTGGGTATAGATCTGAAACTGGTCATCCCTGAGGGCAGTCTGCAGCAGCCCCAGCCAATGTATCTCGCCGCGCTGCCGGGCTGATGCTTCATCCTTGGACGAATACACGTGGGCCTGTCCACGCCCCCGCTGCTTGGCCACATAACAGGCTGAATCCGCAGCACTCAGAATATCCTTCATGGAACCGCTTTCTCGGCCGATCTCGACCAGACCCACACTGACACCAACGCTAAATATCTTGTCCTGCCAGACGAACTTGTAATCCTGCACCGCGCGAATAACATCATCGGCAATCTGCCGCGCCTTCTTCAAGGGACAGCCAATCAGGAGCATGCCGAATTCATCGCCGCCCAATCGGGCAACAAAGTCCGACTCGCGGACTTCCTCTTTGATCAGAGCCGAAATCTCTCGCAGCATGTTGTCGCCGGCCATATGACCGCAGGTATCATTCACCACTTTGAAACGATCCAGATCCAGATAACAGAGCACGTGGGTGGTGTCCTCGTCGCGGACCGAGTGCAACGACTGCTCAATGCGGCGTTCAAACTCGCGTCGATTGATCAGACCGGTGAGTCCGTCATGCGCTGCCTGATAACTCATTTGCTGGGCCAGGCCGCGCACCTCGGAAACGTCGTGCATGATGACGACCACTCCGGCAACACTGCCATCCGGACTTTTAATGGGCGACGCGGTCATTTCGATTGAGAGTTCGACATCACCTTCTCTGGATACCATCAGCGCACGACTTCCCATACTGATGCGGCGTCGATCGGTCAGACAGCGAATCACCGGATCACCGAGGTCACGACGATCTCCCTCGTCGACGAGGTTCACGATGTCCCCGAGTCGTTTGCCCACGGCGGCCTCGCGCTTGGTGCCCGTCAGTTTTTCGGCTGCGCCGTTCATGTATTCGATGTTTCCGTGAGTATCAGAGGTGATGACACCCTCACCGATTGACTCGAGGGTAAACTGAGCCTGCTGCTTGCTGCGGCCCAGTGTCGCTTCGATACTCTTGCGATAACTGATGTCCCGGCCAACCGTCAGGATCGCCTGTTGGCCGCGATACTGAATCATCGTGCTGATGACCTCGGCCCAGCTGCCGCGCTGTGCACCATTGATCAGCTGTATTTCGTACGCGTCGGATATGACTTCGCCCTGCAGACGCGCCGTAATCGATTTGCGCATCATGGCCCGGTAGGCCGGTCGAATCAGATCTGTGACCGAGCGTCCCAGCAACTGTTCAGACCCTAATCCCAAAGAGTCAGCAGCGGCACGATTCGCAAAAATGATTCGCTCTCGATGCACCAGAACTGTGTCCGGCAGCAGATTGGCAAGGTCCTGGAACAGCGTGTCGCGCCGGCGTATTTCGGCGTCTTTACTGGCTAACGCATCGAATAGCAGATTTATGGTTCCGCCGAGCTCGCTGATTTCTGCCGGTAAACTCTTGCGGGCCACCCGCTTGCCGAACGCAGCCGCCTCCGCTGATTCAATCACGTCATGGTGCATTGCGGTAACCTGATGGGCATAGCGCCGCTGACGGCGCCAATACAGCCAACAGGCAAAGGCAAAGCCCAGACAGGCCAATGCCAATAGTAGGATCAGCCAGGCTTCGATCATGCAACGTAGGATAGCCTATGCGCCCTCAGCGACCGACCGTATTCACCATAATCCAGAGCAGTCACTTGTCGCGGCCCCTTAAACTTCTTACCCTTACGTGCTTCGATGCCTGCTCGTGAACTATGCCGATGACCTATCAACTCGCCCGCCCGCATTTTTCAACAGAGTTCGGCGGGTAAAACATGCGGACCAGCGCCCATGAAAACATGGTGAAACAGCAACTCCGCTGCTCAGCCGTGCTGGAACCTCGTGTACTCGACGTGCTCGGCAAGGTGCCTCGGGAGCGCTTCGTGCCGCCGCCATACCGGGCACTGGCGTTTGCGGATACCAATATTCCACTGCGTTCCAATGACAGGCCTGGTGATCGCTGGACTATGATGCGGCCTGTCGTCGAGGGACGGTTGCTGCAGGCCCTGGAAATCGCCGGTCACGAAACCGTATTGGAAATTGGCACAGGCAGTGGTTACCTGACGGCGTGCCTGGCAAATCTGGCCCAATACGTAACCAGCATCGACATTTCTGAGGAACAGCTCGCAGCGGCGCAGGAAACGCTGGCGTCAGTTGGTGTCAAGAACTCAGAGTTGCTGATCCAGGATGTGTTTCAGCGAACGGAAAACCTGGAATATGATGCGATAGTAGTCAATGGCTCGCTGCCCGAATACGACTCGCGCTTCGAAAATTGGCTCAGGGTCGGCGGGCGGGCCTTCATGGTGGTCGGCGAACTGCCCATGATGGAAGCGCTGCTGATCAGGCGCGTGGGTATCGCAGAATGGACGCGTGATTCGTTGTTTGAAACCGTGTTGCCGCCATTGGTTCACGCGAGTCGGCGCGCAGCATTTACATTCTGAGCTTCAGTCCATCACCGGACAGCATCGTAATAAAAGCTGACAGCGCTGCAGCCGTCTGGTATACGGTGTCTGCGCCAGCGTGTTACCGTTGCCACCTAAGCAACTATGGCACGCGATATCTGATGTATCCGGTTACCTCAGAGTTGTGCGAAGAAAAACAAGGGGTTCTACGCGTCATCGCCGACGCTGCTATTGGTGTATGAATGTTATGAGAAGAATTTCACTAATCTTAAGTCTCGCCGCAACGCTGCTGACCACACAGACCGGACATACAGACGATCTGATGGCCATTTATGAGCGCGCGCTGCGCAGCGATCCGTCCTTAAGAGAGGCCGAGGCAACCCGTTCCGCAACGCTGGAATCAAGGCCGCAGGCGAGAGGATTTCTATTGCCCCAAGTCGGCGCCGATCTCACCTATACGGACGACCAGACCGAAGGCTCGCGCGACACCACGATCGGCGGTCAAACGGTTCCATCGCAGTTCGATAATGAGAGCGACGGCTGGCGATGGAATATCCAGCTCCGCCAAACGCTGTTTCGTTGGGACCAGTGGGTAAACTTGAAAAAATCGAGTAAACAGGTCGCCCAGGCGGAGGCCGACTATCAAACCGCAAATCAAGACCTTATGGTGCGGGTGGCGCGCGCGTATTTCGATGTACTCGCGGCCCAGGACACACTCGAGTCGGAGCAAGCGGCCAAGGAGGCGATTGCCCGGCAATTAGAGCAGGCGAACAAACGTTTTGAAGTCGGACTGATCGCCATCACCGACGTACAGGAAGCTCAGGCCGCCTATGACCAGGCAGTGGCCACGGAAATATCGTCAAAGCGTAGTCTGGCGACGAACAAAGAAATCCTGCGCGAGATCGTCGGCGAATTCACCGGTGAACTCGCCGGGCCCGGAGAAGAGATTCCGCTGTCCAGTCCCGATCCGGAAGACGAGGATGCCTGGGTCGAAACGGCGCTGCGCCAGAACTTCTTCGTACTGTCCAGCGAACTCGGCGCACAGATCGCGAAAGACGATTATCGGGTCGCCAGGACCGGACATTATCCAACGGTCGACCTGGTTGCATCGCATACCGATACCGATATCTCCGGCCTGGGCACGGCGTCCAACCCTCAGACTGGCCTTACCACCACTTCTCCAATTGGGACCGATTCCGAAGCGGATTCCATTCAAGTCCAGTTTCAAGTGCCAATTTTCAGCGGCGGCACGGTATCGGCTCAACGGCGCGAGGCCATGTACCGGTTCCGAGCCGCACAACAGCGTTTCGAAAAAGCCTCTCGCCAGACGGAGCGCGAAGCGCGGGATGCCTACCTCGGAGTGGTGTCAGAAATCTCCCGCGTGAAAGCATTGAAGCAGGCGCGACAGTCAGCCCGAACCGCTCTGCAGGCAACGGAAGCCGGTTTCGACGTCGGCACACGAACGACCGTCGATGTACTCGATCAACGGCGTCAGTTGTTCATCGCTGATGTGAATTATGCGCGCAGCCGCTATGACTACATCATCAACGTGTTGTTGTTGAAGCAAGCGGCAGGCAGCCTCATGGTCGATGACCTGATCGAAGTCAACGGCTGGCTGGAGCAATAAGCGGGCCGATCAAATCGAGCAGCCGCTGCAAAGTGCCGCGATTATTCTCGATAACCTCACGTCCGGCGCTACCGCGACGCTGTCTCTCCCGCTGATCGGCGAATAACGCTGTCACTCGATCGGCTAGTTCGTCAGCGTCGTGGACGATCTGAGTCGAGCCATTGTCGATCAATAATTCTGCGATGTCAGCGGCATTGAAAGTATAGGGACCCGTCAGCACCGGCATACCTAACGCCGCCGGCTCCAGAAGGTTGTGCCCACCGACCGGTGTCAGGCTTCCACCTACGAAGGCAACGTCCGCCGCTGCATAAAACAACGTCAATTCGCCCATGCTGTCACCGAGGAACACGTTCGTCTCAGGCATGCAGCGGTCGCCGCTGCTGCGTGTCACGCATGACATCCCGGCGCGCTCCAGCAGGGACCCGACAAATTGGAAACGTTCCGGATGGCGCGGCACCAGCAGCAATAATGCATTTCCATTTTCTAGCAGCACTTTATGATGGGCCGTCAATACGATCTGCTCCTCGTCTCCATGCGTGCTCGCGGCAATCCAGACAGGCCGGCCCGCGGCATGCGTCCGGCGAAAATCGCGGCCTCCGGCTGTAGTCTCAGGACCGAGATAAAAATCGAACTTAATGTTCCCGGTTACATGAATTCGCGCCGGGTTTGCACCAAGGGAAAGAAAGCGCGCCGCGTCCGTTTCTGTTTGTGCGGCAATGACAACGCCATGTGACAGCGTTTCGCGAAACAGGCTAAGCAGGCGTCGATAGCGCCTCACGGACCGCGCTGACACGCGGGCGCTGGCCAAGACCAGGGGAATCTTCCGGCGCCCGCATTCGCGGAACAAATTGGGCCAAAGCTCGGTTTCCATGATGATGACCAGTGACGGCCGTGCCCAATCGAAAAAACGCCGCACTGCGCTGGCAAGATCATATGGGACGTAACTATGCACCACCGTATCGCCAAACAGATCCTGCGCCTGCTGCGAACCGGTTGGGGTCATTGTAGTCATGACAATAGGCGCATCCGGATATCGGCTTTGCAATGCGCTCACCAGTGCGGCGGCCGCCTGAACTTCACCCACAGAGACGGCGTGTATCCAGATGCTGCGACTGTCCAGGCGGCGGTCGAAATAGCCGAAACGCTCGCCGATGCGGCGCCGGTAAGCTGGATTGCTGAGACTCCGCCACCACAGATGGCCGAGCACGACGGGTATCAACAGGTAAGTAATGAGTGCGTAAGCGAAGCGCAACAAAACAATAACGAATATATGGCTGCTAGGTTATCTGTCGAATGGCTTCGATCATAGCGGAGGTAGAACGCCCTTCTCTGAAGCTCAGTATCTCCACTGTACCGCCGTTCGCCCGAACGATTTCTGCACCGGCGACTTCATCCGGAGTGTAGTCGCCGCCTTTGACCAGAACATCCGGCAGAATTTCGCTGACGATGTCGGCCGGGGTATCTTCGGAAAAAGAAACCACCCAATCCACTGCTGCGAGACCCGCCAACACCGCCATTCGATCCGCGAGGGGATTTATCGGGCGCCCCGCACCCTTCAGTCTCGTCACGGATGCGTCATCATTGACAGCAACAATTAACCGATCACCGAGATTCTTTGCTTCTTCAAGGTATGCTACATGACCCGTGTGAAGGATATCGAAACAGCCATTGGTCATCACGATTCGCTCACCCCGGGCACGCGCTTCATCCGCGACTATTGGCGCATCAAGCCGATCCAGCATGCCACGACCACCCAGACCGTGTTCGTGAAGCGCCAGGCGCAGCTCTGATGGCGTAACCGTCGCAACACCAATCTTTCTGACCACCAGTCCGGCCGCCAGATTTGCCAGCGTCGCTGCCTCGTCCAGGCTACGGCCCGCGGCCAGTGTCGCCGCAATGGTCGCGATCACGGTATCTCCGGCGCCGGTTACATCGAATACCTCACGAACCCGAGCTGGCAAAAACAAAGGCGCCTGTTCATCCCGAATAACCACCATGCCACGCTCGCTAAGGGTGATGACCAGCGCCCCCAGATCCAATTCGGCGCACAGCGCCTGCCCCCGATCAACGAGCTGTTCGTCATCCTGCACCGCGCCCACGACTGCCTCGAACTCCCGGAAATTAGGCGTTAATACAGTTGCACCTCGATATCGCGTGAAATCCCTGCCTTTCGGATCGACCAGGACCGTCACGTCATGGTCCCGGCATAGAGACATAATTTCCGGGGCCGCCGCCAATGTGCCCTTCGCATAGTCGGAAAGAATGCAGACTTTGGTGGCGGGCAATCTCCTCTCAAGAATTTGAGTCAAAGGCTGGATATCCCCGAGGTCGAACACATCCTCCGTGTCGAGTCGGATGACCTGCTGATTGCTACTGAGAACTCTGAGCTTGGTGATCGTCGGCCGGGTTGCAGATTCGACGAAATCCGTTTCAATACCCCGCACGGCGAGCAATTCTCGAAGGGTCTGGCTGGTTGCATCGCTGCCGGTTACGCCAACCAGCACCGTATCCACTCCGAGACTGGCCAGGTTGACCGCGACATTTGCTGCGCCACCGGCGCGGGCCACGGTTCCTTTGACATTTACGACCGGCACGGGCGCCTCCGGAGAAATGCGCGTTGTCGGGCCGAACCAATACTGGTCCAACATCAAATCACCGACAGTCAGAACACTTGCCGATGAAAAATCCGGAACGATCAAAGACATGATCGGTTATCGCCGCAGCCGAAATCGCGGGGATGTTATCACACGGACGGCAAATTCGGGTTCAAAACACTGGCTTGAATGGGCAGGCGATGCTGCCCGGTTTATTGAATTGTAATAACTCAGACTTATTTTTACCGGCCCTGCAAGGCGAGTGACGCGACTCCGCACGGTCTTTACGGTCCAGGCCTTGTCTGCAGCGCACGCTTCGCAGGGAATAAAGCGGACCGCAGGGAGCCATCCCAGCGAAGCGTGCGCTGCAGACAAGGCCGAATGCCTGACCAATGTTTTCGCTTGGCGCAATTATTGGCTATTGCAGATATGCGCCAAATCTCGAGGCAGGCCGCTAGAGACTCGTTCCTTGGGAATAAAGCGGAACACAGGGAGCCATCCCTGCAAAGGGTTTGCCGAGACAAGGCCGAATCCGTGGTAGAGGATTTCGGTTGGCGGACATCGGCTATTCCGAATATGTGCCACAGCTCGCGGCAGGCCGGCAGAGACTCTTTCCTGGGGATGGCTCCCTGCGGTCCGCTTTATTCCCCAGGAAAGAGTCTCTGCCGGCCTGCCTCAAACGGGGGATTTGCGAAGCCAGTTTCTCGCGTGACCGGACACCGTCTGTCCGATGAAATCTGATTTTTAACAATTGAATATCAACCGCATTTCGACTCGCCGCAGTTCAGGCAAGTCATGCAGCCGTCCATCATCACCACTGCGGTGGTGCTGCATTTGCTGCAAAGTTGCGCCCCGGCTGGAAATTCACTTTCCGAAAAAGCATCGGCTTGCTTGTTCTGCTCCAGAAATTCGCGGCGTTTCTTTTCGACCAGGCGCTGTTGATTCTCATCCAGAGTCTCGGCCGGCAGCATGCCAATGAAGCGCAAATGCTTTTCAACAATGTGTCCCAGCTCTGCGATGATAGACGGCATAAACTTTCCGCCCGGTTGCCAGTATCCACCTCGCGGATCGAATACCGCCTTCAGCTCATTCACGAGAAACGTAACATCGCCGCCCTTGCGAAATACCGCGGACATGATGCGCGTCAGAGCCACAATCCATTGGTAATGATCAAGGTTTTTCGAATTGATAAATATCTCGAACGGACGGCGAATTTCAAATTCCGTATCAGCGTTCAGAATGATGTCATTGATGGTGACATACATCGCATGGTCAGAAATCGGCGTCTTAACCTTATAAGTCGAGCCGAGGAGCATTTCCGGTCGCTCCAGCTTTTCATGCATTCGCACGACTTTACCGTCGTCACTGGTTTCCCGGGCCGGCGCTGTTTTTTCGACCACGGCCGCCTGCGTCGGAGCCGGTTTCACGGATACGTCAACGCGGTAATCAACGATTTTCTTGTCTATCTTTGTCATTTCAAAACCTTTCGTATGTTGGAGGAAGCCCTCAAAACTTCCCGTAATAGCCTTCTTTCAATGCATCAAATAAATTCGCGGCGGTATGCGTTTCACCATCGTATTCGACTTCCTCATCGCCCTGTAAGGTGACTTCCGTTTCATTTTCCAACACGAAAGTGTAACGAGTGTTCTTCAAATCCTTTTCCTTGACCAGGACGCCCTGGAAAGCCTCCGGATTAAATCTGAAGGTCGTACATCCTTTCAGCCCTTGCTGATAGGCATACCGGTAAATATCCTTGAAATCCTCGAAAGCAAAATCGGTCGGCACATTAGCAGTCTTGGAAATCGACGAATCTATCCATCTCTGAGCCGCCGCCTGAATGTCTACATGCTGTTTCGGTTGTATGTTCTCGGCGCTCACAAAATAATCCGGCAGCTGCGCTTCTGCATCCGCAGAATCAGGGGAAGCGCTCTTATCAACGAACTCGCGATAGGCAAGTAATTCGAAGGAAAAAACGTCAACTTTTTCCTTGGTTTTACGGCCCTCTCGTATGATGTTGCGGAAGTAGTGGTGCGCGAAGCTCGGCTCGATACCGTTACTGACATTGTTGGCCAATGACAGCGAAATGGTGCCGGTCGGAGCAATCGAACTGTGATGAGTAAAACGCGCCCCCGTATGCTCCAATGCCTTCACCAGCTCCGGCGCAATTTCACTGACTCGCTGCATGTAGCGGCTGTAGCGCGCATGTAAAACGCGCCCTTTTATCGTGTCGCCAATCTTCCAGCCATCAGCGGCCATCTCCGGTCGTTTACGCAACATCTCAGCGGTAACCGTAAAGTCCTCCAACATTATCGGCGCCGGTCCTTTTTCCCGGGCCAACTCCAGCGCTGATTCCCAACCGGCCAGGGCCAGTTCGCGAGCAACGGATTCGGTGAACTCGAGTGACTCAGGCGAGCCGTATTTCATGCACAGCATCGCCAGGGTCGAACCCAGGCCGAGAAAACCCATACCATGGCGGCGTTTCCGATAGATTTCCTGGCGTTGCTCTTCTAATGGTAGGCCGTTGATCTCGACGACATTGTCGAGCATCCGCGTGAATACCTTTACGACTTTGCGGTATTCATCCCAGTCAAAACTCGCGGAATCGGTGAACGGGTCAACCACAAATTTGGTGAGATTAACTGAACCGAGCAAACAGGAGCCATAAGGTGGTAGCGGCTGTTCGCCGCAATTATGCGCGACAATGCCATTGGCATCGAAAGCATTTATGCCGGGCACCTGACAATCGTAAACCGACTCCACTCCGTCCGCTACTACTGACTTGACGCAGGCGACGAACCTTTCGTCCGCTCGCGCGACGACGGGCTCATTCATTGCCTTGCGCAATTCTTCACATTTTTCCGCATCGGAAAAGCCAACCACCCTGGCAAACCGGGTAAGATTCGCGCCAGTAATCCACAAACAGTTTCCGGTAAATGCCGATGCCCGAATACCACTGCGGCCAGCTACAATGCCCAGTCGCAATAGCATTCGCTGTACAGCACTGACATCCTGCTCGCGGGACTCCGTATACCGGATCGCCGGTCCGGCATTCCCTCCGGAAAGAATGTCGCCGCGAACATCAAAACTTGCGCGCAGAAAACCCTGGTAAAACGTGCTCGAACACGCCTCGATTGCGGGCGTCACCGCCGCCGGCTCATCAATCAAACCCAGTTCATCCGCCACCAGCTGCAGTCCCGGCACCCGCAATCGGTATTCGCCCTGCTCGGCCAGATCCTGCCAGATGACCCGACGCGGCATGCTTGTAACCGATCTGGCCGCTTCCATCGCCGCACCCATCACTGCCCTGACACGGCCCGGCACAGGCGTCATCGGCGCATTGCTTGCCTGGGGTGTTCGATAGACCGAAACGGTCGCGCCATCGTCATTGAAACGACCGCCGCTAGCCCGCATCAGGCCGAGCAGATAGCCCTCTCGACGACCGATATCCGAGCGACCTTCCCAGCTGCTGCGACGACGATGATCGTTCAACATGACCCGATCACCGGGCTTCAATTCGCCGGCGGCGCACCATTCCGTGTGCGTCGCGTCTGCGGAAAACTTCACCACTCTTTTTACCTGGTGGTCTCCGGTCAATCGCAGGCTAAATCCGTCAGCTGTTTCCAACCGCATGATCGGCTTCATCGCCGTACGGAAAAACCCTTGAGTCGATGATTCCCATGCCTTGCCGTCTACGAGTGCGCTGAATGGTTTGCCGACTAATTCGGCCACCTGTCTTGGCCCATTGGCCGTATGCACCCACGTATCGGCCGTTACACAGGGATTCGTGGCTCGAATGTTCTCGTCGAACCAGTTGTTATTCATCTCGTTGACACGATCGATGAGTACGAAACCGGGCTCGGCAAAGTCATACGTGGAAGCCATGATCATGTCCCAAAGGCGGCGGGCCGGAACTCTCTTGTAGATCTGGCTGGCGATTTCGCCTTTTTCGTTGGTGACATAGCCCTGATCGACCGGCCATTCGCGCCACAACGCCTGCCCGGGATCATCAAGGTTTATTTTCTCCTGCTCGATCTGCGTCCGGTCGAATGGGAATGCCATGACCCATTCATCGTCGTTCTCCACGGCCCGCATAAATTCATCTGTGATCAGCAAAGATAGATTGAACTGTCGTAACCGGCCGTTTTCACGCTTGGCGCGAATAAATTCCATGACATCCGGGTGACCCACATCGAATGTGCCCATTTGCGCGCCGCGACGCCCGCCGGCCGACGACACGGTAAAACACATCTTGTCGTAGATATCCATAAAGGACAGTGGCCCGGAAGTATAGGCACCGGCGCCGGAAACATAGGCCCCTTTCGGGCGCAGGGTCGAAAACTCATAGCCGATGCCGCATCCGGCTTTAAGCGTCAGACCGGCCTCGTGTACCTTTCCAAGAATGTCGTGCATGGAATCGCCGACGCTACCGGACACGGTGCAATTAATCGTGGACGTCGCTGGCTTATGTTCGCGTGCGCCGGCGTTGGAGATAATTCTGCCCGCGGGTATCGCGCCGCGCCGCAGTGCCCAGAGAAAGTCGTCGTGCCACCGCTGGCGTTGATCCTCCGGCTCGACCTCCGCCAGCGCATTGGCGACACGCCGGTACGTGTCATCCATGGTCTCGTCAATAACTTCGCCATTTCTTGTTTTCAAACGGTATTTCTTATCCCAGATATCCAGAGAAGCGTCCTGAAAACCCACGGCGGACGCCTTACTGTGCTCTCTTTGCAGTGCAGATTTCATTACCACGGTTTAACCCCAAAAATTTGATGGCCCACGCGACCGGAACCATAACCCCCCGAATTCAGTCGCCATCTGGCCGCAACCCGTGCCTTTGTCGAGGGTCAAAAATACCCCCCAGCAACGACTGGAGTTCCTGAAACTCCACGGCCGATATGGCAAACTGTTGAAAATCCGTGGCACAAGATCTTGTGCCATCGGACTGTTAGGTTATGACTACCAAGTGCCACTGTCAAGAGATTTTTCGTTATTGCTCTATGAGGTCTTTTATATTTAATTCAATCACTTATAAAATTAATGCAAAAGATATTTGAGAAAAATTCCTGTGTCGATGCAAAAATCGCCCAAGACCCTGAACACAACATCTTGTGTTTGGCTTATACCCAGAAAATCCACCTTTTGTCCACAGGCAATACACAGAAAGTTGCATTCTGCAAAGGAACTTACGCAACACCACGCCAGTCTAAAAACCGCAAATCTGATCCAATCCAGCTTTACCCATTCACCTGCGCATCACGGTATTATTCTGCGCAGTAAATCATTTCGCGGAGAAACACTGTCACATGTCTGTATTAACCAAACCGAACCACGCGCGCATCGTCGTCAGCGCGGCAATCGGCATTCTGCTCCTGCTGCAAATCTCGATGGCCGCAATTCCGGGGAAAATTGGCGACGAGGAAGTGCCGAGCCTTGCCCCGCTGGTGCGTGAAGCGTCACCCGCGGTAGTCAACATCGCGACGAAAGGCACTGTTGCAGCGATGCGCAATCCGTTCGCCGAAGAATTTCAGCGCTTTTTCGGTGCTCCGCCGCAACAACAGCAGAGGCGCAGAGAAGTGCGTAGCGCCGGTTCAGGCGTCATAGTAGACGCCAAGCAAGGTTACATATTGACTAATCATCACGTCGTCGAGAACGCCGACGAGATAGAGATCTTTCTCGCCGACAATTCCACCCTGAAAGCCAAGGTCGTGGGCTCAGACAGCGGCACGGATATCGCCGTTGTACAAGTCGAAGACACGGCAAAACTCGCGCAGATGCCATTGGGCAATTCTGATCTGATCGAGGTGGGCGATTTCGTTGTAGCCATTGGCAATCCATTTGGCCTGTCGCATACAGTCACCTCGGGAATCGTCAGTGCCCTGGGCCGGACCGGATTGAGTCGGGACGGCTATGAAGATTTCATCCAGACGGACGCATCAATTAACCCCGGTAACTCGGGTGGCGCCCTGATCAATCTGAAAGGAGAACTGATCGGCATAAACTCGGCAATTTTCAGCGGCAGTGGCGGCAATATAGGCATCGGCTTTGCAATTCCGGTCAACATCGCCAAGTCCATCATGGCCCAATTGATCGAGTTTGGCGAAGTGCACCGCGGCCTGCTCGGTGTCAGTATCAGTGATTTCAATGCAGACACGGCCGAGGCTTTCGGCATCGAAGATATCGAAGGTGCCCTGGTGCAGGAAGTGGTCTCCGACTCTGCAGCCGAAGAAGCCGGCATCAAGGTCGGTGATGTCATCATTGCCGTTGATGACAAACCGGTTACCAGTGCCTCGGACTTGCGGACGACGATCGGCCTTAGACGAACCGGTGAAACGGTCAAAATCGAAGTCGTCAGGGAAGGAAAAAATCGCACCCTGAAGGCCACACTCACCGAATTGACAAGCTCGCAGCAAATGGCTGCGGCCGATATCCATCCGAACCTCGCGGGCGCTGAATTGAGTGACTACGACGGCATTGGACAAGAATTCGGTGACGAGGGTGTCATCGTAGTCGCAGTGGAACCGGGCAGTCCGGCATTTCTGCGCGGCCTGCGCGCCAACGACATCATTGTTGCGGTCAACCGCAACCGCGTGAGATCGCTGAATGAGCTGGCTGAGACTGCAGAAGGACAAGCCTTGCTCGTGCTCGAACTGCAGCGCGGCGGTCGTGACCTGCTGCTGCAGATCAGGTAATTGATGCGAGCGGGCAGAATCGGATATGTCGAACCAGGAAATCTGTGTGTTGGGCGGGACAGGTTTCCTGGGCTCACGCCTTGTCGCAGGGCTCGCGGCCGACGGCTACCGGGTCAGGGTTCCGAGTCGCAATGTCGCACAGCATCGGCATCTTCAGGTCTTGCCGACGGTGCGCATGTTTCAATGCGATATCCATGACCCGGATACATTGCGTGATCTCGTCGCCGGCTGCACTGTGGTTATCAATCTTGTCGGCATACTCAATGAGAAGGGTCGCAACGGCGCCGGGTTTCGCGTCGCACATACTGAACTCACCCGAAAAGTCGTGACGGCATGCCGACAGGGCAACGTCGTAAAATTTATACAAATCAGCGCACTCAAGGCCAGCGCCCAGAGCGGGCCAAGTCACTACCTCAGAACCAAGGGTGCAGCAGAGCAAATCATTATGGACGAGTCCGGTGCGCTGACCTGGACGATTCTCCAACCGTCCGTGATTTTTGGTCCCGGTGATTCCTTCACGAATCGATTTGCCGCGCTCCTGCGGCTCATGCCGGGCATTTTTCCGTTGGCAAAAGCCGAGGCGCTGTTCGCCCCGGTGCATGTCGACGACGTCGTCCTGGCAATACGCAAAGTCATGCACGACAAGGCCAGTGATGGATGTATCTACGAACTGTATGGGACGGAAGTGTATTCGTTGCGTGAACTCGTGACCCGGATTGGCGAATCCATTGGCGAACGCCGCTACGTTTGGGGGCTTCCGGACTGGCTGGCGCGCCTGCAGGCCGTATTCATGGAATTTGTGCCTGGCAAGCCGTTCTCCCTGGACAACTACCGATCCCTGGGTGTGCCCTCGATCGGCACGGAGAATGGTCTAGAGAAACTCGGCATCAAGCCGCGCTCCTTCGATCTGAACCTTGACGCGTGTATTGGCCAACTCAGTTCGCAGACCCCTCTGGACAGGCGTCGTCGAAACGCGGGTCGGCAATAGAGCCGGCTTGACTCTGCAATAAAGCCTGCATTTCGCTATCTCGCTGATCGCCCGGCAGCGACGCCAGCGTCTCGACCCGCAAGTAGAAAGCATCGAGATCACCCGCTTCGCTGCGCAGCAGGCCGGAGAAAACCGGCACATAATCGTCATACGTGGCCAGCGCGGCAAGGCGCGCATTGTTAAGCGAACCGTCAAACCAATGATCAAAATTCGGCGGATCAACCCACGACCGACGCAGCTCATCGTAAGCGAGATTCAAAGCGTCAAACAGCGCCTGCTTAGCGGTGCGCTTTAGCTCGTCCGCAATATCCTGTTCGTACAAAGCGACCAGCTGTTCTCTGGTCCGTATAAACAGTTCCAAAGTCTGCCGGCGACGCTGCATCAAGAGCCCGTAACTGCAAAGACCGGCCTGATCCCCGCGCGACAGCAACCAGCGATAAATACCCTCCTCTTCGACAAAACTCGCAAACCCTTCGTTGAATTTGGAGTCATCTCTGGCATACACGAGCTGATGGGCCAGTTCGTGAAAAACCAGACCGGCCAGTTGGTCGTCCGAAAACACCATCATGGTATTCAGCAGTGGATCGGCAAAACGACCCAGCGTCGAATAGGCCACCACGCCTCCAACGTGAATATCATCGCCGTTGGCGGCTAGCCCTGCAGCGAAATCCTGGGCCCGATCCTCGCTGAAATATCCCCGGTAACTGACACAACCGGCCACAGGGAAACACCAGGACAACGGCTGCAGTGAAAATTCCGGCGCGGCGACAACATTCCAGACGACGTAACGACGCCCGGTGTCGGCATACAACTGATAACTGCCGTTGTCCGGCAGCCGGAGTACCTGATGGGCGAACTCGACTGCCGCGGAGGCGGTCTCAAGCTTGGCCCGCTCGGTCTGCGTCGTTTCCGGGTCGGCAATGACCTCTGCCACGGGGCGCCGCTGCCGCATGATCGACCAGTGCCCCGAAGTCGCCTGCCAGTAGTAGCCGAAGCTGCAGGCCGCCAGCTGGGTGCTGCAAAGCAAGACTAATGCCGTTAGCCGCATGCTGTTCAGTATTTCGTTCATTGGCCGGCAAACTATAGCGTGTAAAGTAGAAATTCGGGTCAGATCCAATGCTGTCCCATCAACCTGAGTTAGGCGACGGCATTGGATCTGACCCCATCTTTGGCATTCGGGCTAAAATGCCGGCATGCAGATCTACCTTGTCGGCGGGGCGGTACGTGATCGACTTCTCGGGTTGCCGGCCCGCGAACGTGATTGGGTGGTCGTCGGCGCATTAAAGGGTGAGCTCGAAGCCCTGGGCTACCGGCTCGTCGGTCGCAGTTTCCCGGTTTATCTGCACCCCGAAAGCAACGATGAGTACGCGCTGGCGCGCACCGAGTCCAAGACCGGGCCGGGCTACCGGGGATTCGCAGTTGACGCGAATGACGCCGTGACCCTGGAACAGGATCTCAAACGGCGCGACCTGACCATTAATGCCATGGCGGAAGATGCCGATGGTCGGCTGATTGACCCATATGGCGGCCGCCAGGATATTGAAAACCGATTATTGCGCCATGTCTCCGAGGCGTTTGCGGAAGATCCCGTGCGCATCCTCAGAGTCGCGCGTTTTGCAGCCCGGTTCCGGGAACTCGGCTTCCGGGTGGCCGACGAAACCATGCAACTGATGCGCGATATGGTGACTGCCGGTGAAGTCAATGCGTTGATCCCCGAACGAGTATGGCGTGAATCGGAATCGGCACTGAATGAAGTTCGGCCGGATATATTCTTTGAGGTGCTGCGCGAAGCGGGCGCGCTGGCGGTGGTGTATCCGGAACTGGATGCGTTATTCGGTATTCCTCAACCCGAGCGCTGGCATCCGGAAATAGACACGGGCGTTCACATCATGATGGCGTTGCGTCAGGCAGCGCGCCAGAAGACCAATTCCGAAGTGCGTTTTTCTGTGCTGGTCCATGATCTAGGGAAAGCGGCCACGCCCGAACACCTGCTGCCAAAGCATGCCGGGCACGAGGAACGCAGTGTCGCGCTGATCAAATCCTTATGCCAACGCCTTGCCGTGCCCAATCGGTATCGTGAGCTGGCGATAGCAGTGGCGCGTTATCACGGACTTTGCCACAAAGTCGATGACTTGCGGCCTGCCACGATTTTGCGAATCTTCGACGCACTGGACGCTTTTCGGCGCCCCGATAGATTTGCGGACTTTCTGGCCGCTTGTGAAGCCGATGCGCGAGGCCGAAAAGGGCTCGAAGAACAAGACTATCCGCAAGCAAATCGAATGCGCGTCGCGCTTGAAATCGCGTCTGCAGTCACGGCCGATCCATTTCTGGACAAGGGCCTTGCGCCGGAGGCAATCGGCGAAGCGATTCGGCAGGCGCGCATCGAGGCGATCAAGAATATTAAATGAACAACAAAAACAATATTGCCGCCAATACCAGGCGGTAGAGCATGAACGGCAACATGCCGATTTTCTCGACAGCTTGCAAAAATAACTTGATGCACAAATAAGCACTCACGGCCGCGATCAGCAAACCGACGGCCAGAACATCCCAGGCAACCGCCTCGGACGAATTTAACAAGTCATAAAATTCCAGTACCGCGGCTCCGCCAATCGCCGGCATGGCCAATAAAAATGAGAATCTGCAGGCCGCCTGGCGTGACAAGCCCAGAAACAGACCAGCCGTTATCGTAATGCCGGACCTCGAGGTCCCCGGCACCAGCGCGAGCACCTGCGCCAGACCAATCAACAATGCAGTCGGCAAGGTGACCGCGTGTTCATCCGCGATATTTTTTCGACGCAGGTCAGCAAGCCACAATAGCACCCCGAATGCCGCGGTAGCGCCCGCGATCACCAGCGGCGAGCGCAGCTGCGATTCGACGAAGTCTTCCAGGAAGAACCCCGTAAACACGACCGGCAAAGTGGCGACCAGAATTGCCCAGGCCAATCGTGCATCGGTCTTCTCGTGCTCGCGACCCGCCAAGGATCGCAGCCACGCCGAGATGATCGCAATGACTTCGCCGCGGAAAAACCAGAACACCGCGATTAACGTACCGAGGTGAACGGCAACGTCGAATGCGAGCCCCTGATCCGGCCACCCCAACACCTTCGGCACCAAGATGAGATGGGCAGAACTGGATATCGGCAGGAACTCGGTCAAACCCTGTACCAAGGCCAATATCGTCGCTTGCAGAGTATCCACCAAACAACCTGCTCCCAAAATGACTGCTGAGCGACCGTATATTAAGGCCGGTCACGAAGATAGCGCACGCGTCGAAATCTGGTGACCTGGCCCGCAGATAACTTCATTGTTGCGCGGGCGCTCGCTCGACCTGTGTTGCCGGATTGGACCTTGAACCGGAGTCGCACACACTAATTCCGGCTACAGAAGATGCCGCAGATCACGATACAGAAATGCCGCAGGCACGGTATCCAGCCCACGCGTAAGCCCCATAACCTTAAAGCGTTCGCCCATTTGACCGGGCATCGTCAAGGTCTGCAACTGCCGTGATAATTCGAGTTGCCCCCGCAAATCAGGGTCGCCAGCCATGGCAAATTCTTCATCAACCCGCGCGCCAAGCAGAAAATGGGCCTGCGTCGTATATCCGGCAAGCTCCAGGTTCGTGCGCACCGCGGCCTCCGCCACCGCCGTAAAGTCCACCCACGCTGAAATATCCTGCAGCCCAGGGTAGAGAAACGGATCGGCATGCGCGCGATGTCGATAATGACAAATGAGCGTGCCTTGATTGCGCTGCGGGTGAAAATATTCCCGGCGGGGCAATCCATAATCGATGATCAGGATCAAACCCCGCTCCAATGCCCTGCCGAAACTTTCCACAAAAGCCGGAAGCCGCAGGCTGAGCTCCGACGTATAATTTTCCGGAAGTGGAGCTTCCAGCGTCGCCTCGATAGCACTGACGCGTTCACACAGGATGTCGGACGGCGACGCATATTTCCAGCAGAAGCCGTCACCATCAAGGCCAACGCCTGAAGCTTGCAAAGGCGAGCCATCCCGCCGTTGCGCCGATCCGGCACGCCTGAAGCGCGTGACGGGCAGCGCATCGAGCACTTCGTTGGCCAGAATCACGCCATTGATCGGCGTTTCCGGAAACTTATCCAGCCACTCTACCTTGCAGGCGCGCTCGGGTACGCGCTGCAATAGTGTTTGCCGCTGTCGTTCGCGCAGTTCCGCACTGATCTCGAGAATCAGGTAGCGATCGGGGGCGCGGCCGTCGCGTTCAAGAACGCGGATGATTTCGGCGGCCATGCAACCCGTGCCAGCCCCGACTTCCAGAATCACACCCGGCGAACATTCACCAAGCACCTCGGCGACGACCCGCGCGATGCAACGTGAAAACAGCGGTGAAACCTCCGGCGCCGTGACGAAATCGCCGGCTGCACCGAACTTCTGTGCACCGGCGCTGTAATAACCTAAACCCGGTGCGTATAGGGCCAGGTCCATGTAGGCGGCGAAATCCATCCAGTTATCGCCGCGGATAATACGATCCCGGATCAACGCGGTTAGCGTTTCGCTATGGGCCAGGGCTTCGGCCGATGGTTTTGGCAATGCGAATTGATTTTCCATGGTGCAACTATCGAGCAGGCGAAGTATCTTACACGCCTGATGAATACTTCCAATGCAAGCCTCGACGGAAAATGGGCCCTGATCACCGGCGCCGGGAAGCGGATCGGTGCATGCATCGCGGAGACTCTGCACCGGGCGGGCGCCAATATCGTTGTGCATTATCGCGGCTCGGAGGACGCTGCGACAGCTCTGGCGGACGCGCTGAACGACAGCCGCCCTAAATCAGCCATCACCGTCGGCGCTGATCTTTTAGACATCGCGGCACTTCCGGGCATGATCGAGCGCATCGTTGAACAGACCGGGCGACTCGATATATTGATCAACAACGCGTCGAGTTTTTATGCGACACCGATTGGCTCGATCACAGAAGATCAATGGAATGACCTGGTGGGCACCAACCTCAAAGGTCCTCTGTTCCTGAGTCAGGCGGCGATTCCCTATCTGCGGGAGGCCGGGGGAACCATCGTTAATATTGTCGATGTGCACGCCACTCGCCCATTGCGAAATCACCCGATCTACGGCCCGGCTAAAGCAGGGCTCGCGATGCTGACGCGCTCGCTGGCACGGGATCTGGCGCCGGAGGTGCGGGTTAACGGCGTTTCACCTGGCGCGATTCTCTGGCCGGATGGCGATATGTCGGACAACATAAAAGACCAGGTACTGAGGCAAATCCCGATGAAGCGTGCCGGGCAACCGGGCGATATCGCCGATTGCATCCTTTACCTGGTCCGGGATGCCGGCTATGTGACCGGACAAATCATCGCTGTCGATGGCGGACGAAGCATCGGCTGGTAATTTTGCTATCCCGTGTGCACTGTGAGAGTCCGGCTCAGCGGCGGGAGATCCCTGTGACTGACGTCGCTCTGGACCGAGAACCGCAGCCGAAGAAAAAGTGGCGGCCGCGTGAAACATTGAGCCTGAACTCGCTCAAGCCAGCGGGAAATCCGAAAGACGCTGAATCGGCTGCTTGCGGCGGTCGAACGCTGCCCATAACTCACGCATCGTTTTGCCGCTGCGCGGATGTCGCAAACGGGGCGCCAACTCGGCCATCGGCCCAAGCACAAATGCGTATTTCGTGATATCTGCGCGTGGCAAACTAATCTTGGAACTGTCGACAACCTGCTGCCCGTAAAGCAGCAAATCCAGATCAAGTGTGCGTGGCGAGAATGGTGGCGCGCTCGGCTTACGGCCCGACAGGATCTGAATGCGCTCGAGTTCAGCCATGATGTCGTCAAGGGACATCCGAGTCGAAAAAGAAAGCACCATGTTCAGGAAATCGTCGCCATCGAAACCGATGGCCTTGGTGCGGTAAACCGAAGATTGGGAGAGCGGACCAAATAACTCCTCCAATTCCCCGCAAGCCACACGAAGATTTTTCTCCGGTTCTATATTGCTGCCCGCGCTGACGTACACCTCGACCAGATTCGATTCAGTCATCGTTTACCACGCTCGATGATGATGCCAACATCTTTTGAACCGCGAACTGCGCCGGGTTTATGCACGGTGACTTTTACCCACGGGACGGCAAATTCGCCAGTGACGATTTCTGCAATGCCCTCGGCCATGGATTCAATGAGCTGAAATCTGGACTCCGCCGTGAAGCTGCTGACGCGCTTAGCCACGGCCCGATAATCGAGTGTCGCATCAATGCTGTCGGTCTCGGCGGCCCGACGGATATCCGCACCTAACTCCAGATCGATGCTGACGGTCTGCGGCATCCGACGTTCCCAGCCCCAGATGCCGACAATGGTC